>JAABUK010003189.1_pt1 | contig 28067 bp, 21 predicted proteins | sample 5559141 | NCBI WGS metagenome assembly JAABUK01 (sample SAMN10711869, study PRJNA513367) | rock metagenome | isolation source: Antarctica rocks | place: Antarctica: Victoria Land, Pudding Butte nord | collected 2016-01-03
CCCGATTGCTTCAGGCGCAGGCTTTATTCGCAGGGCATCATAGCATGTGCAATGGCGCGCGCGCGATTAGGAAATTTCCGGCGGCGTGACAGGCAATTCGATTGATACTTTAAGGCCGCCCGCTAGCTTGCTTTCGAGCGTGACGGTGCCGCCGAGCGCATCGATCAAGCGGCGCGCAATGACAAGCCCGAGTTCATTCATATTGGTCGCATCTTCGCTCGGCGCGTCCATGTCAATCGGCTCGAAGATGCCCGCCATATTTTCGAGTGGTTCGCCTTCGTCCTCAATCGTAATTTGAAAATGCGGCGCGGCGTGATCGTCCGAAGCGCGTAAGGTTGCCGCCTGCACAGTGACGCGCTCACCTTCCGGGCTGCGGCTGATCGCAAACGCGAAAAAATTGTAGAGCACTTGCCGCAGTTTGCCTTCGTCGGAAACAATCTGCGGAAGATCGACGGCGGGCGTGCAGTCAAAACCGACGCCGCGCTTTTGCGCCAGACGCATAGTCGCCGCGCATGATTCGCGCAGGGCTTCGCGCAACGAAAATTCGTGAACGAAAAGCTCCGTGTGCCCGGCTTCGAGTCTCGATAAATCAACGAGTTGCGTGAGGCTCGTTTGCAATTGCTGGCCGGAGCCTTGAATTTTTTCGCAGAAGCGATGCTGCGCCTTCGTCAACTTTTCCTGATCGAGCATGATTTCTGTGAAGCCCAGAATGGAGGTCAAAGGCGTGCGTAGCTCGTGTGACATGCGCGCGAGAAACAGCGAGCGATAATGCGCGACGCGCTGCAATTCGCGATTGGCTTCTTCGAGCGCGCCGCTGCGCTGCTGCAATTCTTCCAGAAGATGTTCGATGCGTCGATGCTGCTTGCGCATTGCCGTGGCGCGGCGCGCATTGCCGACGGCGATTACAATCGGCGCGGCGATAAAGCGCACGCCGTGCAAGGCTGCGCGCAGTCGATCAGGAAAGCCTGTGATGGCGACGAGCGCGCCGACAAGCTGCCCGCGCGCGTGAATCGGAACGGCGAGTCCGGCGCGCAATCCCACTTCCTTCATCGCCTGATGCAAAGCGGTGTCTTCATCCGCCGCTGGCTCCTTTTGTTCATCGAGCCACATTTGCACTTCGCGCTCTTTCTCTTCGACGGCGGCGGCAAACAGCATCCCGATTGAACGTGCTTTCAGTTCGTCGAGATGTTCGTCTGTGTGGATGGCGCTTTCGCGCAGCCGCCCGTCATCGTCGCGCAGATAAATAACGATGCAGCATAGTTCCCAGTGGCGCAGCAGAATATCGGAGAAAGCTTTGCACACGCCGGGCGCGGTGCGAAGACTATCCGGCGAAAAAATCTGCGTGGAAAAAAGATCGACGATTTCTGCGGTCAATTCGTTGAATTCGTCCAAGCGATCCTTGAGCATAGTGGTCTGCTGATCGTCTGCAATCTCAATCGAGTGACCGGTGATATGTTCGTTCATAGATAAAACCCTCGCTTGCGTTTATGGCAAAATGGGGCGTTCGGTAAACAAGCTTTCTGACAGGTATAGATTGCGAGAGTGTGTAGCCCGCTTTGCAGAAGTGTCAAACATACGTGTTTCCGGGAAACCGGCGGTTATCAAATCGCGCGCCTGTGCGTTATGATGCTTGTCGCGCGCCTGCGACGATAACAGGATAAGAAATTTACTACGGCGGCGGCGCGGCGAATAACTTCTTCTAAACATCAGCTTTGCATGAACGGTCAACTTGGCGAGCATCCGCTCGTCGAACTTATAAATGAAATCGGCAACGCGCAAATCTCCGGCGCGTTGCGTCTTGAGCGAGAGCGCGTCAAGGCGGTTGTTTATTTTGAAGCGGGCGAGATTGTTTACGCCGCGTCGAATCTTCGCGCTCATCGCCTGCGTGAAATCGCTCTCCGCGCGGGAATAACGGAGCAGCAACTCGCGCAGGTCTCCGGCGAAGCGCTGGCTTCGGATGCTAAACTCGGCGCGGCGCTCGTCGAAGCGAAAGTGTTGAGCGCAGAGACTCTCGAAAAGTTGTTGATACGTCAGGCCGCAGAAGCGTTGCGCCCGCTGCTGCTCTGGACAAACGGCGCGTGGCGATTCGAGGCGCGCGCGCACCTCGTTGAAAACATGCGCGTCACAATAAACTCGCGGGAACTGCTGTTGGAAGCCGCGCGCCGTCTGCCGGAAGCTTTCGCCGCCGGGCGTTTCAGGAATTTCAATGAAATGCTTTTCCCGGAACCCGCCGCTGCATCCGCCGAAATCGAATTCTTGCCGACAGAAGCCTTTATGCTTTCGCGCCTCGACGCACCCACGCGCCTTTATGAAATCATCGCCCTCAGCGGACTTCCGGAACCGGAATCCTTGCGCATCATTTATGCGCTCGCTGTCGCCGGTTGTGTGCGCCGCGAAAATCCCGCGCGGGCGTTTACGCCGGAGCAAACCGCTCAAATCCTCGCGCTGCAAACCAAACTCGCCGCTGCCAAACAAAGCACCGCTGCCACAACAAGCGCAGCTTCAGCGACGGAAACAAACAAGAGCGATGGCGGCGGCGCGGCGAAGCCTGCTGCTCCTCCAACAGAAGAAGACGAACGAAGGGCGCTCGACGAAATGTTTGCGCGGATCGAGCGGGCGACGGATTATTACACGGTGCTTGGCGTTAGCCGCCGCGCGACGCCGGATGAAGTAAAGCACGCTTACCACGCGCACGCACGCCGCTTTCACCCGGATCACTTTCACAGCGACGCAAACAAAACTCTTCACACGCGCGTCGAAGCGACTTTTACGCGTATTGCTCAAGCTTACGAAACGCTAAGAAATAAAACCACGCGCGCGACATACGATCTTAAACTCAGCATGGGATCAGCCACAGCGCTCAAGCCGACAACGTCTGTCGGGCAACACACCGCAACCACTCAACAAAACGTCGGCGGTAATAATCAAAACACGAACCCGCCCGCCCGCGATGAAACCGACGCGGCCAAGAAGAGCGGGCAGCCATCGCCCGGCCATGCGGCGCAGGCTTCGCCATCCGCGCCATTGCGTTCCAACATGTCTCAAGCTGAAAATTATTTTCAACAGGGATTAGCAGCGTCGCAGCAAGGCAATCAAGTGCTGGCGACGGCGCGGTTCGGCGAGGCCGCGCGCATTGAACCGCAACAGCCGCGTTATCGCGCGCAATATGGACAGGCGCTCGCCGCCAACGCGCCGACGCATCCACGTGCCGAAGCAGAATTAAAAGCCGCCATCGAGCTTGACGCACGCAACGTCTCTTACCGCGTAATGCTCGCGGAGTTTTACCGCAGCATAGGATTACAACGCCGCGCCGAAACTGAATTGGAACAGGCGCTCGCGCTCGATCCGCAGAACGAAACGACGCGTCGCCTTTTGAACTCCGTGCGCGCCGCTAAGAAAACACCTCAGCGCGCATAAATATCAGAGCGCATAAATGTAAGGACGGCGCTAATAATAAAACGGTGTAATGAACGTGGCGCGGTGGCTGAAGATAATTCTTCTTGCGCCTGCGCGAAACGCCGTTGGATTTTACGGCTTAACAATTCCAATTGAAGCATGACATCAATTTACACGACGACGACGGCGAATGAACGCGCCGCACTGGATACTTTCGAGCAACTCGCCGCCGCAACAGATGAATTTGAGGTCTACGCACGTCCGCACGCCGCGCGCCTTGCGAAATTTGCCGATCAATTAGCGCGCCTTTTTTCTTTCGGCGAGCATGATCGTTTTTCTCTACGCATCGCCGCGCTCGCGCACGATCAAGGCGAAGCGGCGATGCGGCGCGATTACATCAAACGCGCGGGCGCTCTCGACCCCGAAGAACGACAAGACCTCGCGCGTCACACCGTCATCGGCGAACAGGAAGCGGCGCGCGCCGGAGCCGACCGCGCCGCGCAGCTTCTCGTGCGCTGGCATCATGAATCTTGGAACGGCACGGGCTATCCCGATGCTCTGCGAAGAAATCAAATCCCGCTCATGGCGCGCATCCTACGCGTCGCAGACGCCTACGCTTCACTCACGGCGGCGCGCCCTTTTCGCCACGCACGCACGCATACGGAAGCACGCGCACATCTCGCAGAAGGAGCCGGGCTTGAATTCGATCCGCGAGTCGTGCGCGCCTTTTTGTCCATCAACTTAAACGACGAAGAACGAACGCTTGCGCCACACGAAGGAAGCACGGACACAACGAACGTAGACGTGATGAACGCACAGGGCTTTCCATCGGCCTTCGGCGTGGCTGAAGAAATCAATCAGCCGCCGTCCACGAAACTTTATTCGCTTGCCCATCAGGATGCGTCGCGCGAGAAACCGGACGGATGGCTGGCATTTGAATTGAGCGTGCTGCGCCGCTTGAAGTTTCGCTCAATCGCAGTTCCGTTTGCGGGCGAAGCGGATTTGTGCGCCGCGCTCAAGGATTGGGGCGTGCGCGTCGCGGCGAGTGATCCGGCAGAGTGTGCGGCAATTAAAACGGCGGCGAGAATTCAACACGGCGACAGGGAGCTTTCCGCCGATGACGTTGACGCGCTGCTCGAAGACGCGTATGTGCCGGGCTACAAACTGCGCAACGAAAGTTTGCGAAAGTCGTTTGATGAATCGGACACGTGGTGGTTCGACAATATTCGCGCAAATGCTGAAAAACTTTCAACCGAAGCCGCGCGCACACAGGCGCTCTCACTAGGGCTAATGGTCGGCGACTACGCGCATTCGTTCGACGGGTTGACGCGCGTGTTGCGCCAGCCGCTCTCAAAAGTTTTTCGCCGCTTGTGGGAAACGCAAACCGCCTGCGCCACTGCGGGCAATCCGCAAAGATGTTCGAGCACGCAAATGGAAGCGCGCGCTTTTATCGCCGGACAGCACAGCGTGGACTTACTATTTTTACGATTGCCGCGCCCCCGCAACGTCGGCATAGAAAGATGTCAGATGTCCGACGAATGGCGCGCGGAATGGTTGGGAGCGGGCGGCGATTCGCAACGCGAAATGGAAGAACAAAACGCCGCGCAATCCGTTGCCACCGCCGAATCGAAAAATCAATATCTACGGCGCGTCGAAGAACTTTTGCAAACCGCGCTGCACATCAAAACATGGGCGATTGTACACACCGAAGACAGCTTCGTTTCAACCGCCGAGCTTGTCGAAATTATCAATCAATTACGCAAAGTCGAAACCGTCTACACCAAAGACTTCTCGGAACTCATGGGCGTGCGCGCGACGATTATCACTGCTTAAAAACTAAGTTCAGGAACACAGAAGATTTATCGTGAGTCGAATGTCTTGCAACGCTTTGTTCTGTGGAAACAGGATCAGCGGCGTTGACGAAAAACGTTTAAGACGCGGCGAAGCAAACTGCCGAAAGAGTTCGCGCGACTGCGTGCATGACGGCGCTTCGTAATTTCTCCGGCGCGGGATATTACAAGCAGATGGTCGTTCGCGCCGTCGCCGGATTCCTGCAACGCATCGTAATGTCCGTGCTTCACATCTTTAATCACGTGGATCGCTTCGACTGCCTTTGGGTGCAATAATTCTTCGATTGGATACATCAGCGCGTTCATCGTTCCGCGCGCGATGCCGCTGCCTTTGCTCAGACGCTTTTCGTATTCCTCTCTCGTATAATCTACCGGCGTGCTGATCCGGTAAAGGCCATACAAGCCGCACGATGCGATGAAAAGAAGCGCGAACAAGCCGATCAGGTCATTGAAATTCATACTCTCACCCAACCTTAACTTTTGCTTTTCAGAATCATTAGCGTTTGATCGTCGCCGCGCTCCGTGTCGCCAGACCATTTGTCAATTTCTTCAAAGACGGCGCGGCGCATTTCGTCGGCAGACAAATGGCTGTGTTCGACGGCGAATTGGGCGAGCCGGTCTTCGCCGTATTCTTCTCCGGCTGCATTCTGCGCTTCGCTGATGCCGTCGGAAAAGACGAGCAGCAGATCGCCCTTCGCAAGCGTGAGCGGCGCTTCTTCGTAGCGCGCGAAATCGAACGCGCCGACCATCATTCCGCCCGTCGTCAAACGTTCCACACTTTTGTCCGCGCGCACCACAATCGGCTCGTTATGCCCCGCGTTAGTGTAACGCAGATGCTGCGTTTCGTCGTCGTAAAAAGCGAAAAAGAGTGTGGCGAAACGATTGGAATCGGTGCTCTGGCAAAGCTGCTCGTTGACGCTTCCGACAATGGCGGCAACCGCCTGTTGATCGTCCACGTCGCCGATCACATCTGCGAGCAACGTGCGGCGCTCACCACTACCGCTACTCGAAGCGGCAGCGGTGGCGGCAACGGCACGTTCGACGATGCGCATACGCTCCGCCATGATCGTCGTCTGCGCGCGCAGTGCCGCCTGCAAATTCGACATTACAAGCGACGCCGAAATGCCTTTGCCCGACACGTCACCGAGCGCCAGAGCGATGAGTCCCGGCGCGATTTCTATATAGTCGTAATAGTCTCCTGCGACACCACGCGCCGCGCGGCATTCGCCAGCGATCAACGCGTTGACGAGACGCGGCGCACTGCGCGGAAACAATTGCGCCTGAACTTCGGCAGCGATCTCCACTTCGCGTTCAAGGCGTTCGTGTGCGACGCGCTGCTGCAACAAAGTTTCAATGTTCGCGGACATATCGTTGAACGCGACGGCGAGTTCGCCTAATTGATCGCGCGAACGCACCTTGACACGATGCGAAAAATCTCCGCGCTTGATGAATTCAGTGGCGCGGTAAAGTTTATGCACAGTGCCTGTCACAGCGCGCGTCATCCATGCGGCGGTGAGCACGGCGAAGAGTTCGAGCACAAGAAAGAAACAGGCGAGGGCGATCAATATCCAGCGCAGCACGCTGCCGAATCCGCCGCCCGACCAAAATTGCTCGCGGACGATTTGCCGCGAAACAGGAAAGCTGTAAGCGATAAACTCTTTGCCCGCGCCATCAATCCATGAAGTAGCGCGGAGCACTGCAACATAGCTGTTGGAGACGGCGAGTGGCTCACCGAAGCGATCAGTCACAGAATTTTTCTTTGTGTTTTGCGCACCATCGGAACCCGCTGAAATTCGCGTGCTTTCGTCTTTACCGGACGTTACTTGTACTCCGCCATTCTGCTTATTCGAGTCGCGTGTTCCCGGGCGCGCGAAAACAGGCTGCACATGAAGCCCTGTGCTTTCCTGAAGTTGTCGAACGAAAGCGCGGCTGATCGGCATTGTGACGAGCACTGCAAAGAAACGGTCATTCGCTTTACCGCGCACAACGGCTCGAATCGCCGGAGCAATATAAAAGCCGGAGGCTTCCGTGGCGGGCGGAGCGAGGGAAAGGCCGCTCCACTCTGCGCGGTTTTGCAGCCATGCGGGAAGCGGCGCGCCGAGCGGTATCGCTTCGCCATCGATGCCGCGCGTTTCTTCGCCGCGCGTGTCCTTGTCACCGACGGCGCTCACGAATTGCGCGGGCGCAGTTTGCCCGATAAGCGATCCGTTGCCGCCGCCGTTATTAGCTTCACGCCACAAAGCGACGCGCGCTCCCGGCAAAGTTGTTTGCAGTTGTGCCGCGCGCTCATCGAGCCATGTTTGAACGACGCGGTTGCCTGCGTCCGGCGGCAAGCGACTTGCGCCATCATAAAGAGCGTGCGCGCTCGCCAGTGTTTGCCGCTCGCCCGCACTCATGCTGACGGCAACGATGCGCGACATCGCCTGTCCCGCGCCGATCATCGCCGAGAGAATTCCCAACATCGCAAGCAGCACAATCGGCGTCAGTCCGACGAACAAATACGTGATCGCCAAACGCCTGCGCACGCGCCACAACAAGCGCTGCTTCAGGTAACGAAAAACTTTGAAGCCGTAATAGACGACTGTGATGAAGACGAGGAGCGTCGTGATGAATTCCAGCAACGTGCCGAGCGCATTTTCGCCGAAGAGGAATGTGCGGCTGAAGAGAAGCCATGCGGCGAACAGCACCGCCGCCGCAATCGCAACGCGCGGCATCGCGCGCCGCAGCCAAAGGCGCACGCCCGTCAAGGCCGCATTTGCCCGCGCGCCGTCTGTATGAGTATCAGTATCCATGTTGAATGAAATCCGCGCTCGAAGAGAATTAGAAAATCAGTCTCGGCAAAAAGGTTTTGCTGCCGCGCAAAGTTATGCGGCAGACACGTTCAAGCCCGCCGTTCGCAATGGATGTACGAAGGCGGCGGGCTTGGAGTTTCCGACGAAGGTTAAAGGTTTCGCGTGTGTCGTTTTCAGGCACGGCTCGCGGCAAAGCATTCGCCGCACAGCACGGGTCTGCCCGCCGAAGGCTTAAACGGCACGTTGTCGGTTTTGCCGCATTGATCGCAAACTATCTCGAAGCGCGGACGCTCCGCGCCGCCGCCAGCATTTCTTTGCCCGCCGCCGCCGCTGCTGCCGAAATTTGAACGCCGCGCGTCACGGCAAGGCTTGCAGCGCTTCGGCTCGCTCAAATTGCGCTCTGTGTAGTATTCCTGCTCGCGCTCTGTAAACGGAAAAGCATTGCCGCATTCGGCACAGGTGATTTCACGATCCGGCATCTTTTATTCTCCCTTTTATAAGCAGACAGCTTCTTTGAACGCGAAGTTTATCGCAAGGCGCAATGTCGTGTACAGCATTTGTGTCCGTGTGCAGCGCTAATCGTGAAGCGCGCGTAGATGCGCATTCACGGTTCCCGGCAAAGTTTGCAGATTATAACCGCCCTCCAGACACGACACGAGCCGCCCGCCGCACGCATCCTTCGCCCACTCCTTAACTGTTTCCGTCATCTGCGCGAAATCCTTGTCCTGCAATTTCAACTGCCCCAGCGGATCGCTTTCGTGCGCGTCGAAGCCTGCGGAAATGAGTATTAAGTCCGGGCGAAATTTTGCGCCGATTTCTTCGAGCGCGGCCTCGAACATACGCCGCTGCTCGACGGCGCTCGTCTCCGCGCGCACAGGCACATTCAAGGTCGTGCCGAGTCCTCTGCCGCGCCCCGTTTCGCCGCGCGAGCCTGTTCCCGGATACCATGGATATTGGTGCATCGAAAAAAAGAAAACGTCCGGGTCGTCGAAGAAAATTCCCTGCGTGCCGTTGCCGTGATGCACGTCCCAATCAACGATGGCGACGCGCTCGATTTCCTTATATTCATTCTGCGCATAGCGCGCGGCAATCGCTACGTTATTGAACAAACAAAAGCCCATCGCGTTTTCGCTCGTCGCGTGATGTCCGGGCGGGCGCACCAGCGCAAAAGCATTCTGCGATTCGCCGCGCATTACCATATCGACAGCCATGCACGCCGCGCCCGCCGCATACAAAGCCGCGTCAAAGGAACGCAGCGAAACCACCGTGTCCGCATCCAGATAGCCGCCGCCTTCGCTGACCATCCGCTCGATTCGCTTGTAGTGCTGCGGCGCATGACATGCCAGCACATGCCCGCGCGCAATCTTATTCGCTTCGCGCTCGATCAGCTTCGGCCATAATTCTTCGTCGCCGCGCAATGCTTTTATCGTCAGCGTGTATCGTTCGGGACATTCGGGATGGCCTTCGCCTGTTTCGTGTTCCTTGAAAATCGGATGATGCGCAATCGCTGTTGTCATGCTCTGGATTATGCGAGAGCAAACACGCAGAAATCAAACTATCGCGCGCATCTACATCGACAACTTCTCGCCCGGAGCCGCAATAATGACCGTCCCCGCTCAAAATCCTTCCCCGCAAACTATTATCAATTAATTCCACAATGGCACGCGACAGCATGGATTTAATACGCTTCGTTTCTCATCCGTAGGAAGCGCGCGGACTACGATAAAACCTTGAATGATGAAATAGACAAACAAAACAATGCAATTCGTTGTACACTGTCATACAGTCTCGAAGCATCGCCGCTTTTGCGGAATACGATTTGCTGTAACGGCGCTGTCAGAGGTTTGCATCTCTCCCTTTATTATTTCGCAATCGGATCGTTTCAAATAAACAAGAGGAGAAGGATATGAAGAAATCTGTTTTGTTATTTTTGTGTCTGATGCTGCTGCTCACGACGATTGTATCGTCGGCTTCGGCGCAGGATCGGCGTCGTTCGCGCTTCGGGCGTAAATCACGCACGGCGGCCATCATCGGCGGCGGCGCACTGGGCGGGGCGCTGATCGGCGGCAAAAAAGGCGCGGCTATCGGCGCGGGCGGCGGAACCGTTTATGCTGTGAACCGTCGCGCGGCGCGCGGGCATTTTAGCCAGCGCAATCGAAGGCTTGCCACCGTCGGCGGCGGCACGCTCGCAGGCGCGGGCGTCGGCTCGGCCATCGGCGGCAAAAAAGGCGGATTGATCGGCGCGGCAGCAGGCGCAGGCAGTTCCTACGTTTACACAAAGAAAAGCCGCCACTACACACGTCGACGCTACTAAACCAATAAACCGTCGAAGCCGCAGAGAAGCCCTCGCAAAATTTTCTCTGCGGCTTCGACAATCGCATTACCAACAATCATTTCTTAATTCTCGCAAAATTAAAACACCTTTCGTTCACGAATCAGGAGAACAACTTTTATGTCATACGATGAAGAGCAGCAGCGAAAAAGCCGCGTGGTCGTGGAAACGCCTACGTCCCGGCGCGAAGTAACGCAAACAGAGACATCACACATACCCGACCGCAGCGGCATGTCAACAGGCACAGTGGCTGCGCTCGTCATCGGCGCGCTGGCGCTTGCGACCCTCGCCTTTCTCTTTTTGAGAAGCAGCCCGGCAGATAACACGAATTCCAACATGAGCACGACGACGACCACGACCACAGCGGCGACCACCGCGCCGACTGCGCCGCCGCCGACCATCATTCAACAGGCCGCGCCGCCGCAACAAGCGCCCGTGATTATTCAACAGCCCGCCGCCGCGCCCGCCGCCGCTCCGGTCATCGTCACGCAGCCCGCGCCATCAACGGCGTCCGCCCCGACAGTATCTGCTCCTTCGACGAGGAATCCCGTAGCGAGCGCGCTGACCGACGATGTAACAGTGCAGGCGAGTGTCAGCAAAAAGCTTTCTGAGGCGTCCGAACTTTCGACGTCGAATCTTACCGCGACGGTTTCCGGCGGAAGAGCGACGCTCACCGGCACAGTGGACACAAAGGATTTGAAGAATCGCGCGGGGAGGCTCGTGGGCAACGTGCGCGGTGTGCGCAGTGTCGATAATCAGATCACCGTAACCGGCAGCGACTCTTTAACGCCGCCGCTTTAATCCGGCAATTTTCAATGGACATAACAACGCGCCGGATCAAATGAATTCCGGCGCGTTGTTTTTATGCAAGCTGCTTTTTTACAATTGGCTTTTTAATTAACAGCAGCGATGAGCGGCAAGGGTTTTCAATAACCTTCCGTGTGCTGCTGCAACCACTCGTCCAACTCTTTTTCCGTCGGCTCGCGCTTTAATTCGCCGCGCAAACGTTCGCGCATATACTCACGCTCTTTCTCAAAAGTTTCCGCAAGACCATTATCGGCGGTGGCATCGTCGGGCGGCGTTTGCCGCAAAACGAAAGGTGCACATTTTTCGCTTGCTTGGTAATGGTTCGTCAAACCTGAATCCTCTTTTCTTCCGCAGCAATATCATTAATCCAAACTTCGTGAGTTCTCATTCAAGAACGAATCGCTGCACGTTTCAAAATTCAAAACACAGATCGTATTTGTCGCCCGGCAAATCTATGTACAAACGATGCTCGCTCGCTTCGACCTTAACCACGTCTTCGCAAATCAGCACGAAAACGCGCTTGCAGCCGCGCAGTGCCGCGTCTTTCGCAAACGTCAACGTCAGCGCGTCTGGAGCCGTCGAGTAGTCGCCCGCGAGCTGCTGCGGCACGACGAGCGTCAAGCCTTCGCCCGTTTCTATTTCCTGCCGCACGCCGTCGTTGGAAAAACGCCCGCCCGATTTGTCCTGCGGCGCGAAGCTGACGTCACCGCGCGCGCGCAGCTTTTCCCACTCCGCTTTATCGAGCGTCAATCCGAGCGCCGCAAACACTTCCGCCAGCGGCATCGTAAACGCGCCTTTAGCGTGCGCCTTCGATACTTTTCCGATTAAGTTCAAAACGGGCGCTTTTAATTCCGGGCGCGCAACGCATTCTGTGGGCATGAAATTTTCTTTTTCTTTTATCTGTATAATTTTCAAAAACTCGTGAAACGGATATTACACGCTGCCTTGAGCCACGCGCAACAAAAAGATTTGCGCGCTTTGATTTCAAAACATGAAGCTTTTATGAAGCGACTGCGAACCATCTGCGAACCGTTGCCGCGAATGTTTACTGCTTCGCCGTATCAATCGCCGCGCTTTTGTAATTCAACAAATGCTTTGCTCCGAACGTCGCCAGCGCAACCGCGAGGAGACAGCCGACGCCGCCCGTTATCACGGAAAGCTGCGCGCCGAAAACGGACGCGACTGCGCCCGCTTCGAGTTCGCCAAGCTGCGGGCCGCCCATAAAAAACATCATGTTGACTGAGGTCATGCGCCCGCGCAAATTGTCCGGCGTCACAAGCTGGCGAATCGTTTGCCGTAGCACGGTGCTAACGGTGTCCGCCGCGCCCGTTAGCGCCAGCATCACGAGCGACACCCAGAACAAGTTTGAAAAGCCGAAGGCAATCGTCGCCGCGCCGTACACGGCAATCGAGCCGATGATTACCGCGCCCGGCTTGCGCATCGCAGCGCTTCCCAGACGCGCCATTATAAGTCCCGCAACGACAGCGCCCGCCGCCGGTGACGCCGCGAGAATCCCTAAGCCTCTTGCGCCGACATGCAAAATCTTGTCGGCGAAGATCGGCAGCAGCGCCGTCGCCGAAGCAAAAAACGTGGCAATGAAATCGAGCGTCATCGTTTGCACGATAATCGGCGTGCGCCACACAAATCGCAGTCCCTCGCCGAGCGCCGCGAAGCTGATTTTAGAAGCTTCCGCATTTTCTTTTTCGGAGCGCTTGCCCGCGCGTATCAACAGCACGGCAACGACCACAGCGAGAAACGACGCGGCGTTTGCAGCGTAAATAATCGCCGGGCTGTAAAAGCCGAGCAGCAGTCCGGCGAGCGCAGGGCCGAGCACGGTTGCCACTTGAAATGCGACGAGGCCGAGGCTCACCGCGTTCGGAAAATCCTCTGCCGGAACAAGCGTCGGCAAAAGCGACTGCCGCGCCGGATTATCGAACGCCACCGCCGCCGAAGAAATTGCCGTCAGCACATAAATCGGCCACACGCTTTTTAACCCGGACGCGGTCACGATTGCTAAAATCGCGGCGCTCGCAAGCATGATAGTTTGCGCCGCCACAATCAAACGCCTGCGGTCAACTGCATCCGCCACGACTCCACCCAACAGCGAACACAAAATAATCGGCACGACGCGCACAAGCCCGACGAGGCCGAGCGCAAACGCTGATTTCGTCAAAAGGTAAACGTGCCAGTTGATCGCCAGAAGCTGCATCTGCGTGCCTGTGATGGAAACGAATTGACCCGCCCACAGCAAACGAAAATCACGATGCCGCAACGCCGCGAAGGAATTGCGACGGCGCGGCCTGATCGTGTTCTCACTGCGAACTGGAGCAGATTGTGGTGAGGACATCTTAAATAATGGCGGCGGCAAACAACATTAAAGTTCTGGAAATAAACGGGGCGCAAGAATTCTCCGGCCTGTAAACACTCGTTCGCCCGCATACGCCTGTTCGGTGCGATGCGGGCGAACTATTCATGTCGCAAATTTTAACTGCGCTGGCCTGTTTCACCAAACATGCGAAGGCTTTGCGTTGCTAACTTTTGCTGGCACTCAACATTACTTGCACTTAGAGTAGCCGCAATCACGGCAAAAATCGCAGCCGCTCGCGTGCTCCAACTGGCCGCGACACTCCGGGCAGGTCGTGATTAAGTTATTCATCCTGCCAGCGTTTGAACTCGTCGCGGCAAGCGGCGATTTGTCTATCGCACCGGCGGCGGCGCGCGCCGAATCAGGTTCGCCCGCCAGACGGCGACTCGTCAGCATCACGCATTCCGCGACGGCCTGCTCCGGCGAAGTCAACAAGCGTTCGTTGAACCACACAGAGTGCGTGCCTGTTACTTTGTTTAAGCTGTGCGCGACTTCCGCCGCGTCAAAACCGCCGCGCAGCATCTTCGAGGCGAGCAGCCCGACGCCGCCTGAAATAGGCCCCGTCGCAAACACTTCCTGCACAACGTGGCCGTCGTGATTGACCGTCACGTACAAATTCTGCCCGTCAAACGGTATCTGCCACGTCGCGCCGCGCAATTCGCGCGGGCGTTCGACGCGCGCCGCCGCAATCGTCTTCGCGCTCACGACGTTTGCAGTCGTTGTGGAAGGCGCAATTTCTGTTGCGGTTTCCTTTGCTTCTGCGATTTGCATGTCTGCTGCTTCAGGGTTGCACGCGGTTTCGCCCTTTTCTTCCGCCTTCATCGAAGTCAGCACTTGCGAATCGCGCGAGCCGTCGCGGTAATAGCTGACAGCCTTGCAGCCGAGTTGCCGCGCGAGGCGATAAAGTTCATCTACGGATTCGAGCGTGTCGTCTGAAGCACCGTTGCAAGTTTTGGACACGCCGTTATCGACATGGCGCTGCGCCGAGGCCAGCACATGCACATGCTGGTGCGCGCTAATCGACATCGCGGAAATGAAATATTCCGGCAAATCCTTTTCATGTTCGACGACGTGCGCCGCCGCGCGGTCAATCGAGTCTTGATCCGTTTGATCGACTTCCATGCCGAGCGCTTCGGCGGCGAGCGTATGAACATACGTGCGTTTGCCGAGCGTGTCTTCGCGGACATACGCCCAAGAGAAATTCGGTTCGACGCCCGATGAAGTTTCCGCGACGAGCGAGATGGTTCCGGTCGGCGCAATCGTCGTCACTTCGTAATTGCGCAAGGTCAGCGGCACATCCCGCGCGATGCCGATTTCGTTGTAGATAAAATCCGCGTAGGAATCCTTGTTCGGCTCCAACTCCGGGAACGTGCCTTTTTCTGCGCCGAGACGCAAACTCTCCGTCCACGCTTCCCTGCGAATAAACGACATTGCTTCGTCCATCAAATCCATCGAGGCCGTCGAGCCGTAAGAGATTTTGTGATTAATACACAAGTCCGCGAAACCCATGATGCCGAGGCCGACGGGACGCGTGCGCTTCACGACGCTGTCGATTTCAGGCAGCGGCCAAGCGCATGTATCGATCACGTTATCCAAGAACCGCACGCACAAATGCACCGTCTCGCGCAAGCGTTCCCAATCGATGCGCGTCTCCGCGTCATAAAATTTATTGAGATCAATCGAACCTAGGTTGCAACTGTTATTAAAATGCAACGCTTGCTCGGCACAAGGATTTGTCGCATAAATCGGCCCCATCGAATTCATCATGTGATTATGGCGATTGATTTCGTCTATGAAGATGACGCCCGGCTCGGCGTAGCGATGCGCGCTCGCCACAATGCGATTCCAGATGTCCGGCGCATAGACCGAGCCGGGGCGCGGCGGTTCTTCACGCGTCAGTTCCGAAAAATCCGTCGCGTCGAACACGGCTTTATCGCGGAATGTGACGGTTGAATTGTCCGCGCGGCGATAGACTGCGTAGTCTTTGCCCGACAGCGGATCGTGAATCGGATCAGTCCACGGCTGCTTATCGAACTCCAACTGAAACCACTCGCCGCGCTCCACCGCTTCCAGAAATTTGTCCGTCACGGTAACGGAGATATTAAAGTTCGTGAGCGAGTGCTGATCGTTTTTCGCGTGGATAAAGATGAGCAAATCCGGGTGCGTGACGGACATGATGCCCATGTTCGCGCCCCTGCGGACGCCGCCTTGCTTGACCGTGTCGGTGGTCGTATTAAAGATGTTCATGAACGACACGGGGCCGGAGGCAACGCCGTAAGTCGAGCGCACCATCGCGCCCGATGGACGCAGCTTTTCAAACGTGAAGCCCGTGCCGCCGCCCGTTTGGTGAATAATCGCGGCATCCGTCGCGGTCTTCATAATCCCCGCAATCGAATCCGGCACGTCGAGCACGAAGCAGGCGGCGAGTTGGCCGTTCGGCTTGCCCGCATTGACGAGGCACGGCGTGTTCGGCACGAATTCGCGCTTGAGCATCACGTCTGTCATCGCCGTGTAGAAACCGTCGCGCTTCTGCGCATCTGTTTCGGCGAGGCTGACGTGTCCGACGACGCGCCGCACAATATCCGGCCATTCCTCAATCGGGCGTCCCTGCGCGTCCTTCAACGAGTAACGCTTGCTGATAACGCGGCCTGCGTTTAAGCCCGGCGGCAGCGGCTCGTCGCGGCGAGTATTTTTGGAAGAAGCCGTTGCTTGTTGAGTGGACTGTGTTCCCTGATTTTTTTTCGGCTCGATTGCTGTGCTCATCTGTCTTTACCTTTCCCGTGACTGCAAGAAGGCACGGGGCGTGCTGCGATTTTAGAAGTTGAAAAGTCGGCTCACGCAAAAGTTCAAAACATGCGGGGCCGTGTTACTTTTAGTGTGTTGCGGAGACTCGCGGTCAGCTTGTTTTAGGGGACAAAAATCCCTCACGCGTGCAGCCGGAATGCCTGCCTGCCGCTACGCTTTCAATTTGCCTCGTTCAAGCGAACCGCACTATACACGCGTGCCTTGTGGCTGTCAATAGCCGAACGCTACATATTGTGTATGTCTTTTTTTTCAGTGCAATGGAGTGGATAAGCTGACAATACACATTAACAATCTGCAAGTGCCTTCAACGGCTTTAGGGCGAACTGAAAACGGATTTTTATTTTGTTTTCACACAGAGGCGCAAGCTTTTTTAGCGGCGTCGAATCGAGTGGTATTAACGTGACACAAAATACAATATTGCGCGTGGTGAAAATCACGTTCAAGGCGCATCAAAGTATTGATCGAAAAGTGAAATTAAACGAACGAGGATAATTACGTTGACTGAGAAACAGGAAGGGCATCTTGATATGCTGGTGCGCGGCACGGCAGCCGATGGCGAAGTGCGCGTTATGGCAACCGTCACCACTAACCTTGTCGCTGAAGCCGCGCGCCGCCATGAAGTGTCGCCGACAGTTGCGGCAGCTCTCGGGCGGACTTTAACCGGAACATTGCTGCTCGGCTCAAGCCTTAAAGAGTTTGATCGTTTGACCGTGCAGATCACAGGCAACGGCGCTATCGGAGGCATCACGACGGAAGCGAACGCGAGCGGTCAGGTGCGCGGCTATGTGCGCAATCCGCAGGCTGAAGCGCCGCTGAATGAGAACGGCAAGTTAGATGTGCGCGGAGTGGTCGGTGACGGCATGTTTTATGTGACGCGCGAATCCGGCTACGACGTGGGGCTTTACTTGGAGCCGTATCGCGGCTCTGTGCCGATTATTTCCGGCGAGATTGCCGAAGACTTCGCTTATTACCTGACGAAGTCGGAACAGATTCCGGCAGCCGTAATGCTCGGCGTGCTGATGCGCGCAAGCGAAACGAACGACGCGCCGTATGTCGCGGCGGCGGGCGGATTGATGATTCAGATGATGCCGGGCGCAGGCGAGAAAACCATCGCGGCGATTGAAGAAAGCGTCAGCCGCGCGCCGCAGATCACAAAGCTAATCAGCGAAGGCGCGCTTCCCGCTGATTTATTACGGACGGCGCTCGGCGGCATGGAATTTGAGATTCTGGACGAAAGGCCAATCGAATTTGCCTGCACATGCTCGCATGAGCGCGCCGTGTCGCTCGTGTCTTCGATTGACCGCAATGAATTGGAAGCGATGCTGCGTGAAGACAAAGGCGCAGTGATGACCTGCCACTTTTGCAACGAGACGTACAGGCTCGACGAAGCAGCACTGGAGCAAATCTTGAAGGGCGCAGAAAGCATCAGCGCGTAAAAAGAGCGGCGTCGGGAAAACAGTAATGGTTAAAATCAAAAGCGCGGCGAATCTAAGATGGTGATTCGCCGCGCTTCTTTTTTAAGATTGTGTTTTCTTATTTCGTCGCTGTCGGGTTCGATGCGAGCAAATCGTAGTTGCCGATCTCACGATTGTGCATGTCGAGCGTGCCGGTGATATCGGACGTTTCTTCGAGCATCTGCTTGGTCATTTGAATCGAATCGCTTAGTTGCTCGAAATCAAGGGCGGAGACTCTTTCGGGCGTCGGCAGCGTGACGACTTGATCGTTGACGAGGCCGAAAAAGTTTTCGATGGATTGCAGTTGCCCTTCGACGAGTTTGACGGAGCGTTCGAGGTCGCTGAAGGCATTCGTGCGACGCTTCAGAATTTCGACGTTGGCTTGCTGCACGCGTTTGGCGCGTTCGTCTGTCGAAGATTCGACGGCGCGCTCAGCCTGCGTTAATTGATTCTGCACGGCCTGACGATTAATCGAGCGCAAGTGATTTTTGCGGCGGCGGTACACATCCAGAAGATCGACGAAATCCTCCCAGCGCTGGTCTAGGCTCTGTATGTTCGAGGGAACGTCGCCGGAGCCTGTGAACTTCTGGTAGTTCTCGTAAATCTGTTTTTTGAGCCAGCGCAGATAATTAACGGCTTCCTTTTCGCGCGGATCGAAGCTGTCGATTAATTTTTCGCGCTGGCCGTCCCGCATGGCGCGCGCGTGTGCCTTACGGCGGCCATCGACAAGGCGGCGATAAAGGTTTGTAGCAGGCACGGTTGTCAAATATAAGCCCTCGGCGACAAGCGCGGCGACGAGCGGAATTTCGGATTGCGTGTAAGCGGCGGCGACGGCGAAGCCCGCCATGCCCCAGAAATTGACGGGTTCCTTGAGCGCTTCTTTTAAGTATTGAAAATCAATCTTCGGTAAATCTGCCATGACCGTAAACTTTCAAGTAAAAGACAATCAACAGATAACGCTTTGGCCGACGCTCTTTAATGCTTGTGAAGCATCCGGGCAACAAGCTATTGCATTATCGTTTCTACTACTCTTTCAATAGCGCGCGATTTTGGTCGCTCGTGTCGCCGCTTGCGGGAAGCGCCGTTTGTTGCCCGCTTGTCGAAGCGGGAAGGAGTCCCATGTCGCGTTTGTATTCGAGCAACTTGTCCTGCAACTGCATGTTCGAGGCTTCGCGTTCGATTTCCTGCATCTGCGTATCGACGTTTGAAGTGCCGAGTTGCATTTTGGCCTCGGCGGTTGCCGAGCGGCGATCAATCTTGTCGCGCATCTCGCTGAAGGTCGAAGAATCGTCGCCGACATTGAACGTCTCCATCGTCTGCGCGAGTTGTTCCTGCAACTTCGCCTGCTTCGATTGATTGACGAGTTGCAACGCTTCGGCACTGCGCGTCTTCATTTGCAGCATGTAATTGTCGCGCGCCTTAAGCGCCTGCTTGGATGCGTTGGTCGCTTGATCGAGTTGCTGCGAAGTTTTTTGCAGATCGAGCTGCGCTTGCTGAAGTTGTCCGATGTAGGAAGTGGCGATGTCGTCGCGCCCCATTTTGACGCTGGCTTTGATTTTTGAATCGAGATCGACGACCTGTCCTTCGAGCCGCTCCTTGCTTTTAGCGAGCAGCTTTTCGGTGGACATCACCTGCGCGACGGAGTTGTTGAGTTCCGGCACGCGGTCGCGCATATCGCGTATGGTTTGCTGAAGAATGAGTTCCGGGTCTTCCGTTTTCTCGATGATGCCGCCGAAAAGCGCACGCACGGAGCGCTTCATTCTATTCCAGAGTCCCATCTAATCATTCCTCCAACCGTTCAAACTGAAAAGCGCGAACCGCTTCTTTCGTGCTGCCGTCAAGCCGCTCGCAAAGGTGTTGTACGAAGAAATCCGGCGCGCGGTTGCACTCCGAAGAGGCTTCTTATGCACTCCGAAGAGGCTTCTTAATAGAGGAGTATAACAGTAGTCGCACGCGCTCTGCCAGAGCCAAAAAAGAAAGTGAGCATCTAAATCCGGGCGGATAAAGGTTTGGCAGCAAGTTAGGCCAGATCGTCTTTGCTCACGCTGGGGTTAGTGTGTCGAAGCTCGACGCTCGCATGTTCTTGACTCACCTACTCTAGCCATTGGTCAATTGCCTTTAATTTACTCTTCCTGAGAGATTGTATTCGGTTAGCAGGAAATTTTGCTATTGACAGCCACATTGCTGCGGGTTATTATTCGCGCTGTTTCGACTACGACTTGTTGGCGCTTAGGAGTTGCCTCAACTTCACAAGTTAACGGCTCCTTGCGCATCGACGATTTCTATCAACAACTAATGACATGATGCAGCATCTTTATCGCCTTTGCTATGCTTCGATTTATGCCGAAGAAGTATTTTGTTTCTCCGGCAATGAACGTGTACGCAATTGCGGTGAAGTCGAACTGACTCGGTTTTGCATCCGAAGAATGAAGAAGCCCCGCTGCTGTCTGGTAAACGGCAGTAGGGCTTTCTTTTGAAGCAATAAAACCTCTGCCGCACATTCATGCGCCAAAGATGTATTGTCTCAGCAGCTTCACATCTTAACGCATAGAGTGCTGGCGACTCAACTCTCCACTTAGAGAAAACAGTGTCCGCAGTACATATCTATTTCCGTTGTTCCCTAAATCCATACAATGGAAAGTTGTAATATGATTTGCACGCGGGCGCTTTCTACCAGTCTGTTGAGAATTGAACAATCTAAGGAGAAAGCACCATGAAAAGATTTCTAACACTGCTCGTCACCGTCGCCCTATGCGTACTCGCGCTTACCCCGCTACTTGTGCATGGTCAGGGCAAACCGGATCAGGAAGCCAAGGCTAAATTCCGTAGGGTTCAAAAGGCGATCCCGAATCAGTACATTGTGGTTTTTAAGGAAGAGATCCCTGAATCAGAAGTCGCTCCAACAGCTAATCGTCTGGCTCGCTCTCATGGAGGAAATCTAAGATTCATCTATGAGTACGCTCTCAAAGGCTTTTCCGTTCAGCTACCCGAAGCTGCGGCAATCGCCCTTAGCAACAATCCGCAAGTAAAATATGTGGAAGAGAACACGCGAGGCTCAATCGTAGAAACCGAATTCAACCCGCCTCAGGGTCTTGACCGCATCGATCAAAGAAACCTTCCGCTCGATAATGCTTACACATACGGTGCAACAGGCGCAGGTGTTAATGTTTACATTATCGATACAGGTATCCGGGCCAGCCATGTCGATTTCGGCGGTCGTGCTTCCGTCGGCATGGATTTTTTAGGCGAACAAAACTGTAATGGTTATAACAATGATTGTAACGGTCACGGCACGCATGTCGCGGGTACTGTTGGCGGCAGCACATATGGTGTAGCTAAGAGCGTAACACTTCGTTCTGTTAAAGTCTGTGACACTAACGGCTCTTGCGATGGCGCTGTCACGATGAACGGCATTGAGTTCGTCACGCGGCAAAAACGGGATAATCCGGGTACACCTATGGTCGCCAACATGAGTTTGGAATTCGCGCCTAATTCATCTATAGACGATGCGGTCAGGAGATCTATTGCAAACGGTGTGACATACACGGTTGCTGCCGGAAATAACTCCTACTACGCCTCATCTTACTCACCAGCAGATGTCCAAGAAGCGATTACGGTTGGAGCGACAGACCCGACAAATGACTATCGGCCTTATTTTTCCAACTACGGCCGTGTGCTGGATATATTTGCGCCCGGCGTAAATATCACTTCGGCGTGGATCGGTAGCGACACTGACACGCTCACCCTTTCGGGAACGTCCATGGCTGCTCCGCATGTGGCGGGCGTCGCGGCGTTGTATCTACAGAACAATCCGGGGGCCGGGCCGTATGCGGTTGCCAGCGCAATTGTCAACAACGCGACCACAGGGGTAGTCATTGATCCCGGCCCCGATTCACCTAATCGGCTTCTGTACTCGAATTTTATTTCAACCCCGCAGTTCTCGCTGGCGCTTAACGGAACGAGCGCGTATGTTGACGTGCCCAACAGCGCGAGCCTTAACGTCACCGGAGCAATCACAGTCGAGGCGGCGATTAAAACCAATGTTGCCGGTGCTGACCAAGCCATTGTCGAGCGCTACAACAACTATGGTGGGGGAACGTCGGACGGCGGTTATGTGCTACGGCTGGTCGGCGGTAAACTTGCTTTCATCACGCTCATGAACGGTGGCGTCTATGATTACGTGATAGGCAGTCAAGACATCAGTCCCGGCTATTGGCATCATGTAGCCGGAGTGTTTGACGGCTCTCAACTGCGCGTCTATGTTGATGGCGGTCTTGTTGGTAGTAAGTTCAGCACCTTTGCTCCGGGTACAGGCACAGGCAATCTCAGGATCGGTGCGAAGGGCGATGATTTAACCATCAAGTTTAACGGCTTGATCGACGAGGCACGTGTCACGGCGGATGCACTGTATAATGCAAACTTTAACGTTGTTGGAATGCACGAGTTGATGCCAGTGGCGAACACAAGAGGCTACTGGAAGTTCAACAATCAAACCGCCAATGATTCGTCAGGCAACGGTAATAATGGTGTTCTCGTCGGCGGTGCCGGTTTCTCAACCGACGTGCCGTAAGAATAACGAATTTCCTTCTATATAGGTTGAGCCGGGCAGCTACGCTAAAGAGGTTCTTTGTACACGCAACGCCTCTTTCGTTCAATGCTTGCCCGGCTCGACTTATTTGTAGCAGGTCAGGTGAAGGCTATAGGCTCTCGAAAAGAACTGAACAAGATAGGTTCGAGAAATTGATGATGGCTACTGAACAAGTAAAGCAGTGTAAATTATGTAGTGAGTCAGCGGCGTACAAGTTTTCACTGCCGCTCGTCGCAGGCTTGCAGGGCGATTATTTTGAATGCACAAAGTGCCGTCTGCTGCAATCGCATCATTTGGACACTTTGACGGTGCAGGGCTTAATAGACCTTGCGAATTACAGCCCGGACGTTGACTTGGATACGGGCGCGGCGTGGCGGCAATTTTGCATCGCCAGCCGCTTGCACCAGTTAGTTGCCACGCGAGTTCTGCCGGGCACAGATGTAAACTTCAAAGCGCTCGACTTCGGTTGCGGGACAGGATTTCTAGTGAGCTTCTTAGCGCATCGTTTTGGCTGGAACGCGGCAGGCTTCGATCCATATTGGACGCCTGCATATGCGCAACCGAAAGTATATAAAGATTGGCAATCAGTCGTCGAAAACAGTCCTTACAATCTGATAATTGCGACTGAAGTATTCGAGCACTTCATCGATCCACGCGAAGAGTTAACCCGCATCGGCGAAATTCTCGCAAAGGATTTCGGCTTTATCTACGTCACTACCGGCAGATACGTGCCGGGCCAAACAACACGCGATTGGAATTACTTAGCGCCTCAATCCGGGCATCACGTTTCGTTCTACGCGCGTGAGACGATGCAGGAAATCGCACGCTTAATGGGGGCGAGCGGCGTTTATCAGGTAGGAGCAGAATACGAATGGCTCTTTGTGTTTGGTGGACGCCGCGACAATCGGGCGGCGAAAGTAAATATCTCCGCCATCGCCGCTTTGCTTCGCCATGCCACACAATACGGAATTTTGTCCAAAATCGAATAGAACATAATAGCTCGCACGTAGGTTCGGCGTAGGATTAAGAGTCTGAAGAATTAGAGATTAATGTCGGCGCATGTTTAGTTACCCCAAAAAGAAGAATGCGCTTCTTATTTAGCAAATTTTCCGATGTCGCGCCGGTAGTGCATTCCGTCCCAGTGGATTTTATCAATCGCCGCGTAGCAATGCACAAGCGCCTGATCGAGCGTCGGCGCGCGTGAGGCAATGTTCAGCACGCGCCCGCCCGCCGCAATCCAATCGCCATTATCCGCGCGCTTTGTCCCGGCGTGAAAAATTTCTACGTCCGGCATTTGCGCGGCTTCATTTAAGCCCACAATGCGCGCTCCCGTTTCAGGCTTCGCAGGGTATCCGCGCGCCGCCAGTACGACTGCCGCGCTCGCCTCGTCGCTCCAGCGAACCGAAGCGTCACGCAGTTTCCCGCGCGCCATGGCTTCAAAAACGTCGATCAAGTTCGATTCCAGCCGCACCAGAATCGCCTGCGCTTCCGGGTCGCCGAAACGCACGTTGTATTCCAGCACGCGCGTTCCTTCGCTTGTCAGCATCAGCCCGATGAACAGAATGCCGCGAAACGGAAAACCTTCGGCGCGCGCGCCCTCGAGCGTCGGCTCGATGATTTCACGCCTGACGCGCGCCAATGTTCCTTCATCGAGTATGGCGTGCGTCGTGATCGCTCCCATGCCGCCCGTGTTCGGCCCCGTATCCGCTTCGCCGACGCGCTTGTGATCGCGCGCCGCAGGCATCAGGCGATAATCGAGTCCGTCCGCGAAAACGAGCAACGAAGCTTCGCGCCCGGCGAGAGCTTCCTCGATAACGATGCACGGCGCAGGAGCGGACGACGAGCCAACCACAGAAGCAGCAGAAGTTGCCAGCAATTCAATCGCCGCTTGTTCCGCTTCATGTCGGGAATTGGCAACGGTGACGCCTTTGCCCGCCGCGAGGCCGTCTGCCTTCACGACCACCGGCACATCCCCTGCGCCGAATTCGCCGCTTCGTAAAATCCTTTGCGCTTCTTCGACTGAATGAGCGAGACGATAACGCGCCGTCGGCACTTTGTGGCGCGTCATAAAATCTTTGGCAAAGGCTTTGCTCGCTTCAAGCCGCGCCGCCGCTTTACTTGCCCCTGCGATCATCAAGCCGCGCTGCTCGAAGGCATCGGCTATCCCTGCTGCGAGCGCAGTTTCGCCGCCGACAATGGTCAAGTCGATTTTCGTTTCCGAGGCAAACTGAACGAGCGCGTGTACGTCCGTCGCGTTTAAGGAAACACACTGGGCGTCCACAGCGATGCCGTCGTTGCCGGGCGCGCAAAAGATTTGCAACTGCCCGGCGGCGTCGTTTGTGCGCCGGAGCGTGCGTATGAGCGCGTGCTCGCGCCCGCCGTTTCCGATCACCAGAATTTTCATGCGCGCAAAACTCTTTTTGCCATAATAATCGCTTGCGCGCGGATGCTGGCACGCCTGTTCCGCTGCTGTCAAGACAACGCATCAATATGTAGGCTTCTCTTGACACAATTTCGTTAAAGATATAATTTTGCAATCAAAGCAGCCTACATCGCTCGCCGGAACGGTGAGCAGTCCTGAACGGCCTGCATACTTATGACTTCGTCTTCGCAAAGATTCGGTTGACCCGACTAAAATCGGGTTGTCGTAATCGAGCGCATCGCGGGTGGGAACTTGAAACCAAGTTCGACGCAAAGAAAAATATCCTCTTGGCGTTGACCATCCCTCAGAGGCTCTTTAGTTGTTTGACGACTTATTTTCTAAGAAGCGGCATCCTCGCTGACGCAGTCTGACGCACGCCAACCAGAATCATGGCGGGAGGCATTGAATTATGCCGCACACAGAATTTAGCGGATCAACCGATGAGTTGAAAAATGTGGAACAAGAGTTTGAGGATCGCACGCTGAAATGTTTTGACTGCGGAGATGATTTTGTCTGGACAGCGGGTGAACAAACTTTTTTTCACGACAAGCATTTAACGAACGAACCGAAACGCTGCAAGCCCTGCAAGCAGGCCAAGAATGAGCGCCTCGCCGCCATCAACGCGGCACAGGCTTCCGGCATTCGCCAGCGCATAGAAGTCTCCGTGCAGTGCGCGCAGTGCGGGCAACAAACCACAGTGCCGTTTTACCCGTCGCAGGGGCGTCCTGTTTACTGCCGCTCCTGCTTTCTCGCCGGACGCGCGACGCAGGAAACCGACGCTAATCGCCAGTAAAAACTCGCTTGATAAGAAGCGACGGGTGACGCATGAAATAGAAATTTGCGTTCGCGTCGATTGAATTTTCCAAAAGGTTGGTCGTGCACATGCACGATCAACCTTTTTGCTTTACCATTGAATGAAAATCCCTTTCGCGTCCGGCGTGGAATTTTTCCTTCTTCAAGCGACATTACAGAGAAGGAATGTTTTCTTTTTCGAGCGGCATAAGAACTAATGTTTGACCGTCCCACGATTATGAAATTCGGCGGCACGTCTATCGAAGACGCGGACGCCTTCGCGCGTGTCGCGCGCATCGTCGAGACGCAGCAAGATAGGCGACTGATCGTCGTCGTCTCGGCGTTGAGCCGCGTGACCGACGCGCTTCTCGCAGGCACTCAATATGCCGCTGAAGGAGATGTAAATATCGCAATCAAAGGCGTCGAAGAACAACTCGCCAGACATGCCGCCATCGCCGCGCAGCAATTAAAAAGCAACGAAGAGAGTCGGGCTTTTCAAGAAGCAATCGAGCGCGCGCGCCGCGAACTCGTCGATTTATTTCACACCATTGCCGCGCGACTGATGCCGTTTCCCTTTTTGCAAGATGTCGTCACCTCGCACGGCGAACGCCTTAGCGCCGCGCTGCTCGCCGGAGTCTTGCGTGAGCGCGGACTGCCTGCTCTCTACGTCGATGCACGCCGCTGCATCGTGACGAACGATGAGCACACGCGCGCGACGCCGCTCGCAAAGGAAACGAATCAACACACGCGAAAGGAATTATTGCCGCTTCTCGAAGCCGCGGAGATTCCTGTGCTCGGCGGATTCATTGCCGCATCCATGGACGGTTCGACGACGACGCTCGGACGCGGCGGCTCGGATTACACGGCGGCGCTCATCGGCGCGGCGCTCGATGCACGCGAAATCCAAATCTGGACGGATGTCGCAGGAGTCTTGACGGCTGACCCGCGCGTTGTTCCGAATGCCCGCACAGTTCCGCGTATGTCCTACAGAGAAGCCGCCGAACTGGCTTACTTCGGCGCGAAGGTTTTGCATCCGAAGACGATTCAACCGGCTGTGGATTCTTCGATTCCCGTGCGCATCTGCAATTCGCGTGAGCCGGAAAAAGGCGGCACGATTGTCTGCGCCACAGCCGAAGCAGCGCCGCGCACCGTCAAAGCTATCGCGCACAAAACCGGCGTCATGCTCGTTCATATCACGTCCGCGCGCAGGCATGGCACGCATGGGTTTCTGCGTTCGCTTTTTGAAATTTTCGATTATCACAAAATCGTCGTCGATGTCGTCGCCACTTCGGAAGTCAGCGTTTCGCTTTCAATTGAAGACAGCCGCGCGCGTTCGGCGGCGCTCAAGGATTTGGAAGCACTCGGCACGGTCACATTTGACGAAAGGCAGGCGATCATCTGCATTGTCGGCGAAGGACTGAGCGCCACGCCCGGCATCGCCGCGCGTGTTTTCAATTCCATCAGCGATATTAATATCGCGCTTATCTCGCAGGGCGCATCCAGCATCAACTTGACCTTCGCCATCGCCGAAGCGTCCGCGCGCGAAGCCGTCACGCGCCTGCATGAAGCGCTGTTTGAACAAGAAGACGAAGCGACGCCGACGAACAACGACGCGCAAGCGGCGCATCCTTGATATAAGGAGCGATATAAGCAGCGCGTTTATGTTATAAAAAGCCGCATGAATCCTTTTGAATTAACACGCGGGCTAATTGATATTCCTTCGATCAGCGGCGATGAAGCGGCAGTCGGAAACTTTCTCGCAAATCATCTTGAAAAATTGAACTATCGCGTCGAGCGTCAGGAAATCGCAGGCGGGCGCGCCAACATTATCGCCACAACAAACGCTTCGCCGCGCGTCGTGTTCTCCACCCACATCGACACAGTGCCGCCGCACATTTCGTCGAGCGAAGACGCCGGTTACATTTACGGGCGCGGCGCGTGCGACACCAAAGGCATCATCGCCGCGCAAATAGCCGCCGCCGAAAATCTGCGCCGCGCCGGTGTCAAAGAGATCGGGCTTCTCTTCACCGTCGAAGAAGAAACGAACAGCAACGGCGCGCGACTCGCCAACACGCACACGCTTGCTTCCGAATGCCGTTATCTAATCAACGGCGAGCCGACACAAAACAAACTTGCGACAGGCTCCAAAGGTTCTTTGCGCTTGCGCCTGATAACCACAGGCCGCGCCGCGCATTCCGCCTATCCCGAACAAGGCGAATCAGCCATCGAAAAACTCCTTGACGTGCTTGCGGATGTCCGCGCCGCGCGTTGGCCGCAGGATGATTTTTTCGGCGAAACGATCTGCAACATCGGCGTCATCGGCGGTGGCGCAGCCTCTAACATCATCCCCGCGCACGCCGAAGCGGATTTGCACATACGCCTCGTCAGCAGTTCGACGATTATCAAAGAAATTCTCGAACGCATCATTGCCGAACGCGCACGCATCGAATATCTCTCGATTGCC
>JAABUK010003190.1_pt1 | contig 28063 bp, 26 predicted proteins | sample 5559141 | NCBI WGS metagenome assembly JAABUK01 (sample SAMN10711869, study PRJNA513367) | rock metagenome | isolation source: Antarctica rocks | place: Antarctica: Victoria Land, Pudding Butte nord | collected 2016-01-03
CCGCCTCAGCCGCCTCAGCCGCCTCAGCCGCCTCAGCCGCCTCAGCCGCCTCAGCCGCCTCAGCCGCCTCAGCCGCCTCAGCCGCCTCAGCTGCCTCAGCCGCCTCAGCTGCCTCAGCCGCCTCAGCCGCCTCAGCCGCCTCAACCGCGTTGCCCTCAGCCGCCTCAGCCGCCTCAGCCGCCTCAGCTGCCTCAGCCGCCTCAGCTTGCCTCACTTGCTCAGCCAGGCCGCGCCGATTGTCAACGGGGCGCGCGCGGCCCACACGAACCGCTGCCAGCCGTTGCGACCTTCGAGGGCGACTTCGAGGGCGCCTCCGCTGCCTGCAATTCCGCTGGCTGAGGCTGCGACCGGGCGCGCCTTCCAGCCTTCGACGCGCAGCGCATCGGCCACGGCGTTGGCGGGCAGTCCGCGTATTTCGAGGTGCAAAACGCGGGCGTCCAGCGGGATGAAGAGGCGCGTGGCTACGCTTTCTCCGGCGCGCAGCGCGAGCGGCGCGCGGTTGACGAGCTGAGCCGAAGGCACGTTCTGCGGCAGGTTTTCGAGCGCGCCGGGCAGCCACAGCGCCAGCCGCCCGCTGCCCTTGAGCCCGAGCAGCACCACGTTCTCCCAGTCCGCGATGAGGGCGTCGGCGTTGGTGGGCACGATGCGCGCGTTGTCCTTCCACGAGCCAGCCGAGTGCTCAACCGAGGGCCTCATCGCGGCCCCGAGCCAGGGCGCGCCGTACACCCGCTCGGCCCACACGCAAAAGCCCTGCAAGTACTTGAGCCCGTTCGCGGTTCCATCGTGGCGCAAGAACGAGGACGGCCCCTGCGCGCTCCACAGGCGCAGCGCGGGCACCGCCTCGCGCGCCACGTGAGCCAGAGCCGCCGCTCGCATCGCTCCCGCCGGGTTGTCGGGCGCCAGGGCCGCGCTCGTTGTGGCGCTTGAGCTGCGCGTGGCGGGCGAGGCTTCGGCTAAGCTCGCTGCTCCGTTCAAGCTCGTAGAAGTGGCCGAGCCTGCCGGACTTGCCGGGCCTGGCAGCGCAGCGGGCTGAGGCTGGAAGGGCGCGTAGCCCGCAGCTGTGGGCGAGACGCCGCCCGGAGGCGCGAAGGCCGCGGCGTCGAAGGCTTGGGGCGAGGCTGCAGCCCACAGCATGGCCAGCGTCTCGCCGACCTTGCCGTTGCCAAAGGGCTCGATGGGAGGGCGGAAGATGCCGGCTGGGGCCAGCGCGACGTGGCCGTATTCGTGGGCGATTTCGCGCAGCCACTCGGCCTCGCCGCGCGGCTGGCCGCTCTTGAAGAACAGGATGTCGCCCGGCGCGCCGGCCATCTGCCCGGCGGCCAGCCACGGCATCGAAAACGGCGTCTCCACGATCTCGGGCGGGCGCACGACCGGCGACTGCGTGTTGACCTTGGGCATTCGCGCGCCGCGCTGGTCGGCGGTCTCGGGGTCGTCGTCGTCCGCAGGCCACAGGGCCGAGACCTCGCTCAGCCACAGGCTGGTGGCTGCTGTGGCTCCTGTGGCTCTGGAGGCGGGCGCGCCTTCGCTGCCGTAGGGGTTGTCCACGTTGAGGGCGGCGCGCTCCAGGGCGTGCAGGCGCAGGAACTGGGCGCAGATGGCCTCGGCTCGCGGGCGGTCGTCGCGGTTGAAGCGGGTGAAGATCGGGTGCGGGTAGAAGACGCGCGCCCTCAGCTCCCACAGCCCGCGATTGGCGCCCGCAACCGCCTTCTCGTAGCCCGCGACCATGTAGCCCAGGCGCAGCACCGGAGGCAGCGCGTCGTCCGCGACCGCGCGATACAGCGGCGCGACCACGCTCTTGTCGCCGCCCGCCGTCATCGACTCGGGCGGGAAGACCTTGCCCTGCGTAAGCAGCAGCTCGACGCGCGGCGCGGCCTGCGAAGTACCTGCGCCCATCGCGGTCAGCGAAGGCCCCAGCGCGCCGGGCGGCAGGTCGAAAGAAAAGCGGCGCGGCTTCCACAGGGCGAGCGAGGACAGCGTGTCGAGGGTGTCGTCGGCGGCCACTTGAGGCAATCCTCCGCGCAGGACGGCGCTCAGGGCCAGCGTCGCGGCACGCGACAGCTGGTTGGTGTTGGCGCGGTTCGGCCCTGAAAAACGGTAGGCGCGCGCCAGAGCCATGATCGCCTCGTCGCGGCGCGCGAAGCGGTCGGCGGCCTGCCCCCAGGCCAGGTGAGCGCGCGCCGCCTGCTGCGTGGCCTGGCGCAGCGGCCCGAAGGCAGGCATCTGCTCGGGCGGGGCCAGCAAGTACTTCTGGCCGCCCAGCGCGGCGGTGGCCGCTGTGCTCGCGCTCGCGGCCTGGCTCAGCACATCGACGGCGCGCGGGTCGCCCTCGTCGGCCAGCGCAGCGCCCCGGCTCAGCGCGGCCTCGATCTCAGCGGCGCTCATCGCGGTTCCCAGCACCGCGCCCGCCGTGTTGTTCGAGACAGCCGGACGAGCGGCTCCAGCCGGAGCAACGGGCCGGATCGTGCTCTGAGCGCGCGCCGCAGCGCCCGAGCCGAGCAGAGCAAAGCCCAGCGCAACGCTCAAGGCCCCAGCGCAAGGCGCAGCTGAAGGCAGGGCCGGTCGCGCAGCGGCGCGCGCTCGCGGGCAAACGGGGAAGAGGCGAACCATATCGCACAGAGGATAACCACAAGCCGCCTCTCCTCAAACGTTTGATCTGTTGCAGGTGCAAGTACTTGCAGTCGCCAAGCGTCACCTGAAGCGTCGCCTACGAGCGCACAGCCTGCATCACCTTGAGCATCTTGATCTTCAGGTCGGTCTTGTTGTGGGACGCGCCGGTGAGGAGGAACACGAAATCAACAGCAACCAGCCAGAAGCCCAGCGTCGCTAATAGGAAAGGACTCTTGAAGACGATCCCACCTGCCACGCTCAGCGCAAGCAAGACGATCAAGACGATAAACAAAATGATCAAGACGATAAACAAAGCCGCCATCTTCTTGCTCTGGCTGTGCCTCAACGTAGATAAGGCTTCGATCTGAGCCAGGCCCTTTTCTGTGTCCAGAGCAGCTTGTACGAACGCTTCGTCATCTTGATTGAGCCACGCCTCGATCTTCTCGTTTCTTGTCATGGTTGCATCCTCCGTGGCTTGTTGCTTCAGCTCGGCTCGACTTCGCCCGCCTCGACTTGTTGCTCGATGGAATCGAGAATGTCGGCTCCGGCCTGGGCGTTGTTGGCTCGCAGCTCGGTGGTGAGGGCGAAGATTTTGTTGCTGGGCTCGTCGTGCCAGGCGCGCAGCTCGATTTGCGGCGGCTTGTGCCTGGCGTAGCGTTTTTGCAGCAGGAACAGGCCGCGCTTGCGCATCTCGCGCGGCTGGCCCCGGAAAATCCAGCCCGGCCTTCCGTTGAGCTGGGCTTGCTCGCCTCGGCTCCAGGCGCGTTTTTTGTCGGGCGTGGTCAGGGTGCGCGCGATGTAATCCTGAAGCTCCTCGTTTTGCAGCACGATGTTGGCGACCGAGGTGCGAGCCAGCGCGATGCGCTCGTCGAAGCGGGTCCAGGCCGGAGTCAAGGGCAGCTGAGGCCCCACGCGCTCCCACTCCCACTCGATGCGGCCCGCGAGCAGGCGCGCGTTCTTGAGCTCGAACTCCTCGGGCACTTCGAGCTTGAGCCCCGACAAGCTCCACACTTCCCAGCCGCCACTGCCGTGGCATGAGAGGCCGGACAGGATTTCGGAGGCCAGCTTCTGGGTGTCGCGGGTGCCTTCGTGGGAGCGGCCAATGAGGTGAGCCACGATGACGCGCTCGCAGTGCGCGCACTGCCACGAAGCGCCCCAGCCCTGTGTGGCCAGAGGGTCGCTGGCGTGGCCGCTCCAGCCGAAGGTCGTGGCCTGCTCGCGCTCCTTGTGCTTGCGTGAGAGCAAGTCGGGGTGGTCGGCGATGCGGAAGGGCTTCTTGGCTTTCTTGGCGTCTTTGGCCAGGGTTTCAAGCAGCTTCTGGATGGAGACGGCGACATCGGTGGGCGCGCGCGGCTTCTCCCACAGAATCTCCAGGCGCAGCCCGTCCTCATCGAAGAGGCGCAGCGAGCCCTTGTCGTGCCGCCCGCCGAACGAGCGCAGGAACCAGCCCGCAGGGTGCCACAGCGAAAGCCCCTGCCAGGCCAGCAAGCGACGCTCGCGCCCGAACAGAGGCGGCGCGTCGGAGGAACCCGAAGAAGAGGAAGAGGAACGCGAGTTGATCGAAGCGCACATAAAGGAGCCGCAAGTACTTGTGGCCCGAAAGTATAGCGCCCGCCTTTTAACCGCTCCTCAGCCGCTCCTCAGCCGCGCCCCAGAGCCGCGATTCCCTCGCGATGCGCGGCATCAAACAGCGCGTCCAGAGCCGCGTTCTGCCCCCGGCAGCCGGCGACGACCTGGCTGGCCCACTCGAAATACTCGGCCTTGCGCTCAAGGCTCCAGTCGGGAGGCGGGCTCGTGACCAGAGCGCGCAGGTTGCTGATTTTGTCCGCGATTTTGAGCATCCTGGCCCGCCCCGACTTATGCGGCGCGTGCTCGACCTGCAGCGCCTTGCGCCGCGCTTTGGGCAGCGACTTGTCGTCCGTCACCTCCAGCACGAGCCCGGCCACGTCCGCACCAAATTCGCGCTCGATTTCTTCGCGCGAGACTTGCACGTCCTCAACCGTGTCGTGCAAAAGCGCCGCGATGAGCAGGTTGGTGTCGCTGCCTCCGGTTGCATCGGCTAACATCCCCGCGACTTCGAGCAAGTGGTTGACGTAAGGCTCGCCCGCAGCGCCCTTGCGCCTCTGCTGAGCGTGGCGCTGGGCGGCGAAGTTGGCGGCCCGCAACAGCTCGGCGCTGGGGCTTGAGGAAGGGCTTGTCATGGTGCCAGCCAGTGTAGCCGCCGCCCTTTGGCGGCCCGCAAGTACTTGAAGGCGATAAAATAGCTGGCGATGAACGACCCCTCGCTCCCGGCGCGCCACACCATCTTCTTTGGCGACGCGCGCCGCATGAGCCCGCTCGCGGACGCTTCGGTTCAGCAGCGATGCTGAGGAACACCATCTTTCGACGGGCGAAGCTGTCGTGCGCGCGATTGGCGCACGCTTCGATGTCACACGCTTTGTGCGATGGGGCTAATCTCAGGAGCGCGGACTTGTCATTCGCCATCCTGTGCAACGCGAGCTTTCGTGAGGCGGATTTAACCGGCTGCCTGTTCTACAAGAGCTCGCTTGAAGGCACCGACTTCACGGGCGCGGATATTAGCCAGGCTATCTTTGCAAGGTGCCCCTCTTTACACCTGGCGAAGGGGTTGAGCGAGGTTGTTTGGAGTAGGTCTGCCAGCCTTGATATGTCCACGCACCATGCCTGTGGAAGCCACCTTCCACCCGAATTTCTGCGGGCTGTCGAGTAGAGCAGTGCGCGGCTGGCAAGTACTTGAGCACGCTTAAAGCCCGGTTCGCTTCTGGCGCTGCACGATGCTTTGCAGGAGGCCCGCGCAGCACGAGAACGCGAAGTAACTCGAACCGCCATACGAGAAAAACGGCAGCGGAACGCCCGTGATCGGCATCACGCGCATCGTCATGCCCAGATTTACGACTGTGTGGAATGTTAGGAGAGCTGTGAAGCCGCCCGCGATGAGGGCGCCGAAGTAGTTGTCGGTTGACATCGCGATGGCGCTGGTTCGCAGCAGGAGCAGCAGATACAGCGCGACCAAAGAGGCGGCTCCGATGAAGCCCAGCTCCTCGGCGACCACGGTGAAGATGAAGTCTGTGGTGTTCTCGGGCACGTAGCCGGCCCGGTTCTGCATCCCCTGCCCGTAGCCCTGGCCTGACAGTTGGCCGCTGCCGATTGCGATCTGGCTCTGGCGGATCTGGTAGCCCTCGCGCTTGTCCTCGCGCGTCGTCGGGTTGCTGTTCAAGAAGACGGCCAAGCGGGCTTTCTGATGCGGCTTGAGCTTGCCGCTGTGCCACAGCGCGCCGAAGCTGAGCAGGCCGACCAGAGCGATGAGCCCCAGGTGGCGCAGGCGCGCGCCGCCAAAGAACATCACGCCGAACCAGATCGAGAGCGCGGCGAGCGCGGTGCCGAAGTCGGGCTGCTTGAGGATCAGGGCCAGCGGCGGCGCCAGGAAGAGGAGCGAGAGCAGAAGCGTGGGCAGCTCGCGCACCTTGTCCTGGCGGCGACAGACCCAGGCCGAGAGCGACACGATGATCGCGAACTTGGCCAGCTCCGAGGGCTGCAAAGCCAGCGGCCCCACGCGAATCCACGACTTAGCCCCGTTGATGACCGGCGCGAGCGAGGCGGGCAAAAACAGCAGCGCGCCCAGCATGAGCAGGTTGAGCACGTAAATCCAGCTCTGGCCGTGCATCCAGAACTGGTAGTCGCGCCCGGCCAGAAACACCATCAGGCTCAGGCCCAGCGCGATCCAGACCGCTTGCTTGGCCACGTCCGAGACCTTGCTGCTCTCGACAACATCCTTGGGGCTCAGCGCGCCTGCAGTGCTGGCCGCGCCCGCCCTGCCCTCGGCTGAGCTCGCGAGGAAGGCGGGGCGCGCCTCGTCGCGCGAGCGGGCCGCGGACGAGATGGTGAGCAGGCTCCAGGCCGAGAGGAGCGCGATCAAAAGCAGCAGGCTCCAGTCGAGGTCGCGCCACGAAGCGCGCGCCACCGACGAAGCCGAGCCCAACGGAGCAGTGATGGCAGCCATACAGAGTTGTCAAGCGCGCCCCAAGTACTTGAGGCGCAAGCGAGATGAATTCAAGACGAGCGTTTCAAGACGAGCGTGCGGCACAAGGCAATTTAGTAGAATTTGCACGTCGCCGCCAACGTTTTTCGCGCGCACAACACCTCATTCCATTTTCGGCCCGCCACTTCCTCACTTGATTCGAGCGCCTCGCCTCGCCTGCACGCCACTGAACGCCACTGAACGCCACGCGGCGACGGCTCGCGCGTCCCTTTGCTGATGAACTCTCCCGTCGCTTCCTCAGCCCTCAACCCAGCCGCGCCCGCCGAGGAACACGACGGGCAACACGACGGGGAAGCCGCGCCCGCTGCTGCCAGCGGCCCGCCCTTGAGCTCGGCCTTGAGCTCAAGCTCGGCCTTGAAGCTGCGCCCCGTCGAGAACGCGGCGACCCCGCTCAAGGCGCCTCCGCGCCGCCGCCTGGATGTTCCCGCCCCCGCCAGCCGCGAGGCCCCTGCGGTTCAGCCGCCCGTCGCCGCGCCGCCCGCTGCCGCGCCGCCCGCTGCCGCGCCGCCCGCTGCCGCGCCGCCCGCTGCCGCGCCGCCCGCCTCCGCGCCGCCCGCTGCCGCGCCGCCCGCCTCCGCGCCGCCCGCCTCCGCGCCGCCCGCCTCCGCGCCGCCCGCGCCTGAGCCGGCCCTTGAGCCAGCGCCTCAAGTACTTGCAGCGCCCGCCGCGCCCGCCGCGCCCGCCAGGGCCCGGCGCGCGCCCCGCGCCGAGCTCGCGCCCGCACCTTCGAGCGTGGCGCGCAACCGGGCTGATCTGGAAAATATTTTCGGCGCGGGCGGCCTGCTGGCGGGCGGCCAGGTCGTCGAGGGCCGCACGTTCGAGGAGCGGCCCGAGCAGCGCGCCATGGCCTTTGAAGTCCAGGCCGCCATCGAAGAGCGCGCGCACCTGCTCATCGAGGCCGGAACCGGCGTCGGCAAGTCCTACGCTTACTTAGTTCCCTTCATCCTGTGGGCCGTGCGCGAGAAGAAGAAGGTGCTCATCGCGACGCACACCAAGGCCTTGCAGCAGCAACTCGTCGAGCGCGACCTGCCCTTCCTGCGCGGCTTGCTGCAGGAGCACCTGGACACCACCTTCCGCTGGTCGCTGTGCCTGGGCACCGGCAACTACCTGTGCCCGCGGCGCATGGCCAAGGCCCAAATCGGCGGCCTCTTCGCCTCCAAGGACGAGGTCGCTGAGCTGCAGACCATCAACGCCTGGGCGCGCGGCAGCAAGACCGGCCGCTCGATCGACCTGCCCTTCGAGCCCACGCCCGGCCTGTGGTCGCAGCTCAACCGCGAGTCGGACTTGTGCCTGGGCCGCTCCTGCCCGCTCTACGACAAGAGCTTCTACTACATCGCGCGCCGCGAGGCCGAGCGCGCCCACATCCTGGTCGCCAACCACCACCTGCTCTTCGCGCACCTGGCCGCCGGAGGCAACACCGCGGGCGCCATCCTGCCGCCCTTCGACGCCCTGGTCATCGACGAGGCGCACACCGCCGAGGAAGTCGCCTCTTCGTATCTGGGCCTCGAAGTCACCAATCTGGGCGTGGCCAAGCTACTCGAAACACTGCATCATCGGCGCAGCGGGCGCACCGTCTTGACCCCGGCCAAGTTCGCGGTCAGCGACCAGCTGGAGCGCGAATTAGTGGATGCCGTGGACGAGGCGCGCGGCGCCACCGAACGCTTCTTCAGCTCGGTTCAGGGCGCGCTCGACCTGGACACCGGCAAGATGATGACGGTGCGCGCGCGCCAGCCGCTCGATGTCGAGCCCGCGCTGGACGAGCCGCTCAACCGCGTGCAGCGCATTCTGGGCGACGCCCGCCGCGCCGCCGAAGCCGCCGGAGACGAGGCCCTGATGCGCGAGCTGGACGGCTTCGCCGCGCGCTGCGACGCCCTTCGCCTCAGCTTGCGCGAAGTGTTGGGGCAGACGCGCCCGGATCACGTGTACTGGGTCGCGATGCAGCCGCGCGCCTCCGAGCGCGGCGGCTCGGCTCGCGTGCCACGCCTCTCGATGCACGGCGCGCCCATCGAAATCGCACAAGCCATGCGCTCCAAAATCTTCGAGCCCATCCGCCCCGTCGTGCTCACCTCAGCCACGCTCACCACCGGAGCCGACTTCTCCTTCCTGCGCTCGCGCCTGGGCCTGGACCAGGCCGCCCAAGTACTTGAGGAAGAGAATCAAGAAGAAGCGCAAGCGAAGCCCAAGCCCAAGCCCAAAATCGAGCCCGCGCCCAAAATCGAGCGCGCGCCGGTGCGCACGATGAGCCTGGGCTCGCCCTTCGACTTCGAGCGCAACGCCTTGCTCTACATCGCGGGCGATCTGCCCGACCCTTCGCAGCTCAAGTACTTCGAGGAGGCGGCCATGAAACGCGCGGCCCGCGTCGTCGAAGCCACCGCGGGCCGTGCGTTTGTGCTGTGCACGAGCTTCCGCATGGTCGAGGCCACGGCCCGCCTGCTGCGCGAGAGCCTGCCGCCGGGCATCCGAGTCCTGGCTCAGGGCGAGGGCGCGCGCGGGCCGCTGCTGGAGAACTTCAGGCGCGACATCGCCTCGGTTCTGGTCGGCACTACCAGCTTCTGGCAGGGCGTGGACGTGCCCGGCGAGAGCTTAAGCTGCGTCGTCTTGATGAAGCTGCCCTTCGCGGTTCCCGACGACCCCATCGTGCAGGCGCGCGTCGAGAAGCTCAAGGAGCAAAGGCGCAACCCCTTCGCCGAATACCAGGTGCCCCAGGCCGTGATGATGTTTCGCCAGGGCTTTGGCCGCCTCATCCGCTCGCGCCAAGACCGCGGCGTGGTCGCGATTTTAGACCCCCGCGTCGTCTCCAAACCGTATGGCCGCACCTTCCTGGACTCGCTGCCGCCGTGCCAGCGCACCCAGAAAGTCGAGGACGTGCGCGCGTTCTTCGCCTGCGAGAAACCAGTGCTTAGTTAGGCTCCGCAAGTACTTGAAGGCTTTATGTTCCGTGTTCTCCTCTTCGCCGTGCTTCGCGATGCCGCCGGCTGCGATGCCCTTGAGCTGCACGACCCGCGCCCTGAGCTGAGCCTGCCCGAGCTGCTGCAGCTGTGCGAAGCGGCGTGCCCGGCTCTTGGCAAGTACTTGCCGCACGTGCGCGTGGCCCTCGACTGCGAATACGCTGCGGGCACGGCGCGGGCGCGGCCCGAGCAGGAAATCGCCCTGCTGCCCCCGGTCGCGGGAGGCGCGGCCTAACCATGCAAGTCACCTGGTTTGGCCACGCCGCCTTTGGCATCGAAGCCAACAACACACGCATCTTAACCGACCCTTACTCTTCGCAAATCGGCTTCGCGCCCATCGACGAGAGCTTCGACATCGTGACGCTCTCGCACCACAACCCCAAATATCACTCGTGCCTGGACGAAGTCCGGGGCGCGCCTCATGTTGTCGATGGCCTGGCTCTGGCTCGCTCAGGGCAAGTACTTGAGCGCGAGAATTTGCGCTTTGGCGCGGTCGAGGTCGCCGAGGACGAGGCCGGGAACGGGCCAAACGCGATGCTGTGGCTCGAAGCCGCGGGCCTGCGCGTGCTGCACATGGGCGACTGCGGGCACTTGCCTTCGCCTGAGCAGACTGCGGCCTGCGGGCGCGTCGATGTGCTGCTGGCTCTGGCCGGAGCCGGGCCGACGCTGGCGATTCCGGCCCTCATTGGCTTCATCGAAGCGTTAAAGCCACGGCTCGTCATCCCGATGCACTTCGGCTTGCCTCAGCTCAAGACGATGACGCTGGCGCCGGTCGAGGAGCTTGAGCGCGCCTTCGCCGCGCGCTTTGGAGCTGAGCAAGTTCGCCGCGCCGCGCAGCCGAGGCTGCTGGTCGCGCCGCCTGAGCTGCCGGCTCAGAGCACGCTGCTGGTGCTGCCTCCGGCTCGCTGAGCAGACCAACTCAGCGAGTTGATCAAGAAGGCAGCGGCAAGTACTTGGCGTTTTTGGGGAGAAAAATGGACGAGCGTGTTGAGATCACCTTCGAGCCGCTCTCAGCTGAGCGCGTGCTGAGGCGAGTCGAGCGGCCCGAGGCGGGCGCCGTCTCGTTGTTCGTGGGCAATGTGCGGGAGAACTCGCGCGGGCGGCGCGTGGCCTGCCTCGAATACTCGGCCTACGAGCCGATGGCGCGGCGCGAGCTGGAGAAAATCAGCCGCGAAGCCGAGGCGCGCGCTGAGCCAAGCCATGAGCTCAGCAGCCTGCGCTGCGCTATCGCGCACCGGCTGGGGCGGCTTGAGGTGGGCGAGGCGAGCGTGATGGTGGCGGTCTCCTCGCCGCACCGTGCGGCTGCCATCGCAGCGTGCGCCTGGGCCATCGACGAGCTCAAGGCACGCGCGCCGATCTGGAAGCAGGAGTGGACGCCCGAAGGCTTCTGGTGGGTCGAAGACCCCGCCAACCCTTCAGCTGACCTCACCTTGCGTCGCCAGAACCCTGAAGCCGCTGAACACGGCGCGGCAGCCTAAGCTCAGCTGAAGGCCCGGCTGAAGGCTCAGCCGAAGCCATAGGCTGGGGCAGCGGGCGCACCATGATAACCGATTTTCAGGAGGTTTTGGAAAGGTTCAAGAAAAAAACTCAGGAAATTCCTGAGTCGGGCTTCAGGGTTTTCCTGATTTCAACGGGCCGGGCGCGTCGTAAAGTGTTCAACGTGCTCATCCGGCGGCCTCGGCTGCGGTGGCGCACCTCCAAACGCTGACCAACGCCGATCAAGTTGAGACGAGAACCGCTTATGAATTCCTCTGCCGCTTACTCCCGGAGCACGAACTCGGCCCAGGCTTCCCCGTTCGGGATGCGCTCGGGCTTCCCTTCTTCTCGTGTCCAGCCGAGGCGTCTGGAGGCGCGCGGTCTCGCGAGCGAGCTGCAGCCCGAGCCCGCAGGCCCCATCGAGGAGGCCGCGATCCTGGCCGAGGTCGCTTCGTTCGAGGGTTCAGCTGAGGGCTCGGCTCGGCTCGACACCGGTGCTTCGCCTGCGCTCTCGGGCGTGGGCGAGCTGGACGACGACTCGATCAAGAGCTGGTGGCGCCATGTGCAGAGCTTTCCCCTGCTCAGCGCCGAGCAGGAAGTCGGGCTGGCCAAGCGCGTGGAGGCCGGCGACCAGGCGGCTTTTGACCAGATGGTCGAGAGCAACCTGCGCCTGGTGGCCAACATCGCGCGCAAGTGCCGCCGCTTTGCGGGCAGCACGCTGCAGCTGTGCGACTTGATCCAGGAAGGTTCGATCGGCCTGATGCGCGCGGTGCGCAAGTTCGATTACCGCAAGGGCTACAAGTTCTCGACCTACGCCTGCTACTGGATTCGCCAGGCCGTGATGCGCTCCATCGCCGAGCGCGGGCGCTCGGTGCGGCTGCCGGTTCACATGGTCGAGTCGGTGTCGCGGGCCGAGCGCGCGCGCACCGTCCTGACGCAGGAGCTGCAGCGCGTGCCGACGACGCGCGAGATCGCGACGTACTTGCAGATTCCCGAGCACAAGGTCGGCGAAATCCTGGAGCGCGGAGCCGAGCCGATGTCGCTGGACGCCGGGGTCGGCGACGCCGACGAATCGGTGCTGGCCGACTTCATCGAGGACAGGCACGCCCAGTCGCCCGAGGAAAACGCCTCGCTGTGCGCTTTGCAGGGCGAGATTCGAGTGGCGCTGGACTCGCTGCCCGAGCGCGAGGCTCAGGTCATCGCGCTGCGCTTCGGGCTGGACGGCAGCAACGTGGCGCGCACGCTGGACGAGGTCGGAGCCGCCCTGCAGCTCACCCGCGAGCGCATCCGCCAGATCGAGAAGAGCGCCATGAAGCGCCTGCGCGCCTGCGCCGCCCTGCAGGAGACAGCCCGCCACAGCCGCAGCTTCTCCAACGCCGGCCACACCACCGCCCTGGCCTGAAAGGGCCTGGCCTGAAGCCACAAGTACTTGCACGAAACCAAGAGCCTCACGCTTCCATGAAGCGTGAGGCTCTTGTGCTTCTGGAACGCCTTCCTCTGGGCCGTGGCGCTGCTCGAACTCAAGCAAGTACTTGCGCGCACATTGAGGCGCGGCTCACGTGCTCCTCAGTAGCTATTGCGCTCTGCTGGCGCTGCTACACTCGGAGCGTGAATTCGCTGTTTGGCATTGAGACCGAATATGGTCTGACGGTTGAGAATACCGACGCTTCCGGGCTGGTCGCGGCCTCGCGCGAGGTCGTCAGGGCTTACGCGGGGCGCTTCGCCGGGCCGTGGAACTACCGCTCCGAAGACCCGCGCAACGATCAGCGCGGCTTCCACGTCGAGCGCCTCTCGCAAGACCCCGTGGACGCTCAGTTCGACCGCCCCGGCGAGCGCGCCGCCAACCCCATCGAAGAGCGCGCCGACCGCGTGCTGCCCAACGGAGCGCGCCTGTACAACGACCACGGCCACCCCGAATACTCAACCCCCGAGTGCTCCGACCTGCGCTCGCTCGTTGCCCACGACAAGGCCGGCGAGCGCATCGTGCTCGGCTGCGCCCGCCAGTACTTGCAGCAAACCGGCAAGCGCGTCGACATCTTCAAGAACAACACCGACTTCCACGGCGCGAGCTACGGCACCCACGAAAGCTACCTCATCCGCCGCAATGTCGATTGGGAGCGCGTCGCGCGCAACCTGGCGCCCTTCCTGGCCACGCGGATTCTGTATGCAGGAGCCGGGAAAGTCGGCTGCGAGGAAAAAGGCAGCGTGGCGGCTTACCAACTCTCGCAGCGCGCCGATTTCTTCCAGGTGCTGCAGTCGGTTGACACACTGCACAACAGGCCGCTGGTCAACACGCGCGACGAGCCGCACGGCGACGCGCGTCGCTTCAGGCGCCTGCACGTCATCGCGGGCGACGCCAACATGAGCGAATATGCTACGGCTCTGCGCGTGGGTGCCACCAACTTGGTCACCAACCTGATCGAGAGCGGCTGGGACACGCCGGCTCAGCTGCGCGATCCTGTGCAAGCGATCAAAGCTATCTCGCGCGACCCAAGTTACAAGTGGCTCGTGGACACCGCTGAGGGCGACGTGATCTCGGGCGTGGACGTGCAGCGCGCTTACCTGCGCGGCTGCCGCGAGATGGCACAGCGCGAGGGCGACGCGAGCGCGGCCTGGGTGCTGGACGAGTGGGAAAGCACGCTGGATGTCCTGGCGCGCGACCCCTTCGAGCTCTTCGACCGCGTGGACTGGGTGGCCAAGAAGTCGCTGCTCGATGAGTTCGTCGAGGCTGAAGGGCTGGACTGGGCGCGCGATCAGGAGCTTTTGCAGTCGCTGGACTTGCAGTATCACAGCGTCGATCCTGACGAGAGCCTGTATTACGGACTGGCGCAGAGCGGCGCGATGCAAGTACTTGTGGACGAGTCCGAGATCGAAGCGGCGATGCAAACCGCGCCTGGCACGCGGGCTTGCCTGCGCGGGGCTCTGGTGGAGCGGTTCGCGGAGAAGATCAAGGCGATTTCGTGGGGCGCGGTCTTGTTCGAGGAGGACGGCGAGCGGTTTGCTTTGTACCTGCCCGAAGATTTGGGCTCGTGCGACGAGGTGCTACGGAGCCTCGAAAACGCTCCGAGCGTCCGCCAAGTCGCGGACATTCTGCCGCAGTTGGGAAATTAGCTTCAGCTGACGGCTGAGGCTGCAGTCAAAGGAGTATTGAAATGGAGCGATTCCAAGCGGACGAGACGTTGCGCCGGCCTCTGCCGAGCGACCCCATGAACAAGCCCGGCGGCGACGACTCGGGGCCGAGCGCGCCCAAGGTCAAGAAGCCGGACACACGCCAGCTGCTGGACCGCATGAAGCGCGTGGACCCCGACCAGGCCAAGCGATACCGCCAACGCTCGGGCCAGTAGAGCAGCCGGAGAAGGCGCGGCTCAAGGCTCAGCTCAGCCTTCGCCGCGCCCTCATCCTCTCCCCTTCCCATGTTGACTTTCAACCCTTCCGGCGACTTCTCGCGCCTCGACTCAGCTAAGCCCCAGGCTTCCCTTTCGGCTCCTCACGCCGCTCGCCCCGCTGCGCCGCGCACCGAAGCGCCTGCGGGCGGCGTCTCGCAAAACATCGACACCCACGGCACCACCGTGATCGCGGTCAAGTACAAGGATGGCGTGCTCAACGTGGCCGACAGGCGCGCCACGGCGGGCATGAGCGTGATGTTCGACCGCTCCGAAAAAATCCTGGCGCTCGACGACCACACGCTGGTTTCGATCTCGGGCTCGTTCGCCAAGGCCATCGAAATCTCGCGCTACCTGCGCCACTCGTTCAAGTACTACTCGCGCTCGCAGCTGCAGCCGATGTCGCTCGAAGGCAAGCTGGCCGAGATGACGCGCGCCATCACCAACAACCTGCCCATGGCGCTGCAGGGCATCGGAGCCTTCATCCCCGTCCTGACGGCCTACGACCTGGACGCCGACGAGGGCCGCATCTTCTTCTACGACGGGCTGGGCGCGCGCTTCGAGTCCTCTGAGTTCGGCGCGGCTGGCTCGGGCTCCTCAGCGATTCGCGGCTCCTTCGACTACATCGTGCGCACCAAGAAGCCGTTTTCCGAGATGAGCCTGGACGAGGCGCTGCGCGAATCCTTGATCCTGCTCGACATCGCCGCTGACCTGGACGCGGCGACCGGCGGCTACTCCAAGATTTTGCCCGCGGCCAAAGCCGTGACGCGCGAAGGCATCCTGTCAATCGACGAGGATCAGCTCAACGCCGTCCTGACCTCGATCCAGAACGGCACGCTGGCCTCCGTGCCGCCCGTGCGCCCACGGAAAATCGACGCCGACGCGCAGGTCATTTAATCGCGCCGGCAAGTACTTGCAGCCGCCCAGAAGCACCATGAGCAAACATCTGATCCGGCCTTCGCTGCGGCCCTTGGCCCGGCCCGCGCACGCGCTACTCGCCCTGGCACTCGCCGGCTCGCTGGCAACCATCCCCGCGCGCGCCCAAGACGCCCCCGCTCCAACCGAGGCCAAGCCCGAGGCCAAGCCCGAGGCCAAGCCCGAGGCCAAGCCCGAAGCGAAAACGGAGGAGGCGCCGACTTCCGCGCTGTCTGGAATTACGCTGGCCGGAGCGCGGGCGGTGAAGGACAAGGACATGGTTGAGCTGCTCTCGACTCAGCTCAAGACGATGGCGGATCAGGCGCGGCTGCCGCTGGGCGCGCCCGAGGCGTTCTCGTGGGGCGGCGAAGGCTACAAGCGCGAGCAGGCCACGGCCCTGCTCGCGCAGACCACGGCCTCGCTCAAGGCCGCCGGCTTCAGCTACGCCCTGATGGGCAAACCCGTCGAGGCGCAGGGCAGCACGACCACCGTCTTCACCGCCATCAGCGACGCGCAGAAGAAGATGCTGCTGGGCTACTGGGTCCAGGGCGACACCATGCTGCTCCTCGTCTGGGCTCCCCTTCAGGTCCCCGAACCGCCCGCCGCGCCTGCCAAAGCGCCCGCCGCGCCCGCCAAAGCGCCCGCCGCGCCTGCCAAAGCGCCCACGGCTCCTAACAAAGCGCCTGTCAAAAAGCCCGCCGCCAAAGCCAAAGAAGGTTAGCCCGCGGCCCTGATGCCGCGCGACTTCAGCTATGTATTCACCATTCGACTTCAACCAGTCCATCGCGCACCGCGCCGAGTATGTCGAGGAGCGCCTCAAGAGCGGCTCGCCCGTCGTCGGCATCTCCTACGACAAAGGCGCGCTGCTGTGGACTGTCAAGCGCACGCAGCGCAAGCTGTTTGAAATTTACGACCAGCTCATGTACGGAGCCATTGGCAACCAGGCTGATGTCGAAGCGGTTCGGCTGGCCTCAATTGATTTCGCGCACCAGGAGGGCTTCACACGCTCGCCGGACGACGTTTCGATCCAGCGTTTGGTTGGGTTCACCTTGTCTCCGCCGCTCAAGCGTGGCTTTGGCGACCCCATGACGACGCCGACGGTGATGCGCGCCATCTTCGCCGAGATGGGCAAGACGCCCGAGCGCGACGCCTTCTTCGTGCTGAGCTACGACGGCGAGTTCACCACGCACGCGCACATCGCGGTCGTCGGCCCCAGCATGGCCGCCGAAGACGCCATGATCGAGCACCTCAAGACGCAAGACGGCACGCCCGACCTCAAGCGCGCCCTTGAGCTTGCGCGCGAGACCTGGAGCGTCGGGCGCCGCGAAAAGAGCGAGGACGAGCAGCAGCCGAGCGACCCGCTCCAGGAACTGCTCGAAGACGGCGGCTCGGTTGAAGCGGCGATTTTAGAGCGCGACACCCCGCGCGAAAGCAAGTTCCGCCTGCTCGGGCACGACGAAATCGCTTAGCAGCGTGAGCCCAGCCCAACGAACCCGAGCCGGCTTGGAGTGAAAGGTGTGATATGGAACAGCGCATTGTTGGGATCGAGACCGAGTTCGGCTGCATGGTGCGCTCGGATCGCTACGGGTCGAGCACCTCAGCTTCGGAGCGCATCGTGGAGGCGGTCAAGGACTTCGCCTTCCTCAAGAAGCGCATCGGGCTGCTCGATATGCACGCGCGCGACTACGCCTTCGAGCCGGCGCGCTCAGGCGGTTTCCTGCGCAACGGCGGGCGGCTGTACGTGGACGCGGTCGGCTCGCACGAGGAATACGCCACGCCCGAGTGCGTGAACTGGAAGGACGCGGTGGCCTACGACCGCGCGGGCCGCGTCATTTTGCAGGGCCTGGTCGATGAGCTGGAGCTGAGCGAGGACGTGGCCTTCTACGCCAACTCGGTCGATCACTTCGGCGGCCACACCTTCGGCTGCCACGAAAATTACCTGGTCGACATCTCGGCCTCGGCCTTCCGCGGCTCACTTGCCTTGTTAATGCCGTTCCTGGTGACGCGCCAGATTTTCGCCGGGGTGGGCCGCGTCGGGGGGCACAAGCTCAACCGCAACGACTTCCGGCGCAACATCATGTCCATCGGCGAGCACGACGTGGATACGATGTGGGTCGCCGACTTCTACGCGGTCGAGATCGACCCCAAAGTCGAGTTCCAGCTGTCGCAGCGCGCCGACCACATCGTGAACACGGTTTCGAGCCGCGTGCGCTTCAACCGCGCGATCGTCAACCCCAAGCGCGACTCGTATTACGATTACTCGGACTTGCACCGGCTGCACGTTTTGTATGGCGAGCCCAACATGAGCGAGTTCGCAACGTGGCTCAAGATCGCGACGACCTGCATCGTGCTCGACCTGATCGACATGAAGGCCGTGCCCGCTGAGGTCAAGCTGGACGACGCTCTGGGCGCTCTGAAGTCGGTTTCTCGTGACGCTTCGTGGAAGTGGCCCGTCAAGCGCGAGGGCGGCAAAAGCATGGCAGCCGTGGACTTGCAGCGTTTGTATCTCGAAGCGGGCCGTAAGTACTTGCAGGGCAAGGACGAGCAGACCGACGAGGCGCTGGACGCCTGGGAGCAGGTGCTAAGCGAGCTGGAGCACGACCCCATGACGCTGCGCGACAGGCTGGACTGGGTCGCCAAGCGCGCTATGCTCGAAGAGTTCCAGGCCGCCGAAGGCATCGGCTGGGACCACGACATCATGCATTCGCTCGATCTGGAGTATCATAATATCAATCCGCGCGAGGGGCTTTACTACGCCTTGCAAGATCAGGATGCGATGCAGCGAGTTGTTACGGATGAGATCATCGCGAACGCGGCTGAGGAGCCGCCGCAGGACACGCGGGCCAAGGGGCGCGGCGCGATCATCCAGGAGCTGATCCGGCGCAAGTGGACGCGCTACCTCATCGACTGGGACTGGGTTCGCGTGGACAAAGACCGCCACATCGAGCTGAGGAACCCGTTCCACACCTACGATGAGGAAGCCGAGGCGTTCACTGAAGGGCTGCGGTAAAAGGAGGCGTTTCAGTGCAGTATCCTTCGATGTTGGACGAGGCTCTGGCGGATGAGGATTTAAGAACCGTTCAGCCAGCAAAAAGCCCGCTGCAAGTACTTGCAGCGGGCTTTTTATTTTCAAGGCGTTTTAGCGGCGCTTCTTGAGCGCCAGGAACGCGATGGCTCCGGCTCCCAGGGCGGCCAGGCTGAGGACGCGGCGGTTGGCGCGGAAGGCGGTGTAGGGCGAAGACTCGAAGACCTTGCCCTCGTAGCTGCCGCGCTCCTGCAGCTTGGGCTCGGCGGGCTCGAACAGGCCGGCTTCGCCCGCGTGGTCGCGCGGCTTGGGCGGCTTGCCGCTCTGCTGCTGGCCGAACATGACTTTTTCCATGCCCTTGTCGGTGTACCAGGGCACGATTTTTTCGAGCAGCGAGAACTGAGTGGCGGCGCCTCCGGCGAACATATCGCGCTCGGGCGTCTCGGCGCAGTGCAGGATGGCGTTGGCCACGACCTCGGGCGCGTACACAGGAGCCGGGTTCTTGGGCTCCTCGGGCAGGTAGTTCTTGGCGTGCGCGACGTAGGGGGTGTCGATGGCGGCGGGCTTGATGAGCGTGATCGAGACGGGATAATTTTCCTTCTCGGCCTCCATGCGCAGCGCGTCGGTGAAGGCTCGCACCGCGAACTTGGTCGCGCAGTAGGTGCCCTGCAGCGGGATGGCGCGGTCTGAGAGCGTCGAGCCCAGGTTGATGAGCGCGCCGCCGAAGCCGTCCTGCTTGCCCTTGAGGTGCTTGATCGCGGTCAGCGAGCCGTGCACGACGCCCCAGTAGTTGGTCTCGAAGAGCCGCCTCATGTCTTCGAGCTCGACCTCTTCGAGCCGCCCGTAGGTCGAGACGCCGGCGTTGTTGACCCAGGTGTCGAAGCCGCCGAACTTGGCCCCAGCCGCCGCCGCCAGCCGCTCGACATCCTCGATCTTGGACACATCGCACGCCACGCCGATAGCGGCTGTGGTCTGGTTGAGCTCCTTCGACAGCTCCTGGATCGCTTCCTCGTTGCGGCTTGCGACAACTAAACGCGCGCCCTTTTTGGCTGCGGCGCGGGCGGTGGCCAGCCCGATGCCGGACGAGGCGCCGGTGATGACGATGACCTGATCGTTGAGCGGCTTGAGCTTGATAGTAGACATAGTGAATTCTCCCGCGAAGTCGCGCCCCGGTTTGCAAAGCCAGGTCCAACGGCCCGGCCCGCAGCTTGAAGGCTCCAGGTACTTGCGCGCGCTGCTAAAATGGCCGCCATGAACCACGCTTCCACCGCGCTCCAGGGCCAGAGCCTGCGCGCCAGCGTCGAAAAAGCCGTGCGCGAGACGCCGGCCTTCGACATCCACACCCATCTCTACGCGCCGGCCTTCGACAAGCTGTTCTCGTTTGGCATCGACGACCTGCTGACCTACCACTACCTCGTCGCCGAGCTGTTCCGCTTCTCGGACACCTCGCACGAGCAGTTCTGGCAGCTGAGCCGGCCCGAGCAGGCCGACCTGATCTGGCGCACGCTCTTCGTCGAGAACACGCCGCTTTCGGAAGCCTGCCGTGGCGTCCTGAGCACGCTGCAAGCCCTGGGGCTCGATCCCAACGAGCGCGGCTTGAGCGGCTACCGCAAGTACTTCGCGGCTCAGCAGCCGGACGAATTCGCCTCCAGGTGCATGGAAATCGCGAAGGTGCGCCGCATCTGCATGACCAACTCGCCCTTCGACGAGCTGGAGCGCCCGGTCTGGGATGCTGGCTTCAAGGGCGACAGCCGCTTCGCCTCAGCTCTGCGCATCGACCCGCTGCTGATGCAGTGGGAGCAGGCGGGCCGCGTTCTGCAGGCTCAGGGCTACGACGTGAGCGAGGACTTGAGCGGGCCGAGCTTAGCCGAGGCGCAGCGGTTCCTGCGCGAGTGGGCGAGCAAGATGAGCGCGGGCTTCGTGATGGTCTCGCTGCCGCCGGACTTTAAATTCCCCGAGGGCTCGGCGCGCTCGAAGATCATCGAGGGCGCCGTGCTGCCCTTCTGCCGCGAGTCGGGCCTGCCCTTGGCCCTGATGCCCGGCGTGGTGCGCAGTGTGAACCCGCGCCTCAAGCTGGCCGGCGACGGAGTCGAGCTGAGCGACCTCAGCCCCTACAAGTACTTGTGCTCGGAATACGCGGACGTGAAGTTTTTGATGACGATTCTTTCGCGCGAGAACCAGCACGAAGCGTGCGTCTTGGCGCGCAAGTTCGAGAACCTGCACCTGTTCGGCTGCTGGTGGTTCCTCAACACGCCCGGCTTCATCGCGGAAATGACGCGCATGAGGCTTGAGCTGCTGGGCACCTCGTTCACGGCCCAGCACTCCGACGCGCGCGTGATGGATCAGGTGATTTACAAGTGGGCGCACTCGCGCGCGGTCATCTCGCAAGTACTGGCCGAGAAGTATGAGCTGCTCAGCTCAACTGGGTTCAGCATCACCGAGGACGCCATCCGGCGCGACGCGAAGGCGTTGCTGGGCGGCAGCTTCGAGGCGTTCGTGGGGTAGGTGCAAGTACTTGAGGGCTACGGGAGCCAAGTGACTATCACGGCGCTGCTGGTGGGGCAGTTACTGCAGCCAGAATGCGTGGAACTCTGATTGGAGATCTCGGCGCTCGGCCAGCACTCGAATTTCTTTGCTCTGCGGAGACATAATGCACAGCTGCCGGCGGTTCGGCTTGGGGCTGCCGCTAAAGACGAGCAGCCTCTCGAAGAGAATGCGGCGCCCATCGGGGCTCCAGGATGGGTTGGACAACTGGTAGAAGAAGTCCACCGAAGGATTGTAGCGGTGGAAGGTGAGCCGCCGCGTCCTGCCAGCCTTGTTCTCTAAGAAGAACTCTTGGTAGGCGCTGGTGGGGGTTTCAGCTGATCTGGGCACGATGCGCTCCTTGCCATTGGGACTCACCTCAGGCAAGCGGAAGTCCCACCAATGATTGTCGTACGGCCTGTGCTCCAGCGTCTTCACGTTGACCACCTGCAGCGTGCTGTCGTCCGTTGCGTGGGGCGCATACGAGTAGAGGATGCGTTGCCCATCGCGAGACCAGGCCAAGAATCCGCTGAAGCCGTCGAAGTTAGAGCCTTCAACTCGCGGCGAGGCGCCGGGTTGCTCGCCGGGAATCCGCTGCGTAACAAGATGCTGGCTGCCACCTTGAACCGGGCTCACGCACACCGCCGAGCCTTCCTGAGGGTCAACTCCCTCGTAGGGAGCTGTCGAGCAGGTGTAAGCGAAGAACCGCCCATCCGGGGAGAAAGCGGGCCGGCTCATCACATGGCGCGGCCAGAACGTAATCTGCCGCTTGCCACTCCCGTCGAGATTCGTGCTCTGCAGGTTCTCGCCCTCGAAATGGATGTGATCGGCCTTGCGGTTGGAGACGATGAAGCGCGCGAGGCCAGGCGTTAGAGTCGCATTCCAGGGCGCTGAGGAACTCAGGATAGAGCGATCTCCAGTTCCATCGGGCGCGGCTATGTGCAGCGAAAACTCTAACCGCTTCTCTGACTCGTTGATGTACGCGATCTTTCCCCGCAGCATCGCAGGCGTCAGCGTGGGCAACGCCTTCGCTCGCTTCTTCGCTCGCGCCTGCACCGGAACCACGCCGCCAACGCACAACCCTACCGCAAGTACTTGCAGCCACTTCCTCTTCATAATACGAATCATGCTCGCGAACACCTGAGCCGCCATCCGCTTGAGGCGCTAACTGAGCCACTGCGCGAAGAAAAAGGGTGCTCCTTGACCTGCGTTGGAAGCAGCGTGGCTCTGCACCAGCACCTTGAGGCCGGAGCCATCGGCGTTCACGATGCACAGCTGAGTACCAAGCGCGTCCTCTTCGTTGTGCTTGCCTTCGCCATCGTTCTTGCGCTCGAACAGGATGCGCTTGGAGTCAGGGCTCCACACTGGGTTGCGCAACACCGCACTCCGGCCAGCAGGGGGATTGAACTTGCCCAGCGACAGAATCCGCTGATTGCCGCTTGTCTCTTCGATGAACAGCCGTTGCGCCCCGTCATAAGGAGCTGCCGCGTCTTCCATGCTGATGCTCCCGTCTTTCAAGTTCACGTACTTGAACACGGCGCGCCGCTGCCCATCGCGCGTGACTTCAGGCAGCAAGAAGCGGCTCCACTGGCCATCAAATGGTCGCTCAGTGGAATCCGCCAAGTTCAGGATGTACTCTCGGGCTGGCGGCCCGTATACCTGGCCAGCGCCCTCCCAGCACAGCACCTCCCTTGCGTCGCGGCTCCAGGCGATGAAGGAACGCGTTCCTGGTCTGAAGGTGGTTTGAGCCGCAGCCGCACCACCTTCCTGACTCGCTCGGTTGACTGGGGAGCCACTCGGCTTGACCTCTCGGAAATCGCCCAGTGTCTTCTGCTCGCGCCCGTCGAGGCTGCTGATGACGACATCGTAAGGCGGATAAAGGGTGCCGAGGCCTCCTACCGGTGGATCTGTGCGCGTGCAGGCGAAGTGCTTCCCGTCGGGGCTGAACTGGGGCCGCTCGAATCTGGCTCCCTGATGCGTGAGCTGAACCTCGTGCTTCCCGTCCAAGCCGCAGAGAAATAAGTCCTCGCCCTCATAGTTGAAGACAGGCTTGCCGTTTGTCAGCACCAAATGCTTCAGGTCGGGCGTGAAAGTAGCCGAAGGCACAATCGAGCTGGCTAACTTCCGCCTGCCGCTGCCATCGGGCGCGATGATCCACAGCGCATCGTCTTGGATGAACGCGATCTTGCCCCGCAGCATCGCTGGCGTGAGCCGAGCCAGCGATACCCGCCTGTTCGCCCTCGCCACCCGCTTCCCGTGCGTCGGCCTCCGGTGCGTGCGCGCCGCGACTGGAACCACGCCGCCAACGCACAGGCCCACCGCAAGTACTTGCAGCCACTTCCTCTTCATAATACGAATCATACTCGCAAACACAAGAGCCGCCGCCCGAAGGTGACGGCTCTACAAGTACTTGCAGCTCGATTTACGCCACGCTCGCTTCAACAAGATGAAACAAGAGTTGCCCTTCGTGCCCCGCGTCCACCTCAACTGTTGAGCCCTCGGGGAACTCGCCGCTGAGAATCCTCTTGGCCAGCGGGTCCTGCACCAGGCGCTGGATCGAACGCTTCAGCGGGCGCGCGCCAAAGCTGGGGTCGTAGCCGTCCTCGGCCAGCACTTCCCTGGCGCGCTCGGTTAGGCTCAGCGTGATGCCGCGCTCCTGGAGCCGCTTGTGCAGGCTCCGCAGCTGGATCTCGACGATGTTCTTGATCTGGTCGCGGCCCAGCTGGTTGAACACGATCACCTCGTCAATGCGGTTGAGGAACTCGGGCCGGAAGTGGCCGCGCAGCACCTCCCAGATGCGCTCCTTGACGAAGGGGTCGTCCGCGACTTTCTCGCCCTGGATGAGGTGCGTGCCCAGGTTGCTCGTCATGATCACGACCGTGTTGCGGAAGTCCACGGTGCGGCCCTGCCCATCGGTCAAGCGCCCATCGTCCAGCAGCTGCAGCAGCACGTTGAAGACATCGGCGTGCGCCTTCTCGATTTCATCGAACAAAATGACGGCATACGGGCGACGGCGCACGGCTTCGGTGAGCTGGCCGCCCTCGTCGTAGCCCACGTAGCCAGGGGGCGCGCCGAGCAAGCGCGCGACCGAGTGCTTCTCGCCGTATTCGCTCATGTCGATGCGCACCATGGCCTTCTCGTCGTCGAAGAGGAACTCAGCTAAAGCCCGCGCGGTTTCGGTCTTGCCCACGCCGGTTGGCCCCAGGAAGATGAAGCTGCCGATGGGACGGTTCGGGTCCTGCAGCCCGGCCCGCGCCCGCCGCACCGCGTCCGCCACCGATTCCAGCGCCGAGTCCTGCCCAACAACGCGCAGGCGCAGGTTCTCCTCCATGCGCAGCAGCTTCTGCATCTCGGCTTCGAGCAGGCGCGTGACCGGGATGCCGGTCCACTTGCCCACGATCTCGGCGATGTCGTCCTCGTCCACCTCTTCCTTGAGCATCTGGCCGCTGGCCTGGCGCTCCTGCAGCCGCTTGACCTCGTCTTCGAGGTTGCGCTGCAGCTCGGGCAGCTTGCCGTAGCGCAGCTCAGCGGCGCGGCCCAGGTCGGCGGCCTGCGTCGCCCGCTCGATCTCGAAGTGCAGGCCGTCGATCTCGGCCTTGATGCCCGAGACCGCGCCGATGGCGTCCTTTTCGTTTTGCCACTGCGCCTTGAGCTGGCTCGACTTTTCCCTCAGCTCGGCCAGCTCGCGCTCGATCTTGCCCAGCCGCTCGCGCGTTGCGCCCTCCGAGGCGTTGAGCCCGTAAGTACTTGAGCCCTTCAGCTCGCGCGACAGCGCCTCGCGCTCGATGTCGAGCTGCATCGCGCGCCGCTCGATCTCGTCGATTTCCTGGGGCATCGAAGCGATCTCGATGCGGATTTTCGAGGCCGCCTCGTCCATCAAATCAATGGCCTTGTCGGGCAGGAAGCGGTCGGTCAGGTAGCGGTTCGACAGGACAGCCGCCGCCACCAGAGCCGAGTCCTTGATGCGGACTTTGTGGTGCACCTCGTACTTCTCCTTGAGCCCGCGCAGGATGGCGATGGTGTCCTCAACCGAAGGCTCGCCGACGTAGATCGGCTGGAAGCGGCGCTCCAGGGCGGCGTCTTTTTCGATGTGCTTGCGGTATTCGTCCAGCGTCGTCGCGCCCACGCACCTCAGCTCGCCGCGCGCCAGCATCGGCTTGAGCAGGTTGGCCGCGTCCACCGCGCCCTCGGCGGCTCCGGCCCCGACCAGCGTGTGCATCTCGTCGATGAAGAGGACGATCTGCCCGTCCGAGCGCGTGATTTCCTTGAGCACGGCCTTGAGCCGATCCTCGAACTCGCCGCGATACTTGGCTCCCGCGATCAGAGCGCCCAGGTCCAGCGAGAGCACCTTCTTGTCCTGCAAGGTCTCGGGCACATCGCCCCCCGCGATGCGCTGAGCTAAGCCCTCGACGATGGCGGTCTTGCCCACGCCGGGCTCGCCGATGAGCACCGGGTTGTTCTTGGTGCGCCGCGAAAGTACTTGCACCACGCGCCGGATTTCGTCATCGCGCCCAATCACCGGGTCCAGCTTGCCGCGCTGCGCCTCAGCCGTGAGGTCGCGCGTGAACTTCTCCAGCGCCTGGTATTTCTCCTCGGGATTCTGATCCGTCACGCGCTGCCCGCCGCGCACCTGCGCCAGGGCCGACAGAATCTTCTCGTGCGTGACGCCGGCCCGCTTGAGCACCTCGCCCGCCGCGCCCTTGTCGTGCGCCGCCCCGATGAGCAGGTGCTCGGTCGAGAGGAACTCGTCCTTGAGCCGAGCCATCGCCTGCTGAGCCGAGCCCATCACGCCGCCCAGCCCGTCGCGGTTGGGGCCGCCCAGCCGCGTCGAGAGCAGCCGCCCCGACTCAACCCCAACCTGCTTGGGACGCCGCGCCAGCTCAGCCTCCAGCTCGCGCTGCAGAGCGCCGGGGCTGGCTTCGAGCTTCTGCAAAAGCGGCGTCGTGGTGCCCTCGCTCTGGCCCAGGAGCGCCAGCAGCAAGTGCTCGACGTCCAGCTCCTGATGCTGATACCCAGCCGCCAGACCTTGCGCCTCCTGCAAAGCCGACTGCGCGTTCACCGTCCAACGATTTAGATCCAAAGCCATGCCAGCTCACCTCTTTAGTTGATGTTAGCCTGTTTAATCTACTTGAGTGCAACACGCTCAAGACGCGAGCAGAGCCCAGCCGGTTGCAAGTACTTGAGGCGGCCCGCGCCGCGCGCCTGAACCCGAGCCCGCTGCGTCTGGGAAGCCCTGGGAAGCCCTGGGAAGCCCTGGGAAGCCCTGGGAAGCCCTGGGAAGCCCTGGGAAGCCCCGCGCGTCCAGCGTGCGGCTGTCCTCTTCGAGATCGGCAGGCGGGTCACAGGGAGCACCAAGCTCAAGAGCGGCCTCAAGTACTTGCAGCCGAGCTAAAACGTCATGTTTGCTTCAACGGGTTGCGCTGCCTCCGAGATGGCTTGCCCAATCTCGCGTGGCGTCGCTCCCATCGCCAGCATCGCGCGCAGCAGCAGCTCAATGGAAACCGAGCCGTCTCCTCCTTCCGCTTTAGCGATGCGTGGCTGGCTGGAGCGAATTTTGCGCGCCAGCTCCGCCTGCGTCATCTGTCCCTGCCTCTTCTGCCGCAGCAACCGGCTAAGAGCCAGCTTGACCCGGTGCGAGGCTCCGAGTAGGCAGGCTCTCGCCCCGTGCTCATCCTGCAGAACAACAGGCTCAACCGCACCGGCACCACAACGCTTGGCATCCCCTTCACGACCAACCTGCGCCGCGCCACTCTGCCGTTCTGTGTGCTGGTGGCCACAGGCGAAGGCGGGCTTTTCGCAGATTCGGTTCTGCTGTGCAACCAACTCCGCGTCCTTGATGAATCAAGGCTCGCGCGCAAGATGGGCGAGGTCAGCGAGCAAGTCATGGCCGATGCCGAGGAATGCGTCCTCGTGGCCCTGGGCATGAGCTGACGCAAGCGCGCGATGCCCCCGCCCCGCCATCGAGCCCGCTCGCTGCGCCCGCATCGTCCTCGCCCACCCTGCGCCATCAACTCCCCGCCTGAGAAGCCCCGCTGTTCCCCTCGCGCTTCGAGAGGCGGGCCAGAGTGAGCCAAATCAAGCGCGGCCTCAAGTACTTGCAGGAACTCTATACGCGTGATGTTACGTGAAGGGGATGGCGTGGTAATAATGAGCTACATCTACGTCGAGGAGGTTTAGCCATGTCGTTCTATGGAGGGCCAGTCCGCATTGAGGGTGGAGGACTTACTGGCGCACCTGTGCCGCCCTGGTTGTGCAGTGAAGGAGCCATCGAGGATGACAGCGTCCTCATCACGGTGACAGCGTGGGATCGGATCTTCAGTGGTCCGAAAGGTCAAGGGATGAAGCCCATCGGCTGGAAGGAGGCCCAGCATCGAATCAAGATTCGCAAGGGTCTGGCGGAGGAAGTTCGCTCGATCTTCGAGTAAATTCACTCGGCTCCCGAACGAGAGCGGGAGCCTATCTTCTCCGGCAAGGATGCGGACGGCATTGATCGGGGTGTGCAAGGCTTCAACTTTCGCTGCAGGCGTCCCTGCGAGTTGGCCTACCACGGGCAGAGCCCATGCTTGGCTGCTGTTGCGCGGAGCGGCAAGACCTGCCGCAACTGCTTAAAGCGGTTTTCAACTGGATTGATAGCTGAGGCCGCCACTCGTCCACTCGTCATTCTGAAGGGATCGGAAGCGACCTGAAGAATGACGAGTGGCGGCTATCACTTCGAGTGAAAAGCGCTTTATCGACTCACGCTCAAGCGATGGCTCTCGACATCAATCCAGATGTCAATCCGTTCAAGCGATTCGACAAGGCACATCCCAACAAGGATCTCTCCAATCCTTACCTGGATTTAAAGAAGCACCCCCGAGATGGCCTCTACGCCATTCGCGTCACCGGCATCATCTACGCCGCCTTCATCACCCACGGTTGGGGCTGGGGCGGCTTGTGGACCAGGAGCCGCGACTATATGCATTTCAGCAAGAACGACGAGTGAAGTGCAAATTGCAAGGCAGCCTTCTGCAAGTACTTGAGGGGTGTGCACAAATCCAGGAGCGCCTACAGGGACTTTTGGCGAGTGCGCTGTCCGCATCCGTGGAGGAGTATCAATACACCGATGCCGACTGCCACAAAGCGATCCAGC
>JAABUK010003191.1_pt1 | contig 28059 bp, 29 predicted proteins | sample 5559141 | NCBI WGS metagenome assembly JAABUK01 (sample SAMN10711869, study PRJNA513367) | rock metagenome | isolation source: Antarctica rocks | place: Antarctica: Victoria Land, Pudding Butte nord | collected 2016-01-03
CAGGTTGCTCGCGACGGTGCCGGTGAACAGGTAAGGGTGCTGCGGGATGAGCCCGATGCGCGACCAGAGCGTGTCAAGCTCGGCCTCGCGCACGTCCACCCCGCCGACGGTCACGGAGCCGCCCGTGACGTCGAACAGGCGCGGCACGAGGTTGACCAGCGTCGTCTTGCCGGCGCCGGTGCTGCCGATGATCGCGGTCGTCTGCCCGGCCTTGGCGGTGAACGAGACCTCGTCCAGGACAGGCACCTCCGCACCGGGGTAGTGGAAGTCGACCCTGTCGAAGACGACTTCGGAGAGCGGTGAGAGCGACGTGACGGGGTGGGCTGGCTCGGCCACCGAGGACGCAGTGTCCAGCACCTCGCCGATGCGTTCGGCCGACACCGACGCGCGCGGGATCATCATCGACATGAAGGTCGCCATCATCACCGCGATGAGGATCTGGACGAGGTAGGCCATGAAGGCTGTGAGCGACCCGATCTCCATCGCGCCGCTGTTCACCCGGCTCGCCCCGAACCACAGGACGCCGACCGTGGACGCGTTGAGGATGATCATGACGATCGGGAAGATCAGGGCCTGGAGCCGCCCGACGGCCAGTGCCGTGCCGGTGAGCGTCGTGTTCGCCACGGCGAAGCGCTCCTCCTCGAAGTCCTCGCGAACGAACGCCCGGACGACCCGGATGCCCGTGATCTGCTCGCGCATGATCCGGTTGACGCTGTCGACCGAGGTCTGCATGGTCCGGAACTGGGGGATCATCCGGCGGATGACGAGGTAGACGGCGACGGCCAGGAGGGGCACGGCCACCGCGACGAGCCAGGACAGCCCGACGTCCTGCCTCAGCGCCATGAAGATGCCGCCCACCATGCTGATCGGGGCGGCGACCATCAGCGCCAGGGCCATGAAGACGACCATCTGGACCTGTGTCACGTCGTTGGTGTTGCGCGAGATCAGTGTCGGCGCACCGAACCTCGACACCTCCTGGGCGGAGAACTCCGCGACCCGGTGGAAGATCGCGCTGCGCAGGTCGCGTCCCAGGCTCATCGAGACACGGGCGCCGAGGTAGACGGCGGCCACGGTCGCGACGATCTGGACGAGGCTGACGGCGAGCATCCACCCGCCCGTGCTGAAAATGTAGGCCGTGTCGCCCCGGGCGACGCCCCGGTCGATGATGTCGGCGTTGAGGCTCGGCAGGTAGAGCGACGCGATGGTCCCCGCGAGCTGGAGGATGAGAATGAGCGTCAGCTGGCCCCTGTAGGGAGCCAGGTGGGTGCGAACGATCCGCAGCAGCATCAGCGTGCCTTCCTGGGGCGGCTGGGGCGGGCCCCTCGCGGGGTGGGTATGCCGCCCGCTCGCCGTCGCGCGGCGGGCGTGGGGTCGAGCGCACCGCTGAGCACGACGTCGACGATGGTCTCGGGCCGAAGCAGCTCACCCTGGGCGACGAGCGGGTGGCTGCCCGAGAAGGTGAGCAGCCGCAGGTAGCGGGCGAGGTCGCGCGGGGAACAGGTCAACAGGTCGGCGTCGGGCTCGATGATGGCGACCACCGTCTCGACCGCCTCGCCCCGGTCCATGTCGTGGGAGCGGGACGCCGCAGAGCACCCGCCCGCCTTGCTCGCGGCGCCGTGTGGGACATGACCGGCCTCCGGCGTGCACGCCTCGTGACCGGCCATCCCGGCGGTCGGTGGGGCAGAGAGCCGGAGACCGACCATGAGGTCGAACATCTCCGTGAACCGCTGCTGGAAGATGGCGACCGTCGCGACCAACCGTTCTCGCAGGGGCAGCCCGAGGTCGACCTCGCGCAGCCGGCGGAGCAACGGGGCGGGGCAGAAGGTCACCGCAATGACCTCGTGGATCAGCTGGTCCTTGGTGTCGAACGCCCGGAAGATCGTCCCCTCGGCAACACCTGACGCCTCGGCAATCTCCTTGGTGCTCGGCACCGCTCCGCGCTCGCGGATCAGGGCGAGCGCCGAGTCGACGAGGGCGGCGCGGCGCTCGGTCGGCGGGAGGGCTCTGGCACGCGGTGGCATGACCAGAGGATAGATGAGTGAGCGCTCACTCACAAGTCGTCGAAGACGGCACTCCACGGGCACCCGTCCACGGTGGACCCTTCCCTGAGCGGGGCCTCTGAGCGACTGCGTCCGGCAGGTCGGTCGCCGGGAGCGCCGAGTCGCCGGACGCAGTGGGGAACGCCGCCGGACGCAGCCCTCGGGACTCAGCCGCGGACGAGGAGCCCGTCGACGACGAGGTCGCGCATCGTCGGCAGTGCGGCCGCGACAACCGCCGTCGCCTCGAGGTCGAGCAGGATCGCGATCGCCTCGAGCGCCTGGCGTGCCGTGAGCGAGCCGTCGCAGACGCTGACGAGGCCGGCGGTGACCGTGTCGACCCGAACGGAGCGACGCAGCCCGCCACCCTGGCGGACCATGATGACGCCCGGGTCCTCGGCGCCAGGGCGGGTGTGCCGTTCCTCGGTGACATCGGCCGCGCACCGCCACGCGGTGTCGAGCAGCCCCGCCTCCCCCCGCTCAGCCAGCCACGTACGGGCCGCCAACCCCGCCTCCATCACCTCGCCCATCGCCGGACCGACCGGCCCGGGCGCCTCGACGAGGTCGACCCACGGAGCCCGCTCGCTCCCCGGCCTTTGGAGGGTGACCACCCCGAAGCCGATGCTCGTGACGTCGCGCGCCGCGAAGTCCGCCAGCCACACGGCATACAGCTGCTCGAAGCCGTCCACCCCCGGGCCGGACCCGCCGTCACGGGCCCACAGCTCGGCATACTCTGCGGGGTCCTGGACCTCGCGCTGGATGACCCAGGCGTCGAGCTCGCTGCCGGTGAGCCACTCCCGCCACCGGTCCTGCCAGGTGGCGCCGGCCCGGATCTCCCAGTTGCCGAGGAGCTGCGCCACGCCGCCGGGCTCGAGGTGGTCGCCGACCGTGCGGACGAGCCGCTGCACGACGTCGTCGCCGACAAGGCCGCCGTCGCGGTACTCGAAGCGCGGCACGCCCGCGGCCCGTGGCGTGATGACGAACGGAGGGTTGCTGACGACCAGGTCGAACCGCTCGCCCGACACCGGCTCGAGGAGGTCGCCGTGGCGCAGGTCCACCTCGACGTCGGCCAGGGCCGCGTTGAACCGGCCGTAGTGCAGAGCGCGCTCCGAGACGTCGGTCGCGACGATGTTGCGGCAGTGGTCGGCGAGGTGAAGCGCCTGGACACCGCACCCCGTACCAAGGTCCAGGGCGCGGTCGACCTTTCCGACGGATGGTCCACGCCGCCAACGTCATCGAGGCCCCGCCGATGCCGAGGACGTGGTCCTCATGGAGGGCCTGCCCCGTCTCGATCTCCGACAGGTCGGAGGCGACCCACCATCCGCGGGACTCGTCGGCGTGCGGCCTCAGGTCGCAGGTCGCCGTGACCTGCCCGCCCTCCCGCGTCGCGAGCCCCAGACGGAGCAACCCGTTGGTGCCGAGCGTCGGCAGGGCGGTGTCGACCTCGCCCACGCCGACGGGGCGACCGAGGGTGAGCAGGCGGACCAGGACGGAGAGCGGGTCGCGGCGCCCACGCGTCGCGAGCTCGGCCGGAAGGGCCTGCTCGCGGCGCAGGGCCGCCACGGCGACAGACCCGAGCCTGGTCGCCACCGCATCGACGGTGAAGTCGGCCGCGGTCAGGTCCGCCCGCAGTGCCGCCAGGAGCACTCGGTCGACGACGGGAGTGGCACTCACGGGCCCGAGGGTATGCCGTGCCCTCACCTCACGCGCTGCGGCGCCCCTCCAGTCGGTTGCGTCCGGCAACCCGGTCGCCCCAGCCACCGACGGGCCGGACGCAACGGGCTTTGAACGCAACGGGCTTTGGACGAAACGGGCTTTGAAACACGGGTGAGGGGCCGCCCGTCGGGGCGGCCCCTCACCGGGGGTGCTCAGCGCTCGAGCGGTGTCAGACGCTCGTCCGCTCAGGGTCGTCGACGGGGTCGTTGTCATTCCCCACCCGCGGCCCCCTAGGGGAGTCGGCGACCGGTTTCGACAGCTCGACGGACCCTTCCGCCGGCGGCGCGGTCGGCAGTTCGCCCTCGGTCGGATCCTCGTCGTCGTCGCCGCCGATGGCGATGTCGCGGGACCTCGAGACGGCGACCGCAGTGACGATGATCGCCAGCGCGACCAGGGCGATTCCGTAGCGGACGACCGGGCTCGTGCCGGTTGTGAACGTCAAGGTGATGATCGCCGGGGCGATAAGCACCGAGACGAGGTTCATGACCTTGATGAGCGGGTTGATTGCCGGGCCGGCGGTGTCCTTGAACGGGTCGCCGACCGTGTCACCGATGACCGTGGCGGCGTGGGCCTCGGTGCCCTTGCCGCCGTGGTGGCCGTCCTCGACGATCTTCTTCGCGTTGTCCCACGACCCGCCGGAGTTCGCGAGGAACACGGCCATGAGGCAGCCGGTGGAGATGGCGCCGGCGAGGAAGCCGGCGAGGGCGCCGATTCCGAGACCGAAGCCGATGACGACCGGTGTCAGCGCCGCGAGAAGGCCGGGCGTGGTCAGCTCGCGCAGCGAGTCCTTGGTGCAGATGTCGACCACGCGGGCGTAGTCGGGCTTCTCGGTGTAGTCCATGATCCCGGGGTGGTCGCGGAACTGGCGACGAACCTCGAAGACGATGGCCCCCGCGGCGCGGGTGACCGCATTGATCGCCAGGCCGGAGAAGAGGAAGACGACCGCCGCGCCGAGCAGCGCGCCGACGAGGACGTTCGGGCTGACGATGTCCGTGGACAGCGTCGCCTGGGAGAAGGCCGAGGGCTCTTCGGTGACCTTGTTGCCCGCGACGAGAGCCGAGACGGCGGTCCTCCAGGCGTCGGTGAACGACCCGAAGAGGGCAGTCGCGGCGAGCACCGCCGTGGCGATGGCAATGCCCTTGGTGATCGCCTTCGTGGTGTTGCCGACGGCGTCGAGGTCCGTGAGGATCTGGGCGCCTTCGCCGTCGACGTCTCCGGACATCTCGGCGATGCCCTGGGCGTTGTCGGAAACCGGTCCGAAGGTGTCCATGGCGACGATGACACCGACCGTGGTCAGGAGACCGGTGCCAGCAACGGCCACGAGGAAGAGGGACAGCCCGATGGAGCCACCACCGAGCAGGAAGGCCCCGTAGACGGCCGCTCCGATGATCACGGCCGTGTAGACCGCCGACTCGAGCCCGACCCCGATGCCGGCGAGGACGACGGTCGCCGCACCCGTCAGCGACGTGCGGGCGACATCCATGGTCGGACGCTTGTCGGTGCCGGTGAAGTGGCCAGTGAGCCAGAGGATGACGCCGGCCAGCACGATGCCGATGATGACGGCGACCGAGGCCCGGATGCGCAGGCCATCGATGGCGGGTGAGGTGATCGTCTGGCTGGCTGCGTCCACGACCTGCGGGACGGTCGGGTTGAGGTAGAGGAAGACGGCGCCGACGCTGAGGACGGCGGAGATGGCGGCGGAGACGTAGAACCCGTTGTTGATCGCCTTGAGGGCGTTCTGTCCGGGCTTCACCCGAGTGATGAAGACGCCGATGATCGCGGTGACGGCGCCGATGGCGGGGATAAGCAGCGGGAAGACGAGCCCCTGGGTGCCGAGGGCGGCGACGCCGAGGATGAGCGCGGCGACGAGCATCACGGCGTATGACTCGAAGAGGTCCGCCGCCATGCCCGCGCAGTCGCCGACGTTGTCGCCGACGTTGTCGGCGATCGTCGCGGCGTTGCGCGGGTCGTCCTCCGGTATGCCGGCCTCCACCTTGCCGACGAGGTCGGCGCCGACGTCAGCGGCTTTGGTGAAGATACCGCCTCCGACGCGCATGAACATGGCGAGCAGGGCGGCGCCGAATCCGAAGCCCTCGAGGACCTTGGGAGCGTCGCCCTTGTAGACGAGGACCACGATCGAGGCACCGAGCAGACCGAGGCCCACGGTCGCCATGCCGACGGTCCCCCCGGTGCGGAAGGCGATCCGCATGCCGAGGTCGCGGTCACCCAGGCGCGCGGCGGAGGCGACGCGGACGTTGGCCTTGACCGCCAGCGACATTCCGAAGTAGCCGATCGCGGCGGAGAACACCGCACCGACGATGAAGAACACCGACCGCCCCAGCTTGATGCCGAAGGTGTCAGCGGGGAGGAGGAACAGCAGGCCGAAGACCAGGATGACGAAGACGCTGAGAGTCTTGAACTGGCGGGCGAGGTAGGCCTGAGCGCCCTCCTCGACTGCTGCTCCGATGGTTTGCATGTTCTCGGTGCCGGGGTCTGTGACGAGGACCTGACGCCGGAAGTAGACGCCCATGACGAGGGCGACCACCGCAACGGCAAGGACCGCGTAGACCAGCACGAGGTTGGTGCCGTCCAGGGCCAGCGCTGTGGTCGCGGCCGGGGCGAGATTCGGCATGTTGCACTTCCTCCTTGAGGTGCTCGCTCACCCGGACAGCGTGAGGTGGCGCCAGAAAATCGGGTGATGTCGCGGGTGACCTTACCTGCCGGTCGGGTCGGGCCCCAATCCAACCAGAATGTGACGGCGTCCACGTTATCGGCCGGGACCGGGATACGACGGGAGGACTTGCCCGGGTCACACCGCTGCGGCGAGCGCCTCGTCGACCGTGGGGTAGATCTCGAAGACCTTGTCGAGACCGGTGATGGTGAAGACCTTGAGCACGCGGTCGTGGGCACAGACGAGCCGCATGGCCCCCTCGTGGACCCGGATCAGCTTGAGCCGGCCGACAAGGACGCCGAGGCCCGTCGAGTCCATGAAGGTGACGTCGCTGAGGTCGACGACGAGGTCGTGCTGACCGCGCTCGATCTCCTGGTCGAGCCGCTCGCGCAGGGCAGGAGCGGTGTAGACGTCGATCTCGCCCGCGACATGGACCACGGCATGGCTACCACTTTGCGAGCTCGCGATGTCCAGATCCACGGTGCCTACCTGTCCCCCGGGTGCCCGAGCACGGCCCTGCACCGTGCTCACTGTTCAAAAACCCTACTCTGCGTCAGTCCCCCGACGTACCGTATCCGCGATGTCCCAACCCCCCGACGAGTCGCTTCGAGCGCCTCGCAGCGACTCCCTGACCCCCGAGCTGCTCCTGCGAGGGCTCAGCGGTGGTGAGCGGGCACAACGGCTCACCCACGTCCACCGGGTGCCGGCGAGAGAGGCCGTGCTCGCCGACTGGCCGGACTGGGTCACGCCGAGCCTGTATGCCGCCCTGACCCAGTCGGGGGTGTCGCGCCTGTGGAGCCACCAGCGGGAGGCAGCGGACGCTGCGCACGCCGGGGAGCACGTCGTCCTGTCGACGGGTACAGCGTCCGGGAAGTCCCTGGGCTACCTCCTCCCGGTGGTCTCGGACGTGGTTGACGGGTCGGGGTCGCCCACTGGACGCGGCGCCACGGCCCTCTACCTCTCGCCCACCAAGGCCCTCGCCCAGGACCAGCTGAGCCGCCTCGAGGCCCTCGCGGTTCCTGGTCTGCGGCCTGCGGCCTACGACGGTGACACCCCGAGCGAGGAGCGCCGCTGGATCCGGGACCACGCCAACTACGTCCTGACCAACCCCGACCTCGTCCACCACTCGCTCCTGCCGGGTCACGATCACTGGGCACCGTTCCTGCGCGCCCTGCGCTACGTCGTCCTCGACGAGTGCCACGTCTACCGAGGGGTGTTCGGCACCCACCTGGCACTGCTCCTGCGGCGGCTGCGCCGGGTCGCGGCGCGCTACCGCTCCTCCCCCACATTCGTCCTCGCCTCGGCCACGGTCGCCGACCCGGCGGTCCACGCCGGGCGACTCATCGGTATGCCGGTCCGGCCGGTCACCCGGGACGGCTCACCTCGGGCGGCGATGACCTTCGGGCTGTGGGAGCCCGGGATGCTCGCCGGACGAGGCGTCGACGGCGCGTTGCTGCGCCGGCGCAGCGCGGTGGCCGAGTCGGCGGACCTGCTCGCGGACCTCGTTGTCCAGGGCGTCCAGACCGTCGCGTTCGCCCGCTCGAGGAGCGGGGTCGAGGTCGTCGCCGCTGCCGCCCGCAACCACCTGCGCGAGGTGGACCCGAGCCTGGAAGGTGCCGTTGCGGCATACCGTGGCGGGTATCTTCCGGAGGAGCGCCGGGAGCTCGAACGCTCGCTGCGCAGTGGTCGGCTCGTCGGTCTTGCCGCGACGAACGCCCTTGAGCTCGGCATCGACGTCAGCGGGCTCGATGCGGTGCTGCTTGCGGGGTGGCCCGGCACGCGCGCGTCGTTGTGGCAGCAGGCTGGTCGCGCGGGGCGCGCGGGGAGTGAGTCGCTCGCCATCCTCGTCGCCGCCGACGACCCGCTCGATACCTATCTCGTCCACCATCCCCAGGCCATCTTCGACGCTCCGGTCGAGGCTGCGGTCCTCGACCCGGAGAACCCCCACGTCCTCGGTCCCCACCTCGCAGCCGCCGCGGCCGAGCTGCACGTGACCGAGGAGGACACGGCCATGTTCGGTTTGACCATGGTGCCGCTCCTGGACTCGCTCGTCGCGAGAGGAGTCCTGCGCCGCCGACCGCGCGGGTGGTTCTGGGGTCGATCCGACCGCGCGAGCGACCACGTCTCGCTGCGGGGTTCGGGTGAGACGGTCCGGATCGTCGAGCAACGGACCGGCCGGGTGCTCGGCACCGTCGACGACGCCCGTGCCCACTCGGCCGTCCATGCGGGAGCGGTCTACCTCCACCAGGGTGAGACCTACGTCGTCACCGAGCTCGACCTGGCGAACGCCTCGGCCCTCGTCGTGGCGGGTGACCCCGGGTGGTCGACCCAGGCCAGGTCCGTGAGTGCCTTTGACATCGTGGGCGTGGAGCGATCCCAGGACTGGGGCAGTCTGCGGTGTTCCTTCGGGCCGGTCGAGGTCCACCGCCGGGTGACCTCGTTCTTGCGGCGTCTGCCCACCGGGGAGGTCCTCGGCGAGCACCCGCTCGACCTGCCGGTCCGCACGCTGTCGACCAAGGCGGTGTGGTGGACCATCCCGCCGGAGGTCCTCGCGGCGGTCGGCGTCGCTGAGGTGGACATCCCCGGTGCGGCCCATGCCGCCGAACACGCAGCCATCGGGATGCTTCCGCTCGTCGCGACGTCAGACCGCTGGGACGTCGGAGGGGTCTCCACGGCTCTTCACCCCGATACAGGTCTGCCGACGATCCTCATCTACGACGGGCACCCGGGTGGTGCGGGTTTTGCCGAGCGCGGGTTCGACGCGGTGCGCAGCTGGCTCGGTGGCACCCGCGACGCCATCGCCGCCTGCGCGTGCCTTGCCGGATGCCCGTCGTGCGTCCAGTCCCCGAAATGCGGGAACGGGAACGAACCACTGGACAAGGCAGGGGCGATCCGGCTGTTGGAGCTCACCGTGGCCGCAGCCGGTCCAGCTCCTGGAGATCTCCCGGTACCTCTGCTTGAGTAAGGCCCACAGGCGTCGCGCGGCAGTAGAGTCGGGGCGGCGCGACGGCGCGTTCCGAGCTCGGCTCACAGGAGGTCCACCATGCTGGCGATCGGCCTGATCCTCGTTGTCATAGCCGCTGGAGGCGGTGCCTACCTCGGCTGGATTGCGATGCAGAGCTCGACATCGGTCCCCCTCTCCGGCGGTGGCGTCTCCTTCGGCGTTCTGCCGATCACACTCCTGGCCGCCGGCGCGGTGGCGGTGCTGTTGCTGTGGGCCGGGTTCCGCCTTGCCGCGGTCGGCTTCCGTCGCAGACGGTCGCAGCGCCGTGAGCTCAAGGAGCTGCGCAGCTCCGGCGGTGCGCCCAGCACCGTCCGACCGGCGGTTGGTGACGAGCGGGCTGGGTTGGACCGCGGTCGGTCCAGCGGTCGGTCCAGCGATCGGCCCACGAACGTCGGCCTCGAACGCAAGGTCGATCCGGGGGCCTGACCCGCACCCCGTCTGACGTGCGGGCCGGTTGACCGCCAGTCGACCCGAGAGCGTGACCCGCACCCGTCCGACCTGCGAGCCGTTGGCAGCCGGTCGAGCCACCGCCTGACGCTCACCCACGAATGGGCTCTTCGGGGGCCGGGCCAGCGCGTGCCCGGGCAGCCGCGGCGCCCAACCCAGGCACCCCGACCTCGACGCTGACCACGACCTCCACGCTGAGATCCGGGCCCGCCCGGCACGAGACGGGCGCTGCATCATTGCGGTGCGCGACCGCCGAGGCCCGAGCACAGGCTGAGCCTTGCCCCTCTCCACGGGCCATGAGAGACGCTCCGGCAAGTGCCGAGAGGTCCGCAGCGGCATGAGCGCGGTGGGAGGCAACCACTGCGCCGACCAAGGCGAAGACGCCGCTGGCCACGATGAGGATGACGCCGAGGACCCCCAGGACGACGACCGTCGCCGAACCGTGGTCCTGACGGCCGTAACGACACCTCGCCAGCCGGCTCAACCGGATCGCACCGCCGTGCACCTCACCCCGGGTCATGGCGCCAGCTCCCGCTCGGCGAATGATGTAGCGGCGACGTCGAAGCCGTGCACCAGACCGACCAAACCGCGATGCACGGACACCGTCACCAGCACCTGCGAACCACCGCCGACCAGGCTCACCACGGCACCCGGCGGGGCAGCGCGCCCCGCCACCTCGCGAGCGGTTCCGTCGGCGTCTCCTCGCGCCAGTGCCCGGGCGCCGAGCCGAGCGGCGTCGACGCAACGGATCTGGTCGATCCCGACACTGATCCCGCCGAGGCAGAGGGCGAGGACGATGACGACTGCGGGGATGGCCACCGCGAGCTCGGCGGTCACCATCCCCGCAGACCGGGCCCGGAGCACCACCCGCCGGGACCTCGCTCCAACCACGCTCAGCCCGCGATTCCCAGTGCCGTCGTGATGACGTTGCTGAGCGCCGACTTGACCGGGCCGGACTTCACCACGGCGAGCAGGACGGCGGCAAACGCACACGCTGCCAATGTGCCCACGGCATACTCCGCCGTGGTCATCCCCGCGTCCGCAAACTGCCGCAGCCGCGACCATCGCTTGATGAGAACTGCTGTCATCGAATCCCTTTCCCACGAAAGGCGTCCGGACGAACGCCGCGCCCAGAGGTCTAGGCGTGCGCCCATCCTGGATGGGGGCCGGTGGGGACGCCAGCGGCCGCAGGCAGTCTGTGGACCGTGGGACGAGCCGCCCCAGCCCTGTGGATAAGACCCGCGACCGGTTCAGGGCAAGAGTCATGGCCTCGCGCTTTCCCAGCGCGTCCCGGTTGTGCCGTGACTGTCCCGTCGCTTGGGCCGCGCCGAAGTCACCGCCGGGCCAACAGAACTGCCTGACCGGACGGGATACGTCCCGTGTCCGACTACCAGCGGGCTACGCCCTGGGAGCCAGCCGCGCTCCGACCACCTCCGCGCCGGTTCGCCACCGCAATGGGGCCAAAATTCGTGACTACACGCTGCCCCCACCACACAGCGAGATCACCACCCCAGGCGGATCCGAGATTCGCGACGAAAACAGGCCCAGCCGTCGGCTTCCCCATGTCGTCGGGGCTACGAGCTCCAACCGACATCGCACCCCAAGACGTATCCGCACAACTGCCGCCGGACAGGCACGCCGATGGACGGTCGCCGCGACGAAGCTGCGCTCGCCCATTTCCAATCTCCTTGGCACAATGAGGTGGTGTCCATGGAGGCGTGGTGGCCCAAGCTCAAGCCACTGACTCGCGACTGGCTGATTGCGAATAATGGCGAAGCACTGCCGTCCCCGGTTCTTGAGGACATCGCTGGAGCCGGCGGATCGATCGCCTCCAACGCATGGTGGGTAGGTGAGAACGGACCGTCCGGCTCCTTTCTGTCCGATGCGGCGATCGACTGGATCGAAGCGGTCGCGAACGGGGAGCAGCCAGAAGCGCCGTGACGAGGGCTGCCGGAGGCACCGTGCAACGTCCAGCGACCATCAGGACTCAGTCGTCGCCCGCGAGCAGCTCAGAGACCTGGCCCGGCGGGCACACCGTGCCGGGAGGAGACCTTCACCTACGGCCGGCTCCATGCGATCAAGGAACAGGCCGCACATGACGTCGTGACAGCCTTTTCACCAGCGCGTCACTGGCTCGGCCTTCGGGCAAGGCCCCACCGCGCCGCACCCGAAGCGATCGCCTGATGCTCTCCCCGCGGTGCCCTTGCGACCCAGATGCAACGTCCTGTTCAGCAAGCGGGTGGTTCGAGCACACGCCGAGTTCACGCCGCGCACCTAGCGTGTCTCGTGGAGGGACTCCCCCGGAACGAGAGGGCCCAGTGCGGACGGCACGCAGTCGCGGCGCGTTCGCCGGGGCGAACCCGCACCTGGCCGTCACCGAGGCTCGCGTCACGTCGCTCGCCGATCGTTTCGGCCGCGTCGACCGGAGCACCACCTGGCAGCTCACTGACACGGTGAAGCTGAACTTCCCGACGTTCCACACCCAAGGGATCGCCTTCACGCAGGACCGCATCTTCCTGTCCGCCGTCGAGATCCTTGAACCCACGCTCCGGTGCCCTTCTCCGGCCGGCCATGACCGTAGCGCCGGCACGGGAGTCGGCCACCTCTTCGCGATGGACCTGGACGGAAACCTGCAGCGGGACATCGTCCTTGGCCATGGCGACATGTACCACCCCGGCGGTATCGACTTCGACGGCGCGAATGTCTGGGTCCCGGTCGCTGAGTACCGGCCGGACTCCCGCGCCGTGATCTACCGCGTCGACGCCACGACCCTGCAGGCACACCAGCAGTTCGAGGTCGCCGACCACTGCGGCGCCATTGTCCTGGACAAGCACTCCGGTCGCCTCGTCGGCAGCACCTGGGGCTCGCGTCGCTTCGCTGAATGGGACCTGAGGGGAGGGCTTCTGGAGACCTGGAACAACCCCAGCCACTTCATCGACTTCCAAGACTGTCAGTACGTACCCGGGTCAAAGATGATCTGCGCCGGCGTCATCGGGCTCCCTCAGACCCCGAGCGCCGGCGGGTCCTCCTCGACCTACGAGCTGGGGGGCATTGCCCTGATCGACCTGTCGAGCCACCGCGTCCTGCACGACGTGCCCTTCCAGGAGTGGTCCACCGCCGGACACGTCGCCACCCGCAACCCGTTTGCGATCACGGCCAGCGGCAACCGCCTGACCGTTCGCGTCGCGCCCGACAACGGTGACGAGGGCAACGGCACCGAGATCCTCACGTACGAAGCCACCGTCACTGCAACCGTCACCGGCAAAAGCGCGACTCCCGGCGACCTTGGCCGCCACGCAGCCATCCGGCCGTCCACGCCTGGTTCACCGACCCGGATCGGCGTTGGGAGACAGCACTTCAGGCGCCACGGCTGACGCGCCCGCCGCTGCCCACGGCATACGCCGCGGTGGTCGCTCCCGCTGGTGGCGGAGGGGTCCGACGGTTGGGCTAGTGCCCCAGCGTGGTCGGACCGCCCTGCAGCCGACCGGGCGGCAGATGTCGGCCCGACAGGGCAACGACGAGGTCCTCCGCCCGACCGGTGACCCGTGTCCCCGAGCCCGACGACCAGTCGATGTCGTCCGCCTGCACGGCGATCCCGCTGAGGTCGACCCCGAAGTGCCTGAGGGAGCTGGGCTGGGTGATCCCGTCGAGGACCACTCCAAGCAGTTCTCCCGGGACGGGCGAGCTGATGCCCAGAGGGACGGTGAAGTCCAGTCCGTGCACAACGTCGTGGATGAGTCCAGCCTTCAGGCCGCCACCCGGAGGCTTCCAGACATAGGACGCGTTGTCCCACAGATTCGACACCAGCTCGGATGCCGGCACGGCCGAGTCTCGTCGAGCGCACCGGTCCGCCATGTGGTGGAACCTGCCGCCTGACCTGAGCATCTCGACGGCGAACCGCGCCCCCGAGTACCTGAACGGCATCGTCATGTGCGCGACGACCTCCCGCACGCGCCAGCCATCGCACAGCGTGTCCGCATCCCAGGCATAGTCAGGAAGCTCGCTCAGCACCTCGGCGAGGCCCCGGCGGTGAGCCGCGATGGCGTCGTTGAGCTGGGTGTCGGTCAACGACGGCGGGGGCATCACGCGGACCCTTCCCCCGCGACCGCGCGAGATGCGCGCTGCTGCTCAGCGGTGGCGGGCAGCCGGCTGAGGTAGGCGGTCAACCGGTCCAGAGAGGTGAGGAAGCCGGCTCGCGCCTGCGGGGTGCGCATGGCGTCCGGCACGTTGCTCTGGTGGATCCTGATCTCTGTGCGCGTCGGTCCCAGCTCGTGGAACGTGGAGGTCGTCGTCATGCCCGTCCCTGCCTCGGCCCACACCAGCCGTTCCGGCTCCAGGACCTCGAGGTAGGTCGCACGCACCGGGTACCTGCTGCCGTCGTCGTCGTTGACCATGACCGTCTCGAACACCCCACCCGGCCGGGCGTCCACGGTGATCGTCTCGAGTGGGGTGCTGGTCCCCACGGGCCCCCAGAACTGGGCCAGGTGCTCGGGCTGGATCATGCACCGAAAGACCAGGTCTCTCGGGGCGTCGAACACTCTGGTGACGATGAGCTCGCCAACTTTCGGCGTCGCATCACTCATGGGCCGTTTCTCGCTTTCTCGGGTCGGGGTCGGGGTGGATGGTGCTCAGATGGTCATCGAGCCGGTCGAGGCGGTCCGTCCAGATCCGGCGGTTCTGCTCGATCCAGCTGACTGCCGAGTCGAGGGCCTCGCGTTCGAGATGGCACGGACGGAACTGCGCGCGGCGGGTACGCGTGATGAGCCCGCACCCCTCCAACACCTTCAGGTGCCTCGAGACGGCGGGAAGGGTCATGGCGAAGGGGGCAGCCAGGTCGTTGACCGTGGCGTCTCCGCGAGCGAGTCGGATCACGATCGCGCGCCGGGTGGGGTCCGCCAGCGCGCTGAAGGTCGCGTCGAGACGTTCTTCGGTCACGACCATCTCGGAGACCCCCTTCGGTCACTGCAGACGCGTTCCAGACCCGCAACGGCTGCGGCCGGTAACTTAACCAGACGGTTAGTTAACTGTCAAGTTAAGTGAACGGGATGTGGCGAGGAGCGCTGGGACCGCCTGCCGGTCGGGGTTTCAGGTCGGCCGCCTCGGGGCACGGATCGGGGACAGAGAAGCAGTCGGGAGCTGAGCGACGAGGCCCCGGCGGACGTCTTTCCGAGCCAAGGAGACAGCATGAGCACGCGAGTTGAGAAGACCGTCACGGTGAACGTCCCCATCAGCCGGGTCTACAACCAGTGGACACAGTTCGAGGACTTTCCCCAGTTCATGGGCGGCGTACAAAGCGTGAGGCAGCAGAGCGACGACCGCCTGGAGTGGGTGGCCCAGATCGCCGGTGTGCGCCGCACGTGGGAGGCCAAGATCCTGGAGCAAATGCCCGACCGCAAGATCGCCTGGGCCGCGACCGAGGGCGCGACGAATGCCGGCGCGGTGACCTTCGAGGACGTGGGCGGCGACCAGACCTCGGTGACCCTCGTTCTCGAGTACGAGCCGGAGGGTCTGGTCGAGAAGGTGGGGGACAAGCTCAAAATTGTGGAGAACCAGGCCGAGTCCGATTTGGACCGGTTCAAGGCGTTCATCGAGTCCGAGGGATATGCCTCGGGCGCCTGGCGGGGTTCGGTCGAGCCGGGGGGCCACGTCGGCACGCCGGGGGTCGAGGACGCCGCCGGGACACAGGGTGATGACGGCAAGGCCGGGCTGTCCGGAAAGGCCGTCGCCGCCGGGATCGGGGTCGCAGCCGCAGCCGCTGCCGTGGCAGCGGCCTCGAGAAGCGGCTCGACCGACGAGAAGACCATGCCGGACATGGACATGAGTACACCGGTGTCCACAACCGGGACCGGCGAGCGGCAGGCTGGTGAACCTGTCGAGAGCGACGCCGGCTGGGTCGCCCCTGAGGCCGGAACGGGAGGCGCGTCCAGGGAGACGGAGACCGACAGGGGCGTGGGCTCTTCGATCGAAGGCGCGGGCCCGGTCGCCGGGGCAGGCATGGGCGCTGGCATGGGCGCTGGCATGGGCGCTGGCGCGGGCATGGGCACTGGAGCTGGTTTGGGTGCCGGTCTGGGTGCGGGGATGGATGACGACACGGCGTCCGGTTCAGGCTCCTTGGCGGGATCTGACGATGGCACAGAGTCCGGCACCGAGTGGGGGTCGGAGCCCGCCAGCGAGTCTGGCACTGGCACGCCCATTGGTGCCTCTGGCGAGGGCCACATGCTGAGCAACGAGGAGATCGAGGACGGCGCATCGGACGTGCCTCTCGGCGAAAGCGACCCGTCCACTCCCCGAAGCTCCTAGGTCCCGAATCTGGGCGCGGTCACGATCGGTCCTTCGGCGGCCGCTCGGCCGACGCCCGGCCGACGCCCGGCCGGCGTCGGGTCGCCGCTCTTGAGGTTCCGACCCCCTGACCTCTGGCAGCAGGGGTTGAGGGGGTCAGGAAGGTCGGGGCCCCCATGCGCCTCCTGCTGCTGGCCGACACTCACGTCCCCCGCCGGGCGCGAGCAATCCCCGGTGAGGTCTGGCGGGAGGTGGACCGGGCGGACCTGGTCGTCCACGCCGGCGACTGGGTTGCGGTCTCGCTGCTCGACGCGCTCGAGCAGCGAGCCAGCCAGCTGCTGGCCGTTTTTGGGAACAACGATGGTGCGCGGCTGCGAGCCCGGCTGCCCGAGGTGGCCGTCGAGGATCTGGGTGGAGTGCGGGTCGGCGTGGTGCACGAGACCGGCCCCCGCCGCGGCCGTGAGGAACGGGCCCGCACACGCTGGCCGGATCTCGACCTTCTCGTCTTTGGTCACAGCCACATTCCCTGGGACAGCCGCATCGACGGTTTGCGGCTGCTAAACCCCGGATCGCCGACCGACCGGCGGCGACAGCCACACTGCACCTACATCACCCTTACGCTCCACGACGGCGCCGTTACCGACGTCGTGCTGCACGAGCTGCCTTCCCGGTCCTGACCGCGCAGGCGACCTGAAGACCGCTCACAGCTCGGCATCCTGCAGCGTCGCAGCCATGCCGTCCGCGAACTCGGAGTCCGGTGGCGCGATCGGCGAAGACCCGGTCGTGCCCCTTCCAAGGGTCACGGCAGCAAGACCTGTCGGGCCAGGGCGAGAACGACCGGGACCACGCTCGTGAGGCAGAACGCCGGCAGGAACGTCAGCCCCAGCGGCAGCACCATGCGGACTCCGACCCGCGCAGCAGCGACGTCCAGTTGGGCCATCTCCGCCGCCCGCATGTCGCTCGCTCCGTGGAGCAGAAGGAGCGACGGCCCCACCCCGGCCCGCGTCGCCAACCGCAGAGACTGCCCCGCCCGACCCCAGGCAGGGTCGACGGTTGCCCACGCAGCCCGTTCCGCGAGACCCCACCGCAGAGCGGCGGCGACGGTGGACAGGTCTCGTCCCGGCCGGCCGGGCGAGCCGAGGGCAACCTGCTCGATCGCCTCGACCACACCGCACCCGGACTGCAGGGCAAGGGCGAGCATCACCATGCTCGACGCGACGTCCTCGGTGGTGAGGAAGCTCCTGAGAGCGACCGGTGGCGGCCCCGCCGGGGCCACTACCCACGAGGGTCCTGACGCCCCGGGCGCCCTCGGCCAACCGACCACGGCGAGCGCGACGAGCACACCAGCGAGGAACAGCTGACCCGTCACGACGAACCCTCCCCAGCGGGCCGGGCCCGGGCCAGGCCTCGCACCATCCGGGCACACCACCACCGCCCCACGGCGAGGAGGAGGAGCCCGAGGACGACCGCCGTCAGGGCCGGAACGCTGGAGTAGAGCTCACCCGGTCCGATCCCCAGCAGGAACGCCACGCCGGGACCGGCCAGCGGGAGAAGGGTGAGGACGGTCGTCGTCGCTCGCGGACCCGCGAGCGCGACCTCGAGCCGCCGTTCCCGCGCTATTCGTTGGCGCACGAGGTCGGCGGCCATGCCGACGCAGTCCGCGAGCGGCGCACCCAGGGACTCGGAGAGCGCCCAGGCCCGGGCGATCAGAGCCAGCTCACTCGAGCCGACATCACGGGCCTGCTCCACCCAAACCGGGGCGAGTGGCTCCCCCTGCTCGGCGGCCTCGACGAGTCGAGTCAAGAGCACGGAGACGCTCGAGGACCGGGCGACCGAAAGGTCGAGGCAGCCCAACGCCGCCACGGGGGCCAGCCCTGCCCGCAGTGCGGGAGCCAGCGCGTCCAGGATGCCCAGGGTCGCCTCGAGCTCACGGCGACCACGACTCCCCCGGCCTAGAAGGGTATCGAGTCGTGCGCGTCCACGGATCCTCTGGCCAGCTTCGTTGACGGACGAGGAGGGATCGCTCAGCACTTGGGACCGGGAGCCCGACCGCGGCCCCGAGTGCAGCACCCGGGCGTCGATCCGGTGCCGCGGCCAGGCCAGCACCGCAACGAGGACGAGGCCGCCCGCCACCAGCAGGGTCACGGCGTGCCACGGTCATCGGGCGCCAAGAGCTCGCTCAGTCGCGGCCATCCCTCTCCCCGCTCCTCGACCCCACCGTCCCAGCGGAGGGCCGTCGTGACGACGGGCCGTCCGGACGGCGAGCCGCCGAGGACGCCGATCGACTCGATCCGCCTCGTGCCCGCCCGCCCGATCGCCGATCGCCGCAGGTGCAGAACGACGTCGACCGCGCTCGCGAGCTGGGCATGGACGGCGGACGGGGAAAGGTGGGCCAAGGCACCGAGGGCCTCGAACCTCGAAACCACCTCCTCGGCCGCATTGGCGTGCACCGTCCCGCAGCCGCCCTCGTGGCCGGTGTTCAGTGCGGCCAGCAGCTCGCGTACCTCCGCTCCGCGCACCTCACCGACGATCAGACGGTCCGGCCGCATCCGCAACGCCTGTCGGACCAGAGTCGTCAAAGAGACCTCGCCGGCGCCTTCGACGTTCGGGGGCCGCGCCTCCAACCGGATGACGTGCGCGTGCGCAACACGCAGCTCCCTCACGTCCTCGACGACGACGAGCCGCTCGTCTGCGCCGACCTCGGCCAGGAGCGCTCCGAGCAGGGTGGTCTTTCCCGCGCCGGTCCCGCCACTGACGACGAAAGCGACACGGCGATCGACGAGGGCCCGCAGCACGGGAAGCCACCCGGGCGGGAACAGTCCCCGTTGCCCGAGGTCCTCGAGGCGCGCCCGGGAGCGGGCCGGGACCCGCAGGGTGAGGTGCGGTCCCCCGGCGACAAGCGGCGGCAGGATCGCGTGCAGCCGGACTCCCGACGGCAGCTGGCCGTCGACGTAGGGGGCCGTCTCGTCGAGACGGCGTCCGGCCAGCCCGGCGAGCCGCACGGCGAGCCGTCGTTGTGCCTCGGGACCACCGACATCCACCTTGACGCGTTCCATCCCGAACCCTCGGTCGACCCACACGGACCCATCGCCGTTGACGGCGACATCGGTCACGTCCTCGTCCGCCAGCAAGGGCTCGAGCGGACCTGCCCCGAGCAGCTGGGACCGAAGCCCTTCCCGGACCGACGCCACCCCGTCGACCCCCAGTGTGGCGAGCCGTGAACCGGCGACCCGACCGAGCACCTCGACGTCCGGGGCGCGCCCCTCCCGGATCTGCTCCCAGGCTGCTCCGGGCAGAGCCGTCACGCCGCCCCCGCCCGGTCGCGGACCAGGGCATGGGCCAGGCACTGGTCGGCCACCGCCGCGAGAGCTCCCCGGCCGCTGGACCCGGGCGCCACCCCATGCAACAAGTCAGCCCGAAGGTGGCGGTCCTCGGCGAGGAGTCCGATGACCGGGAGACCGGTGGCCGACTCCACCACTGGCGCGATCTCGTGGACTCTGCGGCCGCCGCGCAGGCACACGGCAACGTGGTCGCAGCGCGACTTCATCCAGCCGCCGACGACCGCCAGCGCAGCCAGCTGACGCGGGTCGCTGCCCGCGACCACGATGAGCTGGGTGGCCAGCGGGAGGACCGCTTCGGCGTAGGGTCCCCCGATGCTCAGGTCCAGGACGACGACCCGGCCGGACGCGGCCAGGGCCGTCACCACCTGCCGCACCACGGCGACCTCTGGCACGACTGCGGCCTCACGCCCGAAGGAGAGCGCCGGCACCCCGTCAAGGCTGGGCAGGCGCGCGACGATGGCCGACCCGTCGGCCGCACCAGCCAGGGCGACGAGGTCGGCCCATCGGACGCCAGCCTCCTGCTCGGCGCCCAGGGTGACGTCGAGGCCGCCCCCGTACGGGTTCAGGTCGACGGCCACGACGTCCATGCCGTCCTGGCCGGCTCGCACCGCCAGAGCGGCCGCAAGGGCCGAGGCCCCCACTCCCCCGGACGCTCCCAGGACGCCGATCACCGCTGAGCTCTTCATGCTGGCAGCGTGGCAAGACCGCGACGCGGTCCGCCAGTCGCCGGTGGCGCCCTGTGGATGACGGGACGACTGCTGGCCCCCCTGTGGACGACTCCAGAGCTGGCTCGCCCCGTGAGACGACGGCCCCCGCCGGGGGACAACGGGGGCCGCCTACGCGCTGGCCCCGGGGTGGGACCACTGCGCTGCGCGCTCTACCTGCCGAAGCGGGGAGCACGCCTCGATTCTCCGCTCTCCAGACCCCTCGCACAACGACAGGGCGCGGACCACCAAGACGACTCTGTGACGCAGCCACTCGCGACTGCTCAGAGCATTGCGGACAAAGTGATGGCACCTCGGTTCGAAGAACGGGAGGTGCCATCACGACCGTGATGCATCGCGGGTTACCAGAGCGTGCACATTGTTGTCGCAGTGGGGGTGAACCCCACCGACGAGCTGTCCATCAGTGGACCGGCCGCGCGTGGGTGCCCGGCTGCTTCACGGTGGTCGAACGGCAGGAATGCCACCTCCAGTTCTACTCGCCCGGAGCCGGAAACAGAAGCCCCGGGCGCAAACTTCACCCCATCAAGCCGCTCAGCCCAGGCGACCGGCTCGCACCGCCGCGCAGATCGCCTCGCCCTCCTCGGCGCCGACGACCACCGCCTCGGCACAGTGTTGGAGCCAGAGCCCCACGCCTGCCTGGCTCCCCGTCCCGTACGCCGTGAGCGCCCCGAGGTAGGCCGGCCCACCTGCCGCCGCGTGCCCCGCCTCCGGGACACTGACGCCGGTGGGGTCGAGGCCACTGGCCTGGATGATCGCCCGCTCCATGGCCCGGGCCACGGCACCGTTTCCCCGCACGAACGGGCGCAGGGTGGCGACCTCGGCATGGACCACGCCGGCGAGGACGACAGCCGGGACGTCGCGGGCAGTCAGGATCGTGGCGAGGTCGGCGAGCCGGCCCGCGACGACTGCCGGAGCCGGTGCTGGTCCGAGGTCGACGAACTCTCGGGAGGTCTCGTCTCCCTGACGAGGACGTCCCACCTGCTCCGAGGGCAGCAGGTTCGCCATCGCCGCGACGTGCAACCGGGCCAGGGCCTGGAGCGGGCTGGTCAGGACGACCCCCCGGACATGCTCGGTCTCGGCGGTGGCCTGGACGACGCCGCGGAGCACCTGCTCGACCGGGTCCGGCTCGGCCGGCCAGGGCAACGCACCACGGACGTGGTCGCGCAAGCGGTCGACGGGCAGGTCCGCCCCCTCGAGGGCCGCGCTTGCTCGCGCACCCCTGATCCGGGACTCGGCTGCGGCCTCCGGCACCCGGCGTCGAAGCGCCTCGTTGAACCTCAGGCGCGTACAGGCCGCACGTGCTGCCCCAGCCGACTCCGTGACGCCGGGCAGCCCCGCGAGACGGCGAAGTCGGGCGATGAGGACGGGGGCCTCGGGGTTCGGCGGCACGTCGCTCAGCCTAGGAGCCCACCCCCTTGCGTCCGTGTCCGGGCGCCACCGAACTTTCCTCGGCGCGGACGCTGGGCTGCGCCGTGGCACCTACAGTGCCCGTGTGACCGCAAACCAGGAGCTCGTCGCGCTCGCCGCGGTCGCCCTGGTCCTCGTCCTCGGCGCCCTGCTGCGGCTGCTCCGCCGCCGCCGGTTCGTCAGCGAGGTGGATCGGGCGACGTACGAGACCCTCCACACCGCCTCCCTGGCTGCCCGTCACCTCCGCGACGGCCTGACTCCGGAGGGCGCCGAGAGGGCCACCCGACAGCTGCGCTCGATCCTGGGCAGCCGGGCCATCGCCCTCGTCGACCCGAGCGGCGTCCTCGCCTGGGACGGGGTCGGAAACCACCACCGCGACGCTGTCCACGCTCAGGCCCAGCCGGTGCTCACCTCCGGCCGGACGGTCGTGCTCTCCGACGAGGACATCACCTGCGCGGACCCAGACTGCCCGATCCGCTCCGGCGTCCTGGCCCCCATCGTCGCCGGCGAGCGCGTCGTTGCCGCCCTTGCGGCATACGGACCGTCGGTGTCCGCGGGACTGGTCCGGGCAACGGAGGAGGTGGCCCAGTGGATCTCGACCCAGGTCGAGCTCGCCGAGCTCGAGCGCCAGCGCACCCACCTCATGGAGGCGGAGCTGCGCGCCCTTCGCGCGCAGATCTCGCCCCACTTCATCTACAACTGCCTCGGCGCCATCGCGTCGTTCGTGCGCACCGACCCGGAACGGGCCCGAGAGCTCCTGCTCGAGTTCGCCGACTTCACCCGCTACGCCTTCCGCCGCGGCGGGGCCTACACGACGCTGCGGGACGAGCTGCGCAACATCGAGCGGTACCTCGTCCTCGAGCAGGCCCGGTTCGGCGACCGGCTCGTCGTCTCCCTGACCATCGCGCCGGAGGTCCTGCCGGTCGCGGTGCCGTTCCTTGCCGTGCAGCCCCTCGTCGAGAACGCCGTGCGGCACGGGCTCGCCCGCAAGGCGGGGGTCGGGCACGTGACGATCACGGCGGTCGACCTCGGGTCCTCGGCCGAGATCAGCATCGAGGACGACGGCGTCGGCGGGGACCCGGAGGTCATCCGTGCGGTCCTCGCCGGCGAGAGCTCCGCCGACAGCGTGGGCCTCGGCAACGTCGACGCCCGGCTGCGTCAGACGTTCGGGGACCAGCACGGGCTCGTCGTCGAGACGGCGCCCGGCGCCGGGACGAAGGTCAGCTTCCGGGTGCCCAAGTACGCGCCCGGCGTCCACGCCGAGCCGTAACCTGACCCGTATGCCGTGCCTACCCCGTCGCCGCCTCCCATGAGCCCCCCGCTGCGGGCGCTGGTCGTCGACGACGAGGCGCCGAGCCTCGCGGAGCTGACCTACCTCCTCGGCCGGGACCCCCGCATCGGCACCCTCCACAGCGCCACGTCGGGCACCGAGGCGCTGCGCGCCCTGGAGACCCACACCGTCGACGTCGTCTTCTGCGACATCTCCATGCCGGGGCTCGACGGCCTCGACCTGGCCAAGGTGCTCGCCCACTTCGCCGAACGGCCGCAGGTCGTCTTCGTCACGGCATACGAGGAGCATGCGGTCGACGCCTTCGAGCTCGAGGCCACGGACTACGTCATGAAACCGGTCCGGGCCGAGCGGCTGGGCGAGGCGGTCCGCCGGGTGCTCGCCCAGCACGCCGACCCGACGACGACGGCGCCGTCGACGGTGGTCGAGGACGAGACGATCCCCGTCGAGCTTGCGGGTGTGACGCGGTTCATCCAGCGCAGCCAGATCCGCTTCGCCAAGGCGCACGGCGACTACGCGCGGCTGCACACCGACGACGGGTCCCACCTGGTGCGAATCTCTCTCAATGCGCTCGAGGAGCGTTGGCGGGCCAACAATTTCGTGCGCATCCACCGCTCGACCCTCGTCTCCATGGCGCACGTCACCTCGGTGTCCATGGACGGCGGCCGCTGTCTCGTCCGGATCGGTGACGCCGAGCTCCAGGTCAGCCGCCGGCACACCCGGACGCTGCGCGAGCGGCTGCTGCGCCCAGCGCCGCGATGAGCGCGCCGCCGCCGGGCGGACAACCGAGACGGGTCCGGGTCACCTCGCCGCGGCGGGAGGCCCGCCCCCGGGCAGCGCGTCGTCCGGCCACGCAGGAGCTGACCGAACAGACCGGTCTGGGGGAGGTCTACCTGTCGGCGCTCCTGCGGGCCCAGCTGCGCCTCTCCGTGGCGATCCTGCTCGGCATGGGCGTGATCGTCCTCGGCCTTCCCGCGCTGTTCCTCCTCGTGCCGGTCACCAAGGACATCCACATCGGGCCGATTCCGTTGCCGTGGCTCGCGATCGGTGTGCTGATCTATCCCGTGGTCGTCGTCGCGGCGCGCATCTACGTCCGCCAGTCGGAGCGGATCGAGCGCGAGTTCACTGACCTCATGGCCCAGCCGTGAACGGCCCAGCCGGCGTCATCGCGATCACCCTCGTCTGTGTCGTCACCCTCGTCATCGGCGCTTTCGGGCTGCGGCTGTCACGCACCACGAGCGACTTCTACGTCGCGGGGCGGAGCGTCAGCGCAGGATGGAACGCGTCGGCCATCGGGGGCGAGTACCTCTCTGCCGCATCCTTTCTCGGCGTCGCAGGACTGGTCTACTCACTCGGGGTGGACATGCTGTGGTTCCCCGTGGGCTACACCGTCGGCTACCTCGTGCTCCTCGTCCTGGTCGCCGCGCCGCTGCGCCGCTCCGGCGCCTACACGCTACCCGACTTCGCGGAGGCCCGGCTGGAGTCCAGACGGGTCCGCTCGCTGGCCTCGGTCCTCGTCGTCGGCATCGGCTGGCTCTATCTCCTGCCCCAGTTCCAGGGCGCCGGGCTGGCCCTCAGCACCGTCACCGGTGCACCGCCCGGGCTCGGCAGCCTCATCGTCGCCGTCGTCGTCCTGGCCAACGTCGTCGCCGGTGGCATGCGCTCCATCACCCTCGTCCAGGCCGTCCAGTACTGGATCAAGCTCACCGCCATCTCCGTGCCGGCCTTTGTCCTCCTCGCAATCTGGCTGCGGGCCGGTCTGCCCGGCGCCCCGACGGGCCCCGGGAGAGCGGGTGGCCCCGGATGGAGCGAGGCACTCGGGGGGTACGGCGGGCGCGAACACCCGGTCTACGCCACCTACAGCACGATCCTGGCCCTGTGCTTCGGGACGATGGGCCTGCCGCACGTCCTCGTCCGCTTCTACACCAACCCCGACGGCCGGGCCGCCCGCCGCACGACGCTCGTCGTCGTCGCTCTGCTCGGCCTGTTCTACGTCTTCACACCGGTCTACGGCGTCCTGGGCCGGGTCTACCTCCCGACCCTGCCCGAGTCCGTGCGACCCGACTCGGTCACGCTGCTCCTGCCGCAGGCGATGAGCCCCGGCACAGTCGGGACCCTGCTCTCGGCCGTGCTCGCCGGAGGAGCGTTTGCCGCCTTCCTCTCGACTGCCTCAGGGCTGACGATCTCCGTCGCGGGGGTCATCGACCAGGACCTCCTCGATCCTCGGCTGCACCGGAGCGCGGGGGGCGACATCCCCCGCATCCAGACCTTCCGGCTCGCCGCCGTCGTCGCTGTCCTGGTCCCGTATGCCGCGAGCTGGCTCACGCCGAACGTCAGCCTCGCGGACACCGTCGGTCTGGCCTTCGCTGTGGCGGCGTCGACGTTCTGCCCCATGCTCATCCTCGGCGTCTGGTGGCGCCGGCTGTCGGTCGTGGGTGCGGCGGCCGGACTCGTCACCGGCGGCGTTCTTGCCCTCACCGCAACGACGGTCACCGTCCTGGGGGGCGTGGCGTCGAGCGGGCACGGCTGGCTCGGTGCGCTGCTCGCCCAACCAGCGGCGTGGACCATGCCTACGGCGTTCGTCGTCGCCATCGTCGTCTCGTTGGCCACCCCGTCACGCATCCCCGCCGGGACGGCTCGCACCATGGTCCGCCTGCACGCCCCCGAGGACGTGCACGGCCCCCTGTCCTGACGCTCCCCCCCGAGAAGTGCCGTTCACCGCACGCTCCCGACCGCTCGGCGCGCCGCGGCCTTCCGCCTGGCGATCCGCGACCCACCGGGCGCGCGTCGCCTTCCCACGGCATACCGGGGGGCTTCACTCTTGTGGCGTCCGCGGGGCCCGCCCGTGGCGAGTCACCCCGGAGGTGCGGCCGTGAGCAAAGAAGCTCTCGACATCAGCGACGAGAGGGCCACGAGGTATCTCGAGGTCCAGCAGTCGCCGGAGTTCGCGGACCTGCGCCGCAGGTTCCGCAGGTTCGTCTTCCCGATGACCGCGCTCTTCCTTGCGTGGTACTTCCTCTACGTCATCCTCGCGGCGTTCGCGCCGGCCTTTATGAGCACCAAGGTGTGGGGCAACATCAACATCGGCCTGGTCTTCGGCCTGCTGCAGTTCGTCTCCACGTTCGCCATCACCATCGCCTACGTGCGCTGGGCCGACCGCAACTTCGACTCCGCGGCCGAGGCGCTCCGCGACAAGATGGAAGAAGGCATGCTGTGAGCGCCCTCCTGCCCATGGCCACGGACGTCGGCAACCCCACGGTCAACATCGCCATTTTCGTCGTCTTCGTCCTGATCACCCTGGCGATCGTCATCCGGGCCTCGCGCAGCAACAAGTCGGCGGCAGACTTCTACGCCGGCGGACGCGCCTTCACCGGCCCGCAGAACGGCATCGCCATCTCCGGTGACTACCTCTCGGCGGCCTCCTTCCTCGGCATCGCGGGCGCCATCGCCATCAACGGCTACGACGGGTTCCTCTACTCGATCGGCTTCCTCGTCGCCTGGCTCGTCGCCCTCCTGCTCGTCGCGGAACTGTTGCGCAACACCGGCCGGTTCACCATGGCCGACGTCCTGTCGTTCCGGCTCAAGCAACGTCCGGTGCGGACCGCGGCAGCGATCTCGACCCTCGTCGTCTGCCTCTTCTACCTCATCGCCCAGATGGCCGGCGCCGGTGGGCTCGTCGCGCTCCTGCTCGGCGTCGAGGGCAGGGTCGGCCAGAGCCTCGTCATCGCCGTCGTCGGGATCATCATGGTCACCTACGTCCTTGTCGGCGGCATGAAGGGCACCACGTGGGTCCAGATCATCAAGGCGGTCCTGCTCATCATCGGCGCCTTGGTCATGACCGTCTGGGTGCTGGGCAAGTACGGGTTCAACCTGTCGCACGTCTTCGACGGAGCCGTCGAGAAGGCCAAGACCGGGGCGATCCTCAACCCGATGAAGCAGTACGGCAAGTCGACGACGACGAGGATCGACTTCATCTCGCTGTCGCTCGCCCTCGTGCTCGGCACGGCAGGCCTTCCGCACGTGCTCATGCGCTTCTACACCGTGCCGACGTCCAAGGAGGCTCGCAAGTCGGTCGAGTGGGCCATCTGGCTGATCGGCCTGTTCTACCTCTTCACCCTCGTCCTCGGCTACGGCGCCGCGGCCCTGGTCGGACCGGCGGCAATCCTCGCGGCACCTGGTGGGGCCAACTCGGCGGCGCCGTTGCTGGCCTTCCAGCTGGGCGGTGAGCTCCTCCTCGGGCTGATCTCGGCGGTGGCGTTCGCGACGATCCTCGCGGTCGTTGCCGGACTCACCATCACGGCCAGCGCGTCCTTCGCGCACGACGTCTACGCCAACGTCATCAAGAGGGGCCAGGTTGCCGCGGACGGGGAGGTCCGGGTCGCCCGGATGACCGCGCTCGTCATCGGGGCGGTCGCCATCGTCGGCGGGATCTTCGCCAACGGGCAGAACATCGCCTTCCTCGTCGCCCTCGCCTTCGCCATCGCGGCGAGCGCCAACCTCCCGACGATCCTCTACTCGCTCTTCTGGAAGCGGTTCAACACCCGCGGGGCGCTGTTCAGCATCTACGGCGGTCTGATCTCTGCGGTGACACTGATCATCTTCAGCCCGGTCGTCTCCGGCAAGCCGGCGGGCGCGAACGGCAAGAGCGCCTCGATGATCACCGATGCGGGGATCGACTTCCACTGGTTCCCGCTGGACAACCCGGGCCTCGTTTCCATCCCGCTGGGCTTCCTCCTCGGCTACATCGGGACGATCACCTCGCGGGAGCACAACGAGGCGAAGTACGCCGAGATGGAGGTCCGCTCGCTCACCGGGGCAGGCGCCGAGAAGGCGGTCGTCGACCACTGACCCTCGGGCGGCCCGCTCTGCCCCACGAGAAGGGATCTCCTCCGGTGACCGGAGGAGATCCCTTCTCGGTCAACGCTGCCCGCCCGGCGCGCCCGTCAGGTGTGGCCCGACGCAGGTCCGGTATGCCGTGCCGCCGCGACCGCCGCGTTGGTCACCGCCGCCGGTAAACCCGGCACGGTATCCAGACGTCTTCATGGTGTCCTGAAAGGAGGACACCATGACACCTCGTCAGCATTACCGCATCACCCGTCAGACCGTGCGGGCCTCCGTCGTCGCCCTCGCGCTCAGCGTGGTCCC
>JAABUK010003193.1_pt1 | contig 28050 bp, 24 predicted proteins | sample 5559141 | NCBI WGS metagenome assembly JAABUK01 (sample SAMN10711869, study PRJNA513367) | rock metagenome | isolation source: Antarctica rocks | place: Antarctica: Victoria Land, Pudding Butte nord | collected 2016-01-03
TATAAGGTATTATACTTTATATCTATTATAAGTATATCTTCTAAATACTTAAGATCTTAATATTTAAACTTTAAGTATATTAAGCCTTATAAGCCTTATATCCTTATAATATTAAATAATTTAATATCTAATAACTTTACTAATAAATAATAGATTCTTAATATTCTTAAATTTTAAGTAGATTGATAGCTCTTATATATAATATATAATAGAATTATAACTTATATAACTTATATATATAAAGTACTTAATAGATAAAGGTATAAATATACTTAAGATTATATTATAATTAATTAAAGATTTAACTTAAAATATATAATAAAGATTTAATTTTTATATTAATATATCTTTAATTCTTAATTTAAGTTCTTTTTATAATCTTTATTTATTATTTATATTAACCTTAATTTAAATATTAAACTTAACTCTTAATAATAATTATATAACTTATAAGATAAGTAATAAGATAAATAAAGAAAGTTAACTTTTAATAAATATAAGGTTTTATATATAATAATAACTATAAGGTTTATAAAATAAAATGCTTATATAGATTACTAACTAAACTCTATTGTTTAGATTACTAATTAAACCTTACTAATAATCTCGCGTTGAGATGGCGACCCTCTTGTCGTTAGAACCATATCTTGCGCCATGGATGTATGCCACATTACTGCAACCATCCTGGAAGCAACAATAACCAGAACAGGGACACTATTGATCTGATTTTATGCTCTCCTCGAACCCGTTCAATGAGTGACTCCTTTCGGTCACGATCCGGTGAAACATGGGTTTAGTTTCAGGTTGAACTCCTGACAGGTAACCAACTTCCGAATGCGCCACGCTGCTAAGCCGTGGCTTACGATAGGAATCTGCTCCATCCTCGTTTCGGCGATTGATCTAGGAGCAATGAAGCCGTTCAGCTGACTGTCTTGGGGCTGTGGCGTGCACTACGGCGTGCTCGTGTTGAAGGCATGGGCGATACGTATGAATCTCATTTCCGTCCGAATCAAGCGCGAATGATCATTATATGGGTATAAGACGATCAGTGTGCTAAAGAGGTGGAAGAGAAGATATTGCATTGAATATAATTCAATAATATTAGAATTATCGTCGAAGATGGTCTCTCTGCTGTCCCTTGCGGCATCTAGCCTGGTGTGCTCTTGCATGCACTTTGTGGCCTATTTTCCCCTGGCTCACGCCGATGCGCCTCATTACTTCCCGCCAAACCCCATCACTCGTCGTGATCTAACGGCTGATACGGTTAAGAAAGAGTTGGGCCCCCTTCTATCCAATGGCACGCTTATCATCGGGCCTTCAAACCCTGCGTTCGCCAACGCGACCTTAAGATAGATCACTTCTGTACAACCCAATATCCAGGTAGCAGTAGAGGTAGCAGCGGAATCGGACATTTTGAAAGTTGTAAGTAGCATAGCGACCTCCCAGGAATTACAAGTTTGCTAAACATGGACGTAGGCCAAGTATTGCAACGATAACAGCATCATTTTCCTCGCGAGAAATCGTGGGCATAGAGGAAATGTAGCTCTGAACAGTTTCAAGGATTTGCAAATCAGCCTGGAGCAACTCCAGAGCATAAACATTCAGGCGGATGGGAAAACCGTTTTGCTTCAAGGCGGAGCATATTCTGGTCCAGTAATCAGAAATATTTGGGACCGAGGCTACGTCACCAATGAGTTTACTGTGCACGGTGACCCCAGAAATGTTCTCACAGGTAGCGTTGCTGATACAGGCGGTGGAAAGGCACCGGAGCCGCCTATTGCGTTGGTCTGGTCGGGCTAGGTCTAGGTTGCGGCCACGGGCGCCTTGAGGGCCTCTATTGCCTGGTCGGCGATGGTTTCGTGCACCTCAACGTCGTTCTAGCCGACGGCTTGGAGATAAGTGTGAACGCGACGAGCCATGAGGATCTTTTCTGGGCCGTGATAGGTGCCGGTCATAACTTCGGCATCGTGACTAGCTTCCGGGTCAAAATCTATCCCCAAATGACCGGCACGCGGCATTACCATAGCTACGTCTGAACGCAGGAGAAACTCGAGACTGTTTTCCAAGAGTTGAACAAGCTTCACACGAGGAAAAATGGCACTACGCCTCCGTTAATGGGCGTCGAGACTCGCTTCATCGGCAGGAATACATCTACCAGCCAAACTGATGTCGGTGATATACTTGCATCTTTCTATCCCAATTGAGACGCAACTCCCAAATTCTAACCTCGCATAGCCGGTTTTATCGTGGACCTTCAAATACAACGGTCCTGCCAAAGATGCGGAAGCGCTCCTGCAGCCCTTCAATGCAATCGGCGCCGCCTCCGAGGCGGTGCGTGATGTTCCGTATCCCGACATCGCTCATTTTCAGGGAAGGGGAGAAACAAATGCGACTTGTAGTGGCGGTCCATTCGTTCATTCCAGCAACTTGCTCCTCAAATACAACGTCACGACGCAACAGCAGCTTTACAATCAGTTCGTTCAGAAAATCTCTCAATACCCTGAGCTCAGGCTCGCCGCCCGTCTCACACACGAAGGCTATGCGAACAAGGCGGTCGGGGCTGTCCCTTATGACTCTACAGCGTACCCCCACCGTGACTAGAACCATATAGTGTACGTCACTTCCCTTGTCTGCTGAGTCTTGGCGCTAGTACTTTGACTGACCTTTCTTGTTGAAGATACTTCCTGACCGCCGTTCCGCCGGGATCCGATCTCAAGGAGCCGGCCGAGACATGGGCCAAAGAGCCATGAGAACTCTGGAATGCGGGCCAGGCTCCAAAGACGTATGTCAACCACGCATCAGGGCAATCGTACGAAACCGTCGAGTCAGTCTACCGTTACGAGCCCTGGCGCTTGGACAGACTGCGTAGTCTGAAGACCAAATACGATCCGCACGACTTCCGTTTCTACGAGCCCATTATAGCTAAATCAGGTCAGTGAGGGGAAATTGCTTATTCCATGACACCGTGCAGTTTGATTGAGATTTTCCCGTTCGTTGGTGTAATTTCTGAGACTTGCACACAAACAATGTACCGACCCATAGCCCTACCGGTGCTAGTCTCAAAGTGTCATGATACCATTCTTCCACAAAGTGCTTTCCTGTCTCCTCTTTTCAAAGCCCAAGGTATGGCCACTAGAACGCTGAAGAATTATCACTTCAATCATGCCTTGGGCGAGATGAGAGGGCGCTGACTAGATAATCAATATTGGAGGCTGTTTGACTATACATTGCAGGAGACTGACAATGTTGGAGGCGAAATCCTGTGGCAAAGCCTGACATTCAACAGCTGCGACAGTTCTCAAACCACCTCACATAGCTCATCTCGGCTTACGTTCGGGCTTAGGATGCGACAAGCTTTACTGGCCAGTGTTTATAAGTGGTAATGAATTAAAGCTATAGCCCAGTGTGATGTGCACTCAATCAACTGATTCCTTAAACAACCGGAGGTACGAATGACCGGTGCTAGTCCTGATCTGTCAAGCCTGAAGGCTGCTTCAGACCTGGCTCCTTGCCTGCGGATCAAAGCCATTGTTTGTTTCCCAGATGAGACAGGAACGCACCTCCATCTCCTTTCTCAATGCTGGCATTCTCCCAAACATTGGTCACAGCTCGGATACTGACCTCTGGGGTGATTGAGCCCTTGAAGTGCGGCGCATACTCCGTAAACTTTCCAAGCATGTTCTGCAATGCCGCAAGCTGGTGTGGGGTCACTGTACAAGAGAATTGGTCAACTTGAACAGACTTTACTTTAAGAAAGGAGGCAAGAGAAAGGGGGAAAGAAGGAAGAAAGGGAGGATTATTCATACGCTGTGCAGGGTCGATCCTGCCCACATCCACCATCCCTGGAGAGATGCCAAGGAAGAGCACACCGTCTTTCTTGTACTGAGCATTGAACTTGGCCGTCACCATGTTCATGGCAGCCTTGGAGATAGAATACAAAGATGCAGTGTCTAGTTCGAGGTTGTTGGTAATGTCGAGATCCCCCAACCCGCTGGTTATACATATGACCTTCTTAACTTTACCCTTCAGGACAAGTGGCATGAACAGATTGTACAAGTGAATGTTGCCAATGACGTTGGTGTAAATCAGCTTGTGCAAGTCCTCTTCCAGCCCTTGGGGATTTTCGCCTCTGTATGACATATTAATCCTCCTGCTTCGAGTTCAACGGACGGGACAGACATACAAGACTCCAATAGGGTCGAAGGAATCGAAGTTCGTCACATAGCCCGCATTGGCAACCAGGTAGTCGACGCTCCCGCCGGTGATAGCGGCAGTATCATCAGCGGCTTTCTGGCAAAATGGGTAAGTATATGTATTTGACCAGCTTCAGGCAGGGTCGGCCTTTCCTACCTTCAGATCGTCATAGTTGGTTATGTCCGCGGTTAAGATGTGGACGTTGGGACGTTTCCCCAATTCTTCTAGTACCTTGTTTTCAGTGGCAGGCTTGTTTCGAACGAGGCCGACGACGGTATTGTTGGGAACACTGGAAACCTGGCGAAGTATCTCGAACTAGTGATGGGAATTGATTAGTCCTGGACAGAATGCAACACTTGGCCGAACTTACACCTAGTCCACTCGAGACTCCAGTAACAACGTATGTGGACATGGTGAATGAATTGTGGTCGACTCGTAGAGACTCCAGATGTGGAATTGATCTTCTACCATACTTGATACAATCTGCGTGGATTGGTAATCTGGTGCATAATCCGCACTTTCGGACTTCTGTGGTATATGTGCTTTGTCAGACTAGCCGACCCTTTTCATTTGCATCTGACTTGCATGATAGCGCATGGAGCTACCATGAAAAGGTCGACAGATGTCCGTCTAGCCCCATCTAGCTAGGATAATTCAACCAGCGTCGGCAAGACATTGTTACAAGCAAAGACCCTTTTGGATCCCACTTCTTCTTCAACGCAGCAAGCCGCGGTAGCTTGTGGACCCCAAAAACGCTCTCGAGCGGCCTCGTCGCCATGCGAATAGTTGACATAGATAGCGCCCCCTTCGTTAGCGTAGCCCCCAGTTGATCCAGCTGTCGCGAGATGCATCTTTCGTCCAGGGCATCATGGCCGCCACGAACCCTCGCGGCGTCGATGTCATCATCAACTCGCTGGTTGGGGATTTGATGCACGATGGCTGGCAGAGCTGTCTGGCGGATTTCGGTCGTTTCGTGGAGATAGGCAAGCGCGAGCTTCTTGACGCCGGCAGATTAGATATGAGTGCGTTCCTTCGGAATGCCCCCTTCACCGCTTTTGACCTGTCGGAGCTCTTCCACACCAAGGACTCCTTTCAACGCGCCATCTGGGATAGGCTGATGGTCGAGACGCTGCAGCTCTATCGTGCCGGAGAGATCCATACACCGCCCATGGAAGTGTTCGACGTGACGCGGGTTTCACAGGCGTATCGATTCTTTGCCAAGAAGGACCGTATTGGTAAGGTCGTCATCTCCATGGAGGATCCCCAGGCTCGTGTTCCACTTGCGCCAGCCACTTATCTGAGCCTTTTCGATCCAGACAAGATCTACCTTCTGATCGGGTGTCTTGGTGGCCTAGGTCGCAGTCTGAGCCGGTGGATGATGACTCGAGGCGCCCGAAATTTCATGTTCGTAGGTCGTTCGGGAGCCGATAAGCCAAGTGCCCAGCAGCTCGTCTCTCGATTGGAACAAACCGGGGCTACTGTTGGTGTGGTTCGAGGTGATGTTTCCCAGGCCGCTGATGTGACAGCTGCAGTTTCCGCCTGCGTTGCCACAGGGCGACAAATAGGTGGTGCAGTCCAGGCCGCCATGGGGCTCCGTGAGGCCCTTTTTACCCGTATGCCCAACGAGGCGTGGTACGTTGTCCCTACTCCTATTTGGCCCTATCTCAGGGTGAAATGCACGCTCTCTATAGATAACTAGTCACTGACACGCAGCATCGCGCAGGCATACCGGCGTTGACCCCAAGTTTCAGGGAACCTGGAACCTTCACAATGCTCTGGAAGGCCGCCAATCTGGACTTGTTCCTGCTCACATCGTCTGTCTCTGGGACCGTGGACACGGCAACTGAAAGCAATTACTGCTCGGCAAACGGCTTCTTGGATGCTTTTGCACGTTGGCGGCGGTCTCGAGGCCAGCCCTGCGTATCGGTAGGCCTGGGCATGATATCTGAGGTGGGATACCTCCACGAGAACCTCGAGATCGAAGCGCTGCTTTTGCGTAGAGGCATCCAACCCCTGAACGAGGACGAATTCCTGTAAGTGGTTGATCTTGCACTGGCGAGCAAGGCACCCGGGAGAGACGCCGCTGAGGCACACATGCTCACAGGCCTGGAGCCAGCGCCCGTTCGCGCGCTGAGCGCTCGTGGTTTCGATGTGACCACCCACGGTGTGCTCGTCGAGGCGCGGTCAAGTTACTGCTGGCCTCGCCCCAAGCCGAAGAGGAGGCGGCCGAGGCTGCATCATCCCAATCCCAGGGCGCACACGAGGCGACGATGGCAAAAGCGGCCGCGCCGTGGTTCAAAGACGTGCCCGCAGCTCTGGCGACGGCTTTCGCACCCGAGGCCAACGCTGAGACGATGCAGGAGGCTATTTTGCGTCTGGTCAAGAAGCGCTTCTCCAATCTAATCTTGATACCACTCGACCAGATTGTCGAAAATAAGCCGATGCCCGACTTCGGTGTTGATAGTATGATTGCGTCTGCGTTCCGCTCTTGGTTTTAAGCCGTGTTCCGCGTTGATCTGCCGTTCTTGGATATCATGAGTCCGCAGAAGTCGCTGCAGATTTTGGCTGAGTTTGTAGAGGGGAAAGTATTCCAAGGCGGTGCAAACTAGAAGTCATGGCTCTCTCATAGACTCACCTAGATCTCGATTTGTCTTTTGGAACTTCATGTCATTTCCATCCATTTTCCGATATGGATTTTTTTGCTAGCGCGAAATTGTTATTATTCTCTTCTATACGCCTTGTTAGGGCCGAATATTTTAGAGCACCCACCCGCCTGGATACTGACATCCGAACCGGAAGTTTTCTTCTCCTTCCCCCCTCCTGTTGTCCCTCCTCTCGACCAGCAGAAGAGGAAGAGTCAACAACAGCAGCAACCATCTTCTTGCTCTTTCCAGTAATGGTAGTGAATGCCGCTCTGGGAGGGGAGGAGGTGAATCACAAGGAGGGACAGGCAATCTTGTTCACAGTGTAGAGTTTGGCAGCAGCGACATGTCGAAGGAGGTGGACGGTTGTTGGAGCTGTCGTCTTCCCGTCTCAGTCCTTGGGCCAGACGCTTCGTCTTGCGGAAAAGGCCTCAGATCTGGGCTCGTTCTCGGTTGGAGGGTGGAGGATTGTCATTGTCGATGCTGGTGTTTATCGATCGGGTGGTACGAATGTTTCTTGTCGGACCGAAGAAGTTTGAGATCGAGTAAAGATGAATTTCGAAGGGTTTTGAAAATTACCGTTCAGTACTTTAGATCGATTTCATAGTTCAAAGGCTAAAAATAACAAGTGAGAAGGCCGGCTACTGGTAGAACGGCGGCGAGACCATCTCAAATGAGACGCGTCCTTCCGCGCCGAGCCAGGCGGTTGCTGGTCGCAAGGGGTTTGGAGTATGGGGGCCAGTAGGGAGGCGTGTTTGGGCCATCAGCCAGGTTTGGGGCCAAGTGTAAGCGGCCCGGAGTCGAAGCCTCGAAGTACATTGGACATCGCCGCCAAGGTAGTAGCGCGAAAGAGCTCTAGTGTTTCCAATCTCCCCATCTGTTTGAGTTTTGACGCAAGGGTACGATAGGCGCAACTTACGACATGTGGACCCACTGGCCCATACACCCGTCACCCTTCGTTCCTGGACCGAGTTTGGCACTCACTGTGTCACTCTGGCAGCCACTCATCCCTTCGCGCAAACCCTAAACATGGTCCCCCTGGCTAGTTCTCTGTAGCGGTTATCACCCTCTCCTTCTATCTGCCATCGTTCTTCTTATTCTCATCCTCTACTCTATTGAACTGCCTGCTGATCGACCTGAGCATACAGACTCATTCCTTTATCACTGCTCCTTCTTTGTCCTCAGGCCCTTTTCCTACACTCCTTCCTGACCCTCGGTCGTCAGAGGCCTAATTTCCTTCATTGTAAATTCGTTGTCTTGCGCTAGTCTTACTTCAACTCGTTTGTATACTTAATCATCATTGTTTGCTCAAAATAGACCAGTGCCAATCGAGATTGGCTACTCGCAACGTTCCTTTGACAGCAATTTATAAGACCACTTGACGTGGCTCTAGAAGTCCTTCACTGCGACTGCCAGCCAGCGCCATCCCAGATCATGCACCACCTTGTGAGCTCATCGCTCCTCTTCACCATCCTCCTCGCATCTTCGTCCGCATCTCCCCTTGCAAAGAGAGACCCGACGGCATACTCCAAAATTCATCGACAGGTCATCCCAGGGTCAGGTCCCAGAAGTTTTTCAAAAGTGAGGGATAGGGCTTGTCTGAGATATAATCTGGATTGTCAAAGCCAGGCGCGGGAGGAACTGGCCACCAATACTGCCTCTACTGCATCACCTAATGAAAAGCTGGCTACCGGAGGAGGCCCGGGTTCGGGGGAGGTCACTGCTACCCCGGTGAATCATGATTCCGAGTATATCTGTCCCATCAAAGTTGGAGGTCAAACCTTGAATGTGAACATCGACACCGGATCTTCTGATTTGTATATACCCTTATCTTCCCGCCCAATTCGTTTTGTTTCGCTGACTAGGCCCTCGAACAGGTGGGTGTTCAACACAGCGCTGGGGGCCGCCGAACAAAGCGGCCGCACAGTCTACGACCCGTCTAAGTCGCCAACGTACAAAAATGTTGCAGGCTCATCATTTGCTGTCAACTACGGAGACAGCTCGCAAACATACGGAAGTGTTGGTGTTGATACGGTAGAGGTAGCAGGCATCACTGTGGTCGGCCAGGCGATCGAATTGCCGAGTGCTGTTAGTTCAAGCTTTACCAACGATATCAACGCAGAGGGCATACTTGGCTTGGCTTTCCAATCGTCCAATACCATCAAGCCAGTATCCCAGCCAACTTTCTTCGAAAACGCTCAGTCCTCTTTGCAGCACGCCGTTTTCACGGCGAATCTCAAAGCGAACACTCCCGGAAACTATCAATTTGGCGTGATCGACCACACCGCATATGCTGGCGACACCATCAACTACACTCCGGTCAACAGCTCCGGTGGTGTGTGGCAATTTGCAACGAAGCCGGGCTCGAGCCCTGCAGTTGCCGATACTGGCTCATCGCTGCTGCTCCTTGATGACGATATTGTCAATGCGTACTGGGCCCAAGTGTCAGTCAAATCTACAGATGGCCATGGCAGTATCACATTTCCCTGCAGCACAACACTACCGGATTTTCATATCCAGCTGGGAGAGAGCTACACAGCGACTATCGCTGGAAGCCTGATCAATTACGCAACAGCGGCGGGGCAAGCAGGTTGTGAGTACATCCATCTTATGCATCATGGCCGGACTTTTTATTCGGATTCTTGTACAAAGACTGACTGCTTGCTTGAAACAGACTGCTTCGGAGGCCTTCAGTCGAACACGGGCCAGAATATCAACATATTCGGCGACATCATGTTTCAGTCTCAGTTCGTAGTCTTCGATGCACAGAATATGCAAATCGGTTTTGCGCCTCACGCAGCATAGGTTACGTGGCGGATAGCGCATCATCAAAGTCCCTTGAATCATAGCTATGCCCTTCTTAATGGGTGGGAAGGGGCTGCTTGAAACCGCAGATGACTCTGGAACGCTTGAGGCGACGAACGGGTCTGGCGGACAAACAATAATTATTATAGACTTGTAATTAGACGCCTTTCACGAAGGCCAGAAAATGATACCATCTTCACTGCTTCCCTTTGCTATATTGCAAGGAGCCTGACTAGCAGTTTTCACATGAGTGGCCAGCTAACGGTCCTCATATCTCTGTTGTTTGGCAATGTATGACTGAAGGAGGGACTTCGTTTGTTACTATGTTCAGTGATCGTCAACTATATACCTGGTGCATCATGAAACCACAGATGGTGTCGTTCTCCCCTTTTCTTCCGTCGATTCTTCCATGAAACATCTACTGATTCGTCGACCTCGAAGTAGCAGCCGCAGCCCTCACCTCTTCATCTTTGGGCAGGATATTCGGAGTCGGTCCCAAAGGGGTGATACTCTTTAAACACAGGTCAGCAGCGTATGCGTTACAACGGATCATGACGGCTCACAAAAGGATTAATCTGCTTATGGCTCTTGGTGTAGTGTTTCTTGATATGCTCAAACTGCGTCGTCTCCCCAAAAGCAGGCACGTCCCAGTACAACTTCCTGACCCACTTGTGCAACGCCGGATATCCCGATCGGATGTCTCGAATGTTGCACTTGAAATGCTGTACGTACACGGCATCGAAGCGGATGATGGTGGTGTAGAGGCGCACGTCTGCTTCGGTGATGTGCTCGCCGTGGTAGTAGGGAGCGGCGTGTTGGGCGAGGTGTGCTTCGGCGCGGTCGAGGGAGGCGAAGAGGGGGGTGACGGCCTTTTCGTAGGCGTCTTGGGTGGTGGCGAAGCCGGACTTGTAGACGCCGTTGTTGATGTCGTTGTATGTCCACTCGTTTGTGGCTTCGATGTCTTTCCTTAGGTTCTCGGGGAAGAGGTCGATCTTCTTGTACTTTTCTGGGAGAAGGTCGTCGAATTCGGTATAAAACATTCGGATTATCTCGCTTGACTCGTTGCTGACTATTTTGTTTTGCTTGATGTCGTATAGTGTAGGAACCGTGAAGCGTCCCGTGTAGTCAGGGTCGACGTTAAAGTAGAGATTTCGTAAATGCGTAAAGTCCTCATGCAGTGGATCAGGCGTCACATTATCCCCCGGGACTACTTCATCTGGCTTCGCGAACCGCCAGCCTTTCGATGATCAGTAGACGAATCAAGTGTCCAGCGCAGCAATCGTCAGTACCTTTCTCTAGCATCTCCCAGTGGACCGAAGTATAAGGTATGAGTTCTTCAAGCCCCTTGAGCTTGCGGACGATGAGCGCCCTATGGGCTACAACTTGGATGAGCTTCGGGAGGATCGAGATCGCGCACACCCTTTACTGACCCCATGGGCAAGCATAAGATACGTAAAGGTGATATCTGCCCTTTTCTGGAGGGAACTCTGCCCCGGGCTTCTTGGAAATCCAATTTCGAAACTGTGACGCTCCTCGTTTGAACTCGCCAGACTTGTCTGCCCAGTTGGTGATGGATTGACCAGTTCCTGACTGCATGAAGACATGTTTAGACGTGAGGATTATACCTTCGTCATAACGGGGGTCATCTTACTGCCATGTTCAATGAAGAGACACAGGTTTTTCGGATACTAATAGAAGTAGATGTTTGTTTCTCGACAAGCCTTGCTCTCGTAGTCAAAGCAAACATAGACTGATGAAAAGAAAGTGAACCAGGACAGGACCTCTTTCTGCGGGTTCTATTAGTCTTTATACAGGCGTTAAGAACGCGGGGACGCTTTATCATTCCGGGTGGATCCTAGCGTAGACTCTACCCCCTCTGGTCAAGGCTTGGTGTCTTACTAAAGGATTGTAAGAGTAACACAAAGCATTTACTGTTCATGCATTGTAGCAGATCCAATCAAATATTTTGTTTCAAGAGATGCATTGTGCGCCATCTTTAAAGCCAGAATACCTACCTTGTCTATTTCGCGTAACGCGTGTGGAGTCTATGCGTTGAGAGCAGATTACTACCTCCCATCTCGATGCCAATGTTTATGCACAAGCGCCAGCAATTCGTCCCTTCCCACGTTTAAGCAATGCACCAATAACATGTTTCCAGGCCAAAATCCTGACAACCATTGCGTATCGTAGGAAGTGAGGGACCTGAACGCCCGTCTGTGCATCTCTATTTCTTCAGCTTCAGCATAACATATGGCACTTCCACGTCTTCCTCAGTCTGGTCTTCCACAGTCATTTCGAAGATGACGTTCTTTTGGTGATCTGGGATCGGCTTCTTGCTAATCGTCTCCACCAGCTTGCTCAACCTGTATCACTAGTCAGCCGAATGCGATGGAGATGAGCCCAGAATGCACCTACTTGAGTGGAAGACGGTCCTTCAGCTTGCTGGGTGGGTAGAAGCTGGCATACAGGAGACTAACACCAGAACTCAGCATCATGATGTCTAGACCCTTTGCTTTGAAGTCATTAATGAATTCTTGTAATGTGACATCCTCCACTTCGAATCTGTCCCAAAGCTTGTCAATCGTGACCTCGCCTTTGCTGCCCAAGTATTTTCCTTTTGGACTTGCAATCGGCTCACTGAATCCAAAGAAAGGAAGCGCGAGGTTGACAAAGCCGTTCTTGTATTGCTCGATGTCGTCTTTGCCGTCCACGATCTTATAAAGCTCAAGCACAACGAGACCAGTGACCAAAGCTGTTGTCGTAGCAATGGCGGGGATGATCTTGCCTGCAATGAATTTGGTGTTGTGCCGATCTGCCTCCGGAATCCCATAATTTTGAGCCCGAAGGTTACTTGCCGCAGTGATGAAGTCGATGTGATGATTTGTTTCATCGTCCTTTTCGAATTCCACGGGCTCGAGCTTGGACCCTTGTAGCGACTTGGCAGGTGGCAGCTGGGACACGATCCGCTCCAACGTGTCGTTATCATCAAATCTTGATCCTGGCTGCTGTGCATTTGGATCGGGTTCATTGTCGTCGGCCTGGATCTTAACAGAGGAGCTGGGCGAAAACTCCGGGATGATCATATCATCCATGACCATTTGCACATGCTTATGAGTAACTCCACTGCCATTGATGCCATAATTGAATGCGTGTAGATGAGCAGCTGCAACAACAAAGCTCATATGGGTAGAATTGGATGCCTCAAATTTTAATGGATCCGGTGCACGCTTGGGTCCAGACCAGAACGGCGCACCACTTGATGTTGTAGAATCCTTGGGGAAATTATAGAGCAATTGCTGGATAGCATTGTTGTACTCGTTCTCAAATTGTTTCCTAGCCCACACAATACAGTCATCGATGTTTTGTGGCTTCTCCGTCACCAGGTAGTCCCGGATGCTCTCCAAAGTGGGTATCTCGTTTCCGGCTTGCTTCAAAGTCTCCTGAATGTAATTTGGCTGTGCAATATAGAGGTTCACGGTTTCACAAGGTCCAACAAAGTAGCCGTGGAACTTTTCTTTAGCCCAAGCGATTGTGTGATCGATCTTGTTCGGGAAGCTGCGCAGCGTGCATTGTGGAAATGACTGTTCCGGTGGATCCTGAGAGCTGGAATATGATTCCGTCAAGCTAGGCAAAACCACTTGGGTATTACCTTTGGTACCCAGGGTTCCACTGTCAAGCAGTGGCTTGCGAAAAAATACACATCGACGGTCAACGTATTGCCGGGCGTCCACATTGTCTAAAGCATTGGTAACACCATCGAGCTCTTCCCAGAAGTCCTCGTTGAAGATGTGCTCCGTTTCGGCACCAACTCTGTCAGCCAGGATGACGAATTTTCCTTTGAGATCTGGATTCATGGCCTGAACAGCTTCCGCAGCACACTCGCTCTTCAATTTGCCTACATCCTTAGGCCGGAACAAGAATTGCCGGTTCAAATTGCTCTTCTCGATCTGATCCATATCTGCCACACTGATCTTGCCTTTGGGTCCAGTCGCTAATCCAATCATGGCCCAATTCTTTAACATCTCGCAACCAATTGCGCCAGCACCTACAAGGAATTCATTGATGTTGGCAAGCTTTTCCTGGAACTCCCTACCAAAAACAGCAATTTGTCCATCATATCGACTACCAATGGGTTTGCATAGCTCTTCTGATCGCTTGACGGAGCTAGGCAACGACTCCAAAGAATCGAAATAGAGCCATTGTACAATGGGATGAAATTTGCCGGAAACCGACTTCAGCACTTCCTGCGCGGCCAAACCCCCAAAGAAAGCAGCCATAGGCGCAAGATCTCCTCTAGCTTGGTAGCTGAGTTCTTTGAGGAGCTTCTCATCCAGCTCCACCTTCTCATCCCCTTCACTTGCTAATCCTTGCGCATACTTCAATACCTCAGAAGCATCTTCGTCCGAATGAGCGCGCGGCAGGCTGCCTCCGTGATAATTAGCAAACTCGTGCAGAGCTTGGAAGCCGATGTGAAGCTGTTGAGGTCGATCGAACTTGGCAAAGTCGGAGATGAGAAGCTCGGGCTTCTTCAATTGCTCTGAAAGAGGCTGGAAGTTTACAATCTTAGGCATCTTGACTTGGGTGTAGAGACCACCACGTTTGTACTGTCCCAGCTTGGAGACATCTCCAATCGAGAATGTGTATGGGCCTTTGACTGTAATTTTCCGAGGCTCGGAACCATTCAAAGATTCCATGCCCTGCAATTCGCTGAATGTCACAAAGTCCCCATCTTCGAGGCCATGCCTTGTCTCGTCCAAAGCTGACACCAGGCCATCCTCGTCGATACCGGCGACGATTCCACTCACAGGGTTCTCTCCTGTGGGATCTGCTATTGCAAAATCCTTGCCGAATCCGGTGAAGATAGTGCCGAATAGTCCAAAAATGTCTGTGATGACAATGAAGATGCCGTGATGGTGACAGTAGTCAGCGATGGCTAGTTGATCTTTCAAGGGAGTCCCAGTGAGGACAACCACCTGATAACGGTTTAATAAGCTGAGGTCGGCGGTGAGACTCTTGCCTGGGTGCTCGGATATAGGCGTATATGCGTTAAGTTCGGCAACTCTGGGGATGGTGACTGTAGCTCGTGGCTTGCCAACGTCGTCTGGATGTAAGAAAAATTGCGAAGAGAGGTCGGCCATGGCAGCCGGTTCCGGATCAAACAGAGTCAGGGATTTGACTCCAGCCAGGGCAATGTTCTTAGCTGTTCATGATCGATCAGTGAACTGGTCCACTCCCGTGAAAGATATGAGATAGCTGACCTATCTCGACACCCAACCCCCGCAAGCCGGCGATGAGAACGTGTGACGAGCCCATTCGTTTCATGGCTTCGTGACCCAATACGTAGAGCTGTCGGCTGTACAAAGACTCATCGATCTCGCCATTTTTCAGCACCTCGGAACCGACGGAGGGAGGATTGACATCCATGTTGGATTCCTGGAGAAGAATTTCTTAGCTGGGCTCAGTGGGAAGCAGGATATGATGCTCTGAAAGAGACATCCTGAGTAGGATAGGGTATGATAGATGGTGAGGCTGATGAAGTAGCGGGCATCGACGCTGCCTTATACCCAACTTCGAGGGAGCACAAGCTTAAGCACTTACCGTCATGAGCCTCTTATTTTCCGGGCGACTATGCTCGTCAGAAGCTTTCCTCTTGCCCAGCGTTGCCGCCTTCGGGTAATCAGCGTGAGGATGAATTTTGGGTAATATGGAGGTGCTTGCACAGAGGCAAGCTCAACTTCTGTGAAAGCGTACGTTCGATGCAACAGGAGCGGCAGGACTTATGCTTCACGATACTCTAGTAGGAATACACCCCGTCTTGAGTGGATTGATGTTGCATAGAGTATCCACTCAGCCTCCACAACTGTGTAGTATTGATCGGGCTGGAGCTTGGACTCAGCAAAATAGAACAGTGTCAGGATAGGTGCAATGCGAGAGAAGCAAGTAAGGTAATCACTGTCTTGAGCAGCTATGTCATCAAGAAAGTGCTGGATGCTTAGGGATCTAGCGGGTAAATGCAGGCGGGAAGTGACGATCTTCAGGGGTGCCACGCCACAAAGACCTCTCCAGAGATTGGGGGCAAAGATTGATACCGCTACTAAGCTATCTCGGTGCCGTTCCAAGGGCATATACTTATAGTAGTCTGCATCTCAGGCAGCTTACGTTGGTCCAAAATATCCATATAAGTAGACTCATGATGTCGCCAAGGCTTGCTAAGGGTGCAGTTCCCTAGCCCGATATCATAATAGATGTACCAAAGGCCCTCGAAAGCTAACCAGGGACCACCATCTCCACAACGGTCGCAAGCTCCGACCTCTCCACCAAAAGACGAGGACAGCCCAAGAAGCAATTTACCCCAGAAAACTTCATTGAAGGTTCCTGCCACATGGTTACTGCTGGCCATGGTACTCTTCGCGCTGGTGTACGCGCTACTGGGGACCACGACTCTGGTCCATGGCGTTACTGAAGATGAATTCAAGGCTCGAGGAAGAGCAGGCAATAATCAAGAGGCATTGGGCACCGGTATAGATGGAGAGAAGTACAAGACGGCTTGCCCTGACTACAAGCATTATGCAGTGGTCCCACAGTATGTTCCTAAGTCACCTGTTCACCATCAATGCGCTGGAATGCTCATTTATGTTCTAGTCGGCCCTTGAGCAAAGGTCCATTAGCTTTACCATATCAGCGGCCTGCGCCCCATTGTCGGACCTTCTCATCACCGCTGGTGGAGGATATCATTGGTAACATCACTACTCGCATGGAGGATAAAGACCTTGCTAGGATCTTCGAAAACGCTTTCCCCAATACGCTTGACACAACAGTGCGATGGCATGTCGACGGGACAGAGAAGCACAGGACACATTACAAAGACGGTGCTTGGGGAGGGCCGCAGAGCTTCATCGTGACTGGGGACATCAATGCAGAGTGGTTGCGGGACTCCACCAACCAATTGGCCCAGTATCAAACATTGGCAAAGAAAGACAAGAAGCTGGAGGTCCTTATCCTTGGTGCTATCCATACTCAAGCGGAATATGTGATAGAGTCACCATACTGCAACGCCTTCCAGCCTCCCCCACCTAGCGGAGAATCAGCCGTCGGTAATGGCCAAGACGATACTGTTCATCCGGCGTACGAGCCATCGAGGGTCTTTGAATGCAAATACGAGCTCGACTCGCTTGCCCACTTCCTAGCCTTGGGGAATAAATTCTATCAGAGCACGGGCTCCGTAGCGTTCATGAATTTGAGATGGTTTACTGCTATGGAAACTATTCTTGAAGTCCTGACGAACCAAGCTAAGCCAACCTTTGACCCTACAAGCGGAAAGTTCGACCCGAATGAGTACCGATTCCGCAGGACCACGAATCGGGGCACGGAGACACTGAGTCTTTCGGGCGTTGGCAATCCGCTTGGTGCGGGGACTGGTCTTATCCGTAGTGCCTTCAGGCCCAGCGACGACACTACGATTTTGGGTTTCTTTATCCCGGCGAATGCAATGATGGCGGTTGAATTGAAGCGGACTGCCCAAATTCTGAAGACCTTGAAAAAGGACGTCCTAGCCGAGAAGCTTCAGCAGCGTGCTGGAAGCATGGAGAAAGGTATCTGGGAGTACGGAGTAGTCGAACACAAGAAGTACGGCGAAGTGTTCGCATTCGAAGTTGACGGCTACGGATCCTCCATCCTCATGGATGATGCCAACCTACCATCTTTACTTTCATTACCCTTGCTAGGCTTCGTGGACAGAGAGAACAAAGTCTACCAGAATACTAGAAAGATGATCTTGGATCGAGCCGGAAATCCATATGCCCTCGTCGGTAAAGGATTCTCTGGAATTGGCGGCCCCCACGTTGGTCTGCAGCATGCTTGGCCTATGAGTCGCCTGGTACAGGCTATGACTAGCAACAACGATGATGAGATTAAGCAAGTATTGGAGGATGTACGAGACACAAGCAGATTGGGGCTTGTCCACGAGAGTGTTAATGTAAATCGGGTGACGGATTATACTAGTAAGTCCTCGTTCTAAGTCCCGTTTGCGTGATGCTGATTGTTGTACAGGAAGCTGGTTTGCCTGGGCGAATTCAGTGTTCGCACAGACGATTCTTGATGTCGCCGCAAGGAAGCCGCATATCATCTTTGGGAAAGATGCTCTCCCTTTTGTCATTGAGTGAAGCTTGGGAGTGACTGACGACCTTTTGCTGCGCTTAGCGAGCATTGCTTCGGGCGTTGGAAGAGGTCTACACATAGACGTTGGGATACCACGGCTGTACTTAGAGGAATTTTAGTTATAGAGCAACATCAATGTCCCTTGTTTTCGTCAGCGTTCATTCTCGTTGAACTTTTCGTCCTTAGTGACCTGCAAGAAGCCTAGAAGCCTAGAACCGCAAGAGACTTCGAGCCTTTGCGCCTCGAATGGCGATTTTCCGCCTCACAAAAATTCCAATCATTCCAAGCAGAACATAACTGCGGTATCCTCGGTCTGATTCCACATGAGACTCTCCCCAATCCGTTTCCTAAGATATACTCGCATGGCCGCTGCAAATCCTCCCTCCAAGCTCATCTGTAACCAAATCCCACACCTCTCTTAATACCTCCCCACACCATCCCTCACCCAGCTAACACTTCCACCCAAGTTGCACCCGCCGGCGACAAATCCACCCAACAAGCAGACCAATACACAAAGAGCACCCTAGAACGCTCCCAACTCTCCCCCTCCCCCTTCACCCAATTCCACACCTGGTTCTCCGCGGCCCAAGCCGCCCACGTCCACCAACCCGAAACCGTCTGCCTCTCCACCGCGCACCTCCCCTCCGGCTCCGTCTCCAGCCGCTACGTCTACCTTAAAGAACTCGACGCCGCCGGCTTCGTCGTCTACAGCAACTGGGGCACGAGCCGCAAGGCAGCAGACGTGGCGAGCAATCCGAGAGCGAGTTTGGCGTTCTGGTGGCACGAAGTGGAGAGGCAGGTTAGGGTTGAGGGGAGGGTGGAGCGGTTGAGTAGCGCGGAGAGTCAGAGTTATTATGAGTTGAGGGCTAGGGGGTCGAGGATTGGGGCGTGGGCGAGTGAACAGAGTAAGGTGCTGTTGGAGCAGGAAGGGGGCAGGGAGGTGTTGGAGCAAAGGGTGAGGGATGTTGAACGGAGGTTTGAGGGTGTGGAAGATATACCTGTGCCTGATTTCTGGGGAGGGTTGAGGGTGATACCTGATATGATTGAGTTCTGGCAGGGGAGGGAGAGCAGGCTCCATGATCGATTTCGATACGTAAGAGACGCAAAAGGGGAAGAGGGATGGAGGATAGAAAGGTTGAGTCCATAGTAGACAAAATTCACGAAGGAATAAAGCTTTGATGGTTGAATGATAATGTCTATCATACATCGTTTGCTACAATAGCTTGCAGGTGATCTAGATGCTGGCTATCCAGATCTAGCAGTGAGTTGAGATGGTCTATCGTGTCTTACATATCTTGCCTCTGTGTCCACCCAAGTGCATGGAGCTTCCACCAATTTTCCCCACAAGAACAAATTTTCCTGCCGTGCTAGCTCAAACTGTGTATACAGGAGCAACCTGAACTCAACGCCGACCCCTTCTGAGCGCACAGTGTGTATCGATGGACACCGAGAACGCCAAGCAATGTATCAACGCCTGGATATCATGCTGAGAACGCTGGAATAAAAAGCGAAAATAAGAAATGAATTGTAGGATCCTATGCCATGAGATCTGGGAGGGCCACACTGCCCGCTCGGCTCATGCCATGGCCGATCAATTCCAAGATCTTGCCGGAGACTGCTGATGGGTAACCTCTAGCCAACATCTCGTGTACAGTAGCCAGTGCACCATCACGATCTTTTACTGTGAGGAACGCTCGGGTCATCGCCTCGTAGGTGCTTGGTTCTCTCTTCTCCATACCGATACTGTCATACATGGCCTTCGACTTGGCAGTGTTGTTCTCCGTAGCCCAGCCGTGGATAAGGGTATTGGCAATATAAGGTGTCATCTCAACGCGGTTGGCAGACATCTGAGCCAGGACAGCTTCAGTCTGTGCAACACAGTGATTGGCGACCATTGATTCAAACAAGGCCTGATACAGACAGGCTTGCGGGCGGACCTCTCCGCTGGCCAATACATCGTCAAATATTCGACGAGCGCCCTCCATGTCGTGAAGTGCACATCCCTTGGCATGAATGAAAGCGGCATAGTGGACTGCTTCAGGCCGCTGACCAGACGCACGAATCGTAGCAAGAATGCCTTCAGCTGCAGCTAAGTTTACAGGCTCGAGAGTTGCAAAAGTATCAATGAGCAGCTTGTAGGTGTGCATGGTAGGTTGGATATTCATCGACTGCATGCGGTCGTAGTATGAGAGCACCTTCTTGCTATCTCGCTTTGTCGTGAGGAAGTATTGCATCAGGCTGTTATATGGAGCTGGCCGAGGTTTGTAATTCGGCATAGACTCCATCTCATCAAAAAGCTGCTCAGCAAAACGATCGTCACTGACCCGGCAAAGCGCGTTGACGACGGTACCATAGGTGACGCTTGTAGGCCGAATGCCTGCAGCACGCATCTCCTGAAAGTATCGAAGACAATCATCTATGCGCCGAGCTTTGCCCAATTTACCGATGAGGGCATTATACAAAAACGATGAGGGTACAGCTCCTTCGGACACAGCCCGACCAAATATGGCGACAGCTTCCGAAGCTTCGTCAAATGTTTTAGTCGAGTCCTTCAAGGTAGTGATATATAGTCCGAAAGTGTTTGCAGTAGGAGCAGTGCCCATGTCAAGCAATTCCTGATGGAACTGTGCGGCCAGTTGGCGACGGCCCAGCACAAGACATGCGCCTACCATGGAATCCAGGATGGTAGACCATCCATGTCGGACAATCGAATACTGAGGCAACAGCGGTATGTCAGTTCGTGCCATTCCTAATATGTCATGGATAAGATTGGTGCGTCCCTCTTTGGCAGCTGCAGAGATGAGTTTCGCATAGACGATATACCGGGGATGTCGGCCAGCGCGACGGATGTTGCGAAATCGAAGCAAGGCCTCGTTGAGACCAGCACTATTCCGACGGTTTTCTAATTCATCGGTAATGATTGTCGAGCCTCGATAGTCGGTGGTGGTGGCATATGGGTCGTACGAGTCTGTCGAGGGCACCGGGGACGATATAACAGGGCTCGGCTGTAGAGTGAACGCTCGCTGAACGTGTGCTTGCTCAATGGGTGATTGCTGGTAGCTCTGCCATATGCTGAGGAGGTCAGGTCGCTCATCCGCAAGCTTGCCCAGAGCCCTTTCAATTAGGCCAGTAGTGCGCTCGTCTAAATGGACCCCAGAGCCAACAGCAATTTCAAGAAGGTGTGCGAACCGGGCGGAGTGAGCAATATCGCATGTAAGCTCACCGTTTGCTAGTAGGCCAGCCTCGACCTGCAAAGCTAGTGTAATATCTTGCCAGCTAAGATTTGCGATGTCCTCAGGCCCAAGCCCAGCAAGCATTTGCTCAGCAACCGGCGAAAGTGGGCCACCATTTTCAATCATCGCCCACAGGAAGCTCATACTGGCACTTGGCGATGGGACTACCTGGCAGTCTGAAAGGAAGGCTCCGATGAATTCGATGGCTTCATCTATTTCTTCAGTAACCTCATTCCTTGAATTGCCCGCGACAACACCTGTGCGGATACGGCCAAAACCCTCGCGATCTTGTGACAACCCTTGATCAACAAGTCCACTGCGAATCAGGGCAACGGCATACAAGGCCACGGGCTCCACGAAGGATTGGTCAAAACCGGTCAAAAGTGCCCAAAATTCACTAGCAGCATCGAGGTTGCCCTGTCTGATGTGAAGCGCGAGCATCGAGAGGACTGTCGTTGGTGTTTCACTGGCGTTTGTTGAGAGATACTGAAAAGCTTTGATAGCAAGCTCGGCGTGGCCATGATCAGCTGCCGAGGTGCAAATTTGTGCCATGGCTTGATTCCGGGCGTAGGGAGTCAAGTTTTGCTCTTCCGCGAACCGCAATGCTCCTGCAAAATTTGAGGCACCCAAACTCTCTTCGATGAGAGCACTGACTACCACCGAATCTTGTACTGCTTCAAGCCGCTCCTTGCGGTTTTCGGTCACATTGGCGTAAGAGTCAAGGATCCTGCCAAAGAAGCGGTGACCACCATCGAGTTTGCCACACATAGCATAGGCCTTTACAACAGCGGCGTATACCTCATTGTCCTTACGATCGATGATGGTATATTGACCGGCATCGTCTGCAATTGCCATGGTTTTGTACTCGTTGTAACATTCGACAGCACTGCTTAGGTCTCCGGATTTGGCGAAAGCCTCAATCATTGGTGGAAACATGGAAGCGATTGGCTTGACCTTGTGGGACTCCATGTGGGTGTAAGCGCTGATCATGTCATCAATCTCACCCTTTAAAGCGCAGGCTATAATTAACTGTTGATATGTTTCCGAAGTGTAATGTCGTTCGTTGTTCAGAGTCGTCGATACTTGGAATATCTTGATTGCATGGGATAGAGCATCGTCTTGAGCCAAGATGTCATATTCAGCTTCGTTAGACGCAAGCAAAAACCTGTCTTTGCCCATAATACCCCCAAAACGTAACCTTTTCTTGTCCAGGACATCTTTCATCTGGACCACATCTAACGCACGGTGTGAAAGCACGCTGATTAGAGCTGTGTAGAAAGCCGTATCTGGAGTTATTTTGCGGCGAAGCATGTCCGAGTATATATCCAACGCCTTCGGAACAACTTGATGTTTAGCGATGGGGAGATGGATTGCAGACGCAAGAAGCGCATTATAGTCCTTGACCGTGGGCTTCAGGCCCTGGAGCACCATCGATTCGAACACAGGAGGTATTTGATTGTAGGCTAGCTGTTCGTGAAGCTTGCCGATATGTTCAGAGAAGGCTTGGGGATCCGTGTCCTGCACAGATGTGGCTGCTGTGACATTGCTGCGAGGGCTGGCAGTCTCTACAGGTGAAACAGAGAGAGGCGCCGGCGAGTTTTCCAGTTTGTTGATGGTGTCTTGCTCAGATTTGTGACGAACCGCTTCTTGGGATTCATTTGTCGACGGGGGGAATTGCTGGATCTGGGTAATGACCTGTGCAATCGCTTCATCCACCTTGGCCATGGCGGCGGCCTCTGTGACTTCGTCCTCCGCTTTCTTGATATCATCTACAGCACTTGTGCTGTACGCGCGATCTAGCCCAGCATGACTGCGTGAGGCATCCTTAACAGAAGCGAGGTTCGCCCGCTCCTGAGGATTGCCAGCCGGCACGACTGAGGGCGGGCTCCATTCAATCCTCTTCGCAAATTGAAATTGCGTCCACTCTTTTGCTTCTTCCCCAGTTTGTTGCCGTTTCCACAACGCCTCATAGTATCCTTGAAGGTTCGGATCTCCATCTTTACGCTCTACATTTTCGGTCGTACCAAAACTTGGCTTGATTGGGATCTCAGATTGCCCCAAGGCATTCTGGAAAGCTGTGTGAAGCTGAGCGGTCTGCGGTCTCCCAAATTTACTTGGACGTGGGTATGGGGTGGTCGAGGAGGCGTATGATGATTGTGTCGCTGCGACAAAGGATTGAGCGTATCCGTGGCCAAGGCCTTTGCTAAAACCTGGACGTGCGAGGTGGGTAAAGGACTTGAAAACCATTTAGTGGAGCGATATAATTCCCATACAAGAGGAATCAATCTGTTACAGAGAGTCAGATGTTAGCGTCCTAAAAGGAATAACACTATGAGTGGGGGACGGTAGAGAAGCAGAGAGACCACTCGGCCAGAAAGGTAACCCACATTAAGTGGGTATAATGTCGAATGCAGGTTCATTGACGACTGAAGCCGTCAAAGAACGCGCTGAAGTGGATACGATATTCCGGCTGCCTTGAGAACACGAACTGAGGTCCTCCAATTATGAGGGTTGTCTAGGTTCCGGAGAACCTGGGATGTGAAGGATCTGTGAATGGATGTTCTTGGAGGATTCTCTATTTTGGAGTATTGATTTGTGTACCCGTGTTCAATGATAGTGTTGAAAGATTGTGGACTTTGGCCTGACAGGCGAAGGACTACCTTGATAGATTATTGGTTGGCCAATGCGAATAGATAGTCAGAGGCTTGCAGTGCGAGGAAGTGGTCATGAGATCAGTATCATCATAGCTGGCTGCCCGGTATTGGCGAATCTCGGAGGGACATCCAACTTGGATTGACACTGGCTGAGAAATACGAAAATCGCGAGGAATGTTTGACCTCACGCCTCCGAATACTTCTCGCATGAACTCTAGCGTAGTTTCGGGCTCCGCAAAGTCCGACCCGCTCCGCTACGAAATGCGCTCGACAAGCATCGGAGGCATCTCGATGTTGCTGTAGGCCATCAGAATTAGGGCATTAGATGTTCCATAATGAAGCTGTGAATACCATTGGTAATGACATCAAAATTTACAAAGTCACCGCAGCATGTCCTTTGGTGACCCGCCAATGGAGAAACCAACAGTCGCTTTTTCGGCTCCAGGCAAGGTTTTGTTGGCTGGAGGATATCTCGTCTTGGACAGAAAATATACAGGCTTGGTGTTTGGTCTTGATGCCCGCATACATGTGCATGTACAGACTCTGGAAACAACTCCTGGTCTGATCCTTTCGGAGATCATCGTCAGGTCTCCGCAATTCAAAGATGCAGAATGGCGGTACGGTTACCGCGAGACTGAGGATGATGGGGGAATTGAGATCACACAGCTGAAAGGGTGAGCTAGTTGATGTCTTCTTTACTCCATAGTTCTACAGATAAGTGGTCACCTGGGGCTTTCGCGAGCTTGAAGCTACTGTTGTGCTTTTCAGTCACTACTTGATGCTATTTGAGAGCAGGACTCTGGCATCCTGACAATCCTCAACCTGGTGCAGCATGACCGTAGAAATCTGTCGATAGTATATCTATTCTTTGCGCTGATGTCCACGCACTGATCCCGCCTAAACTGGTAGACACACCACATCGCGACAATCACGGAACAAATTTGTTGAGACAGCTCTTGGGTATGCGCTGACCTACTCTTCGGCAGTCGACCATACTAAGATTGGACCATCGTCAATCACCATTGTAGCTGATACAGATTACTACTCGCAACCCGAAGCTTCAGGAAAACCCATTCCTTTGACGCAAGACCGGTTCGTTGACTTCAATATCCCCCTAGATGAAGCTCATAAAACAGGCCTTGGGTCATCGGCTGCGCTCGTAACTGCTCTGATTACCGCTGTTGTGGCACATTATGCCCCTCACGAGGTAACAAGTGCGCAATCAACATATGAAAGGGAAAGACTGCATAATTTAGCACAAGCTGCTCACTGCGCTGCTCAGGGTAAAGTTGGGTCAGGATTTGACGTTGCAGCGGCAATTCATGGCTCTTGCGTCTACAGACGATTTTCCCCATCGATTCTGGAAGGACTCGGCGAAATTGGAGCCAAGAATTTCTCTAACCGTTTGAGATCAGTCATTGAAGATGTAGATCCATCAAGAACATGGGATACCAGTATCGACAAAAACTTTGCTGCCGGTATGCCAAAGAGCTTGAGGCTTGTGATGTGTGATGTGGAATGCGGCTCGGAGACTGTGGGGATGGTCAAGAACGTTCTCTCGTGGAGAAATGAGACACCCGAGGAAGCGCTTCTTCTCTGGGAGACACTGCACAGGGGAAACGAGGATCTTGCTACGGAGCTCCACGAGCTTGCAAAAGAGGATACAGGCAAAGCTGAGAACCACGAAAACCTTCGCACAATTATCTTGACCATTCGCTCACTTATTCGCGAAATGTCTACAAAATCTGGCGTTCCAATTGAACCCAAGGCTCAAACGGATCTGATAGACGCTTGTTGTCGGATACCTGGTGTTGTGGGAGGTGTAGTACCTGGTGCTGGAGGCTTCGACGCTATTGCTCTGTTGGTGGAGGACGAGCAGGATGTCATTAGAAGTCTCCATCAATTCCTTGAGGGCTACCGAGTGAATTCGGATAATGGTCAAGGATTGGGTATTGGCAAAGTTCGACTGCTAGGTGTAAGGCAGGAGGACCAGGGAGTGAAAGCAGAAGATCCATCTCAATACAAGGGATGGCTCCGATGAGTATGGCACGGCGATGAGGAACCAATCTAGCTCGCGTCGCAGTAGTCGTCAAGACTCGAGCCAGGATTCCTTCAGAGCGGATTTGATGTGAAAAGGTAGTATGTGGATGTCAGCCTCATAGCCTTCCGAACGTAGATCTGGGACTCTCGTTGCATACAGATATTCTATCTTTATGAATGCTTCAAAGGAGCAGCATCTCTTATCACCCAGATGCTAGACACACCAATAAACGTATTCGTAGCGGGCTCTCGCACCCGGAGCACCAGCTGCCCACTAACAACCGGCCAGCTCCCCGCGGCTGATCGACGACGACTTTGAAGCTTCGACAACAGATAATTACTCCTTCCATTGCGTCAGCGGTCGTATATTACATACAATTACTATCTCTACTGAGTTTTCAAGTTCCACGTCTACTTGCCTTAAGCTTTGCAGGGCATCTGATGTCAACGTGTTGACGTTGCTACCGCGGGACTCTGTCCGCCACCATTATTATATCCTCTCCGTACTCAGAGCAACTGTTACTGTCTGCTCATAATTAGCTCGACTTTTCCTACCGCATAATCAGGTCAGGTCGATTATCCCGCTCTTCAGCGCCGAGCGCTACGAGCTCGTCTTCACCGTTGTGCCAATGGCTTCCACAGAGCCAGAGTTGCTCCCTGCAGCGGCTACAGGCGCAAACGACAGCATAAGAGACGCGCCAGTCCTACCCAATGTTGCTACCCAAGAGTACGAGTCTACACAACCTATCACAGGACCCTCAGCATCTATGGGTACTGAGGAGGGTAATCCGCCACTTACATCAGGACCCCCCACGAAGTCGTTATTTGGACCATATCCTGAAACAACAGATACCAGTGATGATGACCCACATCCCACCGTGTCCTCTAGCGCAAGGCACACACCAGTATCAAGTCCGTCAGACGAAATCGAGTCTTCGAAGGAGAATCGGCAGGAAGTCAATCAGCCCCCTCTGATTCTCAACCCTCAAGGCCGTGAACCCTCAAGCCCGGAACATATCAACAACCCCAGCACTCTAAACAAATCTCCCTTGCCGCCTCTCACAAGAGAAAAAACAGCCCCTGCGATCGGCCCTGCTACAGACAAACCAACTCTTGTTCCAAAGCAGTCAGAGATACAAGGCCCAGCGCTGTTTATCACATTGCTTTTGAGCAGCACTGGCGCAAGGCATCCCTACAAGCTTGACGAAAAGTACTTGCGAAAGCGCAACGTAGCAGTGGATGGCAATAATCCAATTAACATAAGTTTATACAAATTGAAGGAGTTGATATTGAGGGACTGGCGCGATGGTGAGATCAATCCCTTCGTGACAGAACCGTGCAGTCGATCGACAGCGTTTAACCTGCTGACTGTTTTTTGGTAAGCAGAATGGGAGGCCAAACCTTCCAGTCCGGAATCTATCCGCTTAATCTCGATGGGAAAGATGCTTAATGATAAAGCTCGACTGTCTGGTGAGAAGCATTTTGTCTGATCACTTACTCACTGGAAGATACTAAGACTACCCAAAGATTGTGGCTTTACGAATGGTAATACGGCCCACATAATTCATATGACCATCAAGCCACAAGAAATTGTGGACGAAGAAGACGCAAAGATGAAAGCTGGGGGAAGCAGTCGTGCTGAAAACGAGCGAAGTCCAGGGTGCCGATGTGTTATTCAATGACCGGCGTTCGCCCTCATATAATCAATCGCAATCGAAGCACAACAATCTGCTTTATGGGAGGAGGGGTAGGGAACGAATGCATGGCGGCGTTCGCATGGTCTAGTCGGTTGATGATAGCATTATTTGGCCTCCACGGAGTTCATGCGCGACGACATTCGTGGCCCGGGCACATCTAAGCTCAGGTTTTGTACATGTACCCAATCGTCGCTTCCTGTGTGTAGCATACAGAGGAGGTTTACCCAGAATTGATCATCTTGGACCCTTGTCAAAGCTAGTTTTCAAGTGATACTTGTTGCTATTGCTTCAACGTGGTCCAGATTTTTAAAGATGCCGTAAACACCATCTCTCCCTAGTAGCCAGTCAAGTCAGGACGCCCTTACTGGACCCCAGCTCACCTCTTCCAAATCTCCTACCACGAGTCCATCTTCAACTTCGCCTCCATCTCCGCATGGAAATCCGCCCCCTCCCTCGTCTCATCACCCCGATAAACATCCTCCCAACTGAACTCCGCATCCCTCCCAGCCAACACATCCCCACCCACACCTGCACTACCCCCCAGGCAAGCGGGCCTCCACTCCCCTTCCCTACAGATCCTCGCTTCCATCCCCCGCCTTACTGGCTCCGCGATGCCGAAATTACGACG
>JAABUK010003194.1_pt1 | contig 28047 bp, 44 predicted proteins | sample 5559141 | NCBI WGS metagenome assembly JAABUK01 (sample SAMN10711869, study PRJNA513367) | rock metagenome | isolation source: Antarctica rocks | place: Antarctica: Victoria Land, Pudding Butte nord | collected 2016-01-03
CCACCCCTCATGCAAGCATTGCGCCTATTTATCCACTGTGCTTCTGAGAGGCCTGTGCGTCAGAGGTACTCCAAACAAGCTGAGCATGCACTGCAGGCATCTAACGTTGACAGAGAGACTGGCAGCTAAGTGTGCCGGCCCTGTGATGAAGACTCTGCCTCAAGCTGCAGCGACCACGATCTACGCTGCTGTCTCACCTGATCTCCTTGACAAGTCAGGTAAAGCATATCACCGCAATTGGTCATATACTTGATGTAAAGCTTGCAAGAGTGATTGTGTTTGTGTACAACCTAGTCTTGCAATGTAGCTTGAGCTGCCTCAGTCTCTGCCAAAAACACATGCTGTTGTAACACCCTATTTTGCTGGAAAAGTCAGGTATGTATGTCTGTTGGTGTGCATTCACTTGCATATTTTTGAATCTGTTTGTTTGTCTGTCACTGTGTGTGTGCCTGTCTGTGGAAGAGCTGCTACAGCAGTCATGCACGCTGCATTGACATGTCAGTGCAGGTTGTGTCATGCAAACATTGCCATGCTTATGATATTTGTCATTTTCTTCTTGTTGCCAGTGTTTTTCATTTGCAAGTCAGGAACAAACACCTCAGGCTTATCCATCACTGGGTTGCAATCCGTCTTCCCACTGTTCATCGTGAACAGCAGGAATAGACTACTGCCTGAGAATACACGTAATTAGCCATTCAAGTCATATGCGCGCTTGTTGATTCGCTCATCTACAGGGCTGCTTGTTTGTCAGTCTGTCTGCCTGTCATGCTGCATGTCTGCTTGTTTGTTAGTCTGTCTGCCTGTCAGTCTGTCTGCCTGCCTGTCTGTCAGTCTGCCTGCCTGGCCATCCATGAGTGACTGTTTGTCCTCTGTTCTGTTCTGCCTCCGCATGCCGGGAATTGCATCTGCAGTGTTGTGTAATCTGCTTGGCACACTGGGTACCCTTTGGGTAAGCTGTCTTGCATCATGACTCTAGTCTGTCCACCATTTGATCTGAATAGTCACCTGTTGCAGGTGCATATACCTGACCAGCCCTGTGTAACTTATTTACAATACTTGGCTTCTTATCAAACTCGTGCCAAAAGGTGTAGTTACACTATAGTCTTTGCTTTCTTGCAGGTGCATATTTGGTGAATGTGGCCGTCAAACAGCCCTCAAGCCATTGTAGAGATTTGGAGACAGCACAGAGGTTATGGGAGGAGACCAGCTCACAAATCCAGGAAGCGCTGGATAATCAGACTATGTGATACTATAATAGCGCTGGATAATCAGACTATGTGACACTATAATAGCGCTGGCTAGTCAGACAATGTGATACTATGATAGTATGGTGATCAGCGTGTGTCAAGCTGTTGCTGCTACGCATGGGGTGCGGCATGGTCTGTCACCTCCAATGATTTGGTCAGTTGCAACTGCATGAACAGCTTCTGGCTTACTGCTGGCAGTGACACTGCAGCTGCAGCATATCTGCCTAAAGGCTAAGCTTAGCCATTACCAATTTTCGAGTCAGTTTGGAAGTTTAGCTCTTGCGTTTGCATCTGATCACAGTTTGATCAATTGATCTGGTGCTGTTTCAAAATCTCTATCAGGTTGAAAGCGTGTAGCATTGACGGTACTGAGTAGTTCAGAAAAGCATGTCTGTGTAGAGGCAAGTTATGTGATATGTTGTACAACATGTTGCATTGTCAAACTAAAACAAACGGCCAAAGCGCTGCCAGTCTATGCGCATCCAACAAATGAGTTTTATTAAGTTGTATGTACCGTAGTCAGGGACGGGATACTGCAAACCGGTGTTTGGCATGTTGCTGAAGGTTGCACGCATCTTGAAGCCACTTGATGTGAAGTTGGCCGTAATCTTCCATTTCTGAGATTTGTCATGAGATATGATCATATGAGAATGCGTTGCTGTGGCTAAAAGTGCAGAAAAAGCTGAAGTCTCATCAGGACATAATAACAACTGCTTGACTGAGAGGATATCAGGCATTTTTCCTGCCTTGCAATCGACTAGCTGCACGGAATTGAGAGTGTTAAACACCTCAGTGATCAAAGATTCCATGCCCCATCCCTTGGATAGCGCTTGTCACAGCCAGTGGAAAAAACCTGTTGCCGCAAGTTGCGCTGAACGCATTGTCGAACTGAATCAACGTAAGCGGAGTGCTCTAGTGTACATTTCATAGTGAAAGCTGATGTCAAACCTGACAAAATTTGTTGATTTCAAATCAGACACTCTAGGTCAGGGTTCGACAGGGGTCCTCAAAACCAGTGTAAACTGAAATTGTGCCGATTTAGGAGGGCAACCTTCGGCCGGAAGCGGGGATGCAGTCGAACCCTAGAGTCTAGGTAGCCCTTCAGAAAGCTCTGACATATGAACTCCCTCTTAGCTGGCAAAAGCTGACGAAAGTCGTCAGGCATCATGCCGTCAATCACGTACATGGTGACGATCCATGATGACGCTGGCAACCACTTCAACGGGGAGTTTTCCGCAGACATTCCGGCGCATCTGCTTTGCCAAGGCGCTTCTGATCAAGAGCTGACGAGATACCTTCACGGCCTTTCTGTCAAGTTCACTCCAAGAGTGTTGGCAAAGAGACCGTTCAAATGCATCGGTTGCGGCAAAGCGGCTTGTGCAGTCATCAATTGCGCCACCCGCGGTACTGACGGAGGCAGTGGCTGGTTGGAAGGCATACTGGACGTGATGACTCCAGTATGCAGACATCACGGACTGTGTGAGGTCAAAGCAATGCAAGTCAATGAGCACAAGTGCAATCACGGCATCATGCATGCAGGCCTTCGAAACGATGGGCCGTCCCGATTTACTGGAGTCTCACCGAGCCATTCCTGCGTGGTATGCGGCAACACAGACAACCCCAAAAGCTGTGGCAGATGCAACAATTCTTGTTACTGCAGCAGGACTTGCCAGAAGAGCCATTGGCCAATCCACCAAGCACAATGCAGGGCCCTATCCATGTTTTGAAGGTTCACACTCATACCATGGGTTCATGGGGTCTAGTACCTTCCTTTGAGTTTTGTTGGAGTATCAGCATCAGTGAAACACCAGCAAGTTATGCTGTGTTATCTGATTGAGGGCATTCAGCAATGACCGCCGTCAGGTTCTGGTATGACACCATGCTGATATTGCAGATTGACTGCTCATGCAAGTGTCTCCCGTAGTATGCGTCACTGTCTTCAGTTGCTGAAGTCACATGCTACAGCACAAATTTCATTTGCTGCAGCCAATCAAATAACAAGTATTCACCAAGGTTGTTCAGGCTGACAAACACAAGACATCATGATCCCTTCTCACAGCAATTGCGCATGCATGTCTGGTGTCTAATCAACAACAGAGCGTATCAGCTTTTGCACAATGTCATTGCCTAAATTGTTCAACAACAGGCTTGATGCTATGTTTCTGTTCATCTACTGCAGCAGCTGACACTACCTGCTAGTGTCATATGGTGTCAAATGCAGCTGCCCAGCTGAGACTGTCAGGGCTATATTAATGGGGAAATTTCAAGAATTCTTCGAAGTTTTGAATTAATTCAGAAGCCAAACTGCTGTTTGTCATCCTCTGCCGTCTTCTCGCAGTGACTTACAAAGTTGTCATTGTCTTTCGTAGAAACATCCTCCATCAAAGTCTCAACAACTGCATGGCAATTGGCAGCAAAGATGCGCACAATCAGTGACACCAGTAGAGACAAAGCTCCACACACAGGTGGGTGAAGTCACACAGGTAGTGCCCTCAAGTGACAAGATCTGTGCTGCATCATATGATTGCAAGCCATGCTGCAAGGAGGAAGGTACACAGCAGAGAATAGGGTAATATCTTGCCCTGCCCACATATCATGCCCTTACCATCATAAACTTCAGTGAATATAGCCTTTAAAGGCAGCAGCTGAGGGCAAGGGGCTTAAAACCTAGCTCAAGTCAAAGCCCCTGAATTTCTGAAATGGCTCCAACAAAGTCGCCAAACAAGTCTGCCTGCTGCAGCAATAGGTTTGTGACCTACCATCGGCAATCCTGCAGCTCTGTTGCAGCTAGCTGCTCAAGCTGGTAACATCAAAACACCACTTGTGATCATTGGAGAATATGCATTGTATACATTACGTAACCGGTAATGCCATTATCATCTTGAGAATTGCACACCCTTAGAGACTTTACAATTTACGCGTGCACTGTCACTGGCAAGATAGCTAATCAGCTGTGCGAGGCATCTCATTGTCTTGATTGTCCAAAGGCATTAACACTAGTATCCTAGGCTACGGTAAGATTGCATCTATCTATAACAGCAGTTGGTTTCAGCTACAGACGTGAGGTAAAGTTGCTAAAAAACTTTGACAACAGATTGACCCAAAGTGCCTTTCTCTCTTGCATAGATTTATGTGAGTGCATGGCTGTCATCTTTGCGTTACCTTCCACCCTTTGAAGAGGACTCCTTTGACACCTCAGTCTCCCTCGTCTCCACAACTGTGCAGCAGCAAAGGTGGGCACATGTCAGTGCCATACGCAATGCATGACTTGACAGCTACACACAGCGCTGGGTGGGTACACTGTTGCTGAAATCGTACAAGATCACATGTACCCTTCTCAATGGGCTCAAGTGAAGAAATCTACATAAGTAAGCACTGCTCTAGATTCATGCAGGCTTTGCAGTGACAATGAGAGAAGACTGTGAAAGTAGCAGAGAGACAAGTATATCAAAATTTCATGCCCTGCAACCATCATGACAGGAGCCTTCCAAGTAAGCATCATGCAGCTATCAGATTTGCTGGTGGTAAGCTGCTGTACAAATAAACTTCATGACATTTTCCTGGTGTAAGCAAGATGGCAACTTCATCAGGTTGTAGAGCTGCAACAATGTCTAACATCGCTTGAAATGGCTTCACATCAAACATTGCATGTGCTTGCAAATGATAATCTCACTTCCGAAGCACTGCAATGGATGCCATGTCAATGCTTGACATGTGCTCTGTGAGATGTGTAAGTCAGCAGTGTCAAGAAACTATGCTTGTAGCTTGTGCTAGGCCAGACGCCTCTTACCTGCAGTGTGACACTGCCATTGACAATCTCAACCTACTAGAGGTACACTGGTGGGGCTTCCATCTTCAAGATCTGCTGTAGGTATGCACTGCCAAAACCTGGTCAGCACAAAACCTGATCAGCAGCTTCCTTCACAAGCAAGCAACAGTGTGTTCATGCAAGGTATAAGTCAGAAGGCACAGTGCTCCGACAGAACACAACATGCCCAGGCATGAAAGCCAAAGGCATGCACAACCATGCAGTACAGTAAAACTCATGAGAAGCGTGGTCAGGACAGGGGCAGCCATATAGTCAGGGGCACAATCTGACACATGCACAACAGTATCACTACAGGGCACACTTTTTAGATGCTGCGGGCACACCCAGAACAAGGGCAGTTGAAATTCATCAGGCAGTCAGACTGAACAAGCCTGACATCTATTATGAAAGCATGACGGTGGATGACAAGCTCACCATTCGCTGGCCCTTGAACAAGTGTAGTCTGTATCACAGCACCCATGGGACCTGTTGGCACAAACAGATTGTGCATTTTGACACAGCATCATCCAATGATCATTGGCAAACTCATATTCAGCGCGTGTATGGCATACACTGCGTGCGTGCATGTAAGCGCTCGTGTGTGCGTGCATGCATGTGTATGTGTGTGTCATACATGGCACGCATAGCTGCAGGTCTGCATGATGATCAGCAGCACCAACATACGGCTGAAGGCTCATTGGGTCAACATCTAGCAATCTAGAATATTACAGCAGATAAATGCAAATTCACATCAAAGCAAGCGCTGCAACGTTTGCCTTGCGCTACCCACAGACACACCATGGGTTGTCTGTGCGCGTGTGAGTGTCTCACCATGAGTTATCTGTGCAGGTGTGAGTGTCTTACCATGGGTTGTCTGTGCAAGTGTGAGTGTCTCACCATGGGTTGTCTGTGCAGGTGTGAGTGTCTCACCATGGGTTGTCTGTGCAGGTGTGAGTGTCTCACCATGGGTTGTCTGTGCAGGTGTGAGTGTCTCACCATGGGTTGTCTGTGCATGTCATCTCAGGGTAGCAGTGGCTCTTGCCGCCACATTGGGCCCAATTGCCCAAAGGCACCAAACAATTATCCGCTGCAGCCATGTCACACGCCATTGTTTCTTATGCAGCCCAAAAAGTGTTTCCTAGATAGCTCAATAAGTGTCTTTTGTGCAGCCCAAAAAGTGTTACTTATGCAGCACAAATAGGATCAGGACTGTAAGAATGACTTGCTCCTTCCAGGCTTTGACAAGCTTAGACCCTGAAGCCTAAGAAACAAAGTATGAAGACATGCATGATGCATGGCTTGAGTTTGCCTGCGAATGGCTGCTTGACACTCAGGATCGGCAAAATCACACTCACAACAGGCAGAATCACACTCAGGATTGGCGGACTCACACTCAGGACCGGCAGACTCACATTGGAAAAGCAGTTGCATGGTGTCATGCTCATCGGGATGGCTGTATGTAGTTGCCAGGAAACAGGGTTTGATGACTAAGTGACCTACCTGGTGTGGTAGGTACAGGTGGAGGAGGGGGTGGGGATAGTGGGGGTGGTGGGGATGGTGGGGGTGGCGCTGGAGGTGGTGAAGGGGGCGGTGAAGGCGGTGGTGAACTGGGGACCACATACACTGCAACTGCAGATGCTCCAGGTAGGCATTGCCAGTAGTTAGCACTGTTCCTCACGCATCCAAAACCGCTTGGGCAGCACAAAAGAGCGTTGTCACTGCTGCCTGCTGAGGATTTGAGGCCCCCACAGATTCCCCATTCTGCGCTGCAGCTGGCAAGTAGCTGCCGAGCGGAGCCTTGACTGAGCGCTGCAGCATCCACGTTCGATTCTTACTATTTTGTGTACATCAGCTTGCTTGTTCATGCTCATACTTACACAGGCTGAGGTGAGAAAACACAACATGTCGTGCTCACGACATGTTGCATCTGTCACACCGGCAACAACAAGCTGAACCTCATTTGCGGCATAAACGCGCTGTGTCATAGGTACGGGTGCAAGTCCTGGTCTCAAGGGCAACACGGCAAAGCGAGGTCTTGCAAATGTTCCCCACGGGCAGCATGCATACTGTACCTTGAGAACGTGCACAACCTGTTTGACAGTGCTATGTTTTGCTATCTAATACTTTGCCCAGCGTTGCATCGGTATACCTGCTTGACAACCTGAGCTGAGCAGGAACAGTGCACCCAGCACATCGCTCAGACTTCTGGACCTCATATTTGCCGCCACGGCCAGGAGCAGCTGTCTCGCCTGGATGCGCTTGCTCGATCTCGCGACCTCCAGTGCCACAAATTGACGCGCTTCGACATACCGCCGTTTCGTATCCTTGCCCACCCCAAGGGGGCCCCAAGCATGCAGTGCTGCAGGGTCAGTCCATCTTGCACACATGCCGGCAATATCCACGGCTGCGTGATCAATTTCGGAGGGCCCAACAAATTTGCCTGCTGCCTGCTCGCATATTTGTACCACACAAAGGGTCTTGTATGCATATAGACCTTGCTGAAATTAATGGTACTGTTCCCAGCTTGGGCTGCAGGCACTGATGCAAGCAGCCTGCACAGGGGTCTCAGCCTTGTTTCTGTGCCACAGTGTTGGTCAAAGCTGCAGAATCTGACAATTGTGAGTGCAGCCTACAAGGCTGTGTTCAGCTTGGGCTGCAGGGCAGCACTAATGCAAGCAGCATGAACAGCAGTGCAGGCCGTGCAACTGTGTTGATCAGGGCCGCAGAATCTCACAGGTGCAAAGAGCAGTCTCACACAAGTCTGCTGCCAGCTCGGGCTGCAGGGCAGGACTCGTGCAAGCAGCATGCACAGGGCTCAGGCCTCTGTGTCTGACCTTAAGCTTATGACTTCAGGCAAGCCATGGCATACAATTACATATGCATTGTACAGCTTCAGGAATGCAGGTACATATGCATTGCACAGCTTCAGGTTCATCCCCTGCTGTTGTGTATCATCTTGTGCCTAGGCCACAACAAATTGCTTCAGAGCCCTAGCACTGACCCCATTGTTGGCATCATGAGATGGGAAGAACATTTCTGCACCCGGAAGGGCTGCAAGCATCTGCTGAGACTCCTTCATCAATTTCGTGTTGAAGTTGCCGGGAGGCGATTTGAGGCAGATGTTTCTGACAGCTGAAAAGGGAAACCAAGCAGAGGTGTGCACCACGGCGTCTCCTGTCACGACTGATCTAGTGGGCTTGTGGAAAAAGGCAAGTTGCCCTGGTGAATGACCAGGCACAGCATGGTACTCCAGAATGCCTTTCGGCAACCAAAGTACAGATGTGAAGGCATCGGATACATCTCCAGATTGGCCTTTCAGCAGCAAGGCCCTGCCGTTGGGGACTATGGTGGAGCATGCTTGGGGAATGAAGCGCTTCATCAAGTTGTACTGGATGTTGTCTCCTGGCAAGTCTGCATACTTGCCGTTCCCAGACAGGAATGGCTGCTCGTTCTCGTGGTATGCTACACTGATGTTGGGATATGCTTGCAACAGCTTAGGCAAGGCACCCACATGATCTGGATGACTATGAGTCACTGCAAGCACTTGTCAAGACATTCCTGAGCTTGCTGAGCTGCGGATGTCAGTTGACCTCCACAGGATCTACAGTGAGTGCTCATTTGCAAGCGAGGCTAGATAGCCAGCTCAGCAGCAATAGCAGGAGTCTGACCTAAAATTAGTCTGAGGGTATCTTGTGTGCTCATTGTGGTATGTAGCCCTTGCAAAATTGCCTGCTGATTAGCAGCGGTTGAAGTACCGGCGTCAATCAGGATCCAAGAGTTGAGACTGCTCTCGACGAGCCAGACTGCCACCGGAAACGGAGCCAGCCCGGGTAGTTTCCACGCAAAATTAAGTCGATACAGACCGGGTCGCACTTGCACAAATGCTGCCGGAGCTGTGTCTGCTGCTGGTGCAAGGTGCTGCACATTGCTCAAGAAGACTGTCCCGACGATGAGCAACGCGCCCGCGAGTAGATACGAAGTACTAGTTATCATACTCAGCCAGCTACAAGTGCAAGCACAAGCACAAGTACTGGGAGGGTGACGTACCGCGGACACCGTAGGAACAAACTGCGAACACCAACAACAACAGAAGGGAGACAAATGTACCGAGAGAGAGAGCAGTTATTTCCCAAAGGGTCGTTAGTAATGGCACAACCTGTATGAACCAAGGAAGTTGCATTCGAAGTTCCCAGGACGCTACCAGGGCGCTGGCAAAACTGAATGCCATGCTGTTGGCAGTTTCGCTGATTTGATTTCTGATGCAGCATCAGAGTTAAAGGATGGCTCAATGTCAATCAGCAGTCACAGCCATCAAAGTCTCTTTCAGAGGCAGGCAAGAAGCCATTACCATTGCTAAAGGACCTTGCATTATCAGCTGCTGTGCTCTGAAATGCATGCAACTACAAATAGCAACGAGCCAACTCTTTACCTCGTTGCTGCTAGTCACGTTATATAACACACACGTTGACATTAGCACTCTTGACAAGCAGCTGATCCACAGTTTACGATCATTGAAAGGACTTTTTTGTCTTTCATAGCGCTAGCAAACTTTGTTTCAAGCACAGCACACCTGCACCTTGCTGCTGACAATAAAGCTGCTTGGTACGACACGAAATTCAGGAAAACTTTGAGAAAGTGTGCAGCCAAAGGCACATTAATAAATCTCACTCATCGCCTGAGCACTAGCATAGTTCATCCATCAGATGCATGTGGCGCCGTATTGTCAGCAGGAAGAGCAGAGATAGCCTTGCTGTTCTTCGAAGGACCCGAAGCATCACTCCAAAGCAATGAGTGGATGTGTGCAAACAGCTGTCTGCACAAGCTTAATGGGCAGCACACACACACACACACACACACACACACACACACACACACACACACACACACACACAGCAGTTGCTGCAAGCTGCCATTCGGGTGGTTACATTTGGCACGCATGCTGCCCATGTCATCAGCACACACAACTAGGCTTAGCATCAAAATTTGGGTCTTGCAGCATGCCAATCAAATGATCACTAAGTTTGTCTGAAAACCAATTCAGTAAGGACCCAAATCATGACTAGCAAGCGCAGCTGTTCAGCCCAGCAGCATATTTGTCATTGTGACAGTTGTGGCGTCAGGACTTGATCCCTGATAGCACATCTAATGGCAACATTGCCAATCAGGCGCAAGCTGTGGAGCTCTTGACCAGTGACTGGGGAGGTATTGTGGCAGGTCAGCCAGTCCACCATGGCATGCCTTTCGTAGGTGTGCCCATCAGCAGCAATCACCGGGTCCTGCATCCTCACCTGCAATGCAGTACAGAGTTTTTGTGCAGAGGTACAATGGGCTGAGCTATGGGCTGAGCATTGTTGTGTTGAGGTGCAGCGCAGTGAGCACTTTCAACAACCAGGCTTGTCTGCGGACAGATTGGATTGCTGACAAATAGGCAGGCAGGCAGGCAGGCGATTGAACATGTTTTGTGACTAGGAGTACACAGAAACAGGCATGTCAGACAGATGGACAGACAGACAAACAGACAGACAGGCATTTGAACTTAGGTTGTGACTAGGCTTACACAGAGACAGGTATAACAGTCAGGCAGGCAGGCACTTGGGACACACTTTGCGACTAGAAATACACAGAGACACAGGCATGCTGGTAGATTGACCAACCAACAGACCAACCAGGTTGCCAAATGCAATGCATGCAAGTCCCTGTGCAAAGCATGTAACCTATAGCAGTCTGAGTGAGATGAAGGACACAGCATCTATCACCTTTGCATGAGCCAGCTCATCTCATGACTACAGAGATGATCCCACATGCACTAGCGTCAGCTGCTGCAAGCAATCAGCATGTGTAGCTTCCAAAAGCTGGCTCATACCTTGGTCAAGGGACAGCAGAACAGGTTGCACAGAGTCTGGTTGTGGATGTTGACTTCAGGTGGTACCCCTGAGTGATGCAAAATGCTTGCAACACCAGCACCAGGACCTCCAGGCTCTTGCAGCTTGCTCTGGCCACTGGCATGCCTGCCAACTTGGGGCTTGCAGTGGCCTTCAGGCTGCACACAGTGCCGTTCAAAATGCTCATGGTGCCCTTCAAGTTGCTCCCAACGCCCTTCAAGTTGCTCATAGTGCCCTTCGAGTTGCTCATGATCCCCTTCACGCTGCTCTTGGTGCACTTCAAGTTGCTCACAGTGCCCTACAAGTTGCTCATGATGCCCTTCTAGTTGGTCACGGGCTGATGTGCAAGGGTCTGTGTCATCTGCCTGCTGAGCCTGCGCACTCTGGACTGCACCCTCGCAGCCTTGCAGCTGTTGTGGACGCTGCTGGTCTGGCTGAGCAGCACAACTCAGGCCGAGTGGAGTCTGTGAGGGCTCAGCTGAGCCGCTGATGCTTGCTTCATCCTGAAAGGTACAAGCCTGGGTGTGATGTACTTGCAATTGGCTTGCTTGCTGATGTGGTGCACACAGACAGACATACCGACAGAGAGACATCTACAGCTCAAACACTTCAAGAATGGGTCACCATGCAGACAGGCATAGGCAGCCATGCAGACATTGAGCAGACAGTCAAGCAGGTGAGAACATGGCTGAGGCTTATGCAGACAGACAGACAGATAGGCACAGGCAGGCATTGAGGCAGACAGTCAAACAAGGAGACAGACAGGCTGGTGGAATTTTGGCTAGGTAGGCTGAAGCATGCAGACAGACAGAAAGACAGACAGACAGGCAGGCAGGCAATGAGGCAGACAGTCACTTAAGCAGACAGACAGGCCAATGAAATTGTGGCTGAGTAGGCTCATGCAGACAAACAGACAGACAGACAGACAGGCACAGGCAGGCATTGAGGCAGACAGTCACACAAGCAGACAGAGAGGCAGGTGAAAATGTGGCTAGGTAGGCTGAGGCATGCATCTGGACAAATGGGCAGATAGACAATGCAGACATAAGGACAGACACAAATGCATTCACTGCATTTGCTGCACGCTCTGCAGCAACAAAATCATCTCACCTCATCATGTAGCCTCAGCTGCTGAGCCTGCTTCCTCTTCTGCTTCTGGCGCAGCTTCTTGGCCTTCTTGGCATCTGCCTTGGCCTGCTCTGCGCGCTCCTCAGCCAACAGCTGCTCACCTGCCAAGTCACTCATTTCCATGGTCACCTGCGTAAACAATAAATAATAATGATAGTAATTTACAGGCGTTCCAGCTAATTGTTCTTGCCAGGTACCTACTAGGTGTGCCTAAACCCTAATCCTGTGAGCCAACATGCATCAACATGAGACAATAAACAGAATACTAATAACGGTTACAATTGATAGTGATAGTACAAATAATAATACTAATTATAGTAGTAATAATGTTAATATTAAATATAATAATGGTAACGGTAATGATGATGATGACGATGATGATGATGATAATAATGGTGATGATGATCATAACTGAAACACGTTCTGGCTCATGATGAGCTAGGTAAATGCAGAACAAGTCTTGCCCCTCCTTGAAGAAGGAGGAGTCATCATGGTGCTTCTCAGCCAAGGCTGCTCATCTGCCAGATGAGCAGCAGCTGCAGTGTTCTAATAACCGATGTGCATTGTGCTTTGTAAATTTGGAGCAGCAGATGCCTTGAGCTGGATGTGCATAGCTGTTTGAGGAAGAACATGCGGAAGCAACTGAAGAGGAAGAAGAACAGGTAATAGCAACTAAGCAATGGAGGAACAAGAAGAAGCAGCAGAAGTCAACAACGCATGCTTGCCAGTAGCACAGTCTGTGCATTACCAGGTGTCTGAGAGCAAAACAAAAAGTTTATAAGAACCAGTGGCAAAAAGAAGTCAAGACTTTAGTCTGCTATGAGTTCAGAATCAGATTGTACTGAGTATAGAGGTCTTTTGCTGGTATGCCACAAGATGTCCATGAGCAAAGCAGGCATGCTGGGTTTGTCTCAAGACATAGCAGATCCTTCAGCAAACCATGGGTGTGGTCTGTCCACAGCTGTATGTGATCAAGACGCTTTCAAAGCCGATGTTGCTATGAGAGTCAGTGCGAGGCCTTGCCAGATCTCAGTGTTTTTGTCACTCACTCATTCATGCATGACATCAACGTGGGCTTGCAGGATACTGCTGCTGTGAGACGGGGACTGACCTTGGGGATGACGAAGAAGCTCTCCAGCAGATGCAGGGTGTCTTTGGGCAAGACGCGAAATGATGACAGGGTTTTGATGTGCCCGGTCAGGGTTTCGATGTGCCCAGTCAGGGTTTTCATGTGCCCAGTCAGGTGCAGTTGGACTTTGCACCACTGGCGGGCCGCGATCCTGGTCTCCGCAAAGTGAGGCTGCCAGAGGGGGTTGCGCTGCAGTGTGGCGGCGCTTTGCACCGCTTTGCCTGAAACATGGGAGCATTTGAATTTGCAGCCGAAGAAGAAGAGAAAATAAGAAGAAGAATAGGAAGAAGAAGAGGAGGAAGAATAAGGAGGTGGAGGAGGGAAGAAAAGCGTTGTTCTCAATTTTTCCTCACTTTGCTAGAAAAGTCATGACACCATTCAGCATTGCCAGCAGGGTGACTACTTCTGATGTTGAAAGGCACACTCACAGGACAAGCAGTAGGAGTTGCAGATGCTGCGCAAAGGCAGGTGGTACTGCACAGAGCGTCTTACTACCCACTCATGTGTTTATGTAACCAACCTGTGACTGTGATGCAGGATGAGCTTTGTTGCTCTGACAGACAAGTGCAGCAGTTTGCAGATCGTGCTGTCAGCCTAGAGGTGGCATGCAGAGCAAGCTAGTCCATGCAACAAGGTTGGCACCAATAGCAAACGCAGGCCACAAGCTTGATCCTCAAGTAAATGCAGTTGCACCACACGCATGTTGAGCAGAGACTGTGCCTTGCAAAGCCAGTCTTGAGTGTATCAACCTGCACAGCTGCTGCTAGGACTTGCTAAACACTCGCATGAATAGCTGTGGCCAGCTGTCTTACCAAGCTGCTTGCTCAAGTGATTGGCCCTGTCCTGTCTGCTGTTAATCATCAATCAATCTGCGCTCAGCTCCTAACTCAACTGGCCTCTCCTGGCGGTTAGTCATCAGCAGGACGTCGGCAGCTTTGCACCCAATAACGGTGAAAGTAAGCTCAGCTGCCAGGTTGTACAGCAGATGTAGGATTGTTTTCACCACATCAGCTGGCGCTGGCGGGCCGGCGTACTTCAGCTTCCATTCTGTGCGCTCATGGAAGATCACTGCACACAGCAGGACCTTGGTGTGAAATAGCAAGACTCAGATGCCATGCAGCTTAGCTGTGAAATCACGCTGGGTAAAAGCATCTAGGCTCATGTCTAAAAACCTTGTAACAAAATGCTTATACTCTGGAGATGCGACATCTTCCACAGCAAGCATCACAAGGTGTTGTGGAACACCATGTGTGTAGCTTGAATGGTTGAAATGTGCAAACTGATGTATCAGGCATGACGTGTATGATGCACAAAAGCATGCATCTCAACTGTGCATTTTCACAGCCACATGGTAGTCACTGTCAGCAACAAGCAAGACAGGCACCATGTGGAACAGTCTTCCCAACAAAACTACTATTTGAGGGGGGGGGGAGGGGGAAAAGAACTAGAAAAAAAGCTTGTTGAAACAAAATTGCAAACCTGATTCAAAAAGCTTTTTGTGTAGAGCACTGTTTGACTTACCAAGTAGGTCCAGAAAGACAGTCAGGTCCACAGTCTCCTCCAAGCCATCAACGTGTGATGCACAGGTAGTGATATCAGCACGCTGCTTGTCCACCACTTTTGAAGCATTGCACACAGCATCCCAGAAACAGTCCATCATCCCAGGGAGCACAGTTTGAAAGTCCTGGGCATCCCCAGACCTCCCCTTCTCCAAAGTGGACATGAGACTGAGCAGACAATGGAACAAGCTGACTGGGACAGCTTCGATCTGCACGCCTGTGCTGATGCCGGCTTGCTGGTGCGGTGGAAGAGTCAGTTTGGCAGAGCCCTTAAGGAAGGGGAGGTTGACTCTGAATCTGTCTAGCAGAACTGGACCTTCTTTCCCGAGCATTTTCTGCAAACAGAGTACAGGTTTTGCTGAGTTCACTCCTGTTGAAAGCCACTACAGGCAATGGGTTGTAAGCTGTGACTTAATCTTGCGGATTTTCGAGACAGACCACACACAAAAGCTTTTCCTGAAAAGTATACCTCAAACAAAAACAGGGATACTGACCTGTACATGTTCTTTGCCATCTTTTGACAGAATCAGGAGGTTGAGCAGGGTCAACATGGATGACATGAGGCCATCTAGGACCTCAGGCACAGATGTCATGCTCTGAACCAATGCGATGGCTCCTGTAAGGCCCCGAATGTGCTTTCTCAAATCCTGCATGAATGCTCTCACATTCTTGTTGCAAGCAGACAAACAGAAGCGCCAAGCCTTTGTTCTCTGCATTACAACAGACTCACAGCAAGTGCACATCATGCATCATTGCTGCTGTTCATGTTGCTGCTTCCACACACTGCAAATGCACTGGTTGCAAGAACAATAACAACAATGATTGTAAAACTTTCCAGCTCATGATGAGGGCAAATCTTGTCTGCAATACCTGGTTATCTGTGACCACCAAGGACAAAAGATCTGGTGTCTCTGCCAGCCTGCAAAGCATTCTTGCACATGCTGTAGCTGTCTGTGTTGGCCAAGGTTCCATTGTCTGCAACAAAAACCACCATTGGCTTATTTTGCCTGCTTTGGCCTCTGATGTCTTGATGCACTTGCTTGCTTTGTGCCTTTGGTATGTGAAATGATGTAGCTGTGGGCAACGTATACACATACATGCAATGCAATCCCTGAAGATGACAATGTAGACATCTACACACTATGCAAACCCTCATAATGATAACAGATATGTTTACACATAAGAAAGAAATCAACAGGGTATGCTTGATATCCTGTTGTGCTTGTTGCTTGCTGCTGAAATACAGGAACAGCCCCTGTGCAGACCAGTAGCAACAATGCTGATGTGTGTAAACTATGCAGATCAGCATTGTGATATTTGACCATTTCTTGTGAGATTGAGGATGATAATTCTATACCCGCTCATACACCAGGTCAAGGTGTGATGCCAGCCATTCAGAGGCAAAGCTCTCTCGCTCAACCCATGTGCTCATACCACGCGGCGGCATGCGCTTACTACAGACATGTGGAATTTTCGCAACTGCTGCCTGGACCTTCTTGTCGTGCAATCGCGCCAGAATGGCTCCAACAGTGAAGCGAGCTGCCTTGTTCCCATGTGGGGTTGCATAGTGTTGGAAGCAGTTGTGCACACCGGCCATGTGCTTTGCAGCCACTGATGCAGCAACCTTGACATTGTCTAGCAGAAGGTATACAGCATCTAGGCGCATCAGGCTCAGCGTCAAAGCGTTGTCCCCTCGTTGAGCTGCAGGCAAGGCAGTGATCAACATGTGTAAATGCCGCGCATCAGGGATGTGTACCAGTCAATCGCAAGACGATGTTGTGGGTAGGCGATATCTCTCAGTTTGGCATAGTTCAAGACAGAGCTTGAGTCTGAAATGAGATCCAGCATGGCACGCCAACAAGAAGGTTCCGCAATGGGAATGGCTACATCTCAAGGATGTAGAGTCATGTGCTAAGCATGTTTTCTGTCCACAAGCTGTCAGCTGCTGCATATGCAAGCAAATATGAAGCAGACAGCAAAGCTCACCTATCGGTACCATCAGCCTAGCCAATGCCTCCTCCAATCTGCCGTCCTCAGAAAGCAATACATCATCGCGCTGCAATGTGATGTCCCTTGCCAGTCTGTCCAGCCACAGATGCAACAGGTCTTGCAGCTGCGCGCGTGCCAAGTGAGGCTTAGCAACGATTTCCAGCACAATAGACGTCCCCATGCGGAACAATGCAGTCATGTCCAGATCTTGATTGGGCAGATGGTGCACCAGCAGATCATGCAGCAGCTGGAATATAGCTGGAGTACTGGCTGCCATGCTGCCTTTCAAGGTGCGTGGTTGGTGGGGTATCCACTGCAGAGCAGACAGTGCAATTATGGCAAGGTGGACGTGCTCCTCAGCAGTAGCAGCTGCGACAGCAGAGGATGCAGCCTTGCGCTATGGGCCTGACTGCAACGGGTCTTGTCTAACACTGCTGCTAGTAGCTTCTGGGCGGCAGCAAGTGTCTTTGATAGCGGCTGCCTTGACACGTGGAGACACTACAGACTCAGGGTTGCTGGCTGCAGGCTCCAAGCTGGGGCTTTTGGTGCTGCCTGTAGAGCTGTTGCAAGCATGAGTACCACTTGTAGCACCAACAGGGTTGGCTGATACTGGATCTGAGTCAAAGTTACTGCTATCAGCCGGAGGCTTTGCATCTGTGACTGGGTAATGGCTGTCATGAGCAATTCCAGACCCAAGAACGTTGAGACCAGCTCTAGGGCTGCTTGGAGTAGCACCATCGGCAGGGCTGTCGCCTGTGGCTGTGTCCTGCATGGGCCTAGTATCACATGTGCGCGGCTTGAGAGTGCGGCTGATGAATGCCCTTGTCTTCTGGCTGGCTTCTTCACCAGACTGTAATCTTTTGTAGCACACCATGACATTCATCAGTTGAGCCACCATGCACATAGCCTCCAGTTGATCTTCCACCTCATCTTCATGGGGCCAATCTTCTTTTGGGAGCAGCTGCCGTGGAGAAGGGGAGCCAATGCATGAGGACACTGCACGCAAATGATGATGAGGCATTTGAGCGGAAGCTTCTTGGCACACATGCAGATATGTCACTTATCAACATCTACTTGAACCACTGGGCGCATCACCATTGTTGTTGGAACAGGACAACCAGGTTGGGCTTGCAGCACTTAGATCTGGTCAGGGCTATGATGCTACACCAGATGACAGTCCATGTAGGCCGCAGAGCATGACATCAAGATGTGACAAGCTTGCCTACTGTATCTTCACTTTCATCATTGTAGAGGGTCGGCCGTAGTATGCAAGCAAAGCAGTCCAGAGCATTGCTGCGCATCAAGAGCTGGAGTATGCTGTCTTGGCATACAGCATCGGCTACACACACGGCCAAATGCAAAAGCTCCAGTGCCTTTTGACGCCACCCGAGCCGCCGCCTGATGACCGTGAAAAGGACCACAAGGAAACCTGCAGAATCCATATTTAGTGTTAAGGACTGAAAGATGAGCATCAATGAGACATGCTTGCAATGTGCTTGTGGTTGTGTCTCACAGAGCACAGACAGTGTGCTCATCAACTGCAATGCTAGTCAGCAAAATGAGCCAGTCAGCCATGTGTTCGAAAGAGCACCAGGTTATAAAAAGCTCACAGCAATATTCAGTTGAGGAGTCTTCATTGCATGCCATCAAACATTCACTGCATGAATGTGAGTAAGCCAACAACAACACCTGTTTCGTACAAATATTCAGCAATATGCGCCGCAACATATGAACCAGGCTGCATTACGATTGCAGAAGGTCGCAGGTCAATGTAGCGGCTTTATATGTCAAGACCGTTTGCGGCTGTTTGAGGGCCTGGCGCGCCAATGTAAGGGAGCTCTGCACCAAGAGGCTCAGCAGCATACTGGTCTCATTGGCCTCAGATGGCAGCATGCTTTTGCTGCAGATGTGCTGTGTGCAACATTCTGATGCAGTGGAGATGCACTGAAGGAGATTGAACGCAGCTTCTTCATTTGAGTGTGTGTGAAGGCCGACCAGTGCTAGCAGCTTGCCAGCCAAGAATGCACCCCTGAGTACCGAGGCTGTGGGTGCTGTTTTGAATGTGAAATATTGATTTGAAGGCTCCTGTGCTGGTGTACAGGGCTCCTGACCCTTGTTGGACAACGCCATCAGGAACATCAGCAGCGGCTTATAAGGGATCAGGACTTGGTGATCTAAGCTCTCTGCGGCTGCTTCCCAGGATTTCAAGCAACAAACTGTTTCAGGGAAAGCTGTTGAGGCTGAGGCAGAGGCCAGAAGCTGCAAATGCCGATATTGATGGCTGATATGACGTCCGCTGAACCACACCTGAGCTATGCAGGTTTCTGACAAAGAAGCTAAAAGCTTGGCCTCGAACACATCTGTTTTTGTGAGTTCAGAAGCAAGCAACATCAGCAATACCTTTGCTGTAGCTCAATAGCTACCGTCACTGCGTCGTGGTTCTCAAGCAACAAGGCCTTACATTATTACTATCCATGGATCATAAAGTCATGAGTGTATGTACAGCAGATGCGTCATATGCATTTGACTAGAATGGCTTACATGTACATGTATACAGTTGAGTATAGCAGGTGCAGTTGTGCCACAGTGCACCATTAAGTCTGAAAAAATAATGCAGCAGCAACTATGAGCCCAAAGCTCCAATTCCAGCTTGTCCACTTTGTAGGATTTGGACACCCAATCCACAGATGCACAGATGCGCTGATCTGCTGAACTGCCTCGATCCATACCAGAATCGAATCTGCTGAGCTGCAGAGTATTCTGTCGAGCTGAACTCTTGTGGGCACAGGCTGCAATCTTTGCCCAATATACTAACGGCGGGATGGATTTCACTTGAGATCATCTCCATCAGTTGTATCAGCTGCACAGCTATGAAGCCTTGACCTGACAGCAGTGTGTGCTCAGAGTGCAGTCCATCCCGTTGCTTTCAGCTACGCTTGTGTTACTTGCATTGTCTTATACACTTGTGCAGGGCAGGATATACAGTATCAAATGTCAACATGCCAGCACAGTCTGCATGCACACTTGGTGACAATCTTACAACTAAGAATCCTCAACATCTGCCGATTCACAGAACGTTCTAGTTCTGGGTGTCAACCTTCTCAGGGCAGTACCACTGTGACGCATAGGTAGAAATGCAAGCACTGGCAAGTCTGTCTGCAGGCATATCAAGGTAAAGTTTTCAGTGAGTTGCAGACGAATGATTAGTTACAAGAGAGAGTCACAAACACTCATGCTGCAGTTTACCTTCAAATCACTAAATAAACAAAACGAACATCAACTCAAATGAACCCTGTTTGATTTCAGGCCAAAGAACATTAGACACCCAAGAACATTTGTGCCTATACAGCACAACAATCAAGCCATAGCCTAAAGTTGCCAAGCACACAAGCTTTCTTACAAAACTTGTGCTGACCCAATCTACAGAGTGCGTTCACCACTGTAGTATGTATAGCCAAAAAATGAAACATGAAATTATGAGATATTGTCTGACAGCTCGCGCCTGTCATGTGGAAGTACAAGACTATTTGATCATACACGCCGCCGCAAGGGCAACTCTGCCATTACATTGCAGATGTGTAAATGTTTCAGCCTGATGTGGTAAGCATAGGCCCGATGTGCTGCTACCACAAGTTTATCCTGGCCTCAGCCAATTTGCTGCTGTCACAATTCATTTCTGGCCTCGGCCAAATTGCTGCTGTCACAGGTTGTTTCCTGGCCTCAGCCAATTTGCTGCTGTCACAATTTAGTTCTGGCCTCAGCCAACTGTGCCTCAGTGACAGCCCACAGCTTGGTTGCTAACTCAGCATCCTGTGCTTTTGCAGTTGGCTTGGCAACTTTGCAGTCCTGCAGGTAAGCGCCAGACTGGCCCTTGAGCTCTGGTGCTGTGGCTGCATACACTGCTGTTGCTGCCCCCTACACACCACTTAGACTGTCAATGCCCTTGTCAACAGGTGAGGCCAATGGTCAATGTCCTAAGGTTTTGGTCAAGGGTTTTGGTCAAGGGTTTGCAAGAATATGCTGCTGTTGCTGGCCCCTGCATAGCACTCAACATTGTTAATGTCCTAGGGTAATGAGCAGGGTTTGCAAAGATTCATGGTGTCAATGTGTGCAGGTTATGGGTCCAACGCTTGCAAAAGCTGGAGGTGCAGGGTGTAAAGGTTAGAGGGCCTGGGCTTAGGGTTTGCCCAGGTTAAAGGGTGTGATTGTTTGAGGATATTGGTCCATGGTTTGCAAAGACACATACATGTTGTTGAGGTCCTTTGCATTGTGCTGCAGTGCAGTCCAGCAGCTTGACATTGTTGACTTCCCATCAGTGCGCTTTCAAACATTGCTTATTACCACAGCTGTCCAGAGCTTCAGCCAATACTATGGACTTCAGTGGACAAAGAAGAGAGGACATTAGTGGACATGCAAAATGACCCAATAGTGGCAAGGTCAGCGGACACAGCAGTTCAAAAGAAAAGAGCATGGTCATACACAATTGCAGAGAAGGGCATATGAAATGCGAGGTGTGAAGTCTAGTAATGATTCCTGGCAAAAAAACCAGGTGCACTTGTGCCCAACAATGTGATGGACCTGAGCAGGGCTATTGACAAAGGAGAGGACTTTTCAAAGAAGAAGAAGAAGTTGCACTGGCTCGACAGTGTGACATACCTGAGCAGGGTTTTTGGCAAAGAAGCAGCCAGCAAGCTTGAGAAAGGGCTTCAGCACGGGGGTATGCTGCCAGAGGCCTGTCAGAATGACTCCAGGGTGCAAAGCAAAGGCCTCCACATTTGTCCCCTCAGTCCTGCAGCAGATTTTCGATTAATTGCGCAAATGCATTGTTGTGATTGTGAAGATGCAAGGTCACTGATGCAGGCTTGGTAGGATCATTCCTGGATTCAAAGCAAAAGCGAGCACTAGCAGCAACAGCAGCAGCAGCAACGGCCCTTGCATTTGGACTCTGCAAGTATAATCAACATCTTTGTCCGCAGCGCTGCTGTTTTATACGACACAAGGCAAGTAGGGAAACAGTGAACGCTCTGCAGTTGCAGCGTCGCAGCAGACAACATTACTGCGCTGCTTACAAAAACTTCTCTTTAGTTGACTTCAAACAGAACATGCTGATACAGGAACTGAGCCTCGTCATGTAATGCATGCCAGGTGTGATTGTCTCATGAGTGAACCATTTGATGCAAGATGATGTGACAACCTACTATGTTTGATTGCCCTGTAAAGGCAACATTCAGCATCAAATCTGGTGACAACATGCAGTGTGCAATTGTCCCATTATTGATTCATTCAATGCCATATCAGATGAAGACACATGTGTCAATCAGGGTGTTTCACCTCCTGGCAAGCTCCTTGGCAAAAAGTATGTTGCACAGCTTGCTCTGTCCATATGCTTTCCAGGTCCCATACTTCCTGTGCCGAAAGTGAAGATCCTCAAGGTCCAAACCATCCATTTGATGCGCTGATGATGACACAGCTATGATCCTCACAGGTGTGCCCTGCATGTGACGTACCCATGCCACTTCGGGTATAGGATGTTTCAGGATTTGGAGATAACGATTATGGCAGAAAAACACAATGGTCAGCTGGGTATCCCAACTTGCGTGTAATGCATCTCCAGCAGGTGTGTCTGGCATATACAAGGCCAATGACATTACCAGAATGCATTGACTAGGTAGGTGTTTCAGCCTGCTGGGTTCGCTGATGATAACATGGCAGCAATACTATCTGGCACCAGAGTACATGTTTGATTCCAAGCAGATTGCTTCAAAGGCAGGCAGCAACACTGTGAGTTTGATAGGTGCCGGTGTTACAGACAGGCCATATCAGCAGCTGTGCAATGAGTGCAAATGCATGATGCCTAAATTCTGAAATTTGTGCATTACCTGCTGTCTGAACTTGTCCATCAGCAGATGTGTCAGCTCGAAATGGCCAAAATGGTTGGTTCCAATTTGCATCTCAAAGCCATTCTTGGTGTAGCTCTGAGGACAGGCCATCACACCAGCATTAAGGAAGAGGACGTCTATGGAAGGCTCAGAGCTAAGCTGTTTGGCCAGCCGATGCACACTGCTCAGGTCTGCCAAATCCAGTTGAGACACTTCTACGTGGCCCTGCAGCAGCAGCAGTAGGCCTGAATTTTGTGCTGCAGGTGATAGACGCCAGAAGAGCAAGCAAAAATAGGTGCAGGCCAAAGCTCAACCTTGACCCCGGAGGACTGAAGCTGCCGAGCCACTTCCTGTCCAGCCTCGACTTTGCGACTAGTCAGTATGACTCTCGCGCCAGCGTGAGCCATGGCGCGAGCCGTCTCAATGCCAAGCCCAGAGTTACCACCTGCAGGAAGGCAGCTGTTTGGTTTGAAAAGTGACAGGGCCAAGGAAGCTTGCACGATGGTCGAGCTGTGGATGACTGGAAAAATGTCAAGCAAGCTAACATTGGTGTGCCAGAAGCAATAAAGACGGAGGTTTACCTGTGATCACAGCGGTCTTGCCGGTCAAGTCAACTCCTCTCAAGGCTTGCAGAGCTGTCGACCCGGAACCAAGAACAGGCGCCATGGCTACTTAAGACAGCGAAGACACAATGCTGCTGCCTGTAGCAGCTTGTTGCACCCAGAACTTGCGGCAGGACAAGTCGTCACTGTTCTGCATGCGGTGTAGGTAAACCCCTGCATGTGCAACATAGGAACATCAATTAGTCAGTGTAGAGCATGCAGAGGGACACGCGCATGTTTCAGTGAAGTGTGTGTACATGCTCGGACGCAAAGATCGCACAGAAGACACAATGGCATGTCGAACATGCATCGGCAGCATCAATCATGTCTCTGCCTGGTTCCAAGAAAGCAACCAGGAGATTGTGTTTTCCTGGGACAATGCATACGTGTCAGTCTGACCTGTAAGTTCATTCGACATTGTGAACCAAGAGGGATTACAATGCTTTAGCCAGCCAGCAAGTCTGATCACATGTAGAAGAAGACGAGTGTCAAATTTGGAAGACAGTAAGACAGCTTAGAACGAACTTGAAAACTTGCATGTGATCTTGTTGTGCAGAAACGAATCTCATGGTGTTGGTGTCAATGGAAAACACAGGAGCGTGTTGCAATTGCTGCTTAACTGCCTGGAGAGCTGGATGAGTTGAGTGTACCCTCCAAAACCATATGCGTTTCATCTGCAACAGCCACATAACCACAATGTGTGCAGACCCTACTGCCCTGGCAATACGCGTACGCTGACCCCCAGCAAATCAGCCAAGAACAATATTGGCAACTGATGAGAGCCAAGTCTAAACTATAGAAACCGCTGCATGCGCCTACCAGAAACAGGCAGCTGACAATGCCGCCTATGCTGACTGAAAGGACTTAACCACTGGCAATGGTGGTACGTGCATGCGACAACCCTAACAGCCTTAGGACATTGCAGGGCATGGGTGCCACCCAAATCCTGACGCAGGGCTTCAACGATTGTACCAACCTGCAGGACAGGGATAGCGCCTCTGTCAAGAGGCATGCGCTGCGCTCATGGGCCCATGCCCAACGGATTGCCAAACAAGTAGCTTTGGAGCCAAGAGGGCATTTTTAGCACCATTCCCAACAGAAAACGCATCATAAAGATTGTCAAGCAAGAATGTGTGGAAAAGCAACCCAACAGGACTGGCAGCTATCTTGTTCCAGAAAAGAGTTTGTTGCCACCCAAAAACCTGCAGTGATGACAGCCCTAACTCCTTAAGCAGCCTAGCACTAACTCAAGGTGTAATATACTAGGCCCTACAGATGTGCCTAAGGTATTTGTCATAGATATACTGTAAAGCAACCCATGCCTTCTGTGCTGCGCCACGGGGTATATGCATGCCCCACACCTCACAGCCGTAATGCAGACAGGGCACAAGGATGCCTTGCAGCAGGAAGAGCTTGAGGTTGACTGTGTTGCCACACTGCAGTTGTGACCGTCAACATGGCACCGTCAATCACGATGTCGTCCACAGCCATCTGATCCTTGCCCCAGTACAAGACCTTGATGCCTAGAGGATCCTGATCGAGACGCTGCAAAACATCTCGGACAGACGGTTGGTGTGCGAAGTACAACACAGCGAGGGGACACGCGTTGCAGAGCGCGTGCGCAAGTGTCTTCACAGAAAATTTGAACATAGTTTGAAAGGGAAGATAGGAGGAAAAACAGCTATGGGGTTTGAAAATCAGATAGCATGGTCAGGAAATGTCTACAGCCCGTGTAGACACTTTGTCTACAGAGCTTGTAGACAAATGTATCTACAGGGTCTGTAGACAGAGAACAGCGACTCGCATCCGCAGCATGAGCATAGCATAGCACGCAGCTAGCGCAGAGCTCTGCGGTCTTCCGCCCGTTCGTCCGCTTGCAAGTCGATCCAGTAATCAGAATGACGGAGGTCGGCTCGGTATCTGTTGCACCCCCTGCATGCCTGCAATCGGCCCCAGACAACAGCACATGTTACGTCTATGGAGCTGTGAAAGCGGGCGAAAACGTGACACGCTGCATATCTGCTCCCGTGTAAAAAGATACGAGTGCATCCACACCGTCTGTCACAGTTACTGACCCGTACAACCCAGCTGAAGTGCAAGTCAAGATCAACGATCTCTTCAATGGGCATGCAAGGTCTTTCACCATTGTCGACTCAGAGTCCAGAAAAGCTGGTATGCTTACATACATTGAATGGCTTGCTCAAAGCTTATGCTTGCCTTGCTGTGCCTTTGGAACAGCTTCACGTGCTGACAGAAGCAATGCATGCATGGCTGGTTGCAACACCAGCTGCTACTGAGGACTCATCAGAAGAAGCAGTAGCAGCAATATCACAAACATTGCAGCCAGTGGTAAGTCTGTTTACTCTGCGCTCTGGCACAGCTGTCAACTTTCTGCTTCACCACGTCCCTCTTCTGAGCATGCAATCATGCTCACTGCCACATTCTCTTAGGCTTGCATTGTTTGCATGTGCAACCACAATTGAATGTGGCACAATGCAGTGATGTGTGCACACTGCTTATACTGCCTTCTCTTTGTTTGGCTGCAAAGTGACAGTTGTGCAACAATGCAGGTGGCGATAGGAAGTTTGCGCACTGCAGGTGATAATGCTGCGAAAGGCATTGTCGACACAGGTGGGGCTGCATGAAATGTTTGGCCTGTAGATGTGTTTCAGCCAACTTCTCATGCATGCTATTCAGCCAATATGCACAGCAGTAACATTGTTCTGACCAACATCATTAATCATCAAAGCTGTTTGATTGTATGTTGTGTTAGCAGAACTTCAGTCAGCTCAATCCTGGTTTCTCTTGCAGGGGTCCATGAACACATGCGCTTCACTCAGCTGCTCGACGTAGCAGAGTACAAGTGGAATATGTAGACCATATCTGGTGTCAGCAAGCTGACGCTGGTGCATGCAGATTATAGTCCATGTACTTCTGGATTCAATGTAGCTGTGGCACCAGACATGGGTGATGGCATCATACCGCTGCAGTGTTGGGTTCCAGCAGGGCTGTTCTGCCCAGGTAGTGTGACAGACATTTATTCAATTATAGCATGTTTCATTTCTACTTTGTGTCTTACTTGGCTTCACTGCAGAAACTGCTCATTGGTTGCTGCATTGCATAACATGCCTGTAAGCTCTTTCTGGTACAGGCAGCGCTAAATTCAAGACGGTGTCAGTGCCCTGTCACTACAGTGGTATCAGGGCAGCTGTGGGTGCCTCAGTGCCTCAACAATAGAGGGACAAATCCCCTTCCCAAATCTGTCAGCACAAACACCAAGGTCAGCAACACCACGCTAGGCTGCATCATGAGGCAGCTGATGTCTGGAGTGCAGATCCTGTCCTCCAGCGACCAATGCAAGACATGACAGAATATGCACACAACCCGGTTCCCTGGTGTCACACAACAGCATGCACTTCAGCCTGACATCCCTCTCTCACGGCTGGTTGCCACTGCCATCAGAAAAGACAAGCAGTGGGCTGGGATGTGGGTCACCAAGGCTCTAGCTATCGCTCTGAAGCACAACATCATGGTGATTGGCAGTCACGGCTCTTGCATGTACTTCAAGAGTAGGAGTGAGCATAGCAGGACCCATGGTCAAACTGTGCCTTACGCCGCTTACCCCAGTGGTGCAAACACAAGACAAGCTGCATCAAAACATGATGTGCCCATTGAGGCACTTGAAACTGCCACATGCTTTGTGGTGTGGGATGTGAAAGGCCACTACAGCCCTGCAATCTGCAGCCCCTCCAACTCCAACTCAGGAGGCCTTGACAGCACAGGGTTATGCAGTGGAAGCAACCCCCAAGGCTGCATGATCATGAGTTCCTGCTGTGCATTGGTTTTCCTACTGCTGATTGGCAGCCCTGTCACTATGTTAGTCATTGACAAGCCTCAAACATGTCTCCAAACTGATTGCAAATGCATGCAGTGCATTCTACTTTGTAGTCAAGGTGAATCATCAGATGCAATATGATTGAAAGCTCTCTGAGTCAAGGCATGTATTCAGGACGATCCTTTCCTAAATACGTTGAATTTACATGTGCATTGGCTGTTGTCATGTCTCGACGTCACTGCAAGCCTCATGTGTATTGGCTGTTGTCATGCATTCACCAGAATCGACCTCCAGGCCATCCACATTGCTGCACAGCATGCATGCATTGCTTACAGCCACTGTACACCGTCAAAACAGGTCATTGCAAGCCTCATGTGTGTTGGCTGTTGTGCATGCATTAATTGATATTGCTGCACACTGCTCACAACCGTTGTACACTGTCAAAACAGGACACTGCAGGCCACATGTGTACCAAGATACTGTGTCGTCAAAAGCTATAAGTTTAGCAATTGAACAAGCTTCATTCTTACTGCATACTTCTGAAGACAGGACACTGGACAGTGCACTCTGCTGTCGACTCAGGACACATTGCTTGACCAAGCATATAACTCCTGCATGTTCAACTGACTAAACCTGGATGATGATGTACTTCTCTTCAAACAACGTCAAGAGTCAATCTTTGTACACGCAGTTCATGCATACCACCATGTGATTCGGTTTGCATGTGACAAAAATGGAACAGACATCATCTTCATGATGTCAGTTATGAGGAGACTCAAAGTCATCATCAAGAATACTTGCGTCCAAACTGTCAACAAAATCAACTCAACACCCACAGGGTCCTCCAAACTCAGCAAGATCGCTGGCAGTGTCTTCAGCATCATCAGCACTGCTTTGTAGAATCTCAGTATTGGCCAGATCTGCCACATTGCTTAACATGGCTGCCACATCGATGTGCCTCTGAAAAGGCGGTAATGCAGCCAATTGCA
>JAABUK010003195.1_pt1 | contig 28033 bp, 34 predicted proteins | sample 5559141 | NCBI WGS metagenome assembly JAABUK01 (sample SAMN10711869, study PRJNA513367) | rock metagenome | isolation source: Antarctica rocks | place: Antarctica: Victoria Land, Pudding Butte nord | collected 2016-01-03
CGCCGTTGAGAAGCAGCGTGCCGATGGGCACGCGGTGGAAGGCCTCGCGCAGGTTGTCGAGGAGCGCCCAGTGCTGTGGAAGCAGGTGGAGCGACGACGAGAAGATCTCGTCGCGCGGCTTCGACGCCACCGAGAGCATCCAGAGGTATCAACGTCGAGGAACTACGGGCCGACCCGTATGAGCAGGCGGAGTAGGCCAGCGGCTAGCTCAACCCCCGTGCGACTGCGTTGAATTTGGTGCTCAGCTTGGTGCCGACCGCCGTGAAAGCGCCGATGCAGACGATTGCGATCAGGCCGGCGATGAAGCCGTATTCGATCGCGGTCGCGCCGGATGTGTCGTGCAGAAATCGTCGAAAGACCTCGTCCATGGGGATTCCTCCAACCTCACACGGTAGCCGGAAGTAATTACACGATCGCTAAAAAGGGTTCGTAGCAACAGCTTCTGGTGCAGGCCAACACGGGCCTTGAGGCAAGGCGGAACCTAATCCATCAGCGGCCAATTCAGCCCGCAGCGGCGGAGGCTTGCCACGTCCGAGAAAACCGTTGTGGTGGTCGAGGATGACGCTCTTCTGCGAAGCGATGCGGTCGCCATGCTATATGCCGCGGGCCTCACCGTCGTCGATTTTGCGACCGCCGATGAGACAGTCGTCTTCATGGAACAGCACGCCGGCAAGGTGGCTGCCGTGTTGACCGACGTGCAGTTGCCTGGAAGGCTCGACGGTTTCGACTTGGCCGTCAAGATCTCGATAAGCTGGCCCGACGTCTTGGTCCTGATAACCTCAGTTCGACTTTGCGCATTTTGTTGACGAAGGATGAGTCGATTTCGGGGTCTGTGGATTCCTCCGAGCAGGTGAACTGCCGCAGAGAGGGCTATGACGGTCGGCATTGACGAAGGCGGCCGATTGAGCGCGTGGGTTTCGCCCTTCCGGCCTTTGTTCACGCATCCGACCTGGCAGCGTGTCCTGGTCCTGATCGAAGGTGCTGTGCTTGCGCCGCACAGGCGAACCATCAGTGCGGCCCTGCGCGCGGCGGGCAAGGACGAGGATGCCGGCTTCGCCCGCTACCATGCGGTGCTCAATGTTCGTCTTGTTGATCGACCGCTTCGCTGCCTCGGGGCCGGTGGTAATCGGCCTCGACGATACAATCGAGCGGCGATGGGGCGCCAAGATCAAGGCACGCGGCATCTATCGAGACCCGGTGCGCTCCAGCCACGGCCACTTCGTCAAGGCCAGCGGTTTACGCTGGCTGTCGGCCATGTTGCTGGTACCGGTACCCTGGACCGACCGCATTTGGGCCTTACCCTTCCTCACGGTTCTCGTGCCTTCGGAACGATCGGCGCCGGACCGCGGGACGAGACACAAGACCCTGATCGACTATGCCCGGCAGATGCTGCTGCAGATTGCCCGCTGGCTGCCCCACCGTCGCATCGTTGCGGTGACCGACAGTGGCTTTTCCGCCATCGATCTGCTCGACGCGGTTCGGACCAGGGTCTGCATGGTCACCCGGCTCCGGCTCGACGCCCGCTTGTTCGCCCCAGCGGCACCCCGAAAGGCGGGAACGATCGGGCGGCCACGACGCACCGGCGAACGCCTTCCAACACTCGCCAAGCGCTTGGTCGACCCGCGAACCCAGCGGGGTCCCGGTTCGGCGCTTGTTCAAACCAGCGTCGTCTTGATCGAGGCTCCAGCCATCCCATGACCTCCGAATCATGGTGGCCCATCGATTCAGAGATCTTCAAAGCGCGCAACTGTAATGCTAGTGCACCGACTCAGACGGAAGGTACACCTACCGTCTGAGATGAATCGGTGCACCGCCTCCAAGCTGGTGGGCCGACTGTTCCAGACGGATGAATCATCCGTCTGGGTCGGACCACTAGTAGCAAACCGACTCCTTTTAAGTCAGCCTCGATTTGCAACGTGTCCAATCACGCAATGCGGAACCCGCAGTCTACCGGCAGAACGACACCCGTAATGCCGGAGGCGCTCGGGGAGCACAAGAAGGCGACGGCATTTGCGACCTCGGTCGCCTTGACGGATCGTCCGAGCGCATTCGAGCGTCGGCTTTCCGGCGCGTTTCCCGGGGCAGTACGGACTTTCGACCCCTCACCTCGCATGGGTTGTTCCATGAAGCCCGGCGCGACAGTGTTTACCCGGATCGCCTTCGGGCCGAGCGCGACCGCGAAGAACCTGGTGAGCTGCTCGATACCCGCCTTGGTGGCCTGATAGATGTAAGAGCCTTGGATGGCGCCCGTCGAGACCGAGACGGTGCTGATCTGGACTATGGCCCCACCGTCCGCCACGTGCCGGGAAGCCAGGGTGAGAAGGCGCAAAGTGCCTTTCAAATTTACCTCGATCGAGTCCTGGACCAGAGCTTCGTCGTAAATCCCGGCACTCGCTCGTCTGAGGACCCCATGGTTGATCACAAGACCCAGCACGGTCCCCAGCGCAGTGGCCGCCTCGAAGAGCGCCGCGACACTGGCCTCGGAGGTGACGTCCGCTTGAACGAAATGCGGATGATCGCTCGGATCATCCGGTGCCACGACGTCAGCCGCGACCACGCACCAGCCGTCGTCCATCAAGCATCGGCAGATGCTTGTCCCGATCGTTCCTGTCGCCCCCGTCACGATCACCACACGTGTCACATCGCTCTCCTCTGTTCAGCGGCTGACGCCATCGTCGCCCCACACCGGTGCGAGACGCGGGAACAGCGAAACGGCGTTCTCGCGCGCGATTCGGTCCGCGTCTCGCGCCGGCACGATTTGGGGGTCCGTGAGCGACCGCATCTGGTCTTCGATCACGGTCTCGTAAGCGTAGGGCCAGTCACTCCCAAACAGGATCCGTTCGGGATCGGCGAAGGCGAGCAAGGCTCCAAGACCCGGCCGGTCCGCAGTCAGCGCAACGTCGAACCAGAACCGGCGCATGAGGTCGATTACCATTACGGCGGTGACCACCTCGTGCCGAAGCGTCAGCGCCGTCGGATGCCTATCGCGCAAGAAACGCTCGTTGTCCGGAGGCTGCGAGAGTTGTCGCATCGCGATCGTCGCGACCCGCCAGGCGAGGAAGGGAAGAGTTCCCCCGCCGTGTGACAGGATGAAACGAATTCGAGGGAAACGGTCGAGCACGTCCGCGAACACCATGCTGACGGCGGCCCGCGTGGTTTCGAACGGGTACTCGAGCATAAAGTTCGGCACGCCGAGGGCAATGTGCCCGTGCGAGGGATGCCGGCCGGGGTGGACGAGGACGACGGCCGCGCGGTAGTCGAGCACGCGCAGGAGGGGGTCGAAACGGCTGTCGCCGAGATAGGCGCCCTCGTAGCTCGTCAGGAGCCCAACGCCGTCGAGCTTCAATTTGTCGAGCGCGCGGATCGCCTCGTCGCAAGCCCCTTCAACGTTGGGCAGCGGAAGAGCGGCGAAGGCTCCAAGCCTGCGATGCCGCGCGACCCAACCGGCGGCTTCGTCGTTGCAGATGCGCGCCAGAGCGACCGCCTTCGCGTCATCGCCGAGGTGCGGTCCCGGCGCGGACAGAGACAAGATCGCAGCCGCGATGCCCCGCCGGTCCATCATCTCAATGGACAAGTCCGGTGTCCAAGGCGGGGTCCGGGCGGCCGCGCCCAGAGCCTCATAGAGGGCCGCCCTGTAGGATTGCGGGATTGCGTGCAGGTGCACGTCAAGCAGGCGCGGCATCGGCGGTCGGGGGTCCTAGGTTTCGAGCCGATACAGGTCGATCGCGGTGGTCCTCATGACCTGGGCCAGCCTCGCCTCGGCCTGACCGGAGGTGAGTTCCCCGTCCTCGCGCATCCCGCTCAACGCCAGGGCCAGCGCGGTGCGGCCGGCCCGATCCATGAGCCAGGCCTTCTCCTCCCAGCCGGCAAGCGGGTTCGCGAGCGGTTCCATGCCTCCGAGCATCCCGATGGACCGATCGGAGTAGGCGTCCGTGCCGTACAGAAGCTTCTCGGGGTGCCATTCGAGGGCCGCCCGAATCTGCCGCGAAAGTGAGCGCGGGTATTGGTAGAGGTTGGCGCACGAGAAATCCGTGTACACGTTCTTGTTCGTCAGGAGCGCGACCGTCTCGATGACAAAAGGCCAGCCGCCGTGAAGCAGCACGAAGCGCGTCCCGGGCACGGCGCGGATCAGGCGTTCCATCAGTAAAGGGTTAGAGCCGGCAATCACAAATCCCTGCTTGAGGCCAAGCCCTGTGTGCATCTGAACGACGAAGCCGATCCGACCCGCCTCCCTAACAAGCCGCTCGAACAGGAAGTCCTGAAGCGCCTTGTGGTCCGATCCCCTCAGCGCGCCATCCCTGATGCCGTTCAGGTAAAGCCGCCGGGCTTCCGGCTCCTCAACGAGGTCGAACGCAAGCGACCGGTTGTAGGGACCGTGGAATTTCAACCCGACCGCTCCCTGCTCTTTGTAAAGCGCAAGGGTGGGCAGCATCACCTCCTCGACGTAGCGATCGAGGCTCGGAGGACGTTCGCCTGACGCGGCGCCCTTGCAGAACCGGTCGTTCGTGGCGCGGTACATCCGCGCCATTCCCGATGGGTTCACCTCAGACATCGGAAAGGGCCAGAGGAACCAGTCCGAGAAGGCGCACCAGCGGAAGTGCGGCGCGGCTTCGGACGCGCTCGGTCCGGGCGCGATGGCGATCATCGTCTCGATGTTCAGTTTGTCGAGGATCCAGGCATTGTAGCCCACGCCCTTGCCCTCGATCAGGGCCTCCTTCCGGGCCATCAATTCCCGCAATCGGGAAAGGGACCAGTCCGGCTCCGTGTAACCCCATAGGGCCGCCCACGCATCCAAGTACTCCGGATTATCGAGGCGCATCCGCAGGGGCAGTGTGACGCCGTAGGGTTGGAGCGGTCGGTCGGGATCCCCTTTCGGTTCGCCACCGACCGGCACGGGATGAGCGTGCTGGTCTATGGCGCGGATGGCGAACGCTTCGCGTTCGAGTCCCGGGTCGAGGCCGGTCATCATCGGCGCGCCGACTTGGCACGAGAGAACGGGGATTTTAGCCTTTGCGGCTCGCGAGGCGAGGGCTCGGTAGATTTGGTCGTCATGCTGGCACCCCCTTGTCGTCCACGCGCGTCTGCGACGTACCCGAGCTTGGCAGAAAGAGCCGCAGCGGCATTGAGAGTCGCGCGGATCTGTTGCTCGGTCGGGACCGCCGGGATGGACTGGACGGAGTCCACCACGCCCAGGGTCGCCCGAAGCGCGCCTGACCGATCGAAGACGGGCGCGCCGAGCGTGTTGAGGCCAATCATTACCTCGTTGGGCGCGGTTGCCCAGCCCTGCTCCCGGATGCGGACCAGTTCCCCAGCAAGACAGTCAGGGTTCGTAATCGTTAGGGGTGTTGAAGGGAGCAGGTCAGCGCTGAGCACCGCCTCGCGCATCGCTGGGTCCCCGAACGCCAAAGCGACTTTGCCCTGGGCGGTCGCGTGGGGAACGAGCAGGGATCCCTTTCGAACGCCGATCTCGATGATTGATCTGCCAAGGATCGTTGCTGCCACCCGTACGCCCGCGGGTTCGACAAGTGAAAGCACAGCCGTGTGGCCAAGGTTGTCGCGGAGGGCCCGCAAGATCGGCAAGGCGATTTCCGCCAGACCCGGGCTGTCGTCCAGCACAAACGCCAAAGCGACTGATCTTGGTCCGATGCCGTATAATTCGGTCATAACGTCCTGAATTAGGAACTGGTGGTCCACAAGGGTTTTCAGGTGGCGAAAGACCCGGCTCTTTGTGGACTTGAGCGCCGTCGCGATCTCGGTGACGCCGGCCGGTCTCCCGCCTTTCGCGATGTGCTCGACCAAACGCAGACCGAGCAGCGTACCGCTGACGCCTGCGTCCGCGTCACCCGTTATCCGCGACACCTGCGCCTCCTCCGGCGTGCGATCGTGATCACGCTTTTCGGTCATTCATGCGGGTCAGTTGACAGCCGCGGCCACGCGATGTCAATCTAAAATCAGAACAACGTACCGCTGAGCGGGACATGAGGGAGAACGAATATGCTCCGCACAAACGGCTCTGGCGAACATGACAGAGAAGCGCCGGCCTCCGCTCGCCGAGCTTGGTTTGCCCGGAAAGTCGACACGGAATCCGTGGTTGCCGTCCGCCGATCGACCGCGAAGACCCGCGAAATGAATCGGGTAATCGGGCTGCTTGCACTTTCCGCAACATGGGTCCTGTCTGGCGCAAATCCCGGCTTTGCGGCGACCGCCCTGACGATCCAGCTCGGCGTTCCTTCGCCCGATATCGCCTATTCTGACATCTACGTCGCACAGCAACAGGGGTTCTTTAAGGACGAAGGGCTCGACGTTGAGGCTCGGACGACGTCCGGCGGCCCGCTCGCCCTTCAGATCGCGTCGAGTGGTGGCGCCGATCTCGCGGGCGCCTCCTTCGAGCCTTTCCTGTCCGGGTACGCTCAGGGACTTCGCGGGAAGTTTATATTCCAGAAGTATGACGAGCTGATCTACTACATTGCTGTTCCCGTGAACTCGGGCATCGAGACCGTTTCCGACCTCAAAGGTAAGCGCATTGGCGTCACTAACATGGCGAGCGTCGCGATCCCGATCGCCAAGTCGATGTTGAAGCAGGCCGGCGTCGCCATCACCCCCGACATGTTCCTGCCGGTCGGGCTCGGCAACACGGCCCTCGTCGCCTTGAAGAACGGGGACGTGCAGGCCTTGGCGATGTGGAACAGTGCTTTTGCAAGCCTCGAGCAGACGGGGATGCGGTTCCGCTTCTTCCACCACCCCACGGCCGGACACATCGGCAACGGCGGCTATTTCGCGTCCGACAAAACGATGAAGGAGAAGCCGGACGCGATCGTCGGATTCCTGAAGGCCGTCGTCCGGGCGCATGTGGCCATCCGCGCCAACCCGGACCTGGCAATCCAGGCGTTCTGGACCGTCTATCCGGCTGGGAAGATCGGTGCGACCCCCGACGAGCAGCGTCAGAACGCCATGAACCAGCTGAAGACGATGGGCATATTCTTCGACAAAGGCCCGGCCGACCAGATCGGCAGGCTCGACCTCGACAGCGTCGGGCGGTACCTCGCCGTCATGAAGGAAGAGGGCGTGATGACTTCCGACCTCAAGCCAGCCGACGTCGTCACGAACGACTTCATTGCGAAAGCGCAGGCCAGATGACGGCGATCAAAGGCTCCGAACGCGTACGATTTTCCGTCGGAGTGGCCACGTGGTGATTCCCGGGTTCGCCACGCAAAGCGCATCGGCGGACGCGTGCCTGGCGCGGGGGGCTCCCGAGTTCATCCGCGTCGCCGGTGTAGGAAAGACGTTTACCAGCGCCGACACGACAACCGTTCGAGCGGTCGACTCGATCTCCTGTTCGATCGCCGAGGGGGAATTCGTCTCAATCCTGGGCCCGTCGGGCTGCGGCAAGAGCACCTTGATGATGATGATCGCGGGGCTCCTCGCGCCCACGGACGGAACGATCACCTATCGCGACAGGCCGGTGGCTGGGCCGCAAGATGATTGCGGGATCGTGTTCCAGGACGGGGTTCTGCTTCCTTGGCGCACGGTGCAGGCAAATGTCGAGCTTCCATCCGAGGTTCGAGGTGTGCCCCGTGATGAGCGCGCCAGGATGTCACAAGCAATGATCGATCTCGTCCGACTCAGCGGGTTCGAACGAAAATATCCGTCTGAACTCTCCGGTGGAATGCAACAGCGCGTCGCCATCGCCCGGGCCTTGTCGCTGAGGCCATCCGTACTTTTGATGGATGAGCCTTTCGGAGCCCTCGACGCAATGACGCGGGACGAGATGAACATGGAACTCCAGCGCATTTCGCTCGAATCCAAGACGACGGTTGTCTTCGTCACCCATTCGATCGTTGAGGCGGCGTTCCTTTCGGATCGGGTGTTCGTCATGTCCGGGCGCCCCTCCAGCATCCGGCGGATCGTTGACATCCCGATCCCCCGTCCTCGTCCCATCGAGCTAATGAACTCCGGTCAAATCGGCAACGTCGTCAGCGAACTGCGCGAACTCCTCGAAGCCAAGAGCAAACCGGAATGACCGATATGCGCGCGATTCGGCCGCCCTTATCGCGCTTCGGCGAGAGCGCCTTGATCACAGGGCTGGTCATCCTCTTCTTTGTGCTGTGGGAACTGTCCGTCGACGGGTTTCATGTTCCAGAATACGTGCTGCCCGCGCCGAGTCGGATCCTGCGGCAGCTCGTGACCGATTTCGCCACGGGGACGATCCTGCCTCATCTGTGGGTCACACTCGTCGAGGTTCTCGCCGGTTTCGCCGTCGCTGTCTTCGCCGGACTCGTGCTCGGGACGGCGACCGGCCTGATCCCGTTGTTTGAGCGGGTCACCTACCCTTTCATCCTGGGCTTTCAGGCGGTGCCGAAGGTCGCGATTGCGCCTCTCCTGATCATCTGGTTCGGCTACGGCCTGCAATCGAAGATCGTCACGGCGGCCGTGATCTCCTTCTTCCCGCTCTTCGTAAACGTGGCGACCGGGCTCAAGACGGTCGATCCCCGTCGCTTGCTGCTGATGCGGGCACTCAAGGCGTCTGCAATCCAGACTTACCTGAAGGTGCGGCTCCCGAGCATGCTGCCCTACCTCTTCTCGGGTCTCGAGGTCGCGCTCGTCTTTTCCATCATCGGAGCGATCGTCGGCGAGTTCATCGGATCGTCTGTCGGGCTCGGCAGCGTCATCGTTCAACGCCAGGCGAGCATCGACGTCGCAGGAGTGTTCTCGGTCGTTATCATCCTATCGCTCATGGGCATCATACTAACCTGGCTTTTGCGTCTGGCGCAACGCCGCTACTACTATTGAGAGAGCAAGTGCAAGGAGCCTGGTAAAGGCAAGATAGGCAAAGGTACGAGCGCATGAACGACAGCGGTCCTTGATGGAGACTCGGTCCGCTCGTCTGCAAGCGAGTGGCTCGCCTGAAGGACTAACCTGTCTTATTCGGTGCGCCCCGACGGCGTAGATCACCAACGGAGGGAGGTTCCGTCCAGATAGTTGTCGGTTGGATCTGGTAGCTGGCAGGCGGGTCGGTCGAGTAATCGGCCGGGTCGAAGCCCTGCGACAAAGGCCGCCTTGGGCGGTCGAGCGATCCGGCGGGCCGTAACGTGAGTGAAGCCTGAGCAGGGCTCGAAAGTGAAGGTGTGGATGCCGACCCGCCTGAATTACGGGGAAGGCCGCGCGGACAGGGAAGCAGCCGATACGAGCACCTGTTTCGATCCACCGGGGTATTGGGCACGGCACGTCGGAAGGGTGATCTGGGTCATCGGGGGAAGCACGTCTCGGGTGATGGTCGCGCCATCAACGTCGTTTCTGGCGGCGGCCCGGGCGGGTGACGGACAGGGCCGTAAGACCGTGGAGGCCGGGTAACGCCGGCGGAGGGAAGGGCCCTGACTTCTGGTGTGCTTTCTTTTGATGGCGAGGACAGGGTGATTGGCGATGAGCCTCGAAACACCTGAAAGGATCAGGAGCCTTCAGAGGAAGCTCTACTGCAAGGCGAAGGCGGAGCCTGCCTTCCGCTTCTACGTGCTCTGCGACAAGATCTGCCGGGCGGACTTCCTCGCCCACGCCTACGCGCTCGCCCGTGATAACGGGGGAGCGCCGGGCGTGGACGGGGTGACGTTCTCGGCCATCGAGGCGTCGGGCCTGGAGACGTGGCTGGCGGGCCTGCGCGAAGATCTCGTCGCGAAGACGTATCGGCCCGAGCCGGTTCGGCGTGTGAACCTCCCGAAGCCTGGGGGCGGCGTCCGCCCTCTCGGCATCCCGACGATCCGGGATCGGGTGGCTCAGACGGCGGCCAAACTGGCAAGATGGTGCTGATCCGTCACTTGGCCGCGCTCCGGCCGGGCCCAATGATCTCGACCGTGGCATCGGCCAAGACCGCCCTTCGGGCGATGGCGCGACGCTGGCTGACCCTCGATGCCGAGATCAAGGCGCACGACGCCGATCTCGAGGCCCTGACGACAGCCCAGGCACCCGCCATGCTGAAAGCCCCCGGGATCGCCACCGGCACCGCAGCCGAAATGCTGATCCTTGTCGGAGACAACCCGCAAAGCATCCGATCGGAAGCCGCGTTCGCCAAGCTCTGCGGCGTATGTCCAGTCCCGGCATCGAGCGGAAAGTCGTCCCGCTCTCGGCTGAACCGCGGCGGCAACCGGCAAGCTAACGCCGCCCTGTACCGGGTCGTCATCGTCCGCATACGCCATCATCGGCCGACTCTCGACTACGTCCGCAAACGCACCGCAGAAGGCAAAACAAAGCGCGAAATCATTCGCTGCCTCAAACGCTTCGTCGCCCGTGAGATCTTCGGCTACCTGTGCAGGCCGCAACGACCGACCAACCCGACACCAGAACCGACTTGACGTGTATAGGAGCATCAACGGTTTGGCCGAGAGCGTCAACGGCCTCTACAAGACCGAGGTCATTCGGCGCCGAGGGCCATGGCGCTCGCTCGAAGCCGTGGAGTTCGCCACCCTCGAGTGGGTGGACTGGTTCAATCACCGAAGGCTGCTCGAGTCGATCGGAAACATGCCTCCCGCTGAAGCCGAAGCGCGATACTATGCCGAGCTTGAGACCCTCGCCATGGCGGCGTGACTCAATGAAACCAGCCTCCGGCAAACCCGGCGCGGTTCAGGCTGACCGGGCTGGCCTGCCCGGCAGGGTCGAACGTCCCACGCCCTGGTCGGACGCGATCCGATCGAGGAAGCGGCACGTGTCCACGTCGAGGTCGCCGTACCGAGCTGCCTGCACGCGGTAGGCCAGCACCCGCAGGAGCAGCACCTTCGACAGGTGCCCCGGCGCGGTGCGTCGTAAGCGGCGCTTGGAGCCCACCTTTTCAGCGTCGAGGTGAAGGCCGAGTCTAACGGTCTCTGAGGAGATCGTTTTGTGTCTATGGTCAAGCATATGGTCGAGCCTTCGCGGGTTGTGCGCCGGCTGGAGGTGATCACGGGCGTTGGAGGTCGACGCCGGTGGTCTGAGGCGGAGAAGGAGCGGATCACCGCGGAGGCGATGGTCCCTGGCGCGGTGGTATCGGAGATCGCTCGCCGGCATGAGATGTCGCCGCAGCATCTCTTCACCTGGCGGCGGCAAGCGCATCGTGCCGCCAGATTGCATGCTGCCGAGGCCTCCTTGTTCGTCCCGGTGGTGGTTGCAGCCTCACCGGAGCCGGCCGTCGGTCCGGAGCCAGTGCGGAAGAGGTGGCTCGCCGCGCAGGCCGATCCGACGGTCAGCTTTGTGTGGTCGCGACCCGACGCGCCCATTCGGAGAGGTAACGCTGGCTCGCCTCGGCATCGATACGTGGTGCTGCGTAGGCAACGAACGGATCGCTCAGCGACATTCCCATGTATCCGAGCGCGAGCCGTTGCATAGGCCATCGCACCTTGTCGATCGGGCCGTAGACGCCGCTTTCGGAGAAACGCTCCGGCGTACCTCCGGTGACTACACACAGCAGGCCGCGCTTGTCCTTGAACAAAACACTGTCGAAGCGGGCGCCGTCGACATAGGCGAACCCGTAGGCCAGCACGCGCTCGAGCCAACCCTTGAGGATGGCGGGCGGGCCGCCCCACCACAGCGGAAAAGTGAAGATGACGAGGTCGGCACGGCGCACCCGGTCCTGTTCGCGCGCGACGTCGTCCGAGAAAGCCCGTGCGGATGCCGCCTTCGCCTGTTCGGTCTGATAATGGAACCGGGTCGGGTCGGCGACGCTCTGGAAGTCGTGTCGCCCCGCGACGGGGTTGAACCCCTCTCGGAAGAGGTCCGACACCTCGACAGAGCCGCCCGCAACCTGGATGACCTCCGTGGTGCGGTGGACGAGAGCGGCGGTGAACGAGGTCGGTTCTGGGTTGGCGTACACGATCAGCGTGTGCATGAGGCCTCAGAACGCGACGCGGTCGCCGCCCTTCAGTTGCAGGATCTCGCGCGCCTCGGCCGGGCTCGCCACCTCGTGCCCCAGCCCCTCGATCAGGCCGCGGGCGCGCCTCACCTGGTCGGCGTTCGAGGCGGCGAGCCGGCCCGGGCCGTCCCAGAGTGAATCCTCAAGGCCGACCCGGGCGTTGCCGCCCATCGCTACAGCCTGCGCGATGATCGGCATCTGGTTGCGACCGGCGCCGAGTACCGACCAGCGGTAGTCCGTCCCGAACAGCCGGTCGGCCGTCCGCTTCATGTGCATCACGTCTTCCGGATGGCCACCGATGCCACCGAGGATGCCGAACACGCTCTGGACGAAGAACGGCGTCTTGACGAGGCCGCAATCGACGATGTGGGCGAGCGTGTAGAGGTGGCCGATGTCGTAGCACTCGATCTCGAAGCGCGTGCCGTTGTCGGCGCACGTCGTCAGGATCGTCTCGATGTCGGTGAACGTGTTCTTGAACACCCGGTCGCGCGACCCCTCGAGCGCCGGCCGTTCCCAGTCGTGCTTGAAGGTCTTGAAGCGGTTCAGCATCGGGAACAGGCCGAAGTTCATCGAGCCCATGTTGAGCGATGCCACCTCCGGCTTGAACGTAGCGCAGGGCGCGAGCCGCTCCTCGAGCGCCATGCCCGGCGCGCCACCCGTGGTGATGTTCACGACGCAGTCCGACCGCTGCTTGATCACTTCCAGGAACGGCCGGAACGCGGCCGGACTCTGGTCCGGCTTGCCCGTCACGGGATCGCGCGCGTGCAGGTGAATGATCGCCGCGCCGGCCTGCGCGGCCCGATCGCCGCCTCGGCGATCTCCTGCGCAGTGATCGGCAGGTGGGGGGACATCGAGGGCGTGTGGATCGCCCCGGTGACCGCGCAGGTGATGATGACCTTGGCCATTCCGTCGCCTTTCCGTCCGCCGGGCTACGCCGCGCGCCCGACCGCAGCGACGTCGATCCCCAAAAGCGTCGCCGCGTTGGTCGAGACCATGCGGGTGATCGCCTCGTCGTCGTAGCCGACGTCGATGCACATCCTGATGCCGGCCCGCATGCCGTCGATCGGCCCGATCGTGCCGACCTGCCCGAGGTCGGAGCACAGGATTGTGCGCTCGACGCCGGCCGCCTCGATTTGCGCCCGCATGTCCTCGGCCGTCCGCTTCTGGAACTTCGAGCCGTCCACGAACATGCACAGGGAATGCTCGACATAGGCGCCCATCGCCGCGATGCCGCGCACGTCCTGGAGGTTCGCGTCGACGATGTCCTCAGGGTGCGTGAAGATCAGCCTTTCGACGCCCCGGCGCTTCGCCTCCTCGAAGACAATCCAGGTCTCGCTGGCGTGGAGGTGGCCGCTCGCCAGCGCCAGTCCCGTCTTGGCCACGACGTCGAGGATCTCCTTGGCGTCGTCGCGGACCTTGCGGTTGTCGAGCACCGGGACACCTTCGGCCGGCCTGATCTTCGTCGTGGTGGCGGGATGGACCCAACCCGAGGCCTTCTCCCAGCGCAGATGATGTTCCGAGGCGAGCGTCGGGAGCCAGACGATCTTGCCGCCCATGGCGGCCGTGTGCTCGACCGCGAACGGATTGAGGCCGCCCACGACGTTGTTGAGTGCGATGCCCGAATAGACCTTCGTGGTGAGTTCGGGGTGGTGGCGTTCGATCAGGGCTGCCGTCATCACGCCGGAGTAGTCGTGGTCCTTGGTGACGATCGCGGCCATGCCGACCTTCGACGCCTCGCGCGCGAGTTCGAGATGGTCGAGCGCTCGAGGGGCGATGGAGGGGCCGGTGTGCACGTGCGGATCGATCGCGCCCTTCATGAGGCGCTCGATGCGCGCGTCTTTCGAGGCCAACGAGGTGTTCTCAGGGTTCATGGCGTCACCTGTGTGCTTGCGTGCCCCCGAAAGACCGGGCCGTCAAGCCCTGGTCGTCCCGAGCGCGTCGAAGTCGGTGCGGAGCTTGGCGGCGGACTGCCGCATCAACCCATGGTCGGACGAGACGAGGAAGGCGCTGGCGCCGATGTCGCGGAACCGGGCGGCGTCGGCGGCCCCGGTCGCCATCACCATCACCGGCTTCTTCGCGCGCAACGCCGCCGCCGCGATGGCGTGTGTCGCGGCCATCGTCTCCGGCGAGTCGATCCCCGTGGCGCCGAGCGCGACGGTGAGGTCACCCCGCCCGATGAAGACGCCGTCGAGGCCCTCGACCGCGAGGATGGAGTCGAGGTGGTCGAGCGCCTCCGGGTCCTCGATCATCGCGACGACGGTCACACCGGCGTCCTGCGCGTCGACATGGTCCCACATCGCCCCGCCGCCGAAGCCGCCGGCGCGCGTGGTGTTGGAGAAGCCGCGACGCCCCCCTCGGTAGCGGCAGGCCGCAACCACGGCCCGCGCGATGTCGGCCGAGGAGACGTGCGGCACGAGGACGCCGGCCGCGCCGTCGTCGAGCACGGCGAGGAGCTTGGCCGGGGTCGGCTCGGCGACGCGCACGACGCCGGCGATGCCGGAGGCGCGGGCGGCGAGGATCGCCAGATCGAGCGAGCCCCGGTCGAACGGCGCGTGTTCCTCGTCGAACACCACGAAGTCGAAGCCGACATGACCGAGGATCTCGGTCGCGTGGCCGGTCGGGGTCTTGATGAACGTGCCGAGGAGAGTGTCCCCGGCGAGGAAACGGTGGCGGAACTGTTGGGCAAGCGCAGATGCTGCCGCGTGGGTCATCTTACCAGCCTCGTCAGAAGGTATGGCTTGTTCTGTTGTTCGAAACATAGTACCGTTTCGAGAGCAAGATGCCGCGACCTCGACGGCCCTGTCAAGCCGTCCATCGACTGGGGAACAGATGCCACGCATCATTGGTGAGCCGACCACGGGGATCCAGGCCGTCACGCTTGCCCTCAGGATCGTCGAACACGTCGTCGAGCAGCGCCGCGCGGTGGGGGTGACAAGCCTCGCCCAGGCGCTCGGCACAACGAAGAGCCGAATCCATCGCCACCTGCGGACGCTGGTCTTGAACGGTTACCTCGGCCAGGAGGCCGACACCGAGCGCTACCGCGTCGGCCCGCGCCTGAACGGCCTCGCGCGCGCCGTCGGCGACGACCTCGACCTTATCGACATCGCGACGCCCGTGCTGCGCGACCTGCGCGACACGCTGGGGCACTTCAGCGTGCTGTCGCAGGTCGAACAGGAGGGGGTGCGCGTGCTCACCGCGTTGTCGGGGCGATCGATCATCGAGATCGGCGTCCGGCGCGGGTCGCTGCTGCAGTTCCACGGCTCGGCGCAAGGCAAGGTCGTACTCGCCTTCGCCGAGGAGAGCCTGCTGCGGCGCGTGCTGCGTGGGCATCTGGAACGTCTCACGCCAGCGACCATCGTCAGCCCCGTCGCGCTCGAGGCCGAACTCGCCCGCATTCGCGAGCGGGGCTGGAGCGGCGCCTTCAACGAGTCGTTGGTCGGCCTGAACACCGTGGCGGCGCCGGTGTTCGACGCCTCCGGCGCGGTGGTCGCCGCGATCGGGATCGTCGATTCGATCCAGTTCATCGAAGAGGTACCGTCCGCTGATCAGGTCGCGCAAACGACCGGCGCGGCGGCACGGATTTCCGCGCTGCTGGGCTTCAGGCGACAGCCGGCAAGGTTCCTTGACCTGACCGGAGAGGTCGGGCAGATTTGATATAGAACGATGTCTCGCACAACGAAACATAAGGGAGAAACGACTAATGCTCCGTCCTTCGAGTACGATTGTTGGCGCCGTGGCCGCGCTGGGACTGGTGTGCGCGTCGGCTTGGGCCGAGGGCACCTACAAGATCGGCGCGGCGATCGGGCTCACCGGTTATGCAGCCGCCTCGGATCGCGGTTGGCGCGACGGGCAGGTGCTCGCCGTCGACGCGCTCAACGCCAAGGGCGGCCTGCTCGGCAAAAAGGTCGACTACATCAGCGAGGACAACCACTCCGAGCCGCAGGAGGCGGTGGTCGTCTACCGCAAGATGATCTCGAACGACGCCGTGCAGATGTTCGCCTCAGGCTGCGTCTCGGCCGGCAACTTCGCCGCCGCTGGCGCCGTGGTGCGCGCCCAAATTCCGATGGTGCTCTGCTCGATCCTGCCGCCGCGCCCGGAAGAGCAGAAGTGGGCGTTCAGCATGCTGCCGCCGCCCCGCTTCGAGATCGAGGCGCGCTACCGATACCTCAAGGAACACACGGACATCCGCAAGATAGGCCTCCTGTACGATCCGACCCCCTACGCCTTGATGATGAAGGACCTCGCGGTCAAGATGGCGGCCGACTTCGGTCTCGAAGCGGTGGCGGTTGAATCCTACAAGCCCGACGACGCGGACATGAGTGTGCAGATCGGCCGCGTGAAGGCGGCCGGCGGCGGCGCGATCGTCAAGATGGGCCAGGGCGGCTCGACCGTGACGGTCGCCAAGAACATTAAGCAACTCGGCCTCGACCAGATGCTGCTGCTGGCGAGCCTCGACGACGGCGCGCCGCTGCGGGCCGCGGGCGAAGCCCTGGGCGAGCGCTTCCTGTTCGCCGCGCCGGGCGTGCAGATCCCGGCCTCGATCCCGGCCGGGCCGGCCAAGGACGGCGCGGACGCCTTCCTCAAGGTGTGGCGAGCCGCCTACGGCGACCGGGACCCGAACGCCGGCGCGCGTGGCTGGGACTCCATCGCGGTCATCGCCAAGGCGGTCGAGATCGCCAAGACGACGGACGGCCCGGCGGTGCGCGACGCGCTGGAAAAAGTCGACGGGCTGCAGGGCGCGCTGACGCGCTACAACTTCTCGCCCGACCAGCATAATGGTATCACCACGAACCCGTACGTCATCGGCGTGCTTCGCGACGGCCAGTTCGCGGTCAAGTGAGATGACGGCGCCCGCGGCCTCCTCGCGCCGGCCGCTCTTCGAGGCGCGCGACCTCTCGGCGTTCTACGGCCGGGTCCACGCCTTGAAGCCGACTAGCGTCACCGTCGGCGACGGCGAGCTCGTCACCGTGCTCGGCCCCAACGGCGCCGGCAAGACGACCATGCTGCGCGCCATGACGCGGCTCATCGCGGCCTCGGGCGAGGTGGTCTTCGGCGGCCGCGACGTGACGCGCCTATCGACGCACCAGCGGGCTCGGGCCGGAATCATCATGGTGCAGGAGGGACGCGGCCTCTTCGGTCAGATGAGCGTGCGCGAGAACCTAGTGCTCGGCGCCTACACCAAGCCCGCTGGCGACACGGTCGAAGGCCGGCTCGACGAGGTCTTCGCCCTATTCCCGCGCTTGAAGGAGCGGTTCGGCCAGACGGCGTCCTCGCTATCGGGGGGCGAGCAGCAGATGCTCGCAATCGGCCGCGCGCTGATGGCCAAGCCCAAACTCCTCATGCTCGACGAGCCCTCGCTCGGCCTGGCGCCCCGGGTCGCGGCCGAGATCCTGGAGACGCTCGGCGCCCTCAACGCCAAAGGCCTCGGCATCCTCCTCGTCGAGCAGAAGGCGCCGCTCGCCCTCAAGCTCGCCAAGCGCGTCTACGTGTTGTCGCTCGGCGCCGTCGTCGCCGAAATCCCCGCCACCGAGATCAAGTCGTTCCATGACCTCTCGCGCTACTACCTCCACTAGGGCCGCCCTCGTCGCGCTCGCGCCCGTCGTCGCGGTGCTGGCGGTGCTCGGCGTCGCGCTGGCGTCGAACGGCTATGTGGTGACGGTCATCGGCTTCGCCGCGATCTACGGCGTGTTCTGCACCGGGCTCAACTTCTTCATGGGCTACACAGGCCAGGCTTCGTTCGGGCAGAACGCCTTCGCGGCGCTCGGCGGCTACGGCACGGCGATCCTGTGCGCCACCTATGACTGGGAGCCGCTGGCGGCCTTCCTCGTCTCGATGGCCTTCGCCGGGGTCGTGGCAGCGATCGTCGGTTATCCGACCCTGAGGCTGCGCGGCCACTACCTCGCCATGGCGACCTTCGCGCTCGGCCTCATCACCTACGAGATCTCGATCGAGTGGTCCGGCCTGACGCAGGGCTACATGGGCTATTCCGGCATCCCTCCGCTCGGCCTCGGCCGGTTCGAGCTCGCGACCGAGAAGCAGCAGCTCGTGGCGATCACCGCCGTGCTGCTCCTCGGAGTGTGGATCGCGACGCGGCTGCGGCGCTCGCGCTTCGGCCGCGCGCTCGGCGCCATCGCGGGCAGCGAGCCGGCGGCGCAGGCGCTCGGCGTCGACGTCGCCCGCTACAAGCTCGCCGCCTTCGTCATCGCGGCGATGTACGCCTCGGCGGCGGGGTCGCTCTTCGCCCATTTCGTCGGCTTCATCAGCCCGGAGGTGTTCGGCGGCGCCATGGTGATCCAGAGCTTCACGATGCTGTTCCTGGGCGGCATCGGCACGACCTGGGGGCCGATCGTCGGGGCGCTGGTCGTCTCGCTCCTGCCGGAGGCGCTGCGCGGCCTCAAGGAGTTCCAGGACATCGTCTACAGCGTCATCCTGGTGGCCATCCTGATCTTCGCGCCGCGCGGCGTCTTCGCCCTCGTCGGGCAGGCGATCGGCACGTTGACGCGTCGCGGCGGGGACGCCGTCCCCGGCCGCGCCGCCCGTCTGGCGGAGTGAGCCGGTGGCCATGCTCTCCGTCCAGGCGATCACCAAGCGGTTCGGCGGCCTCGTCGCCAACGACGCCGTCTCGTTCGACGTGCCCGAGGGCGCGCTCTTCGCGGTCATCGGTCCCAACGGCGCCGGCAAGACGACTCTGTTCAACATGATCTCCGGCTTCATGCCGCCGACGAGCGGCCAAGTGATCTTCGACGGCGCGCCCATCACCGGCTTGCCGCAGCACGCGGTCGCGGCGCGGGGCCTCGTGCGGACCTACCAGCTTGTCCAGCTCTTCAAGGACCTGAGCGTGGTCGAGAACGTCGTCGCCGGCTTCCACCGCGTGACGCGGGGCGGGGTCTGGTCGGCCTTGTGGCGCTCGGGCGCGATGCGCCGGCAGGAGTTCGCGATCGCGGAGCGCGCGCGCGAACTCCTCGCCTTCGTCGGGCTGGAGGGTCGCGAGGACGTCCCGGCCGACAAGCTGCCCTACGGTCAGCAGCGACTGCTGGAGGTCGCCCGCGCGCTCGCCGCCTCGCCGAAGCTGCTGCTGCTCGACGAGCCGGCCGCCGGCCTCAACACGATGGAAACGGACGCGCTCGCCAACGTCATCGAGCGGATCAACGCCACGGGCGTCACCTTGCTCCTCGTCGAGCACGACATGGGCCTCGTGATGCGGGTGGCCCAGCGCATCGCCGTCATCGATTTCGGCGCCAAGATCGCGGAGGGCACGCCCGCCGAGATCCGCGTCCACCCCGACGTACTCACCGCCTATCTCTGCGGAACGGAGGCCGCCCTTGCCTGACCTCACCCAATTCCTGCAGGCGCTCGTGTCGGGGGTCGGAGTCGGCCTGATCTACGGGCTCGTCGGCATCGGCTTTTGCGTCATCTACAACGCGTCGGGCATCGTCAACTTCGCCCAGGGCGTGTTCGTCATGCTCGGCGGCATGGTCTGCCACACGCTGCTCACCCGCTTCGGCCTGCCGATCTGGGCCGCGGCCATCCTGACCGTGCCGATCGTCGCCGTCGTCGGCGTCCTCATGGAGGTGCTGGTGGTGCGGCCGATGTGGAACCGGGGCGCGGCGCTGTTCGCCATCATCCTGGCGACGCTCGCGACCCAGATCGCCATCGAGCGCGTCACGATCCTCGTGCTCGGCGACCAACCCCGCACCTATGACGAGTTCACGATGGGCGGCCCGCTCAAGGTCAGCGACATCGCCATCCCCTACCAACTCTTCTGGGTGCTCGGCTGCGGCGCGCTGCTCGTCGGCCTCCTCTGGCTGTTCTTCACGAGGACGACCGCCGGCCGGGCGTTGCGCGCCTGCTCGCAGAACCGGGAAGCGGCGGCGCTGCTCGGCATCCCGGTGGCGCGGATGCTGATGCTATCTTTCGCGCTCTCGGCGGCGCTCGGCGCGGTCGCCGGCATCCTCGTCACGCCGACGCAAGTCACCGCCTACAACATCGGAACACCGTTCGGCGTCAACGGCTTCATCGCGGCGATCATCGGCGGGTTCGGCTCGGCGGCGGGCGCGCTCGCCGGCGGGGTCCTGCTCGGCGTGCTGCAGGCCGTGGCGATCGTGGCGCTCGGCGCCGGGTTCAAGAACGTCGCGGCGTTGAGCGTGCTGCTCGCCGTGCTCTTCGTCTTTCCGTCCGGCCTCTTCGCCGGGCTCAAGCGTAACTGATCCGGAGGCCGAGAAATGTACGACAAGACAGACCCCCGCTCCGCCCTCGCCGGCGCGGCGCCGAAGGCTGCCCCGCCGCCGACGGCCTTCGCCGGCGCCGACTACGGCCGCTTCTACGAAACACCGCCCCAGGAGACGGGACCGCAGGGCGAGACCTGGTACACGCGCGGACAGAACTTCATCGTCGCCTACACCCGGGCCGAGCCCGGCGCGACCTTCATCCGCAAGGGCCAGAAAGACGAGTTCGTCGTCATCCTGCCTGACCCCGGCACGCCCACGACGCTGGAAGCATCGGGCCAGATCGAGCACAGCGACGGCTACGCCCTCCTCATCGTGCCGCCGGGCGACAGCACGATCACGCTGCCGGAAGGCGGGCGCATGGTGCGCCTATTCTCGAGCCAGTCGGAAGACCTCGCCGCACGATGCGAGAACGCCGCCTCGTACGCTAAGGCGCATCCCAACGTGCCGCCGTTCACGCCTTGGCCAGCGCCCAGGGACGGCTTCAAGATTCGCCAGTACAGCCTCGACGTGCCGGACGAGCCGGGCCGCTTCGGCCGCATCTGGCGCTGCACGACGATGATGGTGAATTACCTCGCGCCCCAGCATGGCCCGCGTGACACGGCGAAGCTGTCGCCCCACTACCACGACGACTTCGAGCAGTGCTCGCTGGCGCTGGAGGGATCGTTCGTCCATCACATGCGCTGGCCCTGGACGGTCGACATGGCCATCTGGCGCGACGATGTGGCGCCGCACGTCAAATCCCCCTCGGTGACGATCATACCCCCGCCAGCGATCCACACGTCACGGGGCATGGAGCCGGGGCCGAACCAGCTCGTCGACATTTTCTCCCCGCCCCGTCACGATTTCTCCAACACCAAGGGCTGGGTCCTGAACGCGGACGAGTATCCGATGCCGTGAACGATCGTCGTCCGATCTGGAAAACTTAGACCCTCTATTGCCCGGGTCTCGGATATCGCTCGCCGATCGATTACGAAAAGGACTATCAACATGCGCACGGGACCGAGCGCTCGACGGTTGCGATGAAGCGGATGAACTCCTGATGCGGATGGCGGGGCACGCAGCGGCCGATGACCTTGCCCTTCAGGACGCTGAGGGGGGCGAACAGGGTCGTGGTGCCGTTGCGCTTGTCATCGTGGGTCATGGTCGCGCACTTGCCCCGCTTCACACGACATCGTCGAGCTTGGCGGCCAAGTCGGGATCGATGGACCGCTTGAAGGTCCTGATCCGATGCGGCTGCAGCTTTTGTGCCTGCCAAGATGCGCTGGATAGTTCGCAACGAGAGGTCCATCGCCTTGGCCATCGCGCGTCCGGTCCAGTGCGTTACCCCAACGGCGTTGAGCCAGGAACAAGAGGTCGGGCTACCACGCTCATGCGGCGCGGCGGGTCGATGCCGATAGGTTGCCGGCGCGAGCCAGGAGCAATGCGGCGCTAGGGCGACTGGTACAACACACGCCGGCTGCTCGAACCCATTGGAAACGTGCCTCCCGCCGAGGCCGAAGCTGGCCTCCGGGAAACCCGGCGCGGTTCAGTATGAGTACCGGTGAGGAACTCGATCTTGTGAACGTACTCAGGCAAACAAGTCTGGGCAGATTTTCTTCGGCCAGCTCCAACGTCCCGGTCGATTGTCGTGGGCAGGCGGGCCGGCCTGTGGGCTCACCCCTTCGCCAGGACAGGGTTGGTGACAGGCACGCCGCCCTCGAACAGGGTATCGAACTTCCGGCGCGAATAGAGCCATTGGCCGGCCACCTTGACGCAGGTGTCGCTCATCAAGGCGATCTGGATAGGCGGCGCCGTCGGCAGGACCGGCTTGCCGTTCATCGCGAAGAGGATCAGGTACCAGGTACTGGTGGCGTGGCTGTCGCCGTGAAAGGCCACCCGAAAGTTCGTGATGGCGTGCACGGCCACGCGCGGGCCCTGGTCGACCCGCCACCGATAAAACTCCTCGATCTGCTTGCGACCCTGATAGCTGGCGCGCCGGGTCTCGAACACGGCGTCCTCGGTGTAGTAGCCCCCGGCGTTGCGGCCCCAATTTGTGTCGACGTCGTGCCAGTACTCGCTGAGCCGGGCCTGAAGTTTCTGCGTTTCGACGAGCTCGTCGATCTCTTGCATGTCGTTCCTCCCTGGAACCGCTGCGGGACACGCGGTCTTGGCTCGCTTCGTCGTCCAACGTGGCGTTTCGTCATGGATCCGACCCCCGATCGGGATCGGAACGAGAACCTCGTGCCCCTTGTGCGTCGTTAATCATTAATGCTATTAAGTAGGCAACACCAAAGAAAAAAGACTCGACTGGAGGAAGCTATGAACACTCGAACACGTTCGATCGGAGCCACGCTCGTCGGCTTCGTCTTGCTCGCGGGCAGCGCCTACGCGCAGACGGGCAAGACGGAAAGCATATCGGTGGGCGTCGGCGGAAAGAACGCAGTGACGTACCTGCCTCTTACGCTCGCCGAACGGCTCGGCTACTTCAAGGGCGAGGGGCTTGACGTCTCGTTCAGTGATTTTGCAGGGGGGTCCAAGTCGATCGAGGCGTTGGTCGGCGGGAGCGTCGACGTCGCGATCGGCGCGTTCGAGCAGGCGCTCGTCATCCAGCGCCGAGGCCTGACGTTGAAGTCGATCGCCTTGTTCAACCGATCGTACGGGGCCGTGATCGCGCTGAAGCCCGAACTCGCCAAAACCTACAAGTCTCCGGCGGACCTCAAGGGATACAAGTTCGGGGTCACCGCGCCTGGCACGAGCGGTGCGCTGGCGGTAACGCTGCTTTTGGCCAAGGCGGGCCTGCCGGGAACGGCGGTGTCGACCATCGGCATCGGCACCGGCGCCGGTGCCCTGGCGGCGGCGAAGTCCGGACAACTCGACGGCGTCAGCCAGTTCGATCCGATCGTTTCGCAATTGCTGCAGGACGGCGACATGGTCGCCATCGTCGACACGCGCACCGAAGCGGGCATGAAGGAAATCTACGGAGGGTACATCGCGGCGAGTTCCGTTATCGCCCTGCCGGAGACGATCCAGAAGCGACCGGAGGCGATGCAGCATTTCGTCAACGCGATCGTGCGCGCCTTGCGCTGGCTCCAGAAGGCGACACCCGAGCAGGTCGCGGCGACCGTCCCGCCGGAGTACTTCGGCGATCACAAGGACCTCTACGAAAACTCCGTCGCCAAGGCCAAGCCGACCTTCACCGCGGACGGCCGGCTGACTGATGCCGACACGCAGACGATCTATCGCGTGCTCTCGGAACACGGCCCACTCAAGGACGTTCCCGGAATCGATTTGAAGCGGGCCTACGACAACACGTTCATCGATCACGTGCCCAACTCATGACGCTGTCGGACACCGGCGCGACGCCCGCGATCGCCATCGAGGACGTGACATGCGCCTTCGGCAGCTACGTGGCCGTGCGGGACACGTCGCTGACCCTCGATAGTGGCGAGTTCGTCGCGCTCGTCGGCCCGACCGGCTGCGGGAAGTCGACGTTGCTCAACGTCGCCGCTGGTCTGCTGGCGCCGACGCGCGGCGCGGCCCGATCGTTCGGCCGATCGATCACGACCGTGAACCGCGATGCCGGATACATGTTCCAGGCCGACAGCCTTCTGCCTTGGCTCAGCGCGCGCGACAACGTCGCCCTCGGTCTCGAGCTTCGCGGGTCCGCCAAGGCGCGCGCCCGCGAACAAGCACAGGAGTGGCTGGTTCGCGTCGGTCTCCAGACCCATGGGGACAAGTATCCCCGCCAGTTGTCCGGCGGGATGAAGAAGCGGGTCGCGCTCGCGCAGCTCTTCGTGCTCGAGCCGAAGATCCTCCTGATGGACGAGCCGTTCAGCGCGCTCGACATCCAGACCCGTCAGCTCATGGAGAACGAACTGCTCGATCTATGGTCGGCCGACCGCCGCGCCGTCCTGTTCGTCACCCACGACCTCGAAGAGGCGATCTCGCTCGCCGATCGCGTCGTCGTGCTCGCGTCCGGTCCCGGCACGCGTCCGATCGCCGAGTTCGTCGTGGACCTGCCCCGCCCGCGGGACGTGACCGAGATCATCCACACGCCCCAGTACGCCGAGCTGCACAAGCGCATTTGGGGCGCCTTGAAGGACGAGGTCCTGAAGAGCTATCGCCGCAACGTCGGGGACGCGGCATGAGCCCGATGCGTCTCCGTTCCTCGATCTGGCTCGCCCGGGCCGCCCTGTTCCTGACGATGATCGTGGTCTGGCAGCTGATCTCGACCAGCTCGAATTACGCGCGGTTCTTCGTCGGTTCGCCCGTGCGGGTCGCCGACGTGATGTGGACGTGGTTCGCCAGCGGCGAAATCTATCACCACCTCGCCATCACCCTCGTCGAGACCCTGCTCGCCTTCGCGATCGGCACCGGGTCCGCGCTCCTCGTCGGCCTGTGGCTGGCGCTCAGCCCGTTCTGGAGTGCCGTCAGCGATCCGTTCATCAAGGCGGTGAACACGATGCCCCGCCTGATCCTCGCGCCGATCTTCGCGGTCTGGTTCGGGCTGGGCATTTGGTCGAAGGTGGCGCTCGGCGTCACGATCGTGTTCTTCGTCGTGTTCTTCAACGTGTTTCAGGGCATCCGGGAAGTGAGCCCCGTGTTCCTCGCCAACGTGCGGATGCTCGGCGCCTCGCGCACGCAACTCATCCGCCGGGTCTACATCCCCTCGGCGATGAGCTGGGTTTTCTCCAGCCTGCATATGTCGGTCGGCATGGCGTTCGTCGGCGCCGTCATCGGGGAATACCTCGGTTCGGCGGCGGGCATCGGATACCTCATCCTGCAGGCGGAATCGACCTTCGACATCGACACCGTGATCGCCGGCATCCTGGTGCTCACGATCTTCGCGCTGGCGCTGGATGCCGCCGTCACCCGTGCCGAGCGCCATCTCCTGAGCTGGCGGGGTGATAGTGATTAAAGGCGAACCGCAAGTCCGCTTGGCTGTGGACACCGGTCCGGAGCAGCCGCCGACGCGCGCCGTCTGGCTCGGCACCATCCTCAAGGACCGGGTCCTGGCCGGCCAGTATCGGCCGGGCGAGCGCATCCGGGAGGGAGACCTGCAGCGCGAGTTTGGCCTGTCCAACGGGCCGATACGGGAAGCGCTCCAGGGTCTTATCGCAGAGGGTCTGGCGGAAAAGTCGCCCTGGCAGGGCGTCAGCGTCATCGATCTGAGCGATCGTGAGATCGTCGAACTGTTCCAAATCCGCCTGGCCCTGATGGAGTACGCGGCGGAAAGGGCCGCGCTTGAGGCTCCCGCGGAAGTCTTGCAGCAGGCGCCGGCCTTGAAGGCCGCCGTCGAGCGAGCCTTCGGAGAAGTGCGAGCCGGAGCGGCCAGTCCCTCGGGCAATCGCCAACTGTCCCGATGGATCTTGGCGGGCGCGGGAAACCAGATGATGACGAAGGCCTGGGACCGCACCGTCGGGATGAGCCACATCTATGTGAACACCCTTTTGCGGAGCGACGACGAGGCGAACAACGTGCGCATCATCCATGCCTTGATCGACGCGATCGTCGCTCGCGATCCGGCGGCGGCACGCGCCCGCGTCCGTGAATTGACGGCCAAGACGGTATCGGGCCTCGGCATCGGCGGCGGGGCATTGTGATGACTCGAGCCCGATCGTCCTCGTGGGGTCACGCGTCCGCCGCGTCACCCTTGCCCCTTCGACCTCTCACCTGAGGAGCGCCATCGTGCTGGAGCAAGTCGTGAGGCAATTGGCGCCCAAGGGTGTCCTGCGTGCCGGCCTGAATACCGCGAACGTTCTCCTGGTCTCGGGGTCCGACCCTGCCGGCGAGCCGACGGGGGTCGCGCCCGATCTCGCGCGGGCCATCGCCGCGCGGCTCGGGGTGCCGGTGAGCTTCTCGCGCTTCGCCAAGGCGAGCGACGTCGGCGACGCCGTCGAGGCGGACGCTTGGGACATCGCCTTCATCGGGGCCGAGCCGGCCCGTGCGCAGACGATCGCGTTCACGGCGGCTTACGCCGAGATCGAGGCGACCTACATGGTCCCGCCCGGATCGATTATCACGTCGGTCGCCGAGGTTGATCGGCCGGGGGTCCGCGTCGCCGTCGGCAAGGGGAGCGCCTACGACCTCTGGCTGACACGCCACGTCACACACGCCGAACTGGTTCGCGCGCCGAGCGTCGCCGCCTCGTACATCCAGTTCGTCACGGACCGGCTCGACGCGTTGGCGGGGCTGCGTCCGGGTCTCCTCGACCAGAGCGCGACCATGCCGGGAGCCAAGGTTTTGGACGGCCGGTTCACGGCCGTGCAACAGGCGGTCGGCACGGCGCGGGCCAAAGAGGCCGGAGCGGCCTACCTGAGCGCGTTCGTCGAGGACGCGAAGCGGTCGGGTCTCGTCGCGAGGCTCATCGAGCGGCATGGCGCGCGGGGTCTCAGCGTCGGGCCGATCATCGAGTGATTAGACGCCCGCCAGCGCGCGAGTCCTCGCGGCCCGATCGCGGGAATACACTTCGTCATCATCGTCAAAGGAGACACGCATGTCATCGATCCCGTTCATAGTCGACTGCCACCTCCATGCGCACTGGCCGCAGCGCTATGCCTATTCGCATCCGACGGGAAGCCGAATCGAGGTGAGCGACATCGGGTTGAGCGCCGAGGCCCTGTTCCCGACGCTGTCGAAGCACGGGGTGACCCATACGCTCATCATCCAGCCCGGGGCTTACGGCAACGACAACCAGGCGATGCTCGACGCGATCGCCGGCTCGAAGGGGCGCGCGAAGGGCATGGCGGGGATGGCGCTGGACGCTTCCGACGAGGTGTTCGCCGACCTCAAGCGCCAGGGCGTCGTGGGAACCCGCCTGAGCTTGATCACCGCGGACAGTCGGTTCTTTGAACGGCTGGAGATCGGCGACTTCCTGGCCCGCTGCAAGAAGCACGACTTCTTCGTCGAGGTCTTCGCCGCTTCGGCCACATGGCCGAGCATCATGCCTCTCCTGGCCGATTCCGGGGTGCGGGTCATCGTCGAGCACGTCGCATGGCCGATCACGTCCCAAACCTTAGATCAGCCGGGGTTCCAAGACGTCCTACGTTACGGCAGGACGTCGGATGCGATCATCAAGGTCGTGTCCGGGTTCCGGCTGACCCAAGAGGGCCGGCCCTACGAAGACGTTAAACCGTTCGTCATGGCGGCGATCGAGGCGTTCGGTCCGGATCGCTGCATCTGGGGAAGCGATTGGCCCTTCCTCAACCCGAACAACGGCCCGATCAAGCGACCCTATCCGGGAACGGTCGAGTACTCCGGCGAACTGGCGCCGATGATGCAATGGGTGCCGGACGACGCGCGCCGCAAGATCCTCTGGGAGACGCCGGCGCGCCTTTTCGGATTCCAGGAAGCCGACGCGCCATCGACACATTGAGCCGGATCGGCTGCAAGAGCGCCCTGGTCCGCTCGGACGTAAGCCCTCGCCGAAGGCCGCCTTGTGGGATGACCGATTGGTCTGAGACCCTGCGCTTATGGACGCCCATAAGCTCATGGTCTCGGCGGCACGGCTGGAAGTGGTCGAGACGGGTCGACGCCGCCGGTGGTCCGAGGAGCAGAAGCTCCGGATTGTGCTGGAGAGCCTTGCCGGACCGCGCCTTGCCTCAGCGACGGCGGGTCGTCACGGGATTTCGCGATCGTTGCTGACGCGGTGGCGGCGCGAGTTCCGTCCGACACAGGAAGGGGTGCAGGAGATCCGTCGCGTTGCCACACGACTGGCACTCAACCGCATCGAACCCGCTCGGGTCCTCGCGTGGTCATGCTGGCGACGCGCCCACCAGGCCGAGGCTAGACGAGCACACCTCTTCCAAAAAAACGCGCAACTGTAATGCTAGGGCGTGTTGACATTCAGCGCAGAGCGATAGCTGCGCCAGCGAGATGGATCATGGCACCGAAGCTCACGTCAGTCTTGTCGTAACGCGTCGCAATTCGGCGGAACGCTTTGAGAGTGCAAAAG
>JAABUK010003196.1_pt1 | contig 28020 bp, 31 predicted proteins | sample 5559141 | NCBI WGS metagenome assembly JAABUK01 (sample SAMN10711869, study PRJNA513367) | rock metagenome | isolation source: Antarctica rocks | place: Antarctica: Victoria Land, Pudding Butte nord | collected 2016-01-03
GTGCTCTCTCTGTGTGTGTGTGTGTGTGTGTGTGTGTGTGTGTGTGTGTGTGTGTGTGTGTGTGTGTGTGTGTGTGTGTGTGTGTGTGTGTGTGTGGAAGAAGACTCTGTGGCGTGGGTGGGTTGGTGTTGGTGTTGATTGAGAGCTGTGATAATGCACGATGTCTTGCGATTGTAGTTCGGTTCGGGTCTTGAAAGGATGGGACTGCGCCAGTAACAAGTCCGTTGTCTCTGTACTCCGTGGCTAATGCTGCTGGCCAATACGACTCTTTCGTACCTTCGGCCTCGTCTGCCGGGTCCTGAACAGCAGTGTCTAACTAGTTAGTTGTTCCATGGCAGTCCTCAACCACCAGCTGATCAGCTTCTCAGTCCCCAAAAAGCCCCCAATCCCTAACATCCAAACTCCCAACAAGCTCCTCCACCACCCTCTCAGCAAACGCCTCTTCCGCCTCCACGGCCCCATCCCTCCCCTCCAGCTCCTTCCACGGCACGTTCACACTCACGCACAGATCCGTCGCTTTCCCTGCCAACCTCGTCAGCAAAAGACGGATACTCGTGCTCGTCTGCACCACGTCAGGGGTGTGGTGATACGTCTCCGGTGGGGCGGATGGAGTGCGAGCGGCTTCCTCTCTTGATGTCAGTTTCGCGCGGAGAAGGAGAGCAGGTAGACCTTGAAGACTGGGTCGGTGCATCTGGATGGCTTTGGGGGTGCTGATGATGGTCAGGGTGTCGCTGGGATCGACAAGGTCGTGGAGGTGGTAGAGCGCTGCTGCGTTGTCGTTCAGACTGACAACTGCCCCGGTTCCCGCTGCCGCAGCGGTAGTAGCTTCTGGTACTGAGGCAGTGGCGGCGATTGAGGCGGCGGCGGCGGCGGCAGCGGCGGCATCAGCATCGCTGTGAGAAGCTGTGAGCGAAGGCGTGACGTATTGGTTAATCTCCAAAACGATACTAGTAAGTGTCCCCGGTGAGAGGTAGACTTCCTGATGATCGGGGATCTGGCGGAGAGTGCTGGAGTCGATGAAATCTGCCGGGAGGTTGACGGTGATGGCTCCGCCGTAGAGGCCCCGGCTGGCAAATGAAGACATGATGATGAAGCTGGGGGATGGGGCGGACAGTTGTGAAGCCTGCCGCGAGGGCGAGAGAAGTAGGGAGGGCAAAGGGTTTATACTTGGCTTCTCTCGGCCATTGTGGGTAGCATGCAGCCGCAAATGGACAAGCAGGCTTATGTTGGCATGACCAACTAAAATTTCAATCAGTCACGACGAAGCCCATCGTCAGCCGTCTTTCTGTGCGGTCTTTCGATGAGCATGGAAAGGTTTGGAGTGGACAGGTCGTTGCGCCAAGATAGATCCTTGGGAGCGTGGCTGGTTTTACTATACCTCGAGCCATTCTTTTCATCTCACGCACAATCAATCGAGGCTGTAGAGATCTTCCGGCCCAAGTAGAAGCTGTAGAGCAGAGCCTTGAGGAGTGCGTTTCTTAGGCAAGAATCATAATCATTTCAAGTGCGTTCGGGTGGGCACCGCGGGTAAGACGCTGCTCCGACTGAAGAAATTCTATGGAGCCATGGTCTGCTGCTTGATGATACTTGACGCAAACTCTTTCAGAAAGCCTCTTAGCCGACTGAATCTGTCAAGTACCATGTCTGCGGCTGACTGTCCGCTTGTCATGGAGGTGACAACATCCATGACCGGATGCAAATCGAAACTATCGACTTCAAACCCTCCGACGACGAACTCGGAATGGTATCACTCTATCCGGAGGCATGGTGCCAAACCCAAAACAACTCATATCTACCTGTGGCCTCTCCTTTCCCTTCTCTTCAACCAACTCCATGTCGTAAGCAGTGAGGAAGATCGCAGTCGCGGTGATGATCTCCCGCTTTGCAAAATGACGACCGGGACACAGGCTCTGACCGCCACCGTAGGGGATCCAGGAAGCTGACAGGCCATCCATGGAAAAGCGGGCTTTTCCAACGTCATCAGCGGCTCGATGGCTCGGTGAGCCAAAGGCCCGCTTGTTTTTCTTCTGTTTCGGTAACCTGAGCGGTCCACTGCTGGGGTCCTCGGGATTTACTATGAAGCGATCAGACCAGAAGGTGTCGGGTGGATGCGGATCTCCTTCTCCTCCGGAGCTCCAGATCTCCTCATTCATGGCTTCCGTGCGGGTAGCCACACTCAAGACTTCGTTCTTCTTGATGTGCCAGCCACGGAAAGAGAAGTTGTCCCTTGCTGGTTGTCGAACGACCAGGACTGCGACACGGAGGCGGAGGGTTTCCGCATACACCGATTGCAGAAGAGGGTCCGAGCAGAGCTTGGTCGTATCGAAGCCCGCAAGTGACTTGTTCTCGTTGCCATCTGTAGACGCCACAAGAGACGCAGCAGGAAGACGGGCACATACTCGTGCCTTTAAAGACGGGTCCTGAAGGGTTTCGAGAAGAAACCACGTGGCAGCAGGAACGGAGTTCGAGCTTGTGCTGTGAGAGAGATATATCAGTACTGGTTATTCTGTGGAGATCGGCATTGTTCTTGGGGCGCCCCAGACTTACGCCCATATGAATGCGAAGTTTTCTGCTGCTCTCGCTGTCTCATCGAGGATCCCGCGTTGCGTAAGTAAGCCTTGTCTCTCACGAATAAATTTGCTCCCATAGTACGGCTCCCAGTCGACGTCACCCACTTTCTCGATATCACAATGCTCACGAGCGTATCTTAGCCAACGTCTGACGTTATCCACCATCTTCTCGCGTGCTCTATAGGCTTTTGGATTCAGCCACCGCGGTAGGCCCATGAACAATGCTCCAATGAATTTGTTGTAGTTCCAGAAATCGTCGGCTAAGGTAGGATTCAAGGAGAGAATATAGGTCCCAAACATCGAATGAACGGCAGCTTCGAAAACGTGCTTTTCCACAAAAGCATTTAGGTCAGGAAGCTCGATCCAGTCATCTCGAATCTTGCGTTCCGCATCCTCTTTAACCTGCTTCACGAGACACTCTTGGAACCGGGCCGTAAGAGCATCCAGAGCTTGACCAGAGAGACCGGTGTTAACAGCCTTATGGATGATGTATTCGATGCTCTCTTGCGGCCGATTCGTTGAAGTCGTCTGTAACTTGGCCGATTGGTTTTGCGGCCTAAACAAATCAACCAAGTGGCCTGGGCAGCCAAAGGCATTAACCATTACAATGACACTTCGGGATGTCGTGGATAGGTCCCGAGACTCTCTGAAATATGCAGTGACAGATTCCGGACCTGACACGACATAGTTGGAAAAGATTGGAAGGATAATTCGGGTCGGTACCGTCCGGCCGAAGTGAGTGCTAGGATCCACATCAGAACGATGTTTTTCTCGACCATCCAGGCAGCGGTCCCCTTGGAGAACGGAATACTCACGCCGTACTCGACATAAAACGGTGTCCATCCCGCATGAACTGAAAGACATGGCCAACAAACGGGATAACATAGGGAAGAGTCGGTGGGCGTTTAAGTCCTGGGGCAGTTCTCTTCGCGACCGCAACAGCACGCCTTGCACTCCATGAAGTAATGAGCAATGTTAGAAACAAAGGGCCGGTGACCGCAAGCGCGAAGAGAATTGGCACTCTCAGGCCCCAATATCGAGGCAACAGATCAGACAATAACATCATCTGGGCTTCCATACTGTAGTCGAAGCATTCAAGTCTGGTTTAAAGAGGGAATCGGCTCTTGCAATTCCACCTCACGGTGTAAGAAAGCAACGGGAGACTAGATAATGGCTGGAGAGGACGGGGAGGGAGGAGGGGTGGGCATGTCTCCCAGGTAGACCATATAGTAACTGCTCGCCTGTGACAAGACGATCTCAGTACGGCGGTATTGTCAAGACATCGAGTATTTCCTTCGATGTTCCTTGCTTGACCGTAGCGGCTCACCTGGTATAGGACCATCATCGTATTATCACACTCTCTCGTATTGATACTGTATCGATTGCGTACTTGTTTTAGACAGGTAACAGGCCGAAAGGGACACAGCTTGGAGTACACATGGATGTTGATTACTAATCCAATGCTGACTAATTACCGATAACAGAAAATGTGGTAGATCCGGAGTCTTAACCTGCACATTGAATGAAGCAGCCAGTGACGACTAACTCTTGATGAGAGAAGAGATGCTGAGAGATGCAGATCTCAAGCCTTCAAAAGGCCTATCGGGCTTAATGGTAATATCCGGCCGCCTGTGTCCCTTTGCATTATGGGATAGGTCCACCTCGGCGTTGACCAGACAAGCCACGCTACAACCCACACATATCCCAGTGCGTTCGCGGCTGTGTGGGACTTCTCGGACCGGTTAACCCTCCGAGCTCGATACAGCGCTTGAACAGCGTCCTCCAACATGATCCCCAGCGTCTGTACGCAGAAGAATTCCATTGCGCCACTTTCTCGCCATGGTATTCCTTGTGTGATGTCGGAAAACGTATGGAAGATGCCAGAGACTGCAAAGGTGAGGAAAAGAAACTGGTATCTCCGTATCAGCCCGCCCTTCTTCAAGTGCAGACAGGAATCTGTGACGAAGTAGGCGATGCTACTGCAACCTCGCCGTATGAGTTGGTGATAGAAGCAGCTAGTGATGTAAGTTAGCATTGACACTACGCATCTTCTCCTGGGCGTCTTTGGCAGTGAACCACCGATGTGAGGGTGGAATCTTACCCCCAAAATTGACGAAGAGAATAGGACTCGCCAATAGGCCCGAACACAGGAGGCCATGTGTTGACTGCTGTGATATCTAACGCAACTGCCGTCATGGCCAACGTCCCATATACGACTTCTATTATGACGTACTGAACGCTCCAGTAGGCAATTATACCGAGAATTCTCGCCATCATTTCTTCTCCGGAGACTCCGGCTATCCGAGTGAAGAAAGGGATCCGCTCCGAAGAAAAAGTGATGGCGTTTCCCCCATCATTGTTGAAGAGGCCGCCGAGGTCGAGTATAAGGACGGAAAAAATCCATTTGATGATCATTCCACGAAGAAATTCGCCCTTTCCCGGAATATATCCCGGATCCTTCCTGGAAAAAGGCGAAATGTTCTTGACCGGCCATTTTGTCGCAGGAAAGCGACTTTGAAGACTGATGTTGAGACCAAACCGAAGTCGTTCCACGGCATCACTAATGGCCCCTGGGCCTCCCCTCTTGTTGTTTCCTGCCGCTCTGTACTCGACAGGGGTCAACCCGCCCATGGAAGAGGTCGGCCCTTTGGCCGCGAATGACCATTTGTGCAACAAAACGCTATCGATATACAATATCACCACGTAGACACCCCCAGCACCTAGAAACGCGCGAGATATAGGGTATTCGATTTGTTTCACGAATGGCAGTTGGAGATACGTACAGAACACCATAAGCGGAAGAGCAGCGGGACGAAGCGTAGATTTTCGTGATGTGAAGCCCAATATTAGAGTGGTGATTGTGAGTTGAAGACCGACAAGGCCTGTGGCGATCAGGGACGACATGTTATACTGGTAAAGAGGATGATGTTCTCGAGAGACTGGCGACGAGGAGGAGGAAATCGATTGCACTTCGTTGTACCGTCATGGTTTGCTTGAGAAAATAGTGACTGTCTCAAGGCTGCAACTATAGCATAGAGGTCTCTCAAAGAACAGCCCACGGCACTTGTAAGTTGTGAGCGACAAGCTGGAAACGATCAAGTTTGGTATCTGAAGTTGTAATTACCAAGTCGGTATCATTTGAATGAATTACGAGCTTGTCAATGGATCGTAATTTACCTGTACTGTAACGGGATACTTAACGTAATAACACAGGATGTAAGAAACCAAGGAGACAGCTAAGCGCCTCGTATTCTTACTGTGAACAACACGTCAGCTCCAACACTTCTCTACACTAGATAAAGCACCCTTTGCATATCCAGAAGAGCTGTGCCTCACAAGCATCCGTAGCTTCGATCCTTCAAGAGGATGTTCTGGGGTTCGATACGGGAGACGGATCCGCCTTATCTGGACCAGAGCAATTGATACCAACACTTCAATGTAACCCGAATCCATATTGCCGGCTTCCGACGATACTCTGCATCTCATCCATGTCAAGCAGATGGACAGGATCAAGTTCAGCACAGAGGATGTGAGCACTAATTTCAAAGCTCGGTCATTGGACGTAGTACAGGCATAGCTGTCACGTCCCACGGTCAAAGGGGGTCAGCGTGGGCTGGGGTGCACTACAATTGGCCATTCTACAGCGAGCTTCAAGCGAATCAGAAGATATTGGTCTTCCAATCGTGCTTCCTGATAAGAGACATCCAACATTGGGTATACCGGAGCTGATGAAAGCCCCTTGCTGGTTACTGATGGACGTACAAGGGGCTTTTTTCTATCCTCAAGCTCGTTCCTATAGCCTAATGTTGAATTCAAGGCAACTGTGCTGTTCTTTGAAAAGGCTCATAGTACTGGAGGAAACCTTCAATAGATACGGTGTCCTTAGCTCGTGAGAATTTTTTCATTGAACGCAGATACCTCCGAGACACCAATTCTACCACGTACCAGACATATACATCAATTCGCGAGGAGAACACGGCATAAGATCCCTATGCAGGCTCTGTGCTTGGAAACCCCCCGAAAAGGGACGACATGCTTGAGCAACCTACCATGTTCTCAGTCAGGTATTTCCATGGACCCCGACTCGTACTCTTCGATTTGACAGCTTTGGGATTTGCACTCAATATGCTAGGCATGCCTCGTCATCTTGGTCGTTTGGGATGCGAAAGTTCTTTTCCGTACGCTAACATGTGGGTCGTAGCATTAGATACCAGATTGCTGGGGGAGGGAAGATTACATGGACCTGCCGAGTTCAATCAGCTACTCAGTTTTTTCGCGAGATTGACAGATGAGCCTGCCGTCGACTTCGTTGAGAAGCCCATTGCGGCTGTTCCGGAAGCCAAGATGGTCCTGGCAGAGCGCCACGTCGACTCACGGTTTAATTTCGACAACGAAGCCGTCATCAGCTACGTCTGGCACCCACTCCGGACTGTTGACAGGATCGAGTTTTGGTTAGGAGCCTCGAAAGTCTGGCTGGACCAATGGAAGCGAGTACCTCTGGGGAAAGAGAGCTTCCGACTTGCCACTGGCTGGGCTGAAGCTAACAGCAAGAGATATCTGCAACAGATCACCAAGCGGAGGGAGAGGAAACATAACGCGGTCGTGAGGAATTTGGTGCCAGAGGATAGACTCCTTGACCACAAATTGGGAACCGGCTGCAAACCTTCGGTCCGATTCATAGACCAATCGACCCCTGCGGTGCCGTCACCGAGGGCCCCAGAGAGAATAATGGCGGAGAGCATGATCAGGCATGCCATATGGAGGCAGGCCACACAGATTCTTCTAGATCTGGCCCTCTATGCTTTCCTTGGTAATCTTATGGTGTTCGGTGCAGGAAGCCTCGTCATCAGCCTCGCGAATTGAGGAAAGAACAATATTGGTCAATTGGCGATCAGATTGGATCCCACAATCCTTTGTGACTGCATGGTGCGTTACTTGGAATGCAGATGGGGTACCACAATCCTTTGTGACTGCATGATGCGTTGCTTGGAATGTGCCATAGATATTCCTTCACAGCGTAGGTCTCGAGTTCCTGATGCATCCAGCATAATGGGCAGAGGATTCGCCATCTCTCCGAGTGCGCCCTCTCGTTACCTGTACACCTGATACATATTACTCACCGCCAGAATTCACACTCAAGGCTAGCAAATGTCCTTCAACACCCTCAGCCTTCACTAATACTAACATACAGAAGTTCTCGTCTTGGCGTTTGCAGGACCATACAAAGGATTGCCTGATTCAGGTCACAAATAAAATTTCTGGAATACTAAACGATCCCGTAATCTGACCTTCCCGTACGGTAATCTTCACTGGCATGTTGCCGAGAAGTATGCCTCCCTCAGGATCGAAGACCGATGTGACCTGAGATTCCATGGCGCCTGCAGTAGGCAAACTGAAGATGAGTCTGCGCCGCGGGAATGCAGTTGAGGGTGGTTTCGAAAGAATCCAACGTTCAAGATCCTTGTTTTCCTCAGGACTGAGGCACGTGCAAAAAATGATGGTTGATTCCCACAAAAACCAGCATTGAGATCCTCTTGCCTAGCATTGTGGTAGACCGAGACATGGCAGTCTGACAAGCAGCCCTGTCGATACAATGCGGCACGGTACAGGCAGCCCAGCTTTGCTGTTGCACTGCATCGGTATCTTCGATGGTACGGCGAAGAGTAGGGAAGGACTCAGCCTTCGGAGAATAAGAATGCTCAGGAGATATTGCCTGAGTGGAAATCGTGGCAGTCCTCCAACACGTTGGCAGTACTGGTGGTAAACACTGGCATTGACATGAAAGATCTCGATTCCGTCCCGTAACTGCGGCGTAATGCTGTGGACGTATTCGCGCCGTGACTGCCCTGCGGGACGTGTACCTAATGGTGCCTAGAAGGGGTGTTGTCGGCCAATAACTGTGGGCTTGAAACATGGAGGCTAGGCCTCATTTTCGGCTGCACATTTGACTTTCAGGGAAGCATGGTAGATGGCTGATGCCCAGAATCACCGCGACTCTTAGGCATCTGTCCAGTGAAGAGATTATGTCCCCCCAATGCCTATTACGTTCGATGTTAGAGGGGTCACCATCTTCGTCGCTGCCGCTCAGATCTTGGATCAAGGTGTCCAGTATGCCTGCTTCGGCTCTAGTTAGTATTGACATCTGGAACTGGAGATCGTCATTCGTGATCGAGCAAAGCTTGTTACCCGTGGGTCATGATTGTTCTTGAATGTGATTATAAAGAATAGCTTAGATAATCTGCAGCGACCTTATTCCTTTCCATTGAGTCCATCGTTGACCTTCGCGTGAAACTCGATCGTACTTAAAATCCGCCAGTTCTTGATGATTTGATCCTGAATGCTTCCACCGCCACCGCCCTCTGTCTTGGTAAGGTGACGATCGATAAATTGCAGGTCATGTTCGCCTTGCTTAATTCTCGCCTGACGAACAGGGTCCCGAAGTTTGAAAGTGTAGTCGTCCTCCGCTTTCTCGTTCTCCCATGGTGCGACACACCATCTCAATATGGCATATAAGATTTGAATGAGCCCAAAAACCAAGTCTGTAAGGGTAGTCAGGATTTCGACTACTACGTTCGATACATCCGACCTTCGGTCGGACCAACTGATACTGGGATCGAGGTCCAGGTCTGATGAATTCAAGATGTCGTGGGACGTCAAGCAAGCTGCTGCAGCGGCTGACAGGCGGAGTCCGGAGCCGAGATGCACCCAATGCGATTTCAACGCTGGGATAACGCTGCAGGGTGGCTTTTCTTCTGTTGAGGTCTGCATCCGAGCGACGGTCTCTGCTGCAACTTCTGCTCCGTCCTTTTCAGACAAGATTTGGGACGCGATTTCCGTGCAACGCCGCTGGTACTTGCGGGATAACAGATCCTGCAGGGATGCCGTTAATTTCTGGGTTGTCATATCACGGTGGTAGAGGGGTGGTGGTCCGAGCTCAAGTTGTTCGATTTTGGCAGCCCAGAAGTTTTGATCGAGGAAAAATGGAACAATCAACATTGGCAGACCGTGTCTGAGGCCAGCGGCAGTGTGTCCAGCGCCGCCATGATGGACGAAACCTTTAACACGTGGCAGGAGCCATCCGTGAGGGATCTCATCAACAAGGAAGATGTGGTCGGGGACCGCTATATCACCGTCGATCTCGGACCAGGTACGGCAGACAACAGCTTTCGCCCTAATGATTTTGACCGCAGTGAATACCACCGTCATCAAGTTCACCGGGTTGGGAATACTTGCTGAGCCAAATCCAATGGCTAGCACGGGTTTCTCTGTTTCGAGAAAGCTCTCCAAAGACTTCGACGGTAGGTAGCTCGTTCCGTCATTGAAAGTGTATCCCGCAATTGTCACGTTCCGATCCCATTCGATTGGTCGTGGAAGCACGTGAGGTGACCAAAGACAGACATGAGGGATCTTCATTTTCAGAAAATCATAAGCTGCCCAAGTCCAGGATACAGAAGTCATTCCGTACTCCTTCACACGAAGGTAATTCAGGTATGATCCAAAAGCCAGCCAGTTCCTGCCTTGTGTATCAGCATCTAGACAGTAAAAGGCCTGAGAATACTTGCACTAGTTCGATACAGAAAAAGGACATGTAATTCCATGGACGATCTGATGAGAACCTGGGTTTTGTCATGGTCAAAACATGTGGAAACTCACTAGTTGGCAACAGTGGCTGAAGAGAAACGAGCAAGAGCGGCACCTGGAGTTTCTCTGCGCAATGGATGTGTGTCAGGGTCGACAAACTTGAAACAATTGTATCGGCCAGAAATGGACGCTGTGAGAGTTTCTCTGCGCCGTCGATGCTGGTGTTACTGTCGATGCTTGCACTCCAATATCTTCCAATCATCAGATTGAATGACCGTCGCAATGATCCATATTCACCTTTGATCGCGGACAGTAATATATTAGGCTTCTCAGTAAAGGCCTTCGCAAACGCTCCTGGGCTTCCGCCTACGGAATAAAACTCGATATCTTCTCGTTCAACAAGCGTCTGGTGCGAGGGGTGTGTGGCGATTCTCACGCGGTACCCATATGAGGATTTCAGCAATTTGGCTACGTTCAGGAATACCTGAATATCCCCTCGGCTTCCGATGACCATCAAAAGGACGCTGAGACGGTTCAATGGTCCCACGATGTGCGGAGGAAGTTCAACCGCCTTAAAGGTTGCTTCGTCCTTCCCGTGCACGTATTTCTTCAAGGCCATGATTGGGAAAAGATGATGGTAGTACGGGTATCCCAGATAGAGCACCTTGGGGAATCCTGTCGCGGTGTAAAGATCTGTGGGCCACGAAGCGCCGTGTTCTGATTTTACGCTCTGGTTGGAGATGAGCCACCGGATCCCTTTCTCGATGGCTGGATCAGATTGTGGACGATATGGCTGCAAAGATAGAAGCGCCCAGGCTGTTTGCGCAGCCGTACTTTCACCCTGACCTGCCATTTCAGGAAAGTCGTAGGATAATAGATCCTCCCCCCAGCCTCCGTCAGTATTCTGGACCGACTCGAACCATCGTGTGGCGCGTCCAATGGACTTTCGAACGTTGGCGTTGTTGCGTGCAAAATGGACCAAACCCCGTAGGACGTTGCCGGTCCCATAGTTGTAGTTGTTACCCCAGCGGCCCCACCAACCGCCACAGGCCTCCTGCTCCGACAGTAGATAAGCTATTCCACGCTCTGAAGCTGATTTGACCTGCAGCAGGAGAGTTCGATCTAAAGACCCCTTCCTGTGGGACAACAAGAACCCAAAGCATTCCAAGACACGGCCAGCAATATCAGCAGAGCTCGGGTCGCATAGACTGTCCATGTCGCTGAAAGGTATCTTGTGCAGCCAAAGCTTGTTGTTCGCATAGTCAAATGCTCCCCATCCACCATCAGGATTTTGCATACCTAGCATCCACTGGACAGCATTCGATATGCATTCGGACCCTACAAAATATGGATCATGCTTCACGAGGGCCATCACAACGACTGCTGTGTCGTCCACATCTGGATACCAAGTGTTTGAATATTCAAAGCTCCATCCGCCTGCTTGTTTATTGGGGCTGTACACGCGCCAATCGCCTTGAGGACCTAGTAATTGGCGATCTTTGACCCAATTGACAGCTTTTTGAACACGTATGTCTCTTGCAACACCTGCATCGCATAACGCACTCATCATAAGGGAGGTATCCCAGACCGGTGATAGAGTCGGTGCAATTCTCTTTCCCCGCGCGTCAGTAATCGCCAAGCGTTCCAGAGCTTCCAGTCCGAGACGAACAGCTTTATGCTCGAGAGGGAAACCTTCAAGAATTAGAGCCCAGATGCTACCATGCATCGGGGGGAAGAATCCGGCCCAGTCGCCGGGGGTCTCTTGGTGTTCTAGAAGCCACTCAATACATTTTTTTCGAGCAAGCCCACGCAAGGGAAAGTGCTTAAGACCACCCAGCTGAGCGAGAAGCTTGTCGGCTGCGGCGAATCCGAATTGGACAATATCACGTTCCCAGAACAGACTCCATAGCGAAGGCGCAAAGGGGACGTTCTTGTTGCCGGGGTCGCACCACAATTCATCCAAATAATCATTCTGAGGGCATAGACCGTTTGGTAACGAGTACACTGGCTCATAATGACGGACCACCAAAACTGGGATCATAGTACTGCGTGCCCATGATGATAGTGTGTAAATGTTGATTGGTGATGATGCGGGCAGCAAAATCAATTCCGCTGGTATTTGAGGCATGGCAGACCACGGGAACAAGCCGAAAGTTGCTAGGAAGAAACGTGTAAAGAACCGAACTTTGGCGACTCCTCCACTTCTGATCATGAAATCTCTCGTTCTGAGCATTTGCGGATGATCACCTGAAACGCCGAGGATCTTCAAGGCTAGGTACGCTTCTGTCGTCGTTGAGACATTGCCTGGAAGCTTTGGTGCAAGACCCCAAGAACCGTCCTCATTCTGGTCTTGTAACAGCCAGCGTCGTAAGGCGTCTCCATCGCCTTTGAGATCGAGGCCAATGGCATACTTGAACATGACATACTGGGAAGTGAATGTAACATCCGCAGAGACCTCGGCCACCCAATGACCGTCTGGTTTCTGATGATCAAAGGAGAACTCTACGGCTTGCTGAAGGGAAAGACGAGCATCGTCGTGGACCTGGGCGTGTGCCATCCAGACTGTATAGTAGTGTGAGTACCACTCAGTATCTCAGGATCATACAACGATAGATTGGCTTGTGCGCAAAAGAACGTCCATGAGCGTCGTTTGTCGGGCGCCATGGAGGTTTCTTCTAAGGCCACAGTTGACTTAAGGTGTCATCCTTCGCGCTAGGCCTATTGGATAGCGTTTGAATGCGTAATATCCAGGCATGCTGGTCCTGATCCAGTGCCACTCGTTGGTTTCGAAGAGGTGAACATCGTGCACTACGTAGTGTGATACACTCTGTAATCATAGTAGCCTTGGCTGTCGTACCGTACTACTAGGGTTTCTCCTGCGTTGGCATCGAAGCTCGGCTATTGATAGATAAGCAAGGGGAGCGTAAGTAGGTTCAATCCACATGCCCCTGGCACCCAACGGTCACCGGGAAAAGGCGGGATTGAAACGGCCCTTTTGCATGAATCTGAGCGAATCGGAGGGCTTTACATCTGCAGACCATATTCCCCTGGCGAGTATGAACAGAGCCGAGTCCTAAGTCCGCCGCAGTGAGAAGGTGAATTAATTGCTTATCAGACAAGGGAGGAAGTTGTATGTTTACCTACTAGTCAGCAATCCATCACGTCTTAGTTGAGCCATCCCAGCACTTTTCCGTGCCTTAGGTCTTAGTGTGGGTAGCAGCTGTGGGATTCGCTACTTTCTGCATAGATGTCATTGGATTGTATAGCGAAGGACTCGTATATCAGGGCAGGGACTGGCGAATCATTCGAGGGAGATATTGCATTACGCATTTCAACACCCCCTCCTCGCCCTCGCCTATCATCTGCCTTGTGTGAACCCTGTCAAGACGTTGTTGACCGATCGACCTCAGCAATGGATTCGTCTAGATATTTGCGCCGCAATGTTGTTGGTCTTGAGCCCTGAAAGACATGCGGTGAAGATAGGCAGCAGTCAGATTTTAGTGTAACGCAACGGTGCCAAGATATGAAGGTCACCGATTTTCAGTACTGTAATGACAGTATTACTGGATAGTACTTCTTCTGATGGTCACAATACTAGCAGTGTAATCTGCTATGATATGTTTGAAGGTATGCTAGCACGTATCGACGTCCATTACTGACCAACGCTTTGGCACACTTGCACCTCGCAACGATCCCGTCTGTTCCTCTCGTCCACATCCTCAACATAAGTGGCTACTTATCTTGGATGGTGTAATTATGCCGGTCCGTACACTTCTCTCTAAGTAATCTTCTCGATCGTACCAGGTACTGTAGCCTTCTTGTCACAACGAGCCGGAATACGGTTCAACATGGAGACGTTTACTCTGTGGCTTGCGTTACTATGTGCCTTTGTACTCTCATGTCTCCTCATTTCTCGACTGCGTAGTCATTCTGTCGAGTTTCCCGAATCAATTCCTGTCGTTGGTCTCCGCGAAGAAGTGTTCAAAACAACCAGAGCCTCATTTCGACAATTGACAGATGGGATAAGGACGCTGTCCGAAGGATATCACCAGGTACCCAGTACACAGCACAGTATGCAACAACCACCAAAACTAAGAAGTGTCCTGGTAGTATTCCAAACATGGCCGACCGTTTCTCGTTCACGAACCGAGCTTCCAAAAAGAATTGATGCTCCCGCCCGAACATATCAAATGGTTCTCCAATCAATCAGACTCTATGCTGTCAAGCGCAGAAATACGAAAGGAGCGACATGCCACAAGATATCTGGACACCGGCGTCGAGTACGACTCGACAGTGTTCTTCTTGGACAGGATCATCGGTGATAGCCTTGCACGGAAGCTTGACATGATTCAAGGACCCATGTATGATGAAATACGCCGGAGCACCGATGAGGTTTTTGGGATAGATGACACTGAATGGAGGACACTGAATGTTTACAACAGCTTACAAGAGATCATTTTGCCAGCTATGAGCCGGGTCTTCTTTGGTCTCCCCTTAGGTCGTACCCCGACGTTCTTGACTTCTTTCAGACGTTATGTCCTCGCAATGGGCATTGGAACCATCGTCATTGGTCAGCTGCCTCGGGTGTTTAAGGGTCTGGTGGTACCGATTTTCAATGTGCCGCTCCGGTATTATAGAGGGAAGACCCTGAAAGCTCTTGTCCCTGTGGTGGAACAGCAATTGTCAGAGAGAAGTGATGATCAGGCCAAGGCCGGTGAGGACAAGTATGATCTCATCAAGCAATCTACCAGAGTCTCAGCGAAAATGAGTAGCTTTAGGAATGCCGCAGATCCAAAGATGCTTGCTGAGTGGATCATGTTAACAGTAGGAGTTTTCACCATATCAGTCATTGCTAACCAAAAAGCTAATGTCTGCCTAGGGATTCGCCGCTTTGTCTTCGACGGTAATTCAAGCGTCGAACATCGTCTTAGACATTGTGTCCTGTCCTCCAGAAGTGCAGGCTTATCAGTGTCTTCGCGACGAAGCGGAAAATTCCATCAAAAGCGACGACGACTGGAACAATGGTGCGATATTCAAAAAACTTACACTGTCTGATAGTGCGATTCGAGAGAGCCTGCGGTACCACCCTATACTGATTAAGGGCCTCACGAAAGAGGTAGTCCCCTCGGATGGCTTGGACCTACCAGATGGTACTCACATACCACAAGGGGGCTGGATTGGGATTCCAGTGCTCGGTCTCCACATGGACGACCGATTCTATCCCAGTTCACAAACGTATGACCCTTTCCGCTTCGCCAAGTTGAAGCAGGATCGTGAGAACTCTCAGACGAAAGAGGGGCCAACGAAGATGCGCACAAATGCCAGCGACCTCGATGCTGGACAACCAAGCACTACATATCTTGGATTTGGCTATGGTCGACATGCTTGGTAAGTCACCTCATCCGTGTTTGATCACTGGGCTGCACCCTGCTAACGCTTTCACAGTCCCGGTCGTTGGTTCGCCGTGCAGATGCTGAAAATCATACTTGCCTACTTGACTCTCAACTATGATATTGAGCCAACCGGTCCACAGCCAAAGACAAAAGTGATTGGTGATGCAGCTTTGCCACCAACTTCTGCGACTATTAGAATCCGGAGGAGAAAGCGAAGTGGACCTGCATGATATGCCTTTCCAATTCTCAATGAGGACGAAGTAGGTGAGGAGATAGGTAGATGACAAACAGGATATGGATGAAGTGTGTAATGATCCTGGAAAATTCTACGTAGGCCGAATGGGCTTTAGTGGTGACTGGGGGGCTGGGCTACGGCGGCCTGTAAGTGCCAACAACGTATGCTTCTCTCCGTCGAAACTCAACGACCATGTCCCACCACAACGGCAAAGGCCACTAATGCAACAATCTACCTTCGCCGCATTATGCAACACCAAGGCAATATCAACGAGGATCTCGTGTCTACCTCGTATGCATACGCTATGCCGGATTGAAACGCTGCCGAATCCTTCAATCTTGGCTTGAATGACCTGACAAGGGAGGATCAGGATCTAATGCCAGACAGAGACCATGTCCCAATTAATGGAGGCGGAAGTCAACCCTCTCTCTTAGATGCGTACTTTGAATGCAGACTCCTCGCTCTGATACCCCCCACCCATCTTTCCTTTCGCGTCTACTGTCAGCCTTTTGACCCTCCGAGAGAACCGATCGACCATGGACCAGATACAAAACTTCGTCCATTCCAACGCCCACATTCTCCTCCCAGTTCTCCGCACAACATGCGCAGTCCTCGGTCTAACCATGCTCGGTGCCGGCTCCGCCGCACTGTACCAACCCATTGAATTTGCGGAATCCTTCGGAATCTCTCTTCAACGGCACAATAACAGCAACTCATCTCATGATGCCAAGCCTCCGAGCAGCAACCCGAACCCATCCAGCGTCAATAACTCGGGCGAAACCCAGGAAACCGGGGCGGTAGGATTGCTCATGGTCTTTGCCGGCCGCGAGCTGGCGCTCGGCTCAGCGATTCTCACCCTGCTCTACCTGGACGAGCTCAGAGCCTTGAGTGTGGTGGTGTTCGCGATGTGGTGGGTGGTGGCGGGAGACAGCATCGCTTCTGGGAGGTATGGAAAGCGAGGTGCCTACAAAAACCATTTGATTCCAAGTGTCTTGATGGTGTGGGTTGGACCGCTTGGCCTTCTTTTGCACTCGAAGGCTTGAGCGTAATGCGTACATACGGGGAACAGGAGAGAGACAGTCGTTGAGAGCAGTCTGGGCAATCAATCAACGCCGTTCAATCATTTCAACCAAAGAGTCGGTCAAGGCAATCAAGGACCCTCCAGATCGAACAATTGTGTCATTCAAAACTCCTTGGTAGATATCCTGCTCCGAGATATCCACCTGCCCGAGTCCGCCCTCGGCCGCTACGTACAGACCGATCTAAGGAAAACAATCCATTTAGTGAGGGAGTCAATCAGTTCAATAGCAGTCCATATATTATATAACACCAAATCAATAAAAAGGGCTTGATTGAATCCAATTTCCTCCACTGGTGGACAGATCGAGAAGAAGCCGCATTCTCACGGGACCATCTTGCATGGGCTGTGGAGTGAGGAGGCGTGACGGGAGTTTCTGATTCTCACCTGCGGGGCAGAATGCGGCATCGCGTCCCATCCGGATCAGGAGTTCAACAGACTAGTTACCCTATATACCAAGCTGGCAACCTTTGATATTGTGTCTTAGTAATTTGGTATTGAATCCGATGAACGGCAGAAGGAGGAGGATCAAAGATGAGGATTGGAAATCTGGGTAGCTAGCTCGCTCTCGTTATCGGGTTTGATTTTCCCAAGCCCGTCTGACTAACTACCTATGATGCTTTCGATTCTATCCACCTCCGATCTGTCTATTTCCCGGAACACTACTCTGCCGGCTCATCCTCCCAGAAGACCAAGCATCTCATCTCCAGACTCTGCCTGGTCTCCTCACCCTCCGTGCCAGCCAGGTGGAAAGCAGAATGAGGCGTCCGCCTCATTCGCCCATCCACCTTACTGTCAGTAATCTTGAATACATATAGCTCCTCCGGCGTCATCTCACTACACCAATACCACCTGTGCTTCTCCTGACAGCCCGTCTTCTCATCGACGTCCGGCGGAAGCACACCGAACGTCCCGTTTGACCGGCCCTCCGTCAAATTCGTCGTCACATCCACCAAGTCCTCTTCGGGGATGGACCTGCCGTCGGAGAGGGCAAGCGGGTCTCGACGGATGGTGCTCAGTGGCCGCCAGACGTTGATGATCGCGTGGCGGACCTTCTTTAGGCGGTCGGCGTCTTCCGGTGGCACGCAGTAGGAGATCATGTTGTTGATGCCGTCGTAAGATTGGTCGACGTGGACGTGCTGGAGAGGGGGGACCATGCCGAGGAGCTCCTGGGATGTGTCGGGTATGTTGGCGATTCTTGCCGTGAGGTCCGAGGGAGAGTGCTTGCGGTTGATGTGCACGATGAAGACGATACGGGAAGCTCCGGTCCTGTTTGGATGGGTTGCAGGTTAGCCATTGCTGCTGAAGTGGTTCGAAGTGTGTCTAGTGGCGAGGAGGGCATACCGTTTCTTGAGCAATGCGTCTACTTCAGGGTAGTAGATTTGCTTGATCTGCTCGTCGTCTTTCCAGTCCGAGACAGCGGAGCGATGACGGTGGAATTCGAAGCCGTGTACGTCGAGCTTGAAGTCATCTTCATGACCCCTGATATCATGTACGATGCTTTTGCGCTGAGCATACTGTTTGCGCCAGAATGTCGCTGTCCCATACAGGCAATCCTTCTCCGTAGGGGTAGGGTCTTGGAAGTAGTTGAATGTCGTCAGGACGTCGCCTTTAGTAACGACCGGCGCCTGAGTAGTTTGTGTGGTCGTCAGCGTCACCATTGTGGACTGATGCTGAACGTATGGTGGAAACCGTCACACCCAGGTGTAAAAGGAGCTTTATGTGCAGTGATCTATTGAATAGGTGGTAGAGTCATGTGGCCGTAAGAACCAACAGTTGCCTTGAGGGGGAGGTCGATCGTTACAAACGCGCAAACAGGGACAAGATTCCTTCCATCTGAAGGGATTCCTCAGATCGGGACGAAGCCTTTCCCCCGGCGTTCTCTCTACTCACCACCCTTCAGATAACGCCAAAGATCGAGATATTCGCTTCGCTTGGTCCGCTTCGCTTGGTCCGCTTCGCATGGTCCGCATTACTGCGCCGTGTCTAAATTCATCCTTCGCCAGGACATGCCTACCGTAGTCTTGTGTGAGCAACCTCGCAGTACCCATATTACGCTGATGAGTCGGTACGAGGATGGGTCTCATGTCACATTGATTCGTTGAGTACCTGCTGCATATCTGCCCTTTGCAGCTTGCTCAGCATCCCTTAAGGCTCTCGTTCTCATTAGCTGATAGTAACGCGTACGCTCCGAGCATGTATCGTCCGTAGTACAGGGATCGCTTATCGTCGTTTGTTAGTGCTTGTGGGTCACTATGCTGGAAGGTTGTTTGGCCGTTCCCCTGTCTGGATCCATCATCAGCTGCGGCCTCATGGCTGCACTCAACAGATTATACGGCGTCGTGATGTGGGATTAAGAAACCTGATCCTCTGACTGCTAGGCTGCAGGGCTAAGTATCTTGGATTCCACCCCCTAATCAACAATACAAGTCATTCCAAGTTGTCTCTTCACCGCTCTTCGATCGAGGCAAAATTCATGTATGTAATGTAACTAACCTCTTGTGAAACTTCATGAAATTTACCTTCTGTATTGAAACATTGTAATGTAATCTCCGATGAAATAACTCGTGAAATGTCAATACTAACTGCAGATCATCGTATAACTTCGACTCCGACCACCAAAGATCTCGGTTCCACCCTCTCTGATGAGGGTCACTTACTTGCTGAGCTAAACCTACAGCTTTCCCTCATGCTTATAAGGCCTTCCAACCTGCAGGATGAAATATTCTGCTATTAGTAGTGTGCCCCATATGCGCATGACAGCTGTTGATAGCTCCTCGTTAACGTAGTCATGGCAATCGAGGCGCTTTCTCGCAAGATTTCGGCAGAGAATCCCACTTCATTAGCTCTCTCACATCCATTTCTTTCTCTCCTTACACTCGGTGCTATCGTCTGCCTCCTCCACCGTTGGGGGAACGGTCTCACATATTCCAGAACCCAAGCACAAGATGCGCCGCAAGAACGAGCGATGTTGCCCCATTGGGTCCCCTTCATCGGACATGGCCCTTCCTTCGTCCTCGACAACGCAAAATTCCTGAGCGATGCAAGGCAAGTCGTTGAGCTCAGATCAAATTTCGCTCTTCTACTGACGTGGCCCAAGAGAACAGTCGGAAGACAGCGTGTTTGCGGTCCGGTTGCATGGTTACAAGCACTACATGATCGTCACGCCATCACTTGACAAGCAAATCTTCGCACAGCGTCCCATAGTCCTCTCCAATCGTCCCTTGGTCCATTGGTTGGCCAAGCATGGCTTTGGCGATGAAGGCGCCACTGCAAAAGTGCCAGAGTTATACACGGAGATCACCTCGAACCTCAACGCCCTGATGACTGAGCCCGCGGTCATGGATGCATCTGATCGTCGGGCCAGAGCTGTAGGCAAGGGTATATTGTCATTGATATCGTTCATTGAAGATAGTAGGAAGCAGTAGAGGTGGGAGAAACGCGCCAATGTCAAAATCGTCAAAGAAAAAGGGGCCGACGCTGAGGTCGAGGTGGACATGTTTCACCTCGTGACTCGCTAGGCATATTCATACTCCACGCCAACCATATTCGGTCGAGCATTCCTAGAACGATTTCCGAACGTGATGGAAGACGTGTATGTGTTCGACGATCAGTTCCCGATGTTAATAACGGGTCTACCGTCGTTTACTAGCAAGATGTCGTCTGCAAGAGCGGCTGCCAACCGTATCTTAAGAGCAATCGAGGAGTGGTTCCAAGCCGTCCAAGCCGTTGAAGATGGAAGGGATCCTGGGACTGGCTGGGGCGACATGAAAGACGTAAACGAATTGGCTAAGATGCCGCATCGTACATGGCGAAGCGGTGGGAAAGCGGCAGAGAAAGCGGCGCTCGCGAATCTTCTTGGACTGCTATGGGGTCTTCATTCTGTCAGTGCAAATTCAATATCCATGTCTCCGACCAAGCTTCTCTTCCTCATCACTCACTGTGTAGCCAGAACTCTAACATAATAACCTTCTGGATCCTCACCCACATCTACTCCTCTCCCTCTCTCCTTGCCTCCATTCGCGCCGAAGTCTTCCCCTACGTCACGCAAGTCTCCTCAAAAGAATACTCCATCGACCACACCTCCCTCTCCCGCACCTGTCCGCTCCTCAAATCCACCTGGCTCAAAACCATGCGGCAAGACGTCATCGGCGCCAACCAAAAGTTCATCCTCAAAGACTTCACCATCACCGAATCACCTAAAAACGCTGGCTTGCTCCGCGGCCAAGGCGCAAGACCGCGGTCGTACGTCCTCAAGGCCGGCAACGTCGCATGTATTCCCGATGGCACGATGCGAAGTGATCCAAGGCTGTGGGGAAATCCCACGCGATTTGACCCACGACGATTTGTTGTCAAGGATCTGAAGGAGGAGGGGAGGGAGAAGGCGGAGTGGTCAAGGCAGCTACATAGTTTTGGAGGTGGGTATAGTATGTGCAAAGGAAGGCTGTTTGCAGAGAGGGAGGTGCTGACTTTTGTGGCGGCCGCGGTGACGTTCTGGGATGCCGAGTATTCGGGACCGAAGAAGGCCGATGGGAGCTGGAAGGGGAAGAAGGATATAGAGGCCGGGGCGCCCCACCCAGAGGGACAGGCAGGATTCGGGTGAGGAGGAGGAAGATGGAGGGGCTGTAATTTTGGGGCCTGGGCGAGATGTTTAGACGTTGCAAACTTGCGGACGATGACCCAAGAGTCTGGAAGAAGTACGGAGGTACTGACGTAAAGGATTGCCCAGATCGGCCAGATCCGAGAGTTTGCTTAGATAGGTCAAGTTGCCCCTTTAATAGTAACGGGTGCGAACACAACGTCGTTACTGTCTCCACGTAACACTTGGGGAGTGAGAAGCCACCCCCTGCTCCTGAAAATGCATGCATTCATAAGAAGATGGTCGATCACTGTCCTAAGAACCGCGGTATCTCGACGAGGAAGACAACGCTTGAAAATTGGGCGCATCAGACGAATTTTGGCTGTAATGGAAGATCGGCACCAAGGGGTGTCAGAAGACGAGATGCTGCATTGTTGATGCTACCTTCCGTGACTCGTTCTTGTTGGGGATCGGTATATGCGTTGCTTATGGGTCGGATGGGATAGCTGGAACCGTGTTGTCTGTTCCTCGTGCGTAACCTCGACACAAGGGGCCCGAGGCCTGGTGACCACAATGATGAGACCCCTGAGCGGGCAGTCTGACCAGAAGCTATCTCATCGTTATTGTTACCGGGCCTCAGCCCGAGGCGTTTTGGAAGCTGCTTTCGTGGGCTAACGGTTTCGCTGCTGCTGCGCCCTGTCATTCCTGGGCTGTGGTACCTCTTGACATCATTCCTTGCAGTGAGGTAGCATCTCGTATAAGTCGAACAAGGTTGTGCTGTCTTGACACAGACAGCTCTTGTCAGACAAATCGGCTAGAATAGCTCTAAATGTCTGTATAGAATCGAATTGAATTGATTGAATGGACAGAATCAACTGCCCAAGAAGCTATGTAGAATGCCCCTGAGAATGAGCAGCCAAATCTTAGAGTCCTAGGCATCAAGTGGCTGAAAGCTGGCTAGAATGTTACTCGGAAAGACTCTCTTGCAAGCACGTTACGCTTGGCATGGGTGAACTGGGAAGTGCGGGCATGAGCATGAGCCTGTGTTGCTATAGTAGATATATGCTGTGCCAGGTCAAAGACTTCTGCTCCACGGTGTTTCATGATCTCTTCGCGCCCTGCGTGGCAGCCGTATAATCACTAGTTACAACAAACAGCAGTACAACAAGCCGGGTCTGAAGGATCGATAGAGATTATTCAGTCTAAGAATTTGACAAGCTATTGACACTCTTTCGAAGGAGGTATGGATTTGATTGACCAGTTCCTGGGATGTCCAATGCCGCCAATGAACAAAATGACACCAACCAAGGAATCACAGCTCCAGTACGCAGGCCGAAGGTGCGTTGAACAAAGTGTGCAAAAGACCGTGCCACGCAACTATTAGTACCCAAGAGCCCCAGGCTTACAGCAAAATCATACCCGCTCCTGACATGATCGCGCAGACCAAGTAGATACCAACTTGGAGCGAGCCAATGTTGAGAGAAGCCTGTGTCATTCCCCCAGCAGCCGCACCTCTGGAACTGGATGACGATCTCGAGCCAGATGAGCCCGCTGATACCGTAGACCTAGTACCATCTCCAGCTGCCGATATTTTCGAAGAGCAAGCTCCGGTAGCCGCGACGGATGATTGACTGGTAGCAGAGCCACTGAATCTACAACCGTCTTGATTGCCCGCCGCTTTCTGTTGACGATCGTACGTATCGAGAGCAAAAGCAAGTTGTTCACGAGCATTGCACATGCTATATGCACCATATGTACCGTTGGCAGGAGATGCGGTAACACCAGCACATGGGTCACCAGGTAGTCCACAAACAAGACCGAAAAGCTTGCCGAGGTCGGTATCGCTCACAGACTGTGAGACAGTGCAGGTGACGGCCTTCGCCATACAAGCACAGAGATCAGAATCCGGAGTTGGTGGTAGAGCAGAAGCAGCTTGCCAGGCACTACCGACAGTCGGGCACGACGACGCTACAGTATTGGTTGGGGTATAACTGCCCATGTCGACGCCGGACGGTGTGACTGCGGCCAGTTGGCTTGAAAGCGATGTGAAGTCCTCTAGCTTGCTGGCACTACTGCCATCGACGGAAACAAGGCCTAAGAAAGTCAGGATTACTGTTCGGTCGAACTGAGCTCATACTTGAAGCTTACCATAGTTGTTGGCTTCTTGGAAATACATGTAGACAATACCACCGGACCACACAGGTGCCATTTGATTGCCGTAGAGAGCACCGACTTCTGTGAATTTCCTCGGCTGAACTTTATTGCATCCATACTCGGCAAAGAAGACAGGAACGGTGTATTTCGAAAATTCTTGAGTGCGCGTGTCATATCCGGACCCTTGGTAGCTGGAATCCCCACACCACGAATAGATGTTGTAGCCCCAGAAATCGATACTCTCCTCCGTAGGCCCACAATTGAAGTAGGCTTCCATGTCAGAGCGTATTTCTGCATCATCGTTTGTGGCGTACCCAATTCCCATAGGCCGATAACTCTTGTCTTTGATATATTTCTTCATGTCACGGACGGCAGCCTTTACGAAAGCACTGGCTTTGGTGTTGTTCATTGCATTCGACACCTCGTTACCAGCAAAGAAGCCGATAGTGTTGCTGTATTGCGACATGAGGTCAACAACAGAGGTGTATCTTTTGTACAAGGTGCTGTCCCACTTAGGCTCATTTCGATTGATGGACGTGGCCGGCTCCGAGAGATCGGCAATGACATAGATACCCGCATCGCTGAGCATTTGCATACATTGTGTGTGGTCCTGGCCCGGATTGAGGGCGTAGACACGGATGGTATTCGTTTGTAGTTCCCGAAGCAGAGGAATGTCTCGCTTGCAAGCGTTGGCGTCAGTGAGAGGATCGCTGTACGTCGTGTCTGAGCTTGTGGTGCCGTTTCCACCACCGGAGAAATCCCCTGTTGATTCGATCAGAGAAAATGCCATGACCCATGCACAAGGTCGCGTCGAGCGTACGTACGTTGATAAGCTACCCCCTTGATGAAACTGTCATTTGTCAGGCTGAATATTGTACAGGGTCTTCGAAGACACTCACAACTCTGTCCCATTGGTTTTGTAGAAGAATTTCGACCCCTATCATGTGATTAGTCTTGAACCCGAGCACGATTCCCATTCCCCGAAGAATGCCTACCTTGATGACGATAGGATCAAGTTGGGCCAGAACTGAAGATGCTAATAGAGCAGTGCCTGCCAAGGCCGATGTGATGGTATTAAAAGCCTTCATCTTGACGAATGACGATGAAATGGAATGGAATGGAGGGTATGGTTAGAAACTGGCTGCGGAAGTTCGAGCAAGGAGAAGTCGAATGCGCGGCTTCGACTTCGCGATCACGAAAGAGTAGGTGCAACCAAGAAATGCGAACGACAATGAGATTACAATGAGAGGAGCGTCGCTGGCGTGTAGAGTACGAATGAGTGTGGTGAAGGCGAAATCGGGGGTGGTGAGGTGAAAAGATGCAATTCACAGGGAGGAATTGATGAATGAACACAATATTGGCGCACTGCTTTGCGGTGGAAAACGAACAGGGGCAAGACAGCGGTAGAATGCCAAGTCAGTAGCGTCCTCGGCATCCACCGCACTACCGGTCTCTGCTATGCCAGATTCGCCGCTGTCCTTCACCAGATGATTGGAGGAGAGGTGCCTCGAACGGACAGGACGCGCAATCACCAGCAGTGCACCACACCACCATGACACTCTTTCGTCGACCATAAACTATCAGTACGAGTATGCGAAGACGACTGCGTTCATTGTCCATAGTTTATAATCAAGGACATCCATCAGCACCAATCCTCAGACTGTCCCGCTCAGTCCGAAACCATATTCAACATGATGCTTTCCTGGGGCGGCCGCCTTATAGCAAAACCGGTCTCGGAAAGCGTGCGTGTGTTGCATGTACACCAATCAGTCAGAAGGTCCGCTGTGCTCATCTACTCGTAGAAGTGTAAGCTTTATTTTCCGAAGCGTTATGGTAGGTTGTGGTGGTAAGGATACCGCAGCACCTCGGCACCTTGCATCGGTCCAACGACACAGTATCAGTGCTTCCGGCAGATACTTCCATGGGTGGACCACGGTCCTACAAGTACCCTTCATTGTTGAAGAATCAGATTTGCGCAGGTAGTCCAAGGAGATGGTCTATCAAGACTGTGCTTGTTGGTGCAATCTACAGTACGGAGGACCGAGTACCCACTGGTTGTAATTATTGATTGCCTGTGGCCCTGTGGGAGAAGTGCCCCTTGTGCAGAAAGCCAATGAAAACGAGTCCTTAGCACCTCTAGGAGTCCATCCTTGACAGCAGCCCCTGAGACGGACTTGCCGAGGCTCAAGTTGGCGCTTCTCTCGAACGAAGCCAGACCGCCTGCGGCAATCGCCACGCCCTATCAACCTAACCACCAATTCCCGTCATTTCCCAGAGATTTTGGTGCCAAAATAGCAAGTGGTTAGGATTTTGATGTGCATCCTATTTTTATGATAGCCCACTGTGGATGGCGAAATTCTAGCATGTCCTTGATCTTGTCACCGACACTCCCATCCTTTTACCCGCAACGGAATCATGATTGGTTGGCCAGCACTTGTTCTCTCAATGCGTGCTGTCAATGCGGTCGAAAGGGAGTACCGATCGACATGCACAGCCACTCTGGCTACACCTGAGCATTTCCCTTCGCTTAGGATCCAGCACTGGTACTCGTTGCCTTCAGAGGCCTGACGTGGTCGAGCTTACTTGCTGAACATGCTCGAAGGAAGCTGAGTGGCAGAAGAGTTATACTACGGTTCTAGAGTGCATGTGCGAGCTGTAACTTCGACATGGTGGTATGGGATAAATCATAGATGGATGTCATCGTAAATTAAAGCCGCGTTCATCTTATCGTCTTCATGATTTCCTCGACTATGTATACCAGTACTGATTTGTACTCTGCTGCTCCAAAAAGGTGACATCGCCGGTCGGTAGACGTTGGGTTGGTGGCGCAGAATCATGCCAGCCCAATTGCCAGCCATCCCGGCAAGTTTCAAGTATGCAAAGCCGCCAGGAACCGTTGCCAGTGGCTGACTATGAGTAGCGCTTTGTTACGCATGATGACCTCAGTCGTACGGTAACGCGGGCCCGCGAAGGGAATCAGGATCTACCGAGCGCTGCCCGGTTAGAGCAGTATTCATGTTCATCAATAACACCCGTGAAGCGAGTAGTGTAATTCAGTCGTATCAAATACCTGTACGGAAGGCGATTTGGGTGAAGTGTCTTCGCTTGCACTTCCAGGCTATCAGCAGAACGGTGAGTTTAATTCAGCATCGATTTTCTCCTTTGTAGCTACTCTACGTAGATAGATCCTGCTGGGTATCAAGGCTTATCTGAATCAATGCGCACGTTGCGCACCACCGCAGCAGGGCATACGACGATGTTGAGATTATAGCGGCGTAACGGTGTGGTATTGTGGATAGGCATATCGGCATGCCCACCCCCTGTAAGCGTGTTTTTAGCCGTGGCTTGCTTTGAGCACTTCCCCCCAAAGCCCACCCCCCTTCTCTGACTGGCCGTCATCCCTTTAACCAACCAAATCCAGCTTCTCCTTTTCTCCACCTCGAACTTTTTCGCCTTCCATCTTCAACTCAGTCAATCTCCCTGACTGATACAGTTGCTCAACCTCCACTGTCGTTCCTCGTTGTCGCTTCTCTTCACACTCGCTTGAGGAAGGCAGGGTGTGTATTCCGGGGGATTTCTGGTGGTTGATAGGCCTCAAGGCACACAGCCGCCCGCCACGCCAACCGACCGCGCCAGCTACGCACGCATTGGCTCAGCAACGCAATCTTTCCCCCTTCATTCGTTTTAACAACAACATCTACCACACGGCTCGATCAATTTGATTGTGCAGCAGAAATAGTCAGCTTGTCAGCTGGCGAGTTCCTGGTTTCAATAGGCTGTGAAGATAAACAGTCGCAGTTTTGTTGGACTGGAATCACTCGCTAATCAATTGCTGGCGAACGACGTCCACAATCCGACGCTCGTTCCTACTTTCCACCAAACAAATTGATATCGCTTCGATCTGTTCTGGTTGATCAACTCAATAATTATCACCCGCTTGTTGATCAGACAGAATCTATTTCATGGGGAAACCTTGATGTACGTCCTGCACCCTCTCACGAGTTCTCCCTCATCATTCCTGCTTCAAAATCCAGCACTTGACAACCCTCTATGCGACAAGCCATTGCAACTTCGACTAACATATCGTGGTTTTACCAGAACAAAGTCTCTTTGTGAAAATGTCGGGCCATCCGCACGGACAGTATGATGATGGCTACAACGGCCATCAACAATACGCCAACGCCAACGATGTCCATTACCAAGATGAGCACAATCATGGCTACCATGATCACTATGATTACAATCAACCGCAACAAGCCGGAGCAGATGGATATTATGATGAATCGTGAGCGTCTTGTCTCTAAACCCAGCTGCCTTGAGTGCTCACATTTTTTTCAGTGGCTACTACAATGCCGATGCAAATAATCCCTATCACGAAGATGGCGGCTACTATGAGGGCCATCAACAAGGCCATCAGGACGGGTATTACG
>JAABUK010003197.1_pt1 | contig 28018 bp, 19 predicted proteins | sample 5559141 | NCBI WGS metagenome assembly JAABUK01 (sample SAMN10711869, study PRJNA513367) | rock metagenome | isolation source: Antarctica rocks | place: Antarctica: Victoria Land, Pudding Butte nord | collected 2016-01-03
TCCTCCCCCCCAAACCTATCACGCCCCCTCCCGTCCTCACCTCTAGCCCTACTCTTCCTCCTCTCCGCCTTACTCTCCTTCGGCAGCCGCGAGAAATTCCTCTCTTCATACTCCGTCCGCTCTCTCTCCTTATCTCTCTCCCGAGTGGACAAGGCGCCCCGCCCTCGTCGAAGAATTGTACTATTGGAGCCGATGGAGGGTTCAAGGTTAGGGGCTGAGGAGAGCTCCGTGGAGATATATTCGTCAAGGAGGTGGGATTTACGATTTCGTCGCTCTGCACGGGAAGAGGAGCCGGTGGTGGCGGCGGAGGGGAGGTCGGGCATGGATGTTGGGGTTATGCGGGGCGGTTTGTAGGTGCCGTTGCTGCGGGCGTTGGAGGAGGAGGAGGATCTGGCCGGTTCAGATGAGGACGGTCTTCGGAGGAGCGAGGTGGGATTGGGGCGGTAGGAGAGATCGTCTCTTTTTGGTTGTGCTTCCTGAGAGGTTGCGATATCTGCTGAACCTGCAGAGTCAGAAGCCGAGTCAGAAGCATCTGCACCCTCAGCGGTGGCCGTTTTGCCGTTGGTGAGCTTCCCATTTTGGTGAGTCGACTCTTTCCCCGGTTGTATGCTGGAGCATTCCGCATCATGTGCTGCCCTCAACACTTTCTCAATCTGATATTTCAGTCGTCCTTCTATTGGTCGCACACCCTTCTCCAAATATGCTCGTATCTCGACCAACTTTTGCACGGCTTCACGGCCAATCGTCCGTGCATCGCTGTCTGGCTTGCCACCATTTGACTCATCTCTGAGCCTGTAGATGATGAGGAATACAATGTTCTGTAGGTAGGATAGGAGAAGATCATTTTTCGTATCGAGGAGGGAGATTCCGTCGGCGGGGGGAGAGAGGGAATTCGGTGGCGCACAGAAAGGGGAAATTGCTGAGCTTAACGACTCTGTTAAGGTCGTCAGCAAGCCTGGCAATGATATGGCGGCTGCCATCTTCCGTCTTCGAAAATGTAGGTCTGTCAAGGAGTCTAATTACGACAGACGGTCAGCACCGAATATCCAGAATTTGCGCGTGAGGGCACCAATCTTATCTTATCTTTGTCGTGCAAGTCTCGGCGTTGATTCTCTAACGAGCGAATCGCAGCGACCCTATCCTTAGATGCGGACAGTGAGAATGTCCCACGCGGATCTCGATTGAACGTCACCTACTGTAGATTTCAGAAGACGACAAACATCTCGTCAAAGCCAGCCTCACACGCGCTGCTCTTATATAGACCGAGCCACCTACTGAAATCTCTCCGGCGGCAACCAAACCCGAGGCTGGCACAGATAAATATTGCTCGCAGTCCGGCAGACATCAGTAACGGGTCAAAGCACTGCCTCAGCCATTCTCCCGTGTCGGCCTTCCGTTAACATTGTCTGGCTTGGAAGGCGCATTCCGGTAATACAGCGACAGAGGCTGATACGATGATCGCGAGACTTGTTGATTATCTCTCACCTAGTCATGGGTATCTTGCGGGCTGTATAACAACTGCCGCTGAAATCTGCACCTCCTGACAGAAAAGCTGCTTCGACTACTTCACCCTTACCGCGGCCACGCTGGCCTCCGTATTTCACCCCATCGCAGCGTGTTCGCCAAGTAAATTGTTTCCCGTCCCCATAGCGCAAAGCTGGCCGGTGTCAACAGTCCCAGAACACATCCATGGTCTCAGCCGAGTGGTCTTTTCATTTCCCAACGCTTCCTCCTATTCAAACGCCAGGTACCGTGAAGTCGGGGAAATTGGGCCAGTTGCCCAGACCGGCAGGGTCACCGCCAACCCGGATCCACTGAGAATGGGATGGCGTGGCACCGTCGAGGACGAACAGTTGATGCCAGCCAGGTGGGCATACATGGGCATCTGGCGGCGTTGTAACAGTGCATGTAGTTCCGGAGCAGGAGACAGCAGGGAAGATTGCTCTCTGACCCATGCTGTTGCCATGCGTGCTTGACTCAGCACCCATCATTGAAACCTTGACATCGCCTGCCGTACCTTGATATTGCTTGACATTGAGCGTGATGGCCTCACCATAGCCGAAAGATGTCTTGTTATTCACAATCTTGAAGTCCGGTTGTTTTCCTCCTGACAGAAGATATGGAGGCATGAAGATCTCGACTCGGTATTCTTGCACAAAGCGCACGTCTTCAGGATCAGAACCGGATGCCAGAACACGTCCGTCTTGAAGATGGATAGCCTCAGAATGGTAGAGACGATCAACTGTAGTGTTTGCCATGACGCTCATGCGCTGATTGACCGGCTTCCGTGGATCATACAGAACGGCGTTGTGGTTTGGATTGATGGCAAGGCCGAACCCAGCACGTTCCTGTTGACCACCGTTGAGGATGAGGTAAGTTCCATCAGGAAGTGCAGTCATGCAGGAAATGACACGAGACGATGGCTAGGCACGAAATGTTAGAACGATGCTCCAGGTTGACGAGTAAATTCACTTACCATTCTTTCGATAGTCCACTTGGGATTGTCCACTTCTGGCGCAACAGAGACATAGTTGTCAAGGGCAATTTCTGGTCCGGGAGTGGAGCCGCCACATATCATGACAGTCAATGGATCTGCGTAAGGAGCATATTGAGGCATGAGGACCGCCGTGCCTTCGAAAGGATATGACGTCCACCATGGACATCGTTGACAGCGGCGGGAATATTCTCCATCGTTTTGATAGTCTGCAAGCTGTTCTCGTCAAGGATTCTAGCCTCGTTGTAGTATGCCACAAAGACTCCAACGCTTGGGAGGACAGCCAGGTATGGATAAAGATTGTACGGGTCCGTACGTTGAAGCCAATCGCAGAATTGAACAGTGCCTGCCGCTGGCTTTGGAAGGATTTCAAGGGATGGAACAGGAGCACCATTTGAACCAGCCTGGCCACCAACAACCAGAATGGACCCATTGGCCATGATCATAGACGTAGGATACCAGCGGCCAGCCAGCCTGCAGACGGACTTCTTGGAAATTCTCCTGCCAGTCATTGACACCCCATACGCCCGGAGAGCCATCTGGTGTGTATAGTCTCACACCATGGGTGTCATCGTTGGCCCACCCACCAACGGTAATCTGTCTCCCGGCCTTGTCGGGGAGTGTCAGACTAGCCGAACAGAAGATGTCTGTCTTCACATGCATTGGTCTCCATGCGCCGGTAAAGTTGTTAATCTGAGCCAAATCAAGTTCATACGCGCCGGTCGTGCTGGGTGCACCCGTTCCATGCTTTTCGAGAAAGGTGACCTTGCCGTTGACGGCCAGGGTGGTAATAAGAGGTATGACGACGCCACCAATCAAGAAATCATACTCCCCGGCAGCAGTACCAGCTGGGAAGTCCCAGCTGTTCAAAGGTGTCCCAGCCCAGGTATAGTAAGAGAGTCGATTTCCAGCGCCGCAGATGGTGCTTGCATTCCCAGGGCAAGGCATGTTGCAATCAGATTCGGGATAGAAAGTCCTGCCCAAGCTTTTCACGGCAGCCTCGTTACCGCACCAGCACTCTCGACCATATTCCATTCCACCAGTCCACTTGAAGATAAAGAACTCTAAGAGTTCACTCATCGCCCCTTGTTGCAGCGGTTCCGTCCCGAGCCGCCGGAATTTCCTCCGCTCACAAATTACTCAATGTTATGATGAATCTACTTGGGGTTGGTAGGTTGCCATTGATCGCTTCGATGTCCACCTCTCGCAAACCACAATGTGATGGCAGTCCATATTTCCGGTTCCTCTTGAGTTAATGGAACCAGTGGACAGGGATAAGTTGGCCTATCTTGCCAACCAAAGGGTACCCCCCAAGCTGGCTGTGCTCACTGGAAGCGAGACAGTGTTGGATCGAATGGGAAGAGTGGAATCTCCTTTGTTTCCTCGGGGGAATCCGCAGGCGCCCCTACCCTATCGTATAGGGGATATGAAGTCATCCATTTCTTGTCGTGACAGTCAGAATAAATCTTGAGAGAGGTCCCGGACAGCAAAGGGCCTGATGACGGTCGAGGCGAGAGAGTGCTGATCTGGCGTCGATGACAATGGAAAGGCTCAAAGACACAAAGATGAATCGCAGAAACGTGATCTGCTATTTTTGGAAGAGTCGTCTTACCATTTACGCTCTAGTGCCGGTCAGCACCGGAGCTAGCAGTACTAGTGGGTCTTGGCAGTGAAAGTTCGCCCTTGGCCGTCAAGTTACACAATCATTATTCTGTTTCAATTCACTTCACAGCATTTCACTCCTCACTGTCGCAGTGGAATGATTGACTTGGTGTTCTGGCGAACTTGATTGCTAAGTTCGAATCAATGCTCATCTTTTAGACCTACGATTGTGCACAAACGAGACTACAAGAGTTGCTCATGTTTGCTAAATCAGTGGCATCCATTCTACGCTGTCATCTGCCACGGTCAGAATGGCTGCTCAGCACTCTCCAGCTCTGCCTCCCATGAGACCAGGCCTCTTGGATCCGTCACGACAAGCTGAATACCCCATACTTTTGGGGAAGAGTTTCCGGGAAAATAGGACTGTTGCTGGCAACCATCTGCTGAATGTTCGCTACAACTGGAAGTCAAAGCAAATCCCACAACGACAAGTCATCACCGAGGTTGGTGCCTCACTAAATTCTTACACACTAGTTGGTGGAGAAGGCAATTCGGAGCCCTACAAGTACGGCGGCACGCTTGACCCAAAATCCCCAGACGCCGACTCAGCCCATCTAGCCTTGATCTTCGACAAAGAGAAATCTGCTTTTGTGCTCGAATCAATCTTTAGGTCTCTCAATTTCAACTTGACTTCCGCGACGACAAAACCCAACATTGACCAGCTGCCTCAATTGGAGACCATCAAGAATACCACCAAAAATGCTTCTCAACGTGATAATCAAGACGGCTTTCGAGACGATGACGGGGACGTTGCTGATACTGAAAACCCTTACGACTATCGACATTTCCTTGCAGAAGCCATAAAAGATGCCGAGGCAGGGGAGACAACCCCAAAGCCATCCGGGACGGTCATGGCGAGCCCCATACCAACAGCGACTAAGATACTGACAACAAATAAATCCATCACCCCTCTTGAGTCACCGTTCATGGTTTCTTCTAAGCGAAGGAAGATCGACTCCAAAAGCGGGTCTCGTGGTACGACGAGAACAACTCAACCTGCCGCAAATGCACCGAAAGCAAAGTCCAGGTCAATTGCAGCAACTTCCAGGAGCAGAGTAGGATACCATTCAGCAGGAAAGACTGCTTCGTCTGACGAGGGCAAGAAAAAGGCGCGAGCCATTCATGGCAAACAAGCTCACTCTCGGGACAAGTCGACATCGCAAGCGTACGCAACATCACCGCAGATCATCGTCGATGAGGCATCAGACCTCACCATAGATATGGGTTCACCGCCTGCAAAAGCGAAGACGAAGCACCGAGTCAACCATGATGCATTTGCCAGTCACTCTAGGGGGCAGTCACGTGCCAACACTGCATCGGTCTCACCGCAGGGCAAAGAACGAGGAGATAGCGACAGAGATGCTGAAGGTGGCGTGAGAATGAACAATGATGGCGACGATGACGACGTCGAAGACCTTGCATTGCCTTCCCCACGAGAAACCCGAAAAGCAAGCAGCAATGTGAGTAGGATCACGCAGGATCGTCCAATAGAAGATGACGATGAGGATGACGGATTGGCGGCTGAGTTAGAGGCAGTCTTTGACCAGGAAGACGATGGTGATAATGAGACAGTTGGGCTAGGTATATCAGGCAGTCAAGATCACGGAACAGTGAACCATGATGAAGAAAGCGAAGTCAGCGAAGAGGAGTGATACATGTCGTAATGGTACGAGTGATTCTCGGAAATAGGTGTATTATATGCTTAGATTTGTCTTCCCTGAGAATCCCAACTTGCGGGGTCTATCCTGTACAGAAACAAGCTCGTGCCTTCTACTGCGGCGATTGATACTGCTGCTTTCTGGCTTTGGCACTCGTCGTTGTGATCGGCTGGTCATCGCTATTAGTGACTAATGGAACCATAAGATGATTGATTAGGTTAGCTTCAGTGTGCGGGCTTGGCGATCTCCAAAAAGTTCACGGCCGCAGAAATAGTCTCGAAGTAATTAGTTAGATGATGCCGGATCTTGAACCATAACGAATTGGAAGCTACTCAGACCTGAAAAGGTTTCGCATCTTTGCAAGTGTCGCAGAGAATCTTTCACGGCGGCTCAACTCTTTGACGAGGCGGATTTTCCCTGAGCGAAAATAGGAAACTCTAGAAGAGGCTGCCCAGCATGCAGGCACCTGTGGTTGTGATGAGTGAGTCTGGTCAAGAGAAGTTCCGCTCTGTAGATAGCTAATGTTGCATCAGATACTCAAAATGGGGACAGACAGGTGGGCCGGAAAGCACAGATATCCAACATCACCGCAGCCAAAACGTATACTCTTCACAACTCGGACGTGCGTCTAGACTGACTTTGTTCTCAGCGTCGCCGACATTATCAGATCATGCCTGGGACCCAAGGCAATGCTCAAGATGCTTCTCGATCCAATGGGTGGCATAGTGCTCACGAATGACGGCCATGCGATCCTCCGGGAGATTGAAGTTGCGCATCCAGCTGCGAAGAGCATGATCGAGCTGAGTAGAACACAAGATGAAGAAGTAGGAGATGGCACAACAACGGTCATCATATTAGGTACTTTGATCTTGTATCCACGACAAGTCTTTCTGACGATACCATAGCTGGCGAAATTCTAGCACAGGCGCTTCCACAACTAGAACGAAATATTCATCCAGTTATCATCATCTCAGCTTTCAAGAAAGCCCTCTCAGATGCCCTTGCTATTGTTCAAGAAATATCTCGGCCAGTAAATACATCGGATGACAAAGCCATGATCGACCTCATCGAATCCTCCATTGGCACAAAGACCATGGCCCGGTACTCAGAGTTGATGTGCTCCCTGGCCCTTCGTGCTGTCCGAACAGTCTCCCAAGATCAGTCATTCGCCTCTAACACGCATCTTATCAATGGCAATGCTACCTTGCCGAAATCCGAATCTGCCCCAAAATCCTACGAGGTTGATATCAAGCGTTATGCAAGAGTGGAAAAGATACCTGGCGGTGAAATTGAGGATTCGCGCGTGCTTGATGGAGTCATGCTCAACAAGGACATCACACATGCATCTATGCGAAGAAGGATCGAAAACCCCAGAATAGTTCTCCTCGACTGTCCCCTTGAGTACAAGAAAGGCGAGTCACAGACCAATGTCGAGATAAGCAACGAAGACTCGTGGAACAGAATACTCCAGATTGAAGAAGAGCAAGTCAAGAAGATGTGCGACGCTGTGTTGTCAGTGAAGCCAGACTTGGTGATAACTGAAAAAGGCGTATCAGACCTTGCGCAGCACTACTTCGTCAAGGCAAACGTGACCGCATTACGAAGAGTAAGGAAAACAGACAACAACAGAATAGGACGAGCAGTTGGAGCGACCGTCGTGAATAGAGTGGACGACCTGCAAGAGTCAGACGTAGGCACAGGATGTGGCCTCTTCGAAATAGAAAAGATTGGAGACGAATACTTCACATTCCTCACAAAGTGCAAGAACCCCAAGGCTTGCACCATTCTTCTCCGTGGTCCCAGCAAAGACATCCTAAACGAGATCGAACGCAATCTCCAGGACGCGATGAGCGTCGCAAGAAACGTCATGTTTCACCCGCGACTATCCCCCGGCGGCGGCGCAACAGAAATGGCTGTCTCCGTGAGACTAGCCCAGAAAGCCAAATCAGTCGAAGGCGTGGCCCAATGGCCATACAAAGCCATCGCCGACGCTATGGAGGTTATTCCGCGAACGTTGGTCCAAAACGCAGGAGCAAGTCCGATTCGCGTCCTGACCAAGCTGCGGGCCAAACATGCAGAAGGTGGCAGTTCCTGGGGTGTTGACGGAGACACCGGAGCGGTGGTCGACATGATGGAGTATGGGGTGTGGGAGCCGGAGGCCGTGAAGAGTCAGAGTATCAAGACTGCAGTGGAGTCAGCGTGTCTGCTCTTGAGGGTGGATGATATTTGCTCGGCGAAAAGTGCGAAGCAAGGTGGTGGGAACATGGGTGGAGGAGGGGAGGATTGAGAGAAAGAATAAGGAGCAGAGCAAAACGCAGAAAATCGATAGAGCGTTGGGCATGCAAACGCCCTCTCGTCACTTTACTGATGCCCCGATCGGATAAGATCGAAAACCCTTTGGAAGAAGATTTCACGGAGAACCATTAAGCCGTGCAAGTGACATGATCCTCCGCTGATGTTCCGGAATAGCACGTCCTACCTTTTGATCAACTCGGCTTCCCTGACCGCGGTTGCGGACACTCCTTCTCCTCCATCAGCCCATCAAAGCAGGCACCAATAACTTTGCAGCAGATATGCTTGTACCGCACACGAGACATTTACACGACTTCCCATGGTGGACGTTTCTATGATATCTTGTTCCATGCCCGAGTAGGCTCAATCACTGCACGTCTTGATCTTGGGCGACGCTGGAGAGTTTAACCGTGGGGTAGGGCCGTATGCTTGGAAAGCAAATGGTGGGCTGGTCCGCAGACAAGCTGAGGCGATATTGCGGCTCTCTCTGGATGGTTTGGTGATTGGTCGCTTGCGGTGAACGTCTGCTACCATCACCCTTCCTCCCGATCCATATCATCCCTCCCTCTCTTTCCAACCCCGCCTCCCCTCCTTCTCCCCTTCATGGTAGCCCCCTTCTTCCCCCTCGACTCGTGCAGCTCCTTCATTTCCATCACCGCACCCCTCTGCGCCTCGCCCACTCTCTCTGCTAGAACCATCACCTCGTCCTTCGCCGTTTCATACTCCTTCAACTTCTTTCCCAGTGCAGCCTCGATCCTCAGCCACAGCTCCACATCGTACTGTGTCACGAAGCTAATGGCGTTGCCGCTTTTGCCGGCCCGGGCAGTCCTTCCCACCCGGTGGATGTATGTCTTACTGTCCGGTGGGAGATCGAAATTGAGCACTACGTCGACGGAGGGGATATCTAGCCCGCGCGCCGCCACGTCAGTAGCCACCAGGAGGGTGCGCGATCTTGCGCGGAACTTGTTCAGGGAGCCCATTCGTGCGTTCTGGGAAAGTTGACCGTGAAGTGGTATGGCACTGAAGCCTAGTAGGCGCAGGAGGATTGCGATCCTTTGCGTCTCGTTCACTGTTCGGGTAAAGATTATCGCGGTTTGACCGGCCAGTTCGTTCAGGAGGAATACAAGATAGACATCTTTGTGTTTGTGTGGAAAGAAAAGATAGGATTGTAGAAGTGTAGAAACGGTTTGGTATTTGTCGGTACTAACGCTGACTCGCAATGGATTCGAGAGCGACGCTCGCTGTAAGGACTCTACTTTGGATGACATCGTCGCAGAGAAGAGATATGTTCTCCTGCCGTCTCGGGGCAGTATCTTCAATATCTTGTCCAGTATCGGTCCGAAATCGAGATCCAGTAACCTATCAGCCTCGTCCATAACGAGATATTTCAAGTTACGCAGGTTGAAGCCTTTGGTGTTTTCGAGGTGGTCGAGAAGTCGGCCGGGGGTAGCAACGATAACATGCGGCTTCTTCCCCAGAGATATCGATTGAGGGACCATGTCCATGCCGCCGACTAGGACGGTACAGCGAACAGAAATGCGAGAGCCCAGTGCTTCAATTGCCTGAGAGATCTGGTAGGCTAATTCTCGAGTAGGCGCGAGGACGAGAGAGTGAAAGGCTTGCGGCTTATCCATCAAAGCTGCTATGAGTCAAAACGGTTCTCATGGTCAGTAACAATACGTACCTTGAAGGATAGGGAGCGAGAACGCGGCTGTCTTTCCACTGCCAGTTTCCGCCAACCCGATGAGATCTCGACCTTGGAGAGCAAGAGGTATTGCTTCCGCTTGAATGGGAGTCGCGTTCTTGAATCCCAAGCCAGCACACGCTTCGCTGAGGGAGTCAATAACACCGAGCTCCTTGAACGTCTTCTTCGCACCCTCAACAATACCGGTCTCCGAGGTTGTAATCTCATCTTCGTTGGTAGGTCTTTCTGAGACAGAAGGACTGGAAACACTGCGGTCCGACCTGCCATCGTGACTAAGCTTTCGCCTCTTTTGGGACGACATTTTCGAGAGAGGTGCCAGAGCAGGAGAACCGAAGGAATACCAGTCGAATGGCAACTACAGGCCTGCGAAATGGGTATGGTCCGCGGTCTGTCGAACTCGATCTCCAGAGAAATAAAATTTGTCGGGTGCGGGGCCAATTCCGCTCCGGCGGGTTGTCGGGAAAAAAAAGGTCGAGGTAAAGCATTAATTTCAAGATTCAAAGTCTGGCGTATTATTCCTCTGCAGGCACATACTCGACGGTCGACATGGCGAAAGGACGTACTAAGAAGCGCACTCATGTCAAAGCCAATGGCGTTGCCAATGGTCCTGGGAGGCTTGGTGGGACGAACAGGTCGCCCAAGAGCATGGTCATTCGAATGGGAGCTGGCGAGGTCGGACCTAGTATCACCCAGCTGACGAAGGATGTGCGAGCAATGATGGAACCAGACACAGCGAGCAGGCTGAAGGTCTGCCGCCTCTGGCGCGATCCAGTAGAAGCCGAAAAGCGCTGACATCAATGCGTAGGAACGAAGAGCGAACAAGCTAAAAGACTACATCTCGATGGCAGGACCACTTGGTGTTACTCATCTGCTTCTCTTCTCCCGTTCGAACTCAGGTAATACCAACCTTCGAGTCGCACTAGCACCTCGAGGACCGACGCTCCATTTCAGGGTCGAAAAGTACTCACTGTGCAAGGATGTGACGAAAGCACAGAAACATCCAAGAGGGGGAGGGAAAGAATACCAGACCGCGCCACTGCTAGTCATGAACAACATGAAGACTGATCCCGATGCATATTCTGATCCTATCCGCAAGCAGCTCGAAGACCTCACTACTACCATCTTCCAAAACATGTTTCCTCAGATCTCTCCTCGAAGCACTCCACTCTCAAGCATCCACCGAACTATGCTGGTCAATAGAGAGACATCCGACGCCGAAGACGGCACTTTTGTCCTTCACCTCCGCCATTACGCCATCACAACAAAACGCACGGGTATCCCACGCAGAATTCGGCGGCTCGATCCTAAAGAACAAAGGCAGTGGGGAAAGAAAGGTAGTGCTATTCCCAACCTCAGTCGGCTGGAGGATATGTCGGAATATTTGCTCGACCCTACCGCTGGTGGTTTTACATCAGCAAGCGAGACGGAGCTGGACACGGATGCCGAGGTGGAAGTTTTGGAGGCGCAGACTCGTCGAGTACTTAGCAAAAAGGAGGTCCAGAAGCTGAGAGATGGTGTAGGACAATCCAAAACCCGGGGTGATCGTGGAAGCAATGTTGAGAAGCGAGCAGTTAAGCTAGTTGAGCTCGGGCCACGAATGAAGCTTCGTCTAGTCAAGATGGAGGAAGGTGTCTGCGAAGGGAAAATCATGTGGAATGAGTTTATCAAGAAAACGGAGGCGGAGCAGAACGAGATGGATCAGAAATGGGATCAGAGAAGGGAAGAAAAAGAGGACAGGAGGAAAGAGCAGAGAGAAAATGTGGAGAGGAAGAAACATGTGAAAGCCAACACAAAGGCTAACTCGAACGGTAACGCACCAGCGGATGAGGACGTGGACGACGTATGGGATAGCGAAGACACCGATGTGGATGACATGGATTTGGATGACGAAGCCGATGACGATGGGTGAACGGCGACTAAACGCCTGTGCGAGGCTGGATCAACGCCGAATCCTCGGCATCAATCTTCATCCTGCTAGGAAACGTACCAGTGGGGATACTGCGTCAAGCGGGCGATATTGATGACCCGCATCTGGGCAAGCTGAAGTCATATATCAGAAGCCGGACCGGTGTGCAACACTGGGAGCAACTGCCAGATGTCACATTTTGGGGAAACGCTAAGCGGAGAGGTCAACAGCTCAAGCAACAAGCAGTTCTGTCAAAGTGATGCAGTACACTAGATGCTGCCTGGCAGCTATGATGACAGCAGGGACCGGGGAGAATAGAAAGCCAAGACAGCCCATAACTCGGACGCTTCAGGCGCTCGAGAATGTAGCGGAAGGACTGTTTTTGAAGGGCCGTAGAAGATCCCTCACCAGTTTAGAGACAAATAAAGCATCCACGATGCAACGCCTGCTCAATAAACTTCATTTGATACGCGCCGATGTAGCAATGCGCTCGTAGCCCCCGCAATCATCAATCATGAATCTTCAGTAAGCCATGAGACCTTTGTCAATCGATCGGAGCCATCACTGCTTCTTCATTGCATACCTCTTCGTCCAATCCCTCGCCTCCTTCTCCCACGCCGCCCGATCCCTCCTTAACTCTTCCGCGATTCTCCCCTCCACAGCATCGTCCGGGTTCGGCTCCTTCAAAAGTTGTCTTGCAAACTCCAACACAGCGGCGATCTTCGTGGGCGGCTTCCACTCCTCGGGCTTCAGCATGCCAAGACACATCACGCCTGCGTCGGCGGGGGTGGAGGTTCCGGTGGACGGGTTGGACGTGGAAGGGCCGGAGGAGATGTTGGGGTGGTAGACTTTGGTTGTGAATGTGAGGGTCGGGGGGCGGAAGGGGTATTGTGGCGGTAGAGTGAGAAGAAGGTTGAAAGTGCCGCCCTGTTTGCATTAATTAGAGCAGTCTCTGATGATTACAATGAATATCTGGCTCTAGGACTGGCTTAGGAAGATGAAAATCCAGTAACATCTGTGATGGACGCTCAAGTAGAGGTTTCAAGCTTCTCATTCCGCCGACTGACTGAGACGAGGTTGAGTGATAGAGCAAGGCACGCTGCAATAGATATTGCTTAAGCCATCCAATCCTTCAAAGCCGAACACAATCTGGACTGGGAGGGTAGAAGCATGGTTCGGAATCACGCACAGCGTAAGGAGAGTCTGCTGGACCTTCCATGACAGCTTTCCACTTGTAGATGTCTGATTCATCGGCCAAGGTGACTGTGATTCCCGCTGGAGGAGAGCTTAGAAGCTCACCTAGCTCCTGGAAATGATCGTTAGCAAGACAGCTCATGATGGGTCACCCACGAGGGAGACATACTTTGGTAATGCGCTTCTGACTGCCTTGCGCCATCTCGGTTAGAAAAATCTGAGGTCTATGCCTTGCGGCCAAGATTTGCTGATGGATAGGGAGCTGAGGCCCTGATGAACCCCAGCAGGAGACCAAGATGAGAGCAAAGAAAATAGAAGCGGCTGAGTTAATCAAAGTGATGAGATGCAGGGGGGATCGATGGTATGGATTAATGGCCCGGATACGATCTTCGCTATGAGAAAGCGAATACTTATTTGCACGAAGCTACGGCCCTTTTGAGGTGGAAGTCACTTTTTAATCCCAAGCAGGTTGCCGGCGATGAGAGAAGCGGAACGAGGAGCAGCATTCAGGAAGCGTTGGGAATTTCCAGGATCAAAAGAAAGCTTTAGGCCTTCCAACCTGAGAATCGGAACTCTGACAGCACTTTCGAGTGTTTCTGTTCCCACCGAGCCCTACCACGAGCACTTGACTGGGTAATCATCAAGGAGAAGCACATTGCGAATCTGGGGGGGTGGATCACCAGAGAAGTCTGGAGATTGTCCGGCCGTTGAAGACGTTGTCCACGGGGATCGAGATCGAGATTACTTCCCTCCGCCAATCTATCGTTAATGACTTGATCTTTCTCGCTCTCAGAAAGTCTTATCATTGGACAGCCTGTGCTTCCTTCAAGCGCTGGCATTGACGAGACCCACACGCGCCGCCAGTCCGCAGAATTGAGACGTGGCCTCCATGATAACATTTGGACAAAGCTCAACCATCACTCCCGCTGCTTCTGAAAGTCGCACAAAGCTGACAGTACTGATGTGTCAGATCCAGGACTGACTGTGGCAAGTTCGTCGCCTGCACAATACTCCGAACTTTGACGGCTCCCTCTTCTTCAATTAGCTTGCGGATGGTGTAAAGCAGGTCTGGCGAGAACTGTGAGACTATTAGCCGGCATTAAGTGCTGGCATGGATGGCAGCCTACCTCCGAATACCATCTATACTGCCAACAGATCAACCTGATCAGAGCGCCAAGCATTCCTCTCGTATCACCTTCTCGCTCGCACAGCTTGAGAATCCCTTTCATGGCTTTCGGTGCAAATCGAATGGTGAGACATTGTTGATATGCTTCGACGGCTTCGTTGAAATGATGCAGTCTTTCCGCCATCTCGCCAAGGATCTCCCATTCGGTGGCAGACTTCTTATATTGGATCTGTTGTTGGCGGTATTGGGCCATTTCAGTCCGCCATATGGTGTAAATTCTCAGATCCTCATACAGCCCCATAAACAAACTGTCCAGCCATCTTTCACAAAGTCGTTTGTTTTGGAACTCAGAGTCTCCTGAATGTGACGGGTCGGGATCCTCGTTGCCTGATTTCACCTCTTTTGACGCGACGGTCGGCTCTGGCTTGTGCATTGCTTTTTCTGCAGCAAGCATGTTATTTCCCGCCTGCCCGTTTGGTAAGCCTGTTGTCGATGACGACTTAGCCCTATCGTTGTCTCCATGCTCTTCGCCTACGCTTTCGCCTCCGCCTCGGCCTTCATTGACCCCTAATTCTCCAGAACTTGGACCATTTGGTGTCCCCGAGAGGCCCACTGTACTCGCGTTTCTGCTCGATGATGGCTTTGCCGCACTCATACTATGCCTCTCTGTACGATACTCCTCCTCCATGACGAAGACCTGGCTTCGAGTCCGCAGAAGCTGATCCCAGCCAATTGATTTGGCAATCTCCGCCAGAAGATTGTACGCCTTTGAAAAGGTCCCCTGGTATGTTGCCGCCTGCAGCTTTCGCAAGGAAGGATGTACATTATCGTAAGGTTCGCCCTGTTTAGGTTGACCCTCGTCAATCTCATCCAACAGACTCTCGGGCAACAACGGGAGTAAAATTCTTGACGGTTCGGGCATTCGTGGCGAATCTTTGTCTTGATATGTGAACATGGGACAGGAGTTGAGGGTGAAAAGTGCCAGATCCCATTGCTCGAGCGACACGTACACTTCTGCCAACCGCGCCCAGGTCCCAAATTCGCTCGGCGCAGCAGTAACACCTCGTTTGGCGCATTCGAGGGCAAGATCGCCTTCCCCTTTACTCTGGCAAAATGCTGCTTGGCAATCAAGAAGGGCATAGTCCATTGGCACGTCTTGAAGAGCATCATGCATTAATCGCACTGCCTGGACTTCCTCGTCACCGGCTATCAAGACTTGCGCAAGCAGGGAAGACACCTCGACGTCTTTGCTTCGTATCTTTTCAAAGAGGTTGATACCAGACGCATACCTCCCTGTCGTTCTGATATACTTGAGCACCCCAGTTGTGAGGTGGTTACAGACAAGGTTTGGGACTTGTATTTCTGGGTCCGAGCCCAATTGCCGACCGTTGAAGAACAATTGCTCTGCAGCGTCGAGGAATTTGTGCTCGATTTCTGTATTCGTGATGGGATTAAATCTCCTTACCCCAACAATTTCTTTAATAGTGTCACCGCTTCCATCGTCTGCATAACAATAAGCTCTGAGAATGCTGCATAGGAAGGTCTCCAGCCACAGGCTCTCTGATGCCACCCTCTTGTCACCCTTCTCGTCCACACTGTAGCTGTCCACACTCCCCGGTATCTTGACTTCCACGCGCATGTCCAGGTTCGAGAACGCATTGTAGCAGCAGTATAAGCCCGAAATGACCCTATGCGTCTTGTCGGCGGAGTTGTAGATCAAGGTATTGACATATGCTGCTAAGCTAGCCGACGAGGAAGCATCAATTCCTGTCACATGGTGATAGACACCTGTCTGCTTTCCAGCTGCTTTGCCCGATTGCTTCACAAGGTATACGATGTCGGGCGGCCCCAGCTCTCGGATACCTTGCAAGGCTTCAGTTCGTGCATCAATGGCAGAGAAGAGGTCTTCATCTTCGATGATTCTGGAAACCACAAGTGATCAGCGTCTTTCCATGCAGCAAGTTTTCTCCGCAGTACAACAATGTAAGTCGTGGACCTTCAAGGAGAGTAGGAATCACATACTCTGGAACGGCGGGCGTCACCATCGCTCGCAAGATCTGTTGTAGCCGAACAAGGGCGACTTTTCTCCAACCTGCCAAATCAATGCATTTGGTCGCATACAAATAGTGATCTCAGCTTGATATCTGCGACCGACGGCTTGCACTGCAGCGTGCCCTTGTCAAAACTATGTCAATTGATCCTGACACGGTACTGTGCTGCGATATCGTGGTTGTCTATCAATGGAACTCTCTGGTCGTTCTCCGCCGAATCTCCACCTCTTCCATTTTGGGACAACCGCGACAAAGCGCGCTATAATTACACGTTCACAATTTAATCTCTACACCACAAGGCTGAAGGATGGAAGTGAGATTATTGAGCCTACAGAAGAGGGAGTACCTTTCTGCCTACTCGAACCCCATCAAGCAGAGCGATGTCCGGCTTCCCTGCCTTGAATATCGAGCCGGAGGACGACGCCGCCGAAGAGGTCGACGACACTCGCGAAATTCAACTGGAAGAAGCGCTCAAGCTCTACCAGAACGCTCTCAGACTCCATTCCCAGGGTCCTGAATACTTTGCGCAGGCTGCGGATGCATACAAGGAGCTGTTCAATTCGGAAATTTTCCGATATCCTGAAGCTGTATCTGAATTCACTCGAGACGAGGAGGACAATGGTGCAGGACAGATATCGGTGATCGACCAACCTCTGTCGTTGTTAGGGGTCATCCAGCCTACAAGTGCCCAAGCTTCACCCAGCTCCTTACCCCAGATCATATACCTTGCTTTCAAGAATTACGGTCAATTTCTACTGGAACAATATGCCCAAGGCAACATCAGCCAAGGATCCGTGGATGACCTGAAGAAAACTTCGACCCACAACTTAGTCCTCGTATGTATTAAGGCCTTGAGACAATTCGCTGAAGCGCTTGAGAGGGATGACACCGACCTTGATCTGTGGAGGAAGGCGGCCAAGGTCACCCAGGTCTGCGCGAGTGATAGAATCGTTAGATTCTGCCTCGAGAGTGTCCTGGCTGGAGATGACGAAGGAGCGAATGAGGTAGTGGAGATACTTGGACTTGATGAAGCGCTCGCTGCCGGGCAGCTTAGAGATGTCGTTGCTGGTCTCCAAGATGATCTTTCCATTGCACAAAACCCTGGTAGCGAACCAAGGCCCGATCTTCTGAAGCTTCTAACTAAGATGGTTGATCCATTTCCTTTCTTGTCATCTCCATTTCATGCTTCAGAAAAGTCTCGTCCGGAGTGCAAGCATCCGGGGTATCAACCAAAACGATACGTTATCCGAGCTACTGCACGCAGCTGGCATGCAATCGGACAGGCTTTGATACAGGGTCTCAACGACGAACAACAATTCAATTCGGATCCGGGTCCTGGCGGCGGTCTTTGCATTGATGTTCCCACTCAGCCCGGCTCAAGTGAAAGCAACAAATCACCCAATGAGGCCAATGGCTCCGATGCCGAAATAAGCTCCGTCAAAGTAGCGGTTGCAAATGGCTTTCATAACGAAACCCATACGATGGACGACGCAGTCCAAACCTCTCAACCCTTGATCGAGCCTGACAATCCGACTGTCGATACTGACAGTGCCAGAGTGTCAGGGGCAAATCGTCCTGCAGATCCAGCTCCAGATGCTGACATGAGCCCGCCGCTGGTGGAGTTGCCGCCGAGCACAGCGGGCGAAATCTGCAAAGGCGAGAAGCAAGATGATGAAGGTGGAGAAGCTGCTATTCAAACTCGAAAAAGATCTGCTGGATCCGCTGGTCATGATGAGCCTCTAGATAATGGTCGATCTAAAAGCAAAAGACTACGCAATCGTGAGTCTAATGCTGATGCGATGCTGCAAGAGGAGGATGCTGCCAGCAGTCTTGCTCAATACTACGAAGATCAACTCAAGGACCTGGCTTATGTGGATCAGTGGCTCTTCACCACGGGTGGTTCTCTCCTTTCAAGGCTTGGAATCGACGAACTTGGATCACTGGAAGATCTGCGCCAGGATATCTCTTGGGCATGGTCTGTGGACGATCTGCTAGAACAAGAGATTTCGGCAGATGCAACGAGCATGAGGGATATCCGCTCCGCCTTGATATCCTGGTCGGATGAGAAAGCTAATTCGCTGATGTACGGATATGGAGGCAGTACCTTTGGTGGTGGGAAAGCCGGCCTTACACTCTTCCTTGAGTATTCGAAGACAGCGATGCCAAAATCGGACAACATCTTGCCATTTGCATTGAGCAAAGGGCTCTCCCACTTCATCGGTCGATGCAATGAAGGGTGGTTTAGCTCGAATCAGGTAGCTTTTGGTTGGCTTGAGACGCTCATCCGCCCTGCTGTGTTGAGCGACTCCACCGGTGACAACTTCGATTTATCACTGTCATCCTACAAGGCCACTCTTTGGCCAGAAGATTTGAAATTGACTGTCGTTCAGCTCATCGTCTGCGTAGATGAATATATCTATCAAGTTATGGAGCAGCGGCTGGAACAGTTGGCCGAACGAATGCTTTCCTTTAATCCGGCCTCTGCGGTGAATTATACATTAAGTGATGTCGCCACTGCAGACATGGCTCAAACCCTGTACGAGCTTCACCTTGACATTTACTCAAGGATCACAAATCCAAGCAGCCAAGTTGACAATGCAACTCGCAATCTTCAGCACGATCGTCTGCAACGATGGAGCGATCTGGCTGGGTCTTTCATCAACATTTATGCAGACCATGCGGAGGATAATCCTATACAACAATGGCATGTCATTCGCTTCATATGGGCTGCGACGACACATGCAAACATGGCAGACAACACCTCTCAGGAACACATAACTCTCTGTCTCCAGGATCTTCGAAACCTGATGAGGCATGCCGGCAATCCGACTATCATGTCACCAAACAACGCAGCGCTGCCTGAAATCTCTACTTCAGCCGTAGAGCAGGAGATATCACGTATCAGCACCCTGGACTTCTTCATGAGTGTTTTAATTGACGATTCAAGGGATCCAATTGACGTTATTGAAAGCTTGGAGCCGATACTTGAACCCTATCAGCAGTCGGCGACCATGCTTGCTGCTGAAGAAGACTTCCAGCCCTCGCCGCCGGTCTCAGCTCATACACAACAGCTGATTGACTTCCTTAAATCTGGCGACGCGTCCCTGAGGCTGTTCCTCTGGCGGCGTTTGCGCGATGCGTATATTGCCATCGACTACTCTCCGAAAGTAGTGTCGTGTTTTCTGAGAAGTATTGAAGCAATTCTTTGGGAGATCTCATCACAGAGACACCTTCGCTTAAGTGCCCACACTCGTCAGGTTGCTTTGTTGAAGTGGGTTAAGGAGTTAGATGATCTTGTAGCTGAACTCCTTCATAAAGTTCTTGCCGGTTCAAAGGCTTTCGAGATCGTCGATGAACGCCACCTACAGACTTCCATGTCATCTATCGCACGGCTTTCTCGCATCTTGCACAGCATTGCTCTGTACGAGGATGCTGTTCGAGTCGGGCAGTTGCCTGAACCAAAAGGGAAGAATGCATCGGCCACGAAATCGTTGGACAAGTTTAGGGACAAGCTGCGAGATATGTATGTCAGGGTGTGGACGCTGCAGTACACTTTGTTGAGGGAGGGAATGGCACAAAACAGGGATCTGTTTGAACGTCCTGCGGACGATCGAGTAGAGTATCTACAATCACTTCACAATGCTCTTGGCTTGCGAGGATACTGCAAGCATTCCAACAAAATATTTCTGAAGCTCTTGAAGTCCGAATTGATGACGATGGATACGAAGGGGGATCACAGTGCCGAAGTGGCTCAAGTCCTGTTTGACCTGCACCACCTGAAGTTCACGCCAGGGATAGGCGACTTCGACCATGGTTGTCCATCCGAGCCGCTTAATAAGAATTCAGCAGCGCACATCCTGGACACAGTCGTCTTGCAAGCACGGAAGATGAACATCAAGGACCTACTCAAGAGCGAGCTTAAGAACACGATTGAAAAGACTCAACAAGCGCTAGGAGCACCAAAATCATCGCAAATGTCTTTCTACAACAGGCGAACCCTCACCGCCTATCTGAAGTCTCCGATCAACCAACTGCAGCTTTTCCGTGCATCGAGGGGCGAGAGTAGTCTTCCAGTGCGTGTTATAGAGTCGGAAAGCGCCAAAATTGCTGCGCACGGGTGGTATTTCCTTCTTGGACACCTAGCCCTTGCAAAGTTCAAATCCATCAAAAGGACTAATCCAGGTCCTACCGATGACCTCGACATTGCCATTACCTTCTTCAAACAAGATCTGGAGCACGAGATCGAGAAATGGGAAACGTGGTTCCGACTAGCCCAAGCGTACGATGCTAAGATTGAGGAGGACCTTCTGTGGAACGCGGACAAGGTGAACAATCATCGACCAGAACTTGCGGCCCTTCAACGCAATGCGATCCACTGCTACGAGATGGCCATGGCGGTGGCTATTCGAAGCGTTGATGATACGACCGAAACAAGGAATGCGATATCCGAAATGTACACGGGTTTTGCAACTCGACTATATGCCTCGTCGCGAGAGCCGTTGGGCATGGACGCCTTCGATACTAAATACCATCAGCGGCATTTCAGTAGCAGTACTGAGCAATTTCATCTGTACGAAGGACCTTCCACACCTGGCATGCCGATGTTTTCTGTTTGGAGATTCTCTGCTCATCTTCTTCGACGAGCACTTGCCGAGAAGCCTCAGAATTGGATGAATCATTACATGCTCGGCAAATGCCTCTGGAAAATGCTGACAAACCCAGAACCAGATTCGCGACGGAGGGTTCTTGCCGAGGAAGCGCTGGATGCGTTTTCGGAAGCGATTGAGAACCTACCAGAGCGAAAGGACAGCCGCGCCGATCATATACTCGAACCACATTTCAAACTAGTTTCGGTTGTGCATAAACTCGTCCATCGAAAGATGTTGACGCCGTTGCAAGGAAGTGAAGCGCTCCAAGCTACTCTTTGGGCAAGAAACGTTCACATTGCCGAGGATGAAGATAGCTGGGAACCATACGTGCTAGAGATACTGAGGAAAATTGGCCACGCAGACAAGTCGAATTGGCATCACCGCATTATCGCTCGTACAGCCCACGTCATATATGATGACCAACAGAATATTCCTGTTGCCCTGGGTGCAAAGCATGAATTTACTCAGCAAATCTTCACGAAGACCATGACCCTTCAGGTGTGGAAGCCAGAACACGAACGAGCAGGGAGACATTTTGTTTACACTAGTCGTTATGTTGTGTTCTTTGTCAGTCTTCTCAATCAACTCAGCGACCGTGCTAGTATGGATCAGCTTGTAAGACGTATCCGCAGGAAGCCAGGAGATTACCTCAATCATCAGCAGGTCTGGGAACAGGTGACGACGAGCTATGTTGGACTACTGCGTCGGATGGCCAAGGTTCCAAATGGAAATGAGGAGGGAGTCTTTCGAACGATGGATCATGATGAATTCCTAACCAACGCTGCAAGGCTGGAAAGTCATGCTCACGACCCAGAGACCTCAAGCTTGGTCCTTGATATCCTTCGAGACGCGATTGAATTGAAAAAGCTCAATAACTCTCTCATGAAGGGTTCTTTGATTGATGATTTGATCGTGGACTGCTATGCCTCTCTTTACCAGAGCTTCGTTGCGACGTTGCGGGCGGAGGAGAAAGTCGAGCCAGCTCCAGGCGCCGAAGGTAAGCTCATCCAACGTGAACCAGTTCAAGATGACGACAACCGCGAACGCATGAAACTAGGCAGCATCTTGGCCACACATGCAGATGGAAACCCTGAGTCGCCTGGACTACTTGCGCCTCCAACGACTCTATCAGCCGTTCCAGCGCCACCAACCAAGCCTACTCGTCCTAAGACTGTGACCCGTCGAGAAGTCCAGCGAAAAGCCGAGGGACTCATCGTGCGACCACCTCCCATCAAAACCCCTACGCTTCTCAAGCACACTGCATTTCCCCGCCCTTCCGGCGCGGCCGAGGTTCCACGATCATCAAGCAAGCATGCTCGATCTTACACTGCGACGGACGCTCAACCTGCTACGGTCGGACTGGGTTTCGGCCCAGTGGAAGGTTCTCGCGTTGCGGATCTCGTACGCGAAGACGTCGACGAGGGACCAATGAGTGCCGATAGCTCGCGGCCCGGCAGCGTCCATGACAGCGCGGATGATGAGAGTGAACTTAGTGAGCTTGAGGAGGTGGACAACGGTTCTGAGAATGATGTTGAGGAGGACCAGAATGAGGATCCCGCACGCCCTTTAAAACCAACAGTCTTATTTCCCGGGCCTTTACCGAAGGCGTCTGACGGTGCGAACGAGGACTCGAGTGTGGTCATCAGTGACAGCGAATCTGCGCAGAATGTGCAGCCGGGAGAAATGGATGTGGACGAAAAATCGGAAAGAGGGAACGAAACTGTAGAGGATGTGAGAAATCCTGAAGAGGATATCGTGAAAGAGCAGCGGTAGAAATACCGCAATATGAAGCGAATGTGTTTAGCGTCACAATGTTGCTACCTACGAATTGTCAACGAACCATGTATAATTGAGTCTGGGACCACAGCCTTACAAGTACGTCCTAATTCTTGTCCAACGCCACCGACGCACTCTGCATAGCTTAGGAGATGTCGCTCCTCAGTCCAGGGCATGGGCTGGACCTATGCGGTGCTATCACAACCAACACCTTGCCCGAAATATCTGGGAAACGTCCATCAGAAACCTTCCTCATCCCCGCTGTTACCGAAGTCCCATTTCCTCGTTGTCAACTTCCTCATCCTCTTAGCAGTCCCTGGGGTCTTTGGTACTGAAACCTTTCGTGGTGAATCCTCCAGGGCAGTTGATCCGCTCTGCAAATCCATTTTCTTCAGCGAGGAGGCGAGGACATCCTCGGCCCCAGAAAGACCTCCAGCGGACCCGTTGCTGCTGCTTCTCAGAGCGGATAGGAACGGATTCGATGCTGGATTGGTATTCTCTTTGAGTGGTGTGGTAAGAGGTTTCGCCTTGGTCGTCCTCATCTTTGTAGGGCTCCTTAAATTGAGCTGCCTCTCTAACGCTTCGACCTTCCTTTTGAGTGCCTCATTCTCCCTCTGCACCTCCTCTGTAATCTGTTGTTGACTGTCTTCGTGCACCTCGATCGTAACACCCTTCTCCAGGATTTCAATCTTGCCATCCAGGTAGCCTTCTGCTCTAGCTCGTTCGTCTTCCTTTGCCCCTCTCCACCTTTCCTTTTCAGCTTCGATATCTTCCTCCATTTGCGACCAGCATTCTTCGCGTACTTCTTGCTCGATCAACAAGGCTTTCTCTGAGGCATTTTGAAGTGCAGCTTGAAGCTTCAGCTCCGCCTCGCATCTCTTGATCTCCTCCTCTGCCAGCCGTACAGCCAGTTGATCACAGTCCTCGCTCAGTCTCGCAACCTCATTGACGGCTTGTTCGAGCTCTTCAGCCGTGAAAAGCTGCTCGCCATGTGGAGTGTGTCTATCATTGTGCTTGTTGGGATAATGTGGCCTATTGAGAATTGTGCTCGTAACGGAAGGAATCCGAGGTACGGTCACTTCTCTTGCTAGCGCTGAGTATCGCAGGATTTGACTGGTGGCGTTGAAGTCTCCTTGTGGGTCTGCGGTCACAATCATGATAGCCTTCTGTGGTGTTCGGCCAGCATGACTCGAACATGTAGAGAGTGAATTGGAGAAGAGCAGTTCCGTAAGTTTGCATTGCCTGAAAGGAACGATAGGCTTGCTTCCGTCATGTTGCTCGCTTTGCACTTGTAGACACTGGCCAAGATACATCAAGCTTTCATTAATCTTGCCTGCCTCCGCAAGTGTTGACCCGGTGGTCTTTGCACTCCGTGCGCGTTCTGAACCTGCAAGGTCGACAATCGAGAGCACTCCCCCGGTCCATCCGTCGTCTTCGTGCTGGAGAAAGCGGTTCTTGCGCTTGACTTCGATGCAGAAGAACCCATGACTCCGCGAACTGGCAGTGTTACTCCCTGTTCCTGCCACCCTTCGCTCTGCAAGGCCAGTCTCAAGTATCATCATTGCTTCCTCATATGTTCCGCAGACAACTTTCCGTAGGCCAGCCACGACTTTGTGGTCCGGACTCATCTCAGTCGACTTGAAGAGAAGAGGTCGCCTCCGTAGGTCTTTTTGTAAAGCGGCTCCTTGACGTGTATTCATTATGCCAGCGTTCGGTTGCATCGAGGAGGACAAAAGGTCGAAGATTCGGTCATTGTACACTTCATACATGGACACCAGAACGACATAGTCTGCGGACTGATCTACCTCGGTTGTAAAAGAGGAGACATCGGGATAAAGGGGAAGGGCACTCGGTCGCGCAGGTAGATGGCGTTTCGGAGCCGGCGTTGAATCCTTTCGAGCCTTAGTCTTAGTCAACGTTTTCTTTATTTGGGGGGAACGGTTCCAGAAGGGCAATCTTGAGGGGACAAGGGGATCTCCTCTGTGAGCTTCAGGGATTGAGGGAAGAAGGCGAATGGTTGGGGTTGTGATGGGATCACTTGGGTGCATAGTGCTTTCAAAATGATCTGAAACAAACGACAGATTTGAGTCTCGAGCGACAGAAGCCGCTTTGGGATAGACAGATCGCATGCTAGAATTCTCACAGGGTGGAGAATTGGGGAAAGAGCCAGGAAATTGGGTGTCTGGGTGCCCTACCATCATGGGAGTCTGTGACCTCGAAAAGCTTCCTGCAACCATCGGGGTTTGTGCCCTTGAGCTTCTTCCTCTGTTCAGGTCTCCATATATGCTTTCAAGGAATGAAGTTGCCGAAAGGATCTGGGCTTCTGAAGGGTCCGAAGATTGAAGTGATCGTAAGCGGTCAGAATGCGTCAATTGATCTGACACACGTAATCGAGTTCCTATCGAACGGAACAGAACATCGAGCGTCATTTGCATAAGCCCGCGTTGCGAACGAGATCCAAGGATTGTGTGACTCTACTATCAGTCAGCCGCCAGTGCAGAAATTGGTCCAACGTGTTTACCTTTCCGCTGCCAGTGACTCCCAGTGTAGCGACCAGCCCATCTCTTCCACTACTCAAGATGTTTTTCACCAAATCCACCGTTCCCGTCGATTCGAAGATGTCCAGCTGTGTTGCGGCCTCGTGAAATACCTTTGTGAACCCAAATTTCTCGACTGCTCTTTTGCGGGAATCGTTCGGAGGCTGCAACGTTATGTGTGTAGGCTTTGAGACTTCTTGTACGTCCTCTGATGGTGTCGTTGGAGGGGCAGGAGGTTCAACAACCAGCCAAGGCTCTGAGTCTACAGCTTCGGAGATGTGATTTTGGAGAGTTGGCCGCAGTCTTAGGTAGACCTGGAAGAGCGAGGTTTGCGCTGGCATTTTTGAGGAAGATGCATCCATAGCGAACTCTGAATGCTTTTGGAAGAGGTGACAGGGCCGAGGTGGTCGCAGGCAGGTCGTGGACTAACTAGCTCGGGCCTCTCCAAGAAAAAGGTAAACAAACCAAATAAATGCCAAGATGATTTCACCTCCCCGCATGATCCTTGCAAGAGCGCCGGCAGGAGTGGAATGACCAAAGGGATGAAAAAAGAGTTTTATCTCCCTAAAATCCATCTCCCTCATTCCATAACCTACTGGCTTCCAGTGCACGGTTTCTGGGGTTGTCGCCGCGTCGAAATGCCTCCTCTTTCAGGTCCCCAAGTTCCTTATTCAGCCTTTCGCTTTGCTCTCGCAAGAACTTTACCGATTCCGATTCTGCCTGCTGTCCAGCGTCCATCAATACACCAATCTCTGCATCGGAAGCCTCCCTCCTCTTCAGTACGTCTAACCAATCTTGCAACTGCTGTGCGCCACCAAAACAGATCCCATATCCATCGCAATAGCAAGCATGTATTGCAGGGCAAAACTCCGCGACTCCAGCGAATATATACTGCCAGGTGTACTCCATTATCCTCCCTGATATCTCATCCGGCAGATCTGTATTCAAGAGCCATTCTCGGTAACGTATATACTCCGCACGGGGCTTGACACGAATGCGATCCTTTGAGACGGCAAATTGTGCACAGCATGGCTGCGATATGGACGCTGGAAATGGTGCCCCAGGATGCAGTTTTTGCCAGAGATCGCTCGTGAAGAATCTCTCTTCTGTCTTCTTGATCAGATCCCACTCCTCTTCGGGTCTGTCCACATGCAGCCAATTGGGACAGCCTGGGTCATGGTGACAGCGAGCGTTGAAATATCCTTCTCGCGCTACCCGAGCATCGCTGAGGCTTTCGATCGTGAAGGCAGTATCGAGGTTGAGGAGGATGTTGTTATGCCAGGTGATCTTGTGGGGGTGGAAGAATAACGATGTATCAGGCAGGCCATCGTAATGGTCGATAATGTAGGTTAGGTATACCATTGCTTCGTGGCCTTTGTTTTGGGGGATTCGCAAGGTGGCGGAGTCGTCGTCGACCACATAGATGGCAGTCTGAAGATTTGGCAATTCCTGTTCTACCCAAGAGATGTTTTCTTTCTTCAATTTTCCCATGACCAAGATGCGGCTGGAATTGGCACCTGCGGGCTTTGCCTGACCCGCTGTGAAGAGAGGCTCATCAGGCTGTGGCACTTTTCGAGGGATTGGTTCGGGAGTCAGCGGGTTATAGAAATAGAAAATGCCGAGGAAAGTAAGGAAGGGCACCAGCAGGATGAAATAGCGACGAGTGACCATGGCTCCATAGTTTGGCATCCAGATCTGCGACGTCTTCGAAAGTCCAGAGGCAAATGGGAGGTGTTTCAAGGCTGTGAAAAGGAGTTGGTGCGTGGCCGCTAGCACTGTTTGTTGAAAATATAACTACTTCCACAGCCGTTTTAATAGTTCGCCCCCCTTTAGTCCTTTTCTATTGCCACAAATCAAGATCATCGAAGCTTTGCTTACATTTTGGAGAGCCCTGAGGGTAGTTCATCTAACGGTCTGTGAGCAAGCAGATCGTTGTGTTGCTGCTATTTGACTTCTTGGCTTCGTTGTATATCCGCAGTCCTATGTGGTGTTTAAGAAGCACCAAATTAGTCTAAGGTTGACAGCAAATACAACGGAAAGACCAAAGGAATAGAGATAATGTGTGCCCTTCCATATATCATTGACAGAAGGTCTGATATCAGAAGAAGAGCCCGCTTCGATCAAATTAGCTTCCCCTGCGGTTATGTTGGATAAAGATCAGCGCTTGGAGTTTCCAACATGGGACATTATACTGATGTTGCCGCTGCTGTCTGAGTCAGGCGCTATAAAAGTCTCCCTGCGGATTCCCTTCAGCGATCGCAGATGAGTGTAGAAGAGTGATGGAGGTGGTGCAAATCTTTTTGATGGCTTTGCTAATGCCGATGAAAAGCGAACCCAGCGCCACTATGGCCCACAGTAGAAATCCGCTGCAGTTCTGAAGAAGAAATGTTGTTTTATATAGTGGAGTTGTTGGATAGAGAACTCATCTCGTGGCTTGATGCATTTCTGGCGGGGTCTCGTGAGCTGTCTTAGGGGTACAGTACTAACGCAAAAGTATCTACAGTGCTTACGCAAAAGTATCTACCCGCGGAAATTTCGCGTTCCACTCACCATTTTATTCATCATCATATATTTTATTATTATAAGATCAAAACAAATAGATTATTTATAAGACTTATTATAAAATATTTATAAATAGTAGATCTTAAGACTAAGATACTTCTAAATTAGATCTCTTAATACTAGAATTTAATGTGTTAATCCTTTTTTTTTAGATGATCTCTATTCATCTTAATATATTATTAATTAGATAATTAAGTTAGATTTAAGATATAACTTTTTAAGCATCTATAATTATAATCTTTAAAGTAAATAAATTAGTCTTACTTTTATTTATTTTAATTAACTTTAAATAATATTAATAGATAATCTTTTTTAACTTCTTTTAAATATATTTAATAAAGTTTATATTTAATAAATAAAGCAAATTAATTAAGTAATAATATATTTTTATTTCTAAACTATTCTT
>JAABUK010003198.1_pt1 | contig 28014 bp, 15 predicted proteins | sample 5559141 | NCBI WGS metagenome assembly JAABUK01 (sample SAMN10711869, study PRJNA513367) | rock metagenome | isolation source: Antarctica rocks | place: Antarctica: Victoria Land, Pudding Butte nord | collected 2016-01-03
GCCAGTCGGGCGAGACGGCGGATACGCTCGGGGCCTTGCGCGAGTCGAAGCGGCGGGGGCACCCGACCCTGGCGATCTGCAACGTGGTCGGCTCGACGATCGCCCGCGAGGCCGACGGCGGGATCTACCTGCACGCCGGGCCGGAGGTCGGCGTGGCGAGCACCAAGGCGTTCTCGGCGCAGGTCGCGGTGCTCACCTTGCTGGCCCTGCACCTCGGCAGGCTCCGGCAACTTTCCTTCCCCGACGGCCTGGCCGTGGTCGAGGCGATCGAAGGGGTCCCGGCGGCCCTGGCGAGGGTCCTGGTGTCCGAGCCCGAGATCATCCGGGCGGCCGAGCGGCTGGCCTCGGCCCGGAGCGTGATGTACCTCGGCCGCGACCTGCATTTCCCCGTCGCGCTGGAGGGGGCGCTCAAGCTGAAGGAGATCAGCTACATCCACGCCGAGGGGTATCCGACGGCCGAGATGAAGCACGGCCCGCTCGCCCTGATCGACCCCGAGACGCCCAGCGTCTTCGTCGCGCCGAGGGGGGCCCTGCACGCGAAGACCCTGAGCAACGTCGAGGAAGTCCGCGCCAGGCTGGGCCCGGTGATCGCCGTCGGGACCGAGGGGGACGAGGAGTTGCGGGCCTTGAGCGATTGCTTCCTGCCGATCCCCGACGTGCCCGAGGTCGTCCAGCCGTTGCTCGCGGTCGTCCCCCTGCAACTGCTGGCCTATCACGTCGCCAGGCTCAAGGGGTGCGACATCGACAAGCCGCGCAACCTGGCCAAGAGCGTGACGGTGGAGTGAATGACGTCCGTCAGGCCGGCAGGATGTGGACCCGGCGGCCGACGACCCGGAGCTTCCCGGCGGCGTAGAGGGCGATCGCCTCGGGGAGGGCTTCGCACTCGGCCTCGAAGACCCGGTCGGCGAGGGACTCGGGCGTGTCGTCGTTGAGGACGGGGACGGGGATCTGGAAGATGATCGGGCCGGTGTCGTAGGTGTCGTCGGCGAAGTGGACCGTGCAGCCGGAGAGCTTCACTCCGGACTCGATGGCGGCCTGATGCACGGCCTGGCCGTGGAACCCTTTCCCGGAGAAGGCGGGGATCAGCGAGGGGTGGATGTTGATGACCCGCCCGGCGTACTCGGTCGGGATCGGGACGAGGGCGAGGAAGCCGCCGAGGATGACGAGGTCGGCCCCCGAATGGCGGATCGGCCCGAAGACGGCCTCGCCGAACTCGGCCAGGGGACGCTTGCCGCGGGGCTCGACGGTGACGGGGATGCCCGCCCGCTCGGCCCTCGCGATCGCGCCGATGCCGGGCTTGCTGGCGATGACTCGGACGACCTCGGCCGAGAGGCGGCCGTCGTCGATCCGGTCGACCAGGTTCTGCAAGGTCGTCCCGCCGCCGGAGACGCAGACGCCGAGGCGGATCGGCGAGTCGAGGATCGGCGGGTTCCGGGGGCCTTCGGGCATCGGGCAGGCGTCCGGAAGGGTTCAGGCGGAGACGACCCGGACGCAACGCCCGCAGAGCGTCGGATGCTCGGCGTCCAGGCCGACGTCGGCCCGGTAGTTCCAGCATCGCTCGCATTTGGCGTGGGGCGACTTCTCGGCGGCGACGTGCTCGTCGCCCGGGGCGACGGGGCTGGGCCGGTCGGCGGTGACGTGGACCTCCGAGACGTTGCAGATCGTCGCCAGGAGCCCACGCTCCAGGCTCGCCGAGCCCTCGGGGTCAATCCCGATCGTCACCTTGGCCTCCTGGCTCGAACCAATCTGCTTCTGCTTCCGCATCCCTTCCAGCGCCACCAGGACCTTGTCCCGGAGGGCCTTGAGGCGGGCCCAGTGGGCGTCGCGGGCGGGGTCGTCCCAGCGAGGGTCGGGCGTCGGCCAGTCGGCCAGGTGGACGCTCTCCCCTCGGCGATCGGCGGGGAGGACGTCCCAGAGTTCTTCGGCGGTGTGCGGGATGATCGGCGCGAGGAGCCGGGCGAGGTCCTCGTGGAGCCTGGCCAGGACGTACTGCGCGGCCCGGCGGTCGGGCCCCTCGGCGGCCTCGGCGTAGAGCCGGTCTTTCAGGACGTCGAGGTAGAAGCTCGACAGGTCGACGGCGCAGAACAGGTAGATCCGTTGATAGACCCGGTAGAACTCGAACCGCTCGTAGGACTCGGTCACGTCGCGGATCACCGCGTTGAGCTGGCCGAGCGCCCAGCGGTCGATCGGGTGGAACGCCTCGGGGTCGACGGCCGAGGGGTCGAACCGGGCGTAGTCTTCCAGGTTGCCGAGGAAGTAGCGGAAGGTGTTGCGGATCTTCCGGTAAGCCTCGGCGGTCTCCTTGATCCCCCGCTCGCTCATCTTCACGTCGTCGGCGTAGTCGAGGCTGGTGACGTAGAGCCGGAGGACGTCGGCGCCGTATTGCTCGGTCGCCTTGACGGCCGAGACGGCGTTGCCGCCCGACTTGGCCATCTTCTTGCCTTGCTCGTCGACGATGAACCCGTGGGTCAAGACCCCCTCGAACGGGGCCCGGCCGGTGGTCGCCACGGCGGTCAGGATCGACGATTGGAACCACCCTCGGTGCTGGTCCGACCCCTCCAGGTAGAGGAAGGCGGGGTAGTCGAGCCCGTAGCTCGGCTCTTTCAGGACGGCCCGGTGGCTGGAGCCGGATTCGAACCAGACGTCGAGGATGTCGCCTTCCTTGCGGAGGGCGATCCCGCCGCACTTCGGGCAGGCCGCGCCGGGGGGAGCGATCTCCTCGACGGGCTTCGAGAACCAGGCATCGGCGCCTTCCTTGCGGAAGAGGTCGCGGAAGTGGCGGACGGTCTCGGCGGTGAGGAGCTGGGTCCCGCACGATTCGCAGCCGAGGGCGGGGATCGGCACGCCCCAGGCCCTCTGGCGGCTGATGCACCAGTCGGGCCGGCCCGAGACCATCGCCTCGATCCGCGAGCGGCCCCAGGCCGGGTGCCACTTCACTTCCTCGTTGATCACGCGGAGGGTCTCGGCGCGGAGGTCGGCGTGGTCGACGGCGACGAACCATTGCTCGGTCGCTCGGAAGATCACCGGCTTCTTGCACCGCCAGCAGTGGGGGTAGCTGTGGGCGAAGGCGAAGTCGTGGTAGAGATAGCCCGCGTCGCGGACCATGCCGATCACCTTCGGGTTGGCCTTGAAGACCTGCTCGCCGACGAGCGACGCCGGCGCCTCGTCGGTGTAGCGGCCCGAGGCGTCGACCGGGCTGAGGGTCGGCAGACCGTAGCGCTGGCCGGTCTGGTAGTCCTCGGTCCCGTGCCCGGGCGCGGTGTGGACGAGCCCGGTCCCGTCGTCGACGCTCACGTAAGGCGCCAGGACGATCGGGCTCTCGCGGTCGAGGAAGACGTGGCGATAGCTCGCGCCTTCCAGGTCCTTCCCCTTGCAGCGGCCAAGCTCGGCGAAGTCGGTCACGCCCCGGAGGCCCATCACCTTGGGGACCAGCTCGGCCGCGAGGATCGTGCGAAGCGACCGGCCGTCGGCCGGGTCGACATAACGGAGGCCGACGTAGTCGAGGTCCGGGTGGGCGGCGATGGCGACGTTGGCCGGGAGGGTCCACGGCGTCGTCGTCCAGATCATCGCGTGCCAGGGCCCTTCGCCCCAGGCCTCGGGCACGCCGGCGACCATCGGGAAGTTGACGTAGAGGCTCGGCGAGGTCTCGTCCGAGTATTCCAGCTCGGCTTCGGCGAGGGCGGTCCGGTCCTGGAGGCACCAGTGGATCGGCTTGAGCTGGCGGAAGATCGAGCCGTGATCCAGGAGCCCGGCGAGGACGTCGAGGACCCCGGCCTCGTAGCGGGGGTCGAGGGTCAGATAAGGGTGGTACCAGTCGCCCGAGATCCCCAGGCGGAGGAACTGGTCGCGCTGGACGTCGACCCACTTCATCGCCTCGGCATGGCAGAGGGAACGGACCTCGGCCACGCCCATCCCCTGGGCCTTCGAGCCGAGATCCTTCATCACCTTGTGCTCGATCGGCAGGCCGTGGCAGTCCCAGCCGGGGACGTAGGGGCTGTCATACCCCATCATCGTCAGGCTGCGGACGACGACGTCCTTGAGCACCTTGTTGAGCAGGTGCCCCATGTGGATCTCGCCGTTGGCGTAAGGCGGGCCGTCGTGGAGGATCCGCCGAGGCTTGCCGGTCGACTTCTGGCGAATCTGGGCGTAGAGATCCTGCTCGCGCCACCGCCCCTGGAGCTTGGGCTCGCGGACGGTGAGGTTGGCCTTCATGTCGAAGGACGTCACCGGGAGGTTCAGGGTCTCTTTATAAGGCTTGGCGTTGGTGGACATGACGAGTGCGACCGGATTTCGAAAAGGAGAATTTGGGGTCTTCGACATCAATCCAGGGTCCGTCGATCAGTCGCCCATCCGCCCCAGCACGGCCTTCACGATCGTCCGCAGTTTCCCCTCCGCCTCGGCGGCGACGGCGAGGATCTGCTCCAGCACGACCGGTTCCAGGGCGTCGGGCAGGCAGAGGTCGGTGACGATCGAGAAGCCGAGGACCTTCATCCCCGCGTGGACGGCGACGAGGACCTCCGGCACGGTCGACATGCCGACCACGTCGGCGCCGATCGCCCGGAGGAAGCGATACTCCGCCCGGGTCTCCAGGTTCGGCCCGGCCACCGCGACGTAGACCCCGCGATGGGCGACGATGTTCGCCTCCAGCGCGGCCTTCAGGGCGAGGTCCTGCAAGGCCCGGTCATAGGGCTCGATGAGGTCGGGGAAGCGAGGGCCGAGCCGTTCGTTGTTCGGGCCGATCAGGGGATTCACGCCCATCAGGTTGATGTGGTCATCGATGACGACCAGATCCCCCTTGGTGTGAAGGGGGTTGAGCCCGCCAGCGGCGTTGGAGACGACTAGGGTCCGGCAGCCCAGCTCGCGCATCACGCGAATCGGGAAAGTGACCTGGGCGGCGGTGTACCCTTCGTAGAGGTGAAACCGACCTTCCATCGCCATTACGGGGCGCCCGGCGAGCGTCCCGCAGACCAGCTGTCCCCGGTGGCTCTCGACGGTGGAGCGGGGGAAGTGGGGGATTTGATCGTAGGGGATGACCGCGTCGGGGAGGATCTCCCCGGCCAGGGCTCCGAGGCCGGTCCCCAGGACGATCCCGATCGGATTTTTGGGGGGGCCCGGCCAGCGGTCTCGGACGACCTTGGCGGCCTCGTCGACGTCTTCCCAGCGGTGGTGGTTCATCGACGGTGGTGGCTCGCTCGGTCGGGCGGTCGCCGGTCCTCGGCGGTCGTTCAGTAACGGCGGAGGAGGCGGGCGAACCGAGGGTCGCGGCGGAGCGACTTCAGGTCCGGGTCGCGCCGGAGGTGGGCGAAATGGCCATAGCCGAGCCGAAGCGACCGCTCCAGGGCCTCGAAGGCGCGGTCGGTCATGCCGAGCAGGGCATAGCTGCACGCGAGGTTGTACCAGACGATCGGCTTATCGGGCCGGAGCCTGGCCAGTTGCAGGTCGGCCTGGAGGGCCCGATTGTAATAGCCTTTCGCGGCCAGGTTATCGGCGTGGACCTTGAGGGCGTCTCCATAGAGGGGGTCGCGTTCGAGGACCCTGCCGAGGAAGTCGAGTTCGAAGTCGAGCTGGTATTGCTCGCGTCGCCGCCGCTTTGAGGTTTCCGGGACCGGTGCTTCGAATGGGTCGTCCGGTCGATCGTGAGCAGCGGACATAACGGTGACGCTCCCATCCCGGCCCTGGGACGATCGCGGGCACGCCCACCCCGCCGGTGGGCGCGCCGATCGTCATAAGATGAAACAAGGATAGCCGGTTTTGTCCGGTTTACCAAGCAGGGCGTGGCGGTTTTTCACCGCCCGATGACTCGGCGATCCGGGCCCGGGCCGGCCCGGCCCTTGCCCGGCGTCCGGGGCCGGGCCGAGGGTGCGGGCCCGGACCGTTCCGGCCGGCCCCGCGTCCGGAGGCGGATCAGAGGTCGTCGACTTCCTCTTCCTCGTCGTCGTCGAGGTCGTCAAGGTCGTCGTCGTCATCGTCGTCGAGGTCGTCCTCGTCGTCGATGTCGATCTCGTCGATCTCCATGTCTTCCTCGTCGAGGTCGTCTTCGTCATCGATGTCGTCGATGTCGTCGTCGTCGTCATCCACGTCGTCGATCTCATCGTCGTCGGCCTCGTCGTCGAGGGCCTCGTCTTCTTCCTCGTCGCCCGGGTGGCGTCCGAAGATCGTCGGGAGTTCCTCGCCGAAGGCGGATTCGGCGAGGTCGCCCTCGGCGGGGAGTTCAGCGGTCGTGGTCAAGGCAACGCGTTCCCACATCGTTCGGTCCTCAAAGGGCGGGGGGTCGGATCGGATCGGGACGACCCCGATTCATTCGGCGTCGCGGAAAAAAAGCTCAACCCCCTGGCGTCCCTCGACGCGGTCCCCGAGGGCGGAGCCCTATTGGTAGGAAAGAGATAAGGGCTTGTCAAGTCGCCCCGAGGCCGGAAATCGGCGAGCCGACCGGCGAGACCCCCGGGGCCCGGCCCCCGCTCACCCCAGCCCGACGAATTGCCCGGTCGCGGCCGACCGGGCGATCGCCTCCAGGACACGGACCGTGGCCACCGCCTGCTCGGCGGGGCAGCCGAGCGGGGTGCCCGACCTCAAGGCGGCCACGAAATTGGCGTCGACGTCCTCGGGGGCGTTCCCCACCGCCAACAATCGACTCTCTCCGGGGTCCGTCTCCAGCGCCAGCGAGGAGTCGGTCGCCCGAATCCGGCCCCGCTCGCCCTCGAAGACCAGGCCGAAGGCGTCGGAACCGCCGGGGCCCGCGACCGCGAGCGTCGCCAGCGTCCCGTCCGCGAGCCGGAGGGCCGCCGAGGTGACCGCGTCGGGCCCCGGGCCGCCGGGCTCCCGGAACGCCGCGACCGACGCCGCCGACGATCCCGAGGCCCAGAGCAAGGCGTCGACCAGCTCGATCCCGACGCCCGCCGATCCGCTCGCCGCGATCAGGCGGACCCGGCCGATCGCGCCGGACCCGATCAGGTCGCGGGCCCCGAGCAACGTCGGCAGGTGCCGCAAGCGGTGCCGGACCCCGACCTTCAGGCCGCGGCCCCTGGCCACGCCGACGATGTCCACCGCCTCCTGGGCGATCGTCGAGAGCGGCCCTTCGATCAGCAGGTGGCAGCCGGCCTGGAGCCCTTCCATCGCCGGGCGATAATGGGCGTGCGTGGGCGTGAAGATCGCCAGGGCCTCCGGCCGGGCCTCGCGGATCATCTCGGCCTGATCCGCGAACGCCGGGACCGGGGCGGCCTCGCCGGGCCCCGAGGCGAGCGAGGCGAGCGCGGAGGCGGCCACCGCGTCGCCGTCGGCGCAGCCGACCAGGACTACCCCCTCGGCCGCCCTCAGGCGCCCGACGAAGCTGGTCGCGGCCGATCCCCGGCCCACGATCCCGATCCGTATTGGTGTCGTCGACATCCGTCCCGGTCTCCCCTCCGACGACGAACCATCCCATCAACCTTCGGGCGGCCTGTCAACCCATTGTCCGGCCCCGTCAAGGTCTCCCCGGGGGGGCGGTCCGGGCCCCGGCCGTTCCCCGGTCAATCTACCATGCAGGATGGCGGCATGAGGAAGTTTCCCGGGAAGATCGAGCCCCGCCGCGCGCTTCGAACCGCTTGACGGCCGCCGGGGTCCGATTTAAGATGGCGACGCATCGACGGTGGGTGTGGCCTAGCGGTTAAGGCGCCAGATTGTGGATCTGGAGATCGCGGGTTCAAATCCCGTCATCCACCCTTCAGATGGAATCCTGACGGCCCGCCTCCTCGACCCGGGGGGCGGGCCGTTGCCGTTTCAGGGGGCTGTCTCTCCGCCCCGGACGATCAGGACTTCGAGCGTCCTCGGGCCGTGGACCCCTTCGACCCGGTTCAGCTCGATGTCCGAGGTGGCCGAGGGGCCGGAGATCCAGGTCATCGGCCGGTCGGGGCGTTTGGCGATGCCTTCAAGCGCGGCGACGGCCTCGGGGACGATCCCGACGACCTGATCTTCGAAGACGACGCAGAGGTGATAGTCGGGCAGCAAGGTCAGGGCCCGGCGACCCTGGCCCCTTCCGCAGTCCAGGACGATCGTGCCGGTCTGCGCGATCCCCAGGGCGCAGCCGGTCAGCACGCCGTCGCCTTCGTTCAACTGGTCGTTCGAGAGGGCGTCGTCCCTCAACGCCGTCAGGCCGGACGGGACCCAGCCCGCGGGGACGTCGGCGGGGAGGACCAGGCGGCGGATCTCCCGCCCTTCGCAGATCGCGGCGATCGCGGCGGGGAGTCCGACAGCCTCGACCCGGTGGACCTTCGCCTTGTACTCGGCCAGACGCTCGGCGAAGCGGTCGATCCGGCCGGCGGGGCCGGGGTCGGTCGTCAGGTAGGCCCGGGCGACGGGGACGTCTTCGGGCGTCTCGCCGGGCGGGACGTCGGCCAGGGCCGATCGGACCCGGCCGAGGATCGCGGCTCGGGCTTCGCTCATGATCGGGCCTCCCACCATTCGCGGAAGGTCTGCGGGGCGACGGGGTAGACGTCCCGCATGGTCGTCCACCCGGCGAGGGGCCCGGGTAGGTGCTCGATGAACCCCCGGCGGACCGAGAGCTTCTGGCCGAGCCGGCCGAGCTTCTGCGACTTCTCGAACAGGCTCCGGCTGGCGAAGACGCGGGCCAGCAGCTTCATGGCCAGGCCCTCGGGGTCGGGCCAGCCCCACTTGTCTTGCTTCTGGCGGACGACCTCGCCCCGGAGGTGGACCAGGACGTCGGGGATGTTGATCTTCACCGGGCAGACGTCGTAGCAGGCCCCGCAGAGCGAGGAGGCATAGGGGAGCGAGCCGGCGTTCTCGACCCCCGCGAGCATCGGCGTGAGGATCGCACCGATCGGGCCGGGGTAGACCGAGTTGTAGGCGTGGCCCCCGGTCCGCTCGTAGACCGGGCAGATGTTCAGGCAGGCGCTGCAACGGATGCAGTTGAGCGCCTGCCGGCCCATCTTGTCGGCGAGGACCTTGGTCCGGCCGTTGTCGAGCAGGACGAGGTGGAACTCCTTCGGCCCGTCGCCGGGCGAGACCCCGGTCCAGAAGGTGGTATACGGGTTCATCCGCTCGGCGGTCGAGGACCGGGGGAGGAGCTGGAGGTAGACCTCGAAGTCGCGCCAGGTCGGGATGAGCTTCTCCAGGCCCATCACGGAGACGAGGACCTCGGGCAGGGTCAGGCACATCCGGCCGTTGCCTTCGGATTCGAAGACGCTGACCATCCCGGTCTCGGCGACCCCGAAGTTGACCCCGCTGACGGCGACCTTCGTCTCCAGGAACTTGGCCCGGAGGTGGGCCCTCGCGGCATCGGCCAGGGCCTTGGGCTCGTCGGTCAGGTGCTCCAGGCCGAACTTCTTGCGGAACAGCTCGCGGATTTCCGAGCGATTCTTGTGGATCGCCGGGACGAGGATGTGCGACGAGCGCTCCCCGGCGAGCTGGATGATCAGCTCGGCGAGGTCGGTCTCGATCGCCTCGATCCCCTCGTGCGCGAGGGCCTCGTTCAACCCGATCTCGTCGGTCGTCAGCGACTTGACTTTCACGACCTGGCGGGTCCCGTGTCGCTTCGCGATCTCGGCGATGATCCGGTTCGCCTCGGCGGCGTCGCGTGCCCAGTGGACCTGCCCCCCGGCCCGGGTGACGGCCTCCTCGAACTGGACGAGGTATTTGTCGAGGTGGCGGAGGGTCCGCTCCTTGAGGGCTCGCCCGGCCTCGCGGAGGCCCTCCCAGTCGGGCAGCTCGGCGACGGCGACGGTCCGCTTTCCCCGGATCGTCTGGGTGGCCTTGCCCATGTTCCGGCGGAGCTGGGTGTCGGCCAGGGCGAGCCTGGCGGCCGTCTGGAACGGGACGGCCGGGCGAGTCGGGATCGATTCGACGCTCATCGGGTCGGCTCCGGGTCGTCTTCGGTCGAGGCCAGGATCTCGGCCAGGTGCAGCGCCTCGACCCCGGCCCGCTGCCGGTGCAGGGCCCCGCCGATGTGCATCAGGCACGAATTGTCGGCCGAGGCGCAGACCTCGGCCTTCGTCTCCAGCACGGAGCGGACCTTGTCGCCGAGCATCGCCATCGACGTGTCCGCGTTCTTCACCGCGAACGTGCCGCCGAACCCGCAACATTCCTCGGCCCTCGGCAGCTCGACGAGGTCGATCCCCCGGACGGCCCGGAGGAGCTTCAAGGGGGCGTCGCCGACCCGGAGCATCCGCAGCGAGTGGCAGGTCGGGTGATAGGTCACCCGGTGCGGATAGTAGGCCCCGACGTCCTCGACCCCCAGCTTGTTGACGAGGAACTCGGAGAGCTCGAAGACCCGCGGGGCGATCGCCTCGACGGCCTCGGCCAGCTTCGCGTCGCCGGCCAGCTCGGCGGCGTGGTGGTACATGTGGCGGACCATCCCGACGCAGGAGGCCGAGGGGGACACGACGACCTCGGACGACCCGAAGACTTCGACGAAGCGGCGGACCAAGGGGATCGCCTCGCGCTGGAACCCGGTGTTGTAGTGCATCTGCCCGCAGCAGGTCTGGTCCATGGGGAACTCGACCGAGCAGCCGAGCCGCTCCAGGATGCGGACCACCGCCCGGCCGGTCCCGGGGAAGATGGTGTCGTTGAAGCAGGTGATGAAGAGCGAGACCCGCATCCCTCGACCCACCCCGGGGTCGAAGGCCGGGGCCGGCCGGGCACTACCGAGCGACATCATGTGGGGTCCGTACAGTTCCGGGAGGAAGGCTGAACGATCGATCGTAACCGATCCGCCGGGCCGAGGCATCCCCTGCGGATTTTGAAGTGGTCAAGGGCAATCATCGCGGCCGACCCAGTCGCGTTGAAATGCGCATTCCGCCTAATTTGCGGATTCGCTCAACTTTCGCCAAGGTGTCGGTCGATGAAGGAAGACGGAGGGGATTGCGATCCGGTCGCGACCCTTCCGAAGCACCTTTTGCTGAACACCCTTCGAGTGATGCCGGCCGTTTGGAGGTCCGAGGGCCGCCCGGGATGAGGGCGGTCGTGGGGCGTCGGCCGGGCAGGAGCGACCCTCGATGAGCACGCACCTGGTGAAAATCGTCTTGATGGTGGCCATGACGCATGGGTTCCGGGCCCTGGGACGGATCTCGAATCCTCGGTGGGCGGGCCTGATCCTGGGCTTGCCCTGCACCACGGCCGTGGCCCTGGTCGGCGGCGGGTCGGACCGGGGGGTCGACCATGCCCTCGCGATGTCGGGGGCGAGCCTGATCGGCCTGGCCGCCGCGGTGGCCTTGCCGATCGCCTATTCGCGCGCGGTCCTCTCCAGGTTTCGGCTCCCCTGGGCGATCCTGGCGGGGGTCGCCAGCTATCTGGTCGTCGCCCTGACGATCTCCCGCCTCTTGCCCGGCGGGGGTGAGGCCGGGCTGGGGATCGCATTGACGGCGGTGCTCGCTGCGGTCTTCGCGGCGGGCCGGATGCCGGCCGATGAGGACGAAGGAGCGGAGCCGGCCCTGAGGCGAACTTGGCCGATCTCGTGGATCCGGGCGGTGCGCACGGTCGTCCCGGTCGGCTGCCTGCTGGCCTCGCTCGGCCTCGGCGAGTCGTTCGGGCCGGAGGTCGCGGGGTTGATGAGCACGTTCCCGAGCGTGACCCTGAGCGTCCTCTGGCTGACGCACCTGGAATCCGGCCCGGCCTCGGCGCTCCGCATGGCCCGGGCCCTCCCGAGCGGGAACCTCGGGATGGTCGCCTTCCTCGCCGCCTTCCGGTTCGCCTGCCCGGGCCTCGGACTGGCCGGCGGGACGGTCGCGGGTTATCTCGCGGCGCTGGCGATGCTCGCCCTCGTCGTCAGCTTCGATTGCCTGAGGGATCGGGCCTGGCGAGGTTGGCGGCGGCTCCGCGACTCCTGCCGGTCCGAGCACCCCGACCGGCCCGCCTGGCCGAGGGCCTGTCGGCGGTTCTCACCCTGGGTCGAGCCTTGCGCCTGGTGAGCCCGAGAGGAGGTCGTCGATCGCCCGGAGTCCTTCCAGCCCGCCGATCGCCAGGCCGAGGTGCCCGGGCGGGACCTCGGCCTCGCGGAGGTTGATCCGGATCAGGGTCGCCCCGGCTCGCGAGGCGGCCTGTTCGCAAAACCGGCGGACGGTCGGGATCGCCCGGCCGGCGCCGATTTCCACGACCGCGAGCCTGGCGGGCCCGGGGCCTCCGAGCCACGACTGGAGGCGGTCGAGTTGCCGATCGGTCCGGCTCGAATCCCAGCCCCAGTCGCCGAACATGAGGATGTTCGGCCTGGCCAGGCCGCCGCAACCCGGGCAGGCGGGCAGCGGGCCTTCAGCCCGGAAGGTCTCGGGGTCGACGCGAATCTCGGCCGGGTCGGCCTCGAAGATCCCGACGCCGCACCGCCCGAGGCATTGCCGGTGCTCGATCGAGCCGTGGCACTCGACGACCCGGCCGGGGTCGAACCCGGCCTTGTGGAAATGGTGGTCGACGTTCGAGGTGAAGACGAAGCCGCCGCTCGCCATCCGCTCGGACCATCGCCGGAGGATCGCGAAGCCCCGGTGCGGGGCGGTCGCCCGGTAGAGGTTGGTCCGATGGCCGTAGAACCCCCAGGCCAGGGGCGGGTCGGCCTCGAAGTGCTCGGGGTTGGCGATCGCTTCGAAGCGGAGGCCGAGCGTCTCGTAGGCCGGATAGGCCCGCCAGAATCCTTCCGGGCCGCGGAAGTCGGGGAGTCCCGAGTCGACCCCCATCCCGGCCCCCGCGCCGATCAGCAAGGCATCGGCCGAGGCGATCGCCCGGGCCGCCCGCTCGGTCGGAGATCCTCCGGGTTCGCTCATGCCGGGCCCGATCCTTTGGGGAGGGGATGCGAAGGAGCCCGCCCGACCTGGAGGGGTCGGGCGGGCTCCGTGATCGCGATCGAGGAGCTTGGCCGTTCAGCCGACCTTGACGGGCTCGCCGCTGGTGATGACGTCGAAGATGGGGATCTCGTCGCCGCTGGAAGACCCGCCGATCGGCTCGGGGGCGATCGAGGGGCGGACGCTCGGGGTGACGGGCGGCGCGGGCGCGGTCGAGGGCGACGAGTCGCCGGCGGCCGAGTGGACCAGCTCGGTGAAGACCCCGCCCCGGGCGACGAGGTCGTCGTAGTCGCCGGACTCAACCACCCGGCCCTCGTCGAAGACGAAGATCCGGTCGGTGTCCAGCAAGGTCGAGAGCCGGTGGGCCACGAGGATGACGGTCCGGTCGACCCGGGCGGCGTGGATGGCCCGCTGGACGTTCCGCTCGCTGATGTTGTCGAGCGCCGAGGTCCCCTCGTCGAGGATCAGGATCGGCGGGTTCTTGAGGAAGACCCGGGCCAGGGCCAGCCGCTGCCGCTGGCCGCCGGAGAGGTTCTGGCCGCGCTCGGAAACCGAGGCGGAATAGCCCCCGGGCATCGCCGTGATCTCCTGGTGGATGCAGGCCATCCGGGCCGACCGGCGGATCTCCTCTTCGGTCGCCCCCTCGCTGCCGTAGGCGATGTTCTCGGCGATCGTCCCGGCGAAGACGAAAGGGTTCTGCCCGACATAGCCGATCAGCCGGCCGATCGCCTCGCGGGAGACGCTGTCGATCGGGACACCGCCGAGCCTGACGTTGCCGGAGGCCGGGTGGGTCAGCCGCATCATCACCTTGAGCCAGGTGGACTTGCCGCAGCCCGAACGGCCCGCCACGCCGATCGTCTCGCCGGCGTGGATCGTCAGGTTCACCCCGTCGAGGGCCCGCTTGTGGCGGCCGTCGCCGGTCCGGTAGTCGACCCGGAGCCCCTCGGCCTCGAACAACGGGACCGACCCGTCGATCACCGGCTCGCGGACCTCGGTCGGCCGGAACGAGCGGTCGACCGGCTCATCCAGCAGCTTGACGAGGTCGGCGACCTTCAGGCTGCACTCGTGCCCCTCGTCGATCACGCGGTGGATCTCGTTGAGCGGGGACATCACCAGCAGGAAGAGCATCGGATACATCATCATGCCGCCGGCATTGATGGTGCCGTTGATGAACAGGAAGACGGCGACGGCGATGACGGCGAGGTAGAACAGCCCCTCGTTGATCGCCTTGCCGGAGCCGAAGAGCGACATCTCGAAGTGGTGGCGGATCTCCTTGGACCGCCGCCGCTCGGCCGCCCGCTCGACCCTGACGAGTTCCTGGGTGTGGGTGTGGGCCGCCCGGACGTAGTCGATCCCGGCGAGCTGCTCGACGACCGTGCCGTCCATCGCCTCGCGGATCCGCAAGAGGTCGACCCGGATCCCCTTCTGGGTGATGAGCTGCCAGACCGTCAGGCCGATCGAGATCGGCACCACGCAGGCCATCGCCAGGGCGATCTTCGGCTGCTGCGAGTAGGCCGTCTGCAAGGCGAAGGCGCCGGTGAAGATCGCCGGGAAGAAGTCGAGGAAGCTGATCCGCAAGAATCGGACATACCCCTCGACGCTCCGGTGGATCCGACCGTGGAGGGCCCCGACCTGCTCGAAGGAGAGCGTGGCGAGGTCGACCTCCATCAGGTGCGAGACCAGCCGGACGCAAAGATCCTTGTCGATCCGCGTGCAGGCGTTCTCGACGAGGTAGCGGCGGAGGACGTTCATCGCCTCGCGGACGAGGTACGCCAGGCCGATCAGGCCGAGCGAGATCAGGCTCAGCCGGATCAGGTCGGCCCGGTCGAGCCCGCCCCGGTTCCTGCCGTAATCAAGCTTGTCGAAGAGATCCTTGAGGATCACCGGGATGGAGGTGCTGGCCTTGGCGGAGGCCGCCATCACCAGGCTCGCCCCGAGGAGGGCCCGCTTCTGTCCCGGGGGGACCAGCTTCCAGACGTCGCTCCCTCGCCGGGCGATCTCCCGGACCTCGCGCCAGAGTCCCTTCGACGCCCTGACCATCTTCGGGAACATTCGGATCCCTTCATGGGGGAATTGAGACACCGTCGGGAGACGGCCTTGGATTGGGGAGTGGAGATGCATCCGGCGACGGTGCCGATCGGTGGATGAGGGACGGGGGTCGATCCGGGAGTGTGCCACCGGGGGAGGGTCCCGGGCGGCGATGGTGATTGATGGGGAAGCCGGGACTGGGGTGGCATTTTCAGAGAAGCAAGCCCGATGCCGCGCCAGAATCCGCGAACCGGGGACGAGAGCGGGCGGGCATGAAGGGGTCTCGAAAGGGGTCGGGATGCCGGCCCTGGGGGCCACGCTGAGATGATATACGAGGCGAGCAAGCGCTCCCGTTGGGGGCCGCTAAATTTTGCGGGAAATCATTGGAGATGGGAGGTTGGTATGGAGATTGGGTGATTCTATGCCCCGTTCCAGGCACGAAGCAAGAAAGAAAGGCAAGATTTCATTCAACGCGGGTCCAAAGTTTCGCGTAGAGAGGGAGACTCAAGGAGACGACCTTCATCAAGTGCCCACATTCTTGGCTCTTGACAGGAGGGGAGTCGCCCGGCCAAGATCATCCCTTGTTCGGTATGACCTTTGCTTCGATCCGGGACGTCGCACGTGGCTCGGCCCGATCTCAGTGCGAAGGAGACCTGAATGAAAGACGAACTCTCGATGAAACCCCCGGTCTCGGCTATCGACGGATCGAGATTCTCCCCCGCGTCGCTGATCTCGGAAAAGATCATCGCTCCGTCCTCGTGCGTCCCCAGTCGCGTCCTGCCGGCTCGTTTCGCCATCTCGTCTCTGCCCGAAGAGTCGATGGTCGAGGACGACCGTTCGCTCCTGACCCCCGCCCAGATGGTCGAGAGCAAGCTGATCCATCGGCTCAGGGAGTCGTCCCTGCCCGTCAGCCACCTGCAGATGCGCGGGTTGGTCCGCAACCGTTACGAATCCTGAATCCACCGACCCCTGGTCCTGCCGGCCCGGGGCCACCCGGACGCCAACGCTTCCCGGTAGGCCCCGACCCGCCCCGTTCCTCCCCCCCCAACGCACCCGATCGAGACATCCGGCGGACGCCCGGACACCCTCGAATCTCATAATCTTTACCAGACTTGGTCGCTAATCTTGCATCGTGGTGGGCTGCGCGCAGGGCTTCTCCGGTGAGGTCCCTCCGGGCCCATCCGTACCCCGTGACATGAAGACGACCCGGCCCGCTCGGCCGACCGGAGGGAACTTCCGGTCGGCCGTCGCTCGTTGGTCGATTGACAATCGGGATCGGGTCTGATGGCACTTCATGCCCATCCCCGCCAGACCCCGCGTCGGCTCCGGGCGAGAAATCTGGAAAATCTCGGTCTCGAACGCCCGAGGACCGACGCAAAGGTCCGGGCGAACTCCGGTTAGCGGCCCATGCGGATCGTCACCTCGTGGTCATTGCCGTCGTCGACCAGGGGGATGAATGAGGCGTCGACTCCCTGGCCGTCGAGGGTTGCCGAGCGGACACCTCGCTCGACCCCTTCGGGGTTCTCGACGACGATTCGGTAGCGGCCCCGGCCGTGGCGATAGGTGACCTCGTAGCCCGGCCAGTCGACGGGGATCCTGGGGTCGACCTCCAGCCGATCACCCTTCAGGTGGAAGCCGAGGATCGCTTCCAGGCCGACCCGGAACAGCCAGGAGGCCGACCCGGTGTACCAGGTCCAGCCGCCCCGCCCGGTGTGGGGCGGCAGGCCGTAGATGTCGGCGGCCACGACGTAGGGCTCGACCTTGTAGCGGGCGACCGACGCTGGGTCGGTCGCATGCTTGATCGGATTGAGCAGGTCGAACAGCTCGAACGCCCGGCCCCCCCGGCCCTGGAGGGCGGCGGCGAGGACCAGCCAGGTTGCCGCGTGGGTGTACTGGCCGCCGTTCTCGCGGACCCCGGGGACGTACCCCTTGATGTAGCCCGGCTGAAGTACTCCCTTGTCGAAGGGCGGGGTGAACAGCAGGATCAGCCCATCCTCTTCGCGGACGAGCTGCTCGTCGACGGCCCGCATCGCCCGGTCGACCCGGTCGGGGTCGGCGACCCGGGAGATCGCGGCCCAGGACTGGGCGATCGAGTCGATCCGGCACTCGTCGTTGGTCGCCGACCCGAGGGGCGTGCCGTCGTCGAAGTAGGCCCGGCGGTACCATTCGCCGTCCCACCCGTCCTTTTCGAGGGCGAGGCGGAACGCCTCGGCCCTGGCCTGGCAAGTCGCGACGCGGTCGGAGTCGCCCCGGGCCTCGGCCAGCCCGGCGAAGTCATGGAGGGCGGCGATCAGGAACCAGGAATTCCAGATCGACTCGCCCTGGCCCTCGTCGCCGACCCGGTTCATCCCGTCGTTCCAGTCGCCGGTCCCCATCAGGCTCAGGCCGTGGACCCCGACCTTGCTGGCGTGGTCGAGCGCCCGGGTGCAATGCTCGTAGAGGGTCCCCGTCTCCTTCGAGACGGCGGGGAGGCCGTAATCGTCCTCTTGGCCGGGCTTGAGCAGCGGGGCTTCGAGGAAGGGGATGACCTCGTCGAGGATGGCGCGGTCGCCGGTCGTGGCGACGTAGTGGGCGGCGACGTAGGGGAGGAAGACCAGGTCGTCGCAGATCCGGGTGCGGACCCCCTTGCCGGTCGGCGGGTGCCACCAGTGCTGCACGTCGCCTTCGAGGAACTGACGGGCCGCCGCGCGGAGGAGCTGCCCCCGGGCCTCGGCCGGGGCCCCGTAGACCAGGGCCATCGAGTCCTGGAGCTGGTCACGGAATCCATAGGCCCCACCCGACTGGTAGGTCGCCGACCGGCCCCAGAACCGGCAACTGAGGGCCTGGTACAGGAGCCAGTGGTTGAGAATCAGGTCCATCCCCGCGTCGGGCGTCTTGACCTGGACCGCGCCGAGGATGCCGTCCCAGAGCGACTTGACCGAGGCGAGGGTCTCCTCGAACCGCGCGGGGTCGCGATGGCGGCCGGCGATCTCCGAGGCTTCCTCGGCGGTCTCGGCCTGGCCGAGGACGAAGGCGATCGTCTCGGTGGCGTTCGGGGCCAGCTCGAACTGGAGCTGGATCGCCGCGCAGGGGTCGAGCCCGACGCCGAAGTGGCCGCCGAGCCCAACCCGGCCGAGCGCGGCGGGGTTGGCCGTCGAGCCGTTCCGCCCGAGGAACTCGGCGCGATCGGCGGTCGCGGTCGCCGGGTGGCGGGGATCGGCGGCGACGAAGGCGACCCGATTCGGGAAATCGGGGTGGGCCGGGTTCGTGGCCATCAGCAGGCCGGAATCGGCGTCGAACCCGGTGCGGACCTGCATCGGGGCCTGATCGCGGGTGGTCCCGAGGACCCACTCGGCGTAGAAGGTGGCGGAGAGCTTGCGGGGCCGGTCGCTCGCGTTGGTCAGGCGGAGATGGATCACCTTGACCGGGTCGTCGGGGGGGACGAGGACGGTTAGCTCGTGGCCGATACCGGAGGCATTGCGTTCGAAGACGGTGTACCCCTGGCCGTGGCGGACGACGGTCGGCTCGGCCGAGGGGATCGGCAGGGGGGTGGGGCACCACGTCGCGCCGGTCTCCTCATCCCGGAGGTAGAGGACTTCCCCGGGCGGGTCGGAGACGGGGTCGTTGCTCCAGGGGGTCAGCCGGTTCGTCTGGCTGTTCCCGGCCCAGGAGTAGCCCGACCCACCCTCGGAGGCGATGAAGCCAAAGCCCGGATTGGCGATGACGTTGACCCAGGGTGCGGGCGGGAGGATCGGCCTGGCGAGATTCTGGGGGTCGGACTTGCCGTTGCGTCGGACGTCAGGCCGGGGCGAGGCGGGGATCGCGACTCGGTATTCGCGACCGTCGGGCGTGAAGCCACCGGTCCCGTTGGCGAAGAGCAGGCCGGGGACCTCCGGGGCGGCGGGCTCCGTCGCCTGATGGTCAACGACGGGGAGCGTGGGGACGAAAGCCGCGGGGAGTTGGCGAGGCCGGTCGACCCGGTCGAGTTGCGCGGCGAGGGTCCCGAGGTCGCCGTCCAGGACGACCTTGGCGAACGACCGGAGCAGGACGCGGTCGACTTCGGGGATTGCGGAGAGCTTGCGGACGAAGACGCCGCCGGGCTTGTCGACGAGGTCGCGGTCGTCGCTCCCCCGGACGAGGTCGAGCAGGTGCTGGTGGAGGTCGACGGGCTCGCGGTCGGGCCGCCCGTCGAGGATGACGAGGTCGAATTCGAGCCCCTTGAGCCTCAAGTAGGTGTGGGCCGTCAGGAGCTGCGCGGCGAGGGCGACCTCGTCGAAGTCGGCGACGAGGGCCAGGGCGATCGGCTTGTCGCCGGAGATCCCGTAGGCCCAGAGTCCGGGCTGGCCCTTGGTGTTCTCGGCGAGGATCGCCGGGTCGGCCCGGAGGGTGGTCCCGGCGTAGAGCAGGTGCGCCGCGAGCCTCTGGAAGAGGTGGGCGTCCTGGGCCGACCAGTTCCGATGCCGGTGCTCGACCTGGGTGTGGGCCCAGGCGAGTTCGAAGGCCCGGGCGACTGCGGAGATCTCGCAGAAGTGGTCGGCCAGGGTGAGCGACTCCTCTCGGGAGTCGGCCACGGCGGTGACGAAGGCGACGACGGCCGAGGCCCCCGGCTCGATCCGCACCCGACGGCGGAGGCTAAAGACCGGGTCGAGCACGGCGCCGGTGGTCCCGGAGAGCGTCACGCCGGGGTCGAGCGCCGCCGGGTCGGCCGGCGAGCGGCCCCGGCCGAGGAAGCGGGCGCGGTCGGTCTCGTGCTGGGTCGGCGAGGTCGAGGCCTCGTCGCCGGCCGAGACGTGGACGGCGTAGATCGGGACCTGCTCGGTCGACCTCGGCCGCCTCCGGCAGATCAGGGCCTCCGACCCCTCGACCCACTCGGTCTCCAGGAAGAGCTTGCCGAAGGCCGGGTGGCTGACATCGCCGCCGTGGGAGAGCAAGACGACCTCGGCGTAGCTGGTCAATTCCAGCTCGCGGACGCGGGTATCGTGGTTGGTCAAGGTGATCCGCCGGATCTCGGCGCGGGACTCGGGCGAGACGGTAATTTCGGTGACCGCCTCGATCGAGGCGTCGAGCCGCCGGAACGAGACCTTGTCGGCCGAGAAGATCGCCTCGTAATGGTCGGCCGCCCGGCAGGTCGGCTGATAGCCGGCCGACCAGAGCGCCTCCGAGCCGAGGTCCCTGATATAGATGAAGGTGCCGCAGGCGTCCCGCGTCCCGTCCTCGCGCCAGCGGGTGACGTCCAGCCCTCGGCAGGTGCTGAAGCCCGACCCGGCGTTGGTGAGCATCACGCCGTACTGGGTGTTCGAGAGCAGGTGCGTCCGGGGGAACGGCGTGGACGGCGTGCTCAGGCGACGGCTCATCAGCGGGACGCTGGCCCGTTCCATCTTCGACTCCGTGGTCGAGGGGGCTTCCGACTCCGAAGGCTCAATAATCGGCGCGTCGCGGGGGACGCGTTCTTGCAGGAGGAGTTCGGCCGCCCGGATCATCGGTTCGGCGTGGAACCGCCGGGGCATCGGCTCGTCGAGTAGCGCGTTGGCCAGGGCCACCAGGCTCATCCCGTGGTGGTGGGCCATGTACGACCGGACCACGACCGACCGCTTCCCCTTGGGGACCCGCTCCCGGCTGAAGTCGACCGCTTCGTGGAACCCGTAGCGCCCCTCGCCCCCTTCGGCGGCGAGCTTGCGGAAGTTCTCCAAAGCCTCGCGAGGCCGGACCGCCACCGCCAGCGCCGTGGCATAGGGGGCGATCACCAGGTCGTTGCCGATGTCGCGCTTCAGGCCAAGGCCGGGGGTCCCGAACGACTGGTAGTGATAGTCGCCGTCGGCGGTGAAGGCGGCGTAGGCCGACTCGGAGATCCCCCAGGGGATCCCCTTCTGCCGGCCGTATTCCATCTGCCGGGCCACGGCCGTCCGGTGGGCCTGGTCGAGCAACGTCCCCGAGAGCGGGCGGAGCAGGAGCCGGGGCATCAGATACTCGAACATCGACCCGCCCCAGGAGAGCAGGCCGATCCGGTCGGCCGTCTCGATGAACGGCCGGCCGAGCTGGAACCAGTGCCGCTTGGGGGCGTCGCCTCGCGAGATCGCCAGGAAGCTCGACAGGCAGGCCTCGGACGCCATCAGGTCGTAGCAGGAGGCGTCGAGCCGGCCGGCGGTCAGGTTCAGCCCGATCGAGAAGAGGTGGCGATCATCCTTATAGAGGAACTTGAAGTTCATCCCGTCGCCGAGCCGCTCCGACCGCTCGCCGAGCCGCTCGCAACGCTCCAGGAGGTGGCCCGCCGTCGAGCCTTGGGCGGCCTCGGCGATCTCGCGGAGGGTCTTGATCGCCGGGTCGTGCCCGGGTCCTCCGGGGACCAGCGCCTCCAACGCCCTCAAGGCTTCGGGCGCGGCTTCGGCCACTTTCGCCAGCCCGATCGGCGAGCCGGGCGCGACCAGCGTCGAGCGGACCTCGACCCAGGCCCGGTCGAAGTCGTCGGAGCCCCTCCGGGCCGACGCCAGGCCCGAGGCGTCGCCCTCGCTCGCCTGGATCGCGCCGATCCAGGGGGCGACGGCGGCGACCTCGGCCCTCCGCTCGCGGACCAGCATCTCGAACCGCCTGGCGAACGATTCCCAACGCTCCAGGACCCCCGGCGCGACCCCGCCGAGCGCCTTGACCCGGCTGACCAGGGCGATGGACGACCACTCCAGCCGCCCGCAGAGATCCTCCCAGGCCAGGAGGTCCGCCGGGGCTTCGAGCAGAAGGGCCCGGACCTCGGCGAGGGTCGATTCGAAGGCCGGATACTCCTCGCCCGCCTTCGATGGCCGGGAGGCTTTTACGTCGACCCCGAGCACCGCCAGGGTGTCGGCGAGGCCGTCGAGCGCCTGGGGGCCGGGGATCACCTCGCGGATCTTCTCGCGCATCCCCTGCTTGAGCGTGACCAGGCAGCCAAGCAGGTTGCCGCTGTCGACAGTCGAGACGTAGGGCGGCGGGAGGGTCCGCAAGGTCTGGGTGTTGTACCAGTTGAAGAAGTGCCCCTCGTGCTTCTCCAGCCGGTCGAAGGTGTCGAAGGTCTTCTCCAGGCGGTCGAGCAGGGTCTTCAGGCCGAGGTAGCCGAGGTCGTGCGCCGCGAGGGTCGAGAGGAGGAGCATCCCCTTGTTTGTCGGCGAGGTCCGGTGCGCGACCCGTCCGCCGGAGCCGATCGAGTCTTCCTGGTAGTTGTCCGGCGGCAGCCAGTGGTCTTCCTCGCCGACGAAAGTCTCGAAGAAGTGCCAGGTCTTCCGGGCGATCCGCCGCAACTCCGCCCGCTCGGCCTCGGTCAGGGGCGACTCGGCGGCCTGCCTCGGCCGGCTGATCCAGAAGGCGACCACCGGCGCGGCGAACCAGGCCACGAGCACCGGGCTCGCCGCCGGGAGGGCGGCCGGGTTCACCAGCGCCACCAGCAACCCGATCCCGACCGCCCAGGCCGGCGAGGGCCACATCGTCCGCACGAAGTTGGCCAGCCCGGCGCCCAGCCGATGCTCCGTGGCCGCAGCCGTCTCCCATTCCAGGAGCCGCCGATGCGAGACGAAGAGCCGGTACAAGGTCCGCCCGATGGCGTCGAGCAGCCGACGCGCCTGGTCGGCCAGGAAGGCGACCCAGAGCAGGACCTGCCCAGCCGTCGGCGGGAAGTAATGGCCCATCCCGGCGATCGGCGTCAGCGAGCGACCCCGGGCCGCGCTGTAGAACGACCCGAGCAAGAGCTGGACGATCGGCAGCGCCGGGACCGCCAGCGCGAACACCGTCCAGGTCCAGGGCGAGCCGGGGAGCACGGTCCAGCCGAGGACCAGGAGGGCCACCAGGCCTGGCGGGACCAGGCTCCGACGGAGGTTGTCGAGGATCTTCCAGCGCTCCACCACCGGCAACGGATTGGGCTTCGAGCCCTCGGCCGTCGGCACGGTGGTGCCAAGCCAGGGGAGGAGCTGCCAGTCGCCCCGGGCCCAGCGGTGCTCGCGGAGGGCGTAGGCGTGGTAACGCGGGGGGAAGTCGTCGAACAGCTCGACGTCGGTGACGAGCCCGCAGCGGGCGAAGTTCCCCTCGATCAGGTCGTGGCTGAGGATCTGGTTGTCCGGGAAGGCGTGGCCGACGGCCGCCTCGAAGGCGTCGACGTCGTAAATCCCCTTGCCGGTGAAGGTGCCGACGTCGAAGAGGTCCATGTAGACGTCGGAGACCGCGTTCGAATAAGGATCGATCCCCGCCGAGGCCGCCAGCAAGCCCGCGAATCGCGACCGGGTGGCCGCGTGCAGGTGGTAGCTGACCCTCGGCTGCAAGACCCCGTGCCCCTCGACCACCCGACGGGCCTCCGGGTCGAACCGGGGGGCGTTGAGCGGGTGGGCCAGGGTGCCGACGAGCCTCCGGGCGCTCTCGCGCGGGAGGATCGTGTCGGCGTCCAGCGTGATGACGAACCGGGCGTAGGGCAGGGCCTCCGGCTCGGCGCTGCGGACGACGTAGTTCGTCGACTGATCGCCCCGGAGCAGGCGGTTGAACTCGGAGAGCTTGCCTCGCTTGCGCTCCCAGCCCATCCAGCAGCCCTGGACCGGGTTGTAGGTCCGCCGCCTGTGGAAGATGAAGAACTTGTCGGGGCCGTCGCCGGCGTGACGGCGGTTGAGGGCCCGGACCCCGTCGAGTGCCGCGAGGACGTAGCCGTCGTCCTCGGGCCGATGTTCTTCCTTCGCGTCGGCGAAGTCGGTCAGCAGGGCGAAGCGGAGGTTCGGGTCGGGGTTGGCGAGGTAGGTGATCTCCAGCCGTTCGAGCAGGTTCGCCGCGCTGTCGGTTCGGACCAGCATGCTCGGCACGGCGACGAAGCTGGTGAACGCCTCGGGGATGCCCGCCTTGAAGTCGAGCCTGGCCAGCTTCCTCGGCGGCATCAACAGGGTGACGACGTGGTTGACCATCCCCACGGCGATGTCGCTCGCCGGCAGGATCAGGGCGAGGACCACCAGCGCCAGCAACCCGAGGCCCACCCCGGGCCCGGCCCCGAAGGCGACCAGGGGCGCGATCAGCGCGAGCATCAGCAGGCCGATCGAGCCGAAATACGTGAAGGACGGGTGGGCGATGGCGAAGTCGTGGACCCGCTCGTTGAAGGGTGCCTTGTAGGGGAACTCGCGGTGCAGGTCGGGTCGTCCCCGGTCGATCAGGTAATATCCGACATGCCCCATCGCGGCGCCCCCGGCCGCGCCTCGGCGAGCGAACTCGACGACCCGGCGAGCCACGGCATCCTCGCCGACCCCGGAACGGCGGGCGACACGCTCGACGGCCCGACGATAGCGGTCGCGAGTCGCGAAGTCCTGAAGCTCGTAGATCCCCGAGGGGTCCTCGCGGAGCAGGATCTCGACGCCGCTGTGCTGCTCGAAGAAGACGTTCCAGTCGACCACCGAGAGCAACCGGAGGCTGATGACGCAGTTGCCGACGGAGACCTGATTGGCGGCCTGGCGGCGGTGTTCGTCGCGGAGGACCTGGCCGGCGTCGTGCCCCCGGTCGGCCAGTTGCGACTCCAGCCGCCTCAAGGTCGGCGCCGCCGACGATCCCCGGTCGCGGAGCAGGCGGACCAGGCGGACGACCATCGGGTCGGTCAGCCCGGGGAAGGGGTGGGCGGGGTCGGCCGGGCTCGCCTCGCCGACGGCCTCGGCCTCCTCGGCCGGGGGGGCGGGGAGGTGGTCGGCGGCCCAGGAGTCGGCCCGCCTCGATTCCTCCCAGCTCCGCACCATCCGGTCGGCCAGGCGGCGGAGGTTCTCCACCAGGACCAGGCGGAGCATCGTCGGGACGGCCCAGAGCTCGCCGATCGTCAGCGGGGCGACCGATTGGAACGACTCGACGAACCGCGAGATCCGGGCCTCGTCCAGCTCGCTGTCGGTGTGCGCGACCAACGCGAGGGCCAGGGTGTAGACCCTCGGGTAGCCTCGGACCTCGCCGACGGCTAGCTTGGGCAGCTCGGAGTAATAGCCGCTGGGGAGGTCCTGCTTGATCTCGCGGAGGACGTCCTCGACGATGTGGAAGTTGTCGGCGAGCCATTCCGCGTCGATCCCCCGGCCCTCGGGTCGGTCGGCCTCGGCGAGGATCCGGCGATGGGTCTTGACCAGGACTTCGCCGTTCTCGGCGAACCGGCGGAGCAGGAGGTCGCCGACCTTCAGGTCCTGGTCGACGACGGCGGCGGAGGCCAGGCGGTGCGCCAGGGCTTCGAGCCGGTCCAGGCCGTAGAGTTCGGCCCGGATCGGCGCCTCGCCCCGTGGGTCGATGAACGGCGAGGTGGTCGGGTCGGAGGCGAGCGACGTCGGGTCGACGGTGACTGCAAGAGAAGGGCTCATCCCGCTGTCGTTCTCCCTGGAGATCTCGACCGATTCGAAGTCGGCACCGCCCGGCGAAGGGGCCCGGCGGTCCGCCGGACCCGGACCTTCCGGCCGAGTCCGTATCCTGTTTCTCGATCGAGTCGCCCGAATGGATGCCGATACCGATCGGGCCGCCGCCCGACCGCGAGGTCCGGGGGGCCCGGCACGTCCTCCCCCATTCTAACAGCGCGGCCGCGTCCGGTCGCGATCACAATCGGAGCGATCCGCCCCGAACCCTCGAAAAGGGGACGTCCTATAATGTCACCTTTTTCGAGACTTCTCGCTGATCCCGACAGCTCCCGAGGGCTTGAAGGGCCTGGACTTGCGGCGAGGAGTCAGTGCCAGCCCTTTGCAGGGGCTCTGAATCGGCCCAGGAGTATTGAGGGGGGGGAAGCCCGACGACCGCCCGACCGAAATCGACGCCAGAATCGCATTCAAATCGCTGTCCTATCGGAATTTGCGTCGAAACATTGTCGGGATGGGCGAGAAGTGTTCCTTTTTCACCGTTGGTGGCAGCAGGAGCGGAGATGTGTCTCGACTACCACCGGGCGATTTCGTCGAGCAAGGGGAGGAAGCATTGTGCGCGGCGGGCGATTGAAGCTGGGATTCCCACGTACCTGATCGACTCGGAGCGGGCGGAGCCGAAACGGCTCAGGGCGGGGGATGAGCGGCTGAGGTGATTCGATTCTGGATCAGGGCTTGATGCAATCCGTCGTAATAAATGGCTTCGGATCCTTCACGCTAGGAGGCAGGCCCGGTTTTGTGACTTTCTCACCGGCCTTTTCCTTCTTCGCCAGTTCATGATTCAGGTTGAGGAGAAAGGCCAGCGGATCGGCCTTCGGGCTCATCCCGAAACAAGCCCGGACCGCTGCGTCGAGCTTCGCCTGTGCATCCTTCATCGGGCTGGCACCAGGCCCATCCAGTGTGCGGTACAGTTCCCTGAAGCTCTTCCCGGTCTTCTTTGCCAGCTCACGACGTAGTTGCCTGAGGGCGACCCCAGCTTCAGCCACCTTCTTTACCTGAGCCGGTTTCGGAGCCTGCGGCCAAGGGAAGGTGTTGAAAACCGTCTCGGAGGTGTACCGAAAATCGCGCTTAAAGGTCGAGCACCGCTCAATAAACCATTGCCAATGGATGCCGGACTGCAGGATGCCGAACGAGTAATCGTCGGCGAACGCGAAGACTTGCAAGGCATCGCCCGGACGGATCGTCGGACAGAGGAAATCGAAGATCGGCCGCTTGGTAACTCGCCCGCAGACGACGAATCGCGGAAGCGTTACGATCTTTGCAACCAGCTCTGTTCGCGGATACGAGAGCAACCACCATTTGTTGAGGAAATTTTTGTGGTGCCTGTTAACCCGGGCTTTTGGATCGTCTGCTTTTGCTTCCTTGTTGCGCGCCACTTCCTTCGTGAGCGCTTCCTGCCGCTTACCCAGCACCTTCTCCTTAATCCGCGCGAAGAGCTTGGGATATCCCTCGGCCTCGTGGATGGTTCGGGGGGACAGATCGATCACGTATCGGCCCGGTTGGGGAACCTTCGTCGCCACAAGGTCATTAGAGATCATGTACGGGAAAAGTACGTCGGCATTCTTCTTATCGGAATGCAGGTAGGCCTTGGCGGCATCGACGGTTAGCAGAAATCCCTTATGGCCGTGGGTGATGCCCTGATAACAGGTATCGGACTTGGCGTTGGTGTCCAAATCGATGGCCGTCGTGACATCGACTGAAGCAGAGAGCGAAGCTCCAATCCGATCGACCTCGAGATACTCCCATAGGCTGTCTAGTCGGTCGCCGAGTTGGCGGGAAAGCTTTTTCTTCCCGTCCTGCTTGCCCTTGACCCAGTTGACGATCGAAACGTGCACGGAGGCTTCGCCTGACCAGACCTGCGACGAGACCGCTTCCGTGATGGTGCCGCCATTAGCGAGGACGTAATCGAGGCCGCCGATTCGGGAATAGTTCTGACGGATGGTGTTCGTCCCAACCAAACCCACCCGGCATCCATCGGGGATGAGGTCGTGTGCGCGACGGACCCAGTAGACGCAATAGTCCGCCTTCCCTGGAACTCCAGGGAAGAGCTTCGGAAGGCGATTCAGGTAAGCCCGGCCGTACTCATCCTGGGCCTTGTTCTTGGACTGGTAGGGCGGATTCCCGACGATGGCTTGCGACGCGGGCCAAGGCACCACAAGCGCATCGCCTTCCTTGATATTCTCGTCAAGGTTATCGAGCGGCAACGCGACGTCGTAATCCATCGGCAGGTCCATCTGCTTCTCTTCGAACCACGCTCTGCCCTCTGTGATGGCAAGTTCCTTGGCCAGCATAAGCGTGATTTTGGCCAATTCCGCCCCGAAAGCGTTCTTCTCGATGCCGTGCATTTGTTGAATGCTGACATGCGATCGCGAGCCGACAGACTCTTTCGTCCTCTGACCGAAATTCGAGTGGATCTTATCAAGAAGCACGAATTCGATGCGCTTCAATTCGCGATATGCCACATATAGGAAATTACCGCTACCGCACGCAGGGTCGAGGACGTGAAAATTGAGGAGTTCTTCTCGAAGGGCCAAGAGGTCGGCGAGCTTGAATGTGGTGTTGATCTTCTCGAGCCACGGGCGAACGATCGTCGGGTGGACCACCTTCTGGATGTCCACTTCGCTTGTATAGTGAGCCCCGAATGCGTGTCGCTCTTCCTTCCCCATGCTGCTTTGGAAGAGGGTACCGAAGATCGGAGGCTGGACCCTGCTCCAGTTCTCAGTGGCGGCGTCGAACAGGAGGCCTAGCTCATGCGGCTTGAGGTCGAAAGCATCAATCTGTTTGAAGATGCCGCCATTGAAATACTTGATCCCTTTGTATTTCCCGCCCTTTGCGGGGACATCGCTGGCCATCTGTCGGAAGAGGCCGCCAATCAAGTCGTAAGAGCTTCCACCCTT
>JAABUK010003200.1_pt1 | contig 28003 bp, 31 predicted proteins | sample 5559141 | NCBI WGS metagenome assembly JAABUK01 (sample SAMN10711869, study PRJNA513367) | rock metagenome | isolation source: Antarctica rocks | place: Antarctica: Victoria Land, Pudding Butte nord | collected 2016-01-03
GAAGGCCAACAGCCTGATCAACAGGATGTGTTGTATAGGGAGGTAAAGAGGAATTACGGTGGTAAGGGCAGTGCCCGAGTCCTAGAGGCCAACACTGGGGTGGTGGTCTGCACCATAGAGAAGGCCAACAGCCTGATCAACAGGATGTGTTGTATAGGGAGGTAAAGAGGAATTACGGTGGTAAGGGCAGTGCCCGAGTCCTAGAGGCCAACACTGGGGTGGTGGTCTGCACCATAGAGAAGGCCAGCAGCCTGATCAACAGGATGTCTGAGGAGCGCTGCCTGTCAGCCTTAAGTTGCGTCGTGGTTGATGAGTTGCACATGGTAAGGCTTTTGCCTGCATCACGCAGGGTGCCAAACGCGCATTAGATACGCATGCATGACAGACCTGCTGCTCACCAACTTGCGCTCTGCAGCTGTCAGCCGCAAAGCCAAGTAGCATCATCTCCTGCCTTGTGTCACTCAGCACAACTCTTCTTTTCAGTCCTGGTCGTGTTCAGGTTGGTGAGGGGGAAAGGGGGTATCTCCTGGAGTTGTTGCTCACCAAGTTGCGCTATGCAGCTGTCAGCCCAGATCCTCGCGCCAAACAACCGTTTTTCCTGTCTCATGTTGCCTATAGTCATGCAGCTCAAACCTCATCTTGAGTCTGATTATGGTTCAGGTTGGGGAGGGGGAAAGGGGGGTTACCTCCTGGAGTTTCAGTTGCTGTCAGCCCACTTCCTCATGCCATGTATTTAACTTTTTCAACCTTGTGTTGCTCAGTAAGAATCTCAATTCCGGTTTAGTTCAGGTTGGGGAAGGAGAAAGGGGGTATCTTCTGGAGTTGCTGCTCACCAAGTTGCGCTATGCAGCTGTCAGCCCTGACCCCGAAGCCAAACCCGATGCTGCTCACGAAGGCCTCCAGATCATCGGCATGAGCGCGACCATGCCCAATGTCTCTGCTGTTGCCCAGTGGCTGGGCGCACAGCTTTTCCAGACTGACTTCAGGTCTAGCTTGTACATCTCAATGCTTGTGTATCACAGCTTGCACATCATGGTTTGCGTATCGTGGCCTGTACATTGTAGGTTGTACATTGCAGCCTGTATATTGTAGCGTGGTACATTGTACAGCTTGAGATTGTGCATTGCATAGCTTATGCAGCACTAATGGAGTCTTGTGTGAAGCTTGCTGCTTTGCCTCTTGTTGTTACACCCTGGGCCTCCATTTCACACTCTAAGCAATCATGTCGCATTTCAAGCACCCATTCCACTCCCTAAGCAGCCATTTCACGTCTTGGGCATCCATTTCACCCGCTAGGCATGCCTTTTACACCCTGGGCATTTATTAAATACCCTTAGTACCCCTGTCACATCCTAGGCAATCCTACTAGCACACAAATGGTATCGTCCTCAGGTCATAGGCTCGGTCATTGCATGCTCGTCACCTCAAACAGATGGCATGCCACACAAATTGTCAAGTGCCATCCTTTTGTCGCATAACATCGCCTTCTGCTCCGCTTTTGGTGTGCATACGCATTTCGCACAACCATGTGTCACTACATTCCGTCACTAGTGTTTACAATGCAAACCCCTGCATACTGCTGCTCACAGGCCAGTTGAGCTGCACAAGTGGTTGCTGGTCGGCAACGAGCTGGTGGACACCAAGGGCCAAGTGGTAGACAGGATTGACTGCAGCGCCCGCTGGGATCCCAAAGGTTCTGAGCCCTGTGCTTTACTGCCTGCAGGCCAGTCGAGTTGCACAAGTGGCTGCTGGTTGGCAACGAGCTGGTGGACACCAAGGGGCAAGTGGTAGACAGGATTGAGTGCAGCGCCCGCTGGGATCCCAAAGATTCTGAGCCCTGTGCTTTACTGCCTGCAGGCCAGTTGAGTTGCACAAGTGGCTGCTGGTTGGCAACGAGCTGGTGGACACCAAGGGCCAAGTGGTAGACAGGATTGACTGCAGCGCCCGCTGGGATTTCAAAGATTCCAAGCCCTGTGCTTTGCTTGCTCAGGCCACCCTTGACCAGGGACACTCTGTCCTCATCTTTTGCTGTTCCAAGCAGGTATGGTTTTGGTCTGTCCTCCTTCCAAGCAGGTATGGTTTTGGTCTGTCCTCCTTCCAAGCAGATAGGGTTTTGGTCTGTCCTCATTCCAAGCAGGTAGGGTTTTGGTATGTCCTCATCTTCTGCTGTTCCAAGCAGGTAGGGTTTTGATCTGTCCTCATCTTCTGCTGCTCCAAGCAGGCAGGATTTTGTTCTGTCCTCATCTTCTGCTGTTCCAAGCAGGTAGGATTTTGGTCTGTCCTCATCTTCTGCTGTTCCAGCAGGTAGGGTTTTGGTCTGTCCTCATCTTCTGCTGTTCAAGCAGGTAGGGTTTTGATCTGTCCTCATCTTATGCTGTTCCAAGCAGGTAGGGTTTTGGTCTGTCCTCATCTTCTGCTGTTCCAAGCAGGTAGGGTTTTGGTCTGTCCTCATCTCCTACTGTTCCAAGCAGGCAGACTTTTGGTTTCAATTGGTATAATTTACTGGCTGGTGCTGTACCATAATTTAAATCGACGTGATTTACTGGCTGGTGCTGTATCACGTTGCAGCTTTTGGTTTAAACCGATATGATTGCTAGTTGGTGCTGTATCATGGTACAGCTTTTGGACTAGATGATGATTCGCTGGCTGGTGCTGTGTCGTGATACTGCTTTTCAAAACAATGCAATACTATCACACACATGAAGAGGGGGTTTCTATACAGTATGCATGAACACATGGAGACATCAAGACATGCATCAACATGTGCATATTGCATCAACATCTGCACCTGTGCATCCGTGCATCAGAGGTGCTGCAACCTGTCTCGCACATTGCAGTCCGCATGCATGTCAGGTTATGTTCTGCCACAACTTGATGTGCATGTGGGTTGCATTGTGCAAGACAGGTTGCAGCACCTCTGATCCTCTCTGCTGCTTCCCCTCTATACTGCATGAACCCTTGCTCCCATAAGGAAGCCCAATATAGAACAAAGAGACTACGACAGTGATGCAATGGCGTTGTATATGGGGGGGTAAAATTTGTGAATCACTGCCACCCTGGACTCCTCCCCCCCTCTTTCCCCGTGTCTCACCCGCATAACCAATGCTAACGGGCCTTGCCTTGTCTTTTCTTCTCTTCCTGGATCCTCACTGACATTGTCTGCAGCTCTGTCAAGTCGTGGCCAAACAGATGGCCCACATGTTGACGGTGCCGGAGCGTAAATTGGTCCCCATGTCCAGCACAGCAACAAGCCAAATTGGGCGAGCAGGCTTGGTGGAAGAGCTGAAACGTATCCCTGGTGCACCGGACCCAGTGCTGTTGGAGACCCTGCCCATGGGAGTTGCCTTTCACCATGCAGGTGAGCCCTTTGCTACTTTCCCCTTTGTTTTCCCTTTGCCTGATTTTGATTTGACAGTCTCATTTTGCTGTGTCTTCTGCTTACTCACTTCTCTTCGTTCTTGTTCAAAGTGTTGTCATAGAAACAGAATAAGTTTGGTCATCAAGGGTTTGGGACCGTCCCCCAATGAATGAATGAATGAACAGACAAATGGGTGAGTGAGTGAGTGAGTGAGTGAGTGAGCGAGCGAGCGAGCAAACAAGTGAGCAATTAAATGAGTGAATGGATGAATGCATGAATGAGTGATGCATGGATCGATGGAAGGATGGATGGATGGATGGATGGATGGATGGATGGATGGATGGACGGATGGATGGATGGATGGATGCATGGATGGATGATAGAATGAATGAAGCAATGAGTGAATTAATGAACGATGAATGAATGAATGAGTGCACATGCAGGGCTGACATCAGAGGAGCGAGAGCTGGTGGAGAATGCGTACAGGACCGGAGCCATCTCAGTGCTGTGCGCAACCTCTACCTTGGCTGCTGGAGTTAACCTGCCAGCTCGCAGGGTCATCTTCAGGTCCACTTCTGCATGATAGCTGTTTTCTGGGAATGGGATGTCTTTTGTAGGCTTGTCTGCTGCTGTTTCTTGTTTGACAGCACACATAACACTATTCTGTGGTGTGGCTGCATTGCTTGTTGGCTGTTACGTCGCCTCTTGTTCCCCACCAGTGTGCTCTCCAGGATGTAATGCACATTATTTACGCCGCAATGCCTCAATATGGGGGGGGGGGGGGCACCAGGTGTGGAAGTCTGGGTAGGTCACCCGTTGGCAGACTCTGCTCTGTGATTTTGCGAATAGTTGTAAAATGGATCACCTGACGGCTAGGCATCACTACCAAGGAATCCACAATAAAGAGAGTGTGTTGCGTGCAACCGAGTAGCGCCAGGGGCCGCGGGCCGAGCTGGCAGGGCAGGCTTTTATTTTTGAGTACTGTTATTATTATTATTACTGTTATTATCAACAATAATACTACTAATAACAATAATAATAATAATAACAACTCAATAATTGAGCTCTTTGTTCTTGTGGATGATTGTGAAAAGCATCACCTGAAGGCTGTGGCTTGCAGGCATCACTACCAAGGAATCCAGAGCAAAGAGAGTGTGCTGCGCGCAACCGAGTATCGCCAGATGGCGGGGCGAGCTGGCAGGGCGGGAGTTTTGTTAAACTTTATTATTATTATGATTGATATTGTTATTATAATAATAGTTGAGCTCGTTGGCTTTGTGGATGATTATGCAATGCATCACCTGAAGGATGTGGCATGCAGACATCACTACCAGGGAATCCAGAGCAAAGAGAGTGTGTTGCGCGCGACCGAGTATCGCCAGATGGCGGGCCGAGCTGGCAGGGCGGGGATTGACACCCAAGGGGAAGCCATCCTGCTGGCCAACAACCCCCAGCTGGGCAAGCAGCTGCTGGAGCTGATGCAGGTGCGCATGTTGTCCACATGTACATACGCATGTACATACGCATGTATGTATACACATACATATACGTATACACATACATATACATATACGTATACACATACATATGCATATGCATATACATATACATATACATATACATATACATATACATATACATATACATATACATATACATATACATATACATATACATATACATATACATATACATATACATGTACACATGTACACATACATGGCACATGACGCTTGAGAAATTGGACTTCCACACCACCCTCACAAGCTGGTGTGGTGTGAATGCCTTTAGTATGTTGCATGACTATAGGGTTACTAGGGTTCCTAAACCCTGACCCACCGCATGCAGGCTGATGCGAAGCCTATCGAAAGCTGTTTGAGTGAGGGCAGCATTGGCATGTCACGTGCCATCATGGAAGCCGTGGCCTCGGGGTCCGTCACCACAGTTGTGGACGTGCAGCGCTTTGTCAAATGCACTCTGCTGGCCGCCACATCAGACTTCCAGGCAAGCTGAGACTGACCTACCTTACCGTACTGGCACATATTCTTCTTGCGCCCTAGAAAGTTCAAATGATTTTGCCCTGTCCTGCACGGTACCATGACATACTGTGTTCCGGTGCAAGCACTGGTTCTTGGATGCATGCGACAAGAGTTTGCCAAATGCACCCTGCTGGCCGCCACATCAGAATTCCAGGCAAGCTGAGACTCGCCTACCTTACTGGCTTTGATTCTTCCCACACCCTCGAGTTTTTGAAAGAGTTGATCCTGTCCCGCACTACACCGTGACATACTGTGTTGAGGTGTGAGCACTAGGTGTTTTGATGCATACAACAAGAGATTGTGGTGTATTCTGGTGAAACCTTGCGCTGGTTTGGAATCAGATAATAGTCTGGCAGGGCAATATTGGCTTACTTTTATGTGGTAAAGTTGTGCCAGTACAGTACCAAGTCTACTGTCTGTTGTTGTGTCCTGTTGCTGCAAATGCTGCACACAGCTTGCAATGTGTACACTATCAGTTCAACAGTAGCCTACGCAACATGAGTACTTATAAGCTACCAGGCATGTGTGCAGAGGAATGCAATAGGGATGGTACAGCATGCACCATAGCTGACTTTGTGTTGACAGCGTCCAAGCTTCCTTGCAGGCTGTGGTTGCATCCAGCACGCGTACATCACTGGCGTGGCTGTGTGAGAATGGCTTCATTGGGTGGAACGGCAGCAGCAAGTCCTATGCATCCCTGCCTTTGGGCAAGGCCACATCAGCTGGAAGCTTGAAACCCCAACAGGCTCTCATAGTCCGGAAGGTGGGTGTGCACAATCTGCATGGCTTCGTCCTGTCTTCTTGCATGCATTCCTGATATCTCTTCTGTTCCTGCCCCCCTGATATCTCTTCTGTTCCTCCCCCCCCCCCTGTATCTCTGCTGTTAACCCACCTGAAACCCTCATTCTAGTCTGACTGCATTCTTTCTGCCACTTGTTAGGGCCTCACACAGGGATCTATTCAGGGCTAGCTATACCTGACTGTGAATGCGTGAACAAATGAATGCACGCATGCATATGTGTGTGAGCGAATAAACAAACAAATGAATGCAGCACCAAACAAATAAAACACCAACCCAACAAACAAACCAAAAAAGATTGGACAAATGAATGAATGAACGATTGTATGGGTGCATGGGTGAATGATTGTTGTGTATGCAGGATCTGAGTGCCTGGGTGAATGATTGTTGTGTGTGCAGGATCTGGCCAAGGCCCGGGAGGGGTTTGTGCTGACCAGTGACATGCACCTCACCTACTTGGTGACCCCAGTAGATCTGAGTGCATGGGACCGCAAAGGCCCTGACTGGAACGCCTTCTACAAGATGCTGCAAGCCCTCAAGGTATGCTTTAAACATCAATCAAGGTAGAAACGAAAAGAAAGAAAAGAAAAGAAAAGACTACGACTTTCGGCGTCAATTTAATGAGAAGCCAAGTATTTTACCGGGCTGCCCAGGATCAATCGAGGTACATTCTGATGCGTCATTTGTAAATTCTTATTGATGGCGGACCAAAGAGCGTCCTCTCTCATTGTGGAAACTGACAACTCAAACAGTTGATAAGCCTCACTCTTTGCTGTTCCCAAGAAGAAGAAAACGACTGTGGTGATGCACAGGGCGGTGACCAGAAAGTCGCAGAGCTGGTTGGCATGAGCTAGGCCTACCTGCTGAAGCTTGTTCAGAGCCGTTAGCAGCAGTGTTTCTCTGAAGCACAAGGCTCTCTGTCTCCTGACATCAACCAAAGTGTTGTTCAAATGAATGTTGTGACGCACAGGCTGGTGACCAGAAAGTGGCTGAGCTGGTGAGCGTCAGCCAGGCCTACCTGCTGAAGCTTGTTCAGAGCCATTAGCAGCAGTGTTTCTCTGAAGCACAAGGCTCTCTGTCCCCTGACATCAACCAAAGTGTTGTTCAAATGAATGTTGTAACGCACAGGCTGGTGACCAGAAAGTGGCTGGGCTGGTGAGCGTCAGCCAGGCCTACCTGCTGAAGCTTGTGCAGAGTGGGCAGCTGCACTTCTTCTCTAAAGCCCAAGGCTCTGTGACCTCTTGACATGAAGCTTAGGTGTTTCCCAAGTGGGCTGTTGTGATGCACAGGGTGGTGAGCTGGTGGGCGTCAGCCAGGCCTACCTGCTGAAGCTTGTGTAGAGCTGTCAGCTGTACTTTCTTCTGTAAAGCACAAGCCTCTGTGACCCGTGAGACGAGGGACCATGTGTTATGAATGGCTGTTGTGATACTCAGGGTGGTGACCAGAAAGTGGCAGAGCTGGTGGGCGTCAGCCAGGCCCACCTGCTGAAGCTTGTTCAGAGCAGCCAGCAGCACTTCTTCTGTAAAGCACAAGCCTTTGTGACCCTTGACATGAGGCACCATGTGTTATCAATGGCTGTTGTGACATTCAGGGCGGTGACCAGAAAGTGGCTGAGCTGGTGGGTGTCAGCCAGGCCTACCTGCTGAAGCTTGTCCAGAGTGGGCAGCGGCGGCATGTGTCGGAGTCAGATGGTGAGAAGGAGCGCATCTGCAAGCGCTTCTTCATGGCGCTCATGCTGAATGATGTCATCCAGGAGGTGAGCAGCACTGCCTGTCTAGATTTTGTGAAGATATGAACATGATTGCCGTGATTGGCACAAGTGATCGGCCTTGTTGGCTGGCAGAAGCTTGTGCAATCCATCTTGCTTTTCATCTACTGTCATACTCAGAGACCAAATTGTTGCACAGCCATCCTTTGTTGTCTCATGAAACAAACTTGTCATTGGTCAAGGCTGCTGCCGTCAGAAGGCTCTCAAACGCATTGTTCCCAAACTGCACAATTGCTCACTGCTCTTGTTGCTCCTGCAGACTGCTGCTTGTTGCTGCGTGTGTTTGCAAACTCTCATTGCGTCAAGGCACACTAGCCAGACATCTGTATAGGTGCATTACTTGCTGCTACTCATGTGTCTGGAATCAGCATGACAATCTCTGCTGCTGGTAGCATCTGGGTCTCATCATCACTGGCCAGGGTGGGTAGGTCTAGGGTGGGTAGGCCCAGGGTGAGAAATCTAAACTGTCATACAAAAGCGTTTTCAAATCCTTTGTGCAAAGACCTGCAAGATTGTACGACTGTCTCACCGCATTACAACAAGACTTTATTCTGCAGGTGCCGCATGACGAAGTGGCAACAAGGTATGGGACCACCAGGTCTAGGGTAAAAGACCTGCAAGAGAGCGCTGGCAAGTTTGCCCTCATGGTGGCTGCTTTCTGTGAGTGCCTGGGCTGGAGTGATCTGGACATACTCATCTCCAAGTTCCAGGTGAGCCTTGAGTTGACACACTCATCTCCAAATTCCAGGTGAGTCTCTGAGTTGACATACTCATCTCTAACTTCCAGGTGAGCCTTGAGTTGACGTACTCATCTCCAAGTTCCAGGTGAGCCTTGAGTACATCAGGCTGCTGTCCCCCGCCTGCGCACTACAGTAATAACAACAAACCCTCATTGAACAAGACAACAAATGCAACAACAACAGCAGTAGCAACAGCAATAACAACAGCGGCACTCAAGACAATGATGAACACAGTGACAATGATGGCAGAGTGATGTAATGACAAAAGCAATAAGACTGATCACAAGTTTCAAGTGTGCAGCGTAACCTCACCCTTGAGTTCTAGTCCCTGGGCGTTTTTGACGTCGACAGACATACTACAGAACAGGCGTTTCTCCAAAGAAAGCATCATGTTTTGATAGTATCTGAACTGTATGTAGGTGCGTGTGACAGCTGGAACCAAGCCAGAGCTGGTGGTCCTGATGGATATTCCCAACGTGAAGGCCCACAGGGCTCGCCTGCTGTATGCAGCTGGCCTTCGCACCGCTGAGGCTGTAGCAGGATCCACCGAGGCAACTCTCATGTCCATTCTTGCCAAAGGTGAGGTCAGCCTCTGTCTTGTGTGGTATGTCAGCAGCGCTTGTGCTTTTCAAGAAGGGCGACAGTAGCCTTCTGTATGATGTTGGTCTGGACATTGCACAGGCTTAAGTTGGATCCACTGAGGCGACCCTCATGTCCATTCTTGCCAAAGGTGAGTCAGCCTCTGCCTTATGTGATATGTCGGAAGGGCTTGTGCTTTGCAAAAAGGGCGACAGCAGAGAGAGCTAGCTTTCTGTATGCTGTTGGTCTGGACACTGCCCAGGCGTTAGTTGGCTCCACTGAGGCAACCCTCATGTCCATTCTTGCCAAAGGTGAGTCAGCGTGTCTATTGTGGCACCACCAAACCCTTGTGACCAAACTCATGCCAAGTGCTGACTGTGCAGGTCAGCACTCAGGCAACAGCAAGCCCAGCAATGAGGCAGCACAGAAGAGCCTGGACCGGCGAGCTGCCCATCTCATACTCAGAGGCGCCCGTGAGCTCCTCACCACTCGAGCTGCTGATCTCAAATCTCAAGCTGCTCAGTTCCACCAGGTGCTGGGGGCCAACCCAGGGCCGGGGGCGCATGCGGGCAACAGCCCTAACAGCACCCAGAAGATGACCCCTGTCAGCCTGCCTCCCTTACCCTCCCCCCTGACTTCGCCTGTAGCCACTCCTGTGGTGCTGCCCAAGGAGGTGTGTCTTGCTGTTCCACTAGCTTGAAAGGTCTTCCCTGTGTTTGCTTTGTTTCTGGCATGTTTTGCTGCTGGGATGATATGCTTCTGGGACGCTTTGAACTGTACTCCTGTCGTTTCTTTCGCTGCTGGTACACTTTTCACCATTACCATCACCATTACCATCACCGTCACCATCACCATTACCATTACCATTGTCATTACCATTGCAGACCATTGCCCAGTGCACAGCATGTAGCTTGTTGCAGGTCACCTGTTGCCCTGAACTCTAAATATAGCATTTCTCACTAAACCCCCCCGTTCTTTGCATGCAGGGGGTGATCCTGGTGGAGGGCCCAGGAGCCTTGAAGCAGGTGCAGCCCTTGTGGCAAGAGCAAAAGCTGTGGGCATTCGCCCTGGATGTTGCTGAAGGCCAAGCTAGTGCCCACCCAAGCCTGCAGCTACCAAGCTTGCCTGGCATGGCATCTGGTCAGTCCCAAAGTTTCCCCCCCCTCCTTTCTCCAGTCCCCAAGCCCCTGGTCTGCAGTCCTCAGTCCCTCTTTCTCCCTTAATCCCCAGTCCCCAGACTCTCCCTTGTCCTTAATCCCCAGTCTCTAATCTCTGATCTTCAGCCCATAGTTCTGGTGCCTACTCCCTTGTCCCATTACCAATTGCTAGTCACAGTCCCTAGTCCTCATCCCCCAGTGCCTCATCCTCAGTCCCCAGTCTGGACTCCCTAGTCCTAGTGTGCAGCCCCTAGTCCCCAACAACAGTCCCCAGTTCTATTGTGCAGCCCCTAGTCCCCAAGATTAGTCCTAGCGCTCAAGCATCCCATGCAAACACTTCTGTGAGCAGGCAGACAGAGCAGGCAGACAGAGCAGCAACACACATTCAGCATACACATCAGCTGAATTGAAGCCATGGCGGGACTGTACCAATATCAAGGCTGACTCAGCATGTATGAGGCAAATGCTCACTCTAGCTCCACTGAACCTCTCATTGCAGAGACTGTGTTCGTGTTAGTTTCTCTTGCAAAATGTGCTGTGTGTTGTAAATATCTGTGTGCCTTGGCACGTTTGCAGGGGAACATATATGTTTTTGGGTTTAGAGTTTCTTGTGTGCTGCAGAAGAACCAGATTCAGATTCCAGCGTGAAGCGCATCTGCAGAGTGCAAGGCATTGCAGTGTGCTGGAGCCCTGACGCCGTCTACTACATCCCACTCAACCCGGCTGCACCTGGGGTAGACAAGTTTGTGGCTGGCATGATGGCAACCAAGCGGACTCAGAAGATCACATTCGACTTGAAGTCACAGATGGTAGCTCTGCTTTCAGGTACTCTTCTTCACACCAGTACTGAACTGTGCGCGAATCTGTACTGTACTGTACTGTACCGTACCATGCTGTACTGTACTGTACTGTACTGTACTGTACTGTACTGTACTGTACTGTACTGTACTGTACTGTACTGTACTGTACTGTACTGTACCGTACTGTACCGTAATGTAATGTACTCTAACAAGTCATACAATGGTGAGCACAAGGGTGTTCCTCCTGAGCTGTTGCACATCATCTTTGGTCGTGCTGGCCTACCAGAAATGCTGGTGCTGTCATGTGCTGACTGTATCTACAGTGGTGCTGTCATGTCCTGACTGTACCTACAGTGGTGCTGTCATGTGCTGACTGTACCTACAGTGGAACTTATGTTTCTGCTGCTGCATCGGCTGCATGGTGCAGTAGCTGTGACTTGATCTGTGTCATGAAGCTGACTGTTCTGGCTTCAATGTAATGGCAACTGATGAGGTTGCACAGTTGTTCTTGGTCAGCTTAGATGCCTCTCTGAAGTAGATGTGCCGAATACGACTCCCCAGGCGTTTGGAATTAGTCCTGGGACTTTACCTCAACGCTACAAACATGTTGTTTTAAAGAACATAACGCCACTACATCCTGAAGAGCTATTGAACATTGCACCTGCAGACAAGTCAGCGATGTCTTTAGCAGACCCCCTGGTGGATGTGTGAATTGCCAACTGGCTGGTCAAACCAGACTGCCCTGATGTGACAGACAAGTCAGCGATGTCAGCAATAGCTACAACAGGGCGTTTCTGGACAATTCATGTCTCTGTATCCTGAGCAGCTGTTGGACATTGCACCTGCAGACAAGTCAGCAATGGCTCTGGCAGACCCCCTGGTGGATGTGCGCATCGCCACCTGGCTGGTCAAACCAGACTGCCCTGACGTGACAGACAGCCCTAGCAGGGTTACCCTGAAGAGGGGGGACATCAAACGCAACCTGGAGGGCTTGCTGATCCTGAAGGCTGGCAAAGATGCTGTGACTTCTGCCTTGAACGTGCTCAGAACAGTCTCAGGTTGGTACACATGATGTGCTGTGACATCTGCTTTGAATGTGCTCAGAACAGTCTCAAGTTGGTACACTTGATGTGGTAGAAGCCATAGAGGCCGGCAGACCTCTGGATGCATGCTAGTGTGGAACTGTGGCTAGTGCTTTGTGTTTGACGCAGCAGGTGATTGAATCTTGAGAAGGCTCTGAATTTGTGTGGGTCTTATCCCTGTTTCAATGGGTCAAGATTAATTCACAGTTAAGGTTTTTTTGATGTTAACTTTTTTTTTTGGGCTGGGAGAGCTATTCATTTCACAAGAATGCAACAAAGAAATTGAAGCTTTGGTACATGCCTGTGCCTAGCACGATTTTCCATGGTTTTAGGGGTTAGGTATAAGCTTAACTCCTTACCCCTAAACCCTAATGGGCCATACCTCAGAGTCCCTCAGCAGGCAGCCATGCGTGACACCTGAATGCAGCCTGTACATAAGTATCCTGCTGCCGTCACTGAGTCAGTGTGACACCTGCAACATGACACATCTGTATGACTACTGTCAGCAGGCCACTGCAGCGTAGCAGCTTTGCTCAGTCTTGGTGTTGCCACCATTGGCAGGAAACTGACAACGTATATAGCCTCTCCCTCTTTGTGCGTATCTGGAAACGTTGCAAACACGCGCTGAGCAGATGCATGTTGTTGCTCGTTACTTGTGAGCGAGTTGGTGTGATGCATGTTGTGGTAGGTAAGATGCAAATGTTGCAAGTGAGAAACAGTTTGTGGCAGGTCAAATACATTTTGCAGTGAGTGCAATGCATGTTGCTGTAGTTGCAATGCATGTTGAGGTAAGTGAGACGTATGTTGTTGTAAGTGAAAGGCATCTGTGGTGGGTGAGATGCATTTTGCTGTCAATTGTTGTATCATTAGAGCTGATGCCCTTCACAGGGTAGGGCCTTAGCCTCAGCAGGAATGTACAGTTTATGCCGGCAACCATTGGGGTGTGCTGTGTACAATAGGCCTTTCACTAAAAGAGGAAAAACCTAAAAGTCTAAAACTAAAGTACTAAAACTAAGACGCACAGATACTAAAACTAAAATACTAAAACTAAACCAACATTGGTGATTGTTGTAGGCGAGATGAGGGCACCTCAGAGGGAAGCCTGCCGCCAGGCTGTCATGTCACTCGCCCTGGAAGCTGTTCTGCGCCCTGTGCTCAAGGTACGTCACCCTGTGGCATTGTCCCTCCTGATTTGCAGCACAGCAACCCATGCTATTGTTGGCACACCACCTTTTGAAACAGAATCTTTATACCTTGACCCAGGGCTGTACGTGCCTGACCCTAGGGGGAAGTCTCTGTTGAGTGAATGGCTGAATGAATGAATGTTTGCATGGTGGATTCAAGGTAGGTCACCCTGTGGCATTGTCCCCTCTGGTTTGCCACACATTCACCCACGCGTGTGCAAACTGTCATGGCACTTGCCTTGGAAGCTGTTCTGTGCCCTGTGCTCAAGGTAGGTCACCCTGTGGCATTGCTCCCTCTGATTTGCCGCACATATACCCACGCATGTGCAGGCAAAGCGGGCCACGGAGTTTTGAGACATGTTCAAAACCAAAATCCCCCTTTCTGCTTCATGTTACAATCAAATGCTGCTCTACTGAGCAGCTTTCTTGATCTGAGTCCAAGGCAAACCAAACGCAAATCAACATGGATATAACGCTTTCTTGCGTGGAACGCTTGTGCAGAGTGAGCTACCAGGTTGATATGTCAACTGCATCTTGCAGCATATGCACAGCCAGCATATGCACAGTCATCCAGGACACTTACTGCCTGCTGGCAATGCTGTGCAGTCTGAAGGCCTGTATGTCAACTGCAACTTGCAGTGATGAATGGTCCATGCACAGGCATCCAAGGCACTGACTGCCTGTTTTGCAGTCTGAAGGCCTGTGTGACCCTCTGGCAAGGATTGAGATGCCTCTAGTGCGGGTACTGGCCGAGATGGAGCATACTCGCATTGCTGTCAATGTAGAGGCACTGGCGCTGCAGAAGTAAGCACGCATCTCATGCCTGCATGGACTCTTACAGACTATTTATACACTCTTGCAGACTGTCTGTGTGTGAAATCTGGTTTCAGAGCCTGGACTGGTGCATAGTATCATGCTCTGCTGTGTCTTGCTATCACATGCCATGCTCTGCGATGCTATTGTATGCCTTTCAGGATACTCTTTATATCATTCATGATTGATGATGTGTGCTACGCTGCACTGTGCTATGCTGTGCTATGCCAGGCTTACCTTGCTGTGCCATGCTATTGTATGCTATGCCATGCTGTGCTATGCTATGCTATGCTATGCTATGCTATGCTATGCTATGCTATGCTATGCTATGCTATGCTAAGCTGTATAGCAACAGTCATGTGCAATAACGCATTGCCTGTTCACTATGGTGGCAGCAGTGGGCAATGCTGAGCAAGTGGGACTGGCATCTCTGTTCTGCCACCTTCTGTCCTTCTAGGCAATGCTCGTCTACCCTTGCACTTGTCTGATTTCTATGAAAGCGCCATTGCATGTACTGTTGCCTCTTCAGAGCACATCATGCATAGTGACAGAAGCTTTGAGGAGCATGGAGTACAGGCAAGCAAGTCTCTCTGGCCTTGAGCGTCGTGCGGCAAGTCATAGGTGAATCACAGGTGAGTCACAGGTGAGTCATAGGTGAGTCATAGGTGAGTCATAGGTGAGTCATAGGTGAGTCATAGGTGAGTCACCTGTGCGCTTGCAGGGCTCCCTTGCAAAGAAGTATGAAAGAGATTGAGGAAGAAGCGCAGCGCCTGGCCGGCTGCCAGTTCAACCTAGGCAGCAGCGCTGAAGTCTCCAACATACTGTTCAACGTGTTGAAGCTGGCTGTTCCGCCTAATGCAAAGCCACTGCGGGGTGGCAAGCTTTATAGCACTGGAGCTGAGGTGTGTTTTGTTTCTGAGTCTGTCTGTTGTTGGTTTGACTGCTGTTGATGTTTGTCATGCGTGCATGTGAATGGTTGATTATTTGATACTCGGCGATGAAGGTGGCAAGCTTTACAGCACTGGAGCAGAGGTGTGTTTTGTTCTGAGTCCATATGTTGTCGGTGTGTGCCATGCATGCATGTCAATGGGTGACTGTTTTGACAATCGACCCATGAAGGGCAGCAAGCTGTACAGCACTGGAGCTGAGGTGTGTGGTTTTCTGAGTCTGTCTATTGTTGGTGTGTGTCATGCGTGCATGTGCATGGGTGACTGTTTGACACTTGGCAATGAAGGGTCTTATGTGTCTGTGTACCAACTGTTGCCCTGTGTATTCCTTCCAAAATCTCCACCTCCTGAGTGATCATATTCCTGGCTGATCCTTTCTTCTCTGTATCAAACAAGAATGTTGTGTTCCAAAACACAAAAAAAACAAAAAATGAAAAATGGGTGGATGCAGGTTCTGGAGCAGCTGGAGAATGACCACCCCTTGCCGAAGCTGGTCCTGGAGCACCGCAGCCGCTGCAAGCTGCTGGACGGTTTCCTGACTGACATATGCAGCCGAGTCCGCCGACCCTTCATTGGACCCCAGGGTCAGTAATTTGACCCCAGGGTCAGCACTCTGAAGCATATTTCTGGTCAATCAGAACTGATGCAGATGAGATCAGCATTTTCAACAGTATAACTCAAGCTATGAACCAAAGATCATTTGAGCTTGAAGACGCACACCTGCCCAGGACCATGCTCCCTTTGTTCCCCCTCCCCCCCCCTCGCCCTCCCCAGCACCCCCTCTTCCCCATCATGGGTCTAATGCGCAGCATGCATGACTCTCATGCACCGCACTGTCTCATGCAACCTTAGACAAAAGCTCTTCTTCACATGTGTGACACTCTTCACATGTGTGACACTCTGCTCCGCCTGGCTCAGGCATGACGATTTACCTGTCTGGGTCAGAGAACATGAGACTGCACTGCCACAATATTCAGATCTGCTAAGGTGTAAGGTACTGTGCAACATGCTTGCTACTGCTTGATACAGCGTGTGAGTAGCAGGGCTGAATGAGGTATGGGTTGTGCTGCCTGCCATGTCACAACCTGCCCTTGCTGTGAGTTGTGTGTCAGCAGTGATGCAAGACCTGTACAAGTTGTTTGTCTTGCATGTACATAGTGCCTTGAACATACACATAGTGCCCTTTTTCAACATACAGGTCCAGTAGCCAATCAGCTGACTAGGATCAGTGGCAGCTTCCTCCAGACAGCTTCAGCCACCGGAAGGTGAGCACGCCAGAAAGCACGCATAGGAAGCAATGTCTATATTTCATGCTGTGACATCTTATGCTTGACACCTCCCCAGAACAGCATGGCCTTGGACACAGAACACAACAGCAAGCTTGGCACCAGAAACTGCAACCTTGGCACAACATGTTGCTATCTCAGCACCACGTTATACAACCCTGGCACTACAAACTGCAACCTTGGCAGCATAAATTGCAACCTTGGCATCACGAATAACAACCTCGGCACCATCAAGTGCAAACTTGGCGCAGAACAGCATGGCATGCAAGGCGGAAGTGGACGAGCCCAATCTCAACTAGTTTAATCAAATGTAATAGCATGGCATGCAGGCTAGCAATGGATGAGCCCAACCTTCAGTGCGCCCCCAAGGCCAAAGACTTTCTTGTTCCCATGACCCAGAAACCGGGCTCCTCCTCTAAACACGCCCACCGCATTCACACCTGCAATATCAGGTAAACCCCTTTGTTTATTTGTGATTGTCCTGTTGAACATGGCATACCCCAATGGTTGCCAGCAGATATCTACATTCCCAACAAGGCTAAGGCCCTACCCTGAGAGGGGGCATCTTGAAACAGCCCTTGGACCCCCTGACTGTGGCCCTTTGTCTCTAGAAACCTGTACAGCCCCTCAAGTCCTAATTAGGGATGTCAACGATGCTGGCTGCCCAGTGACAACAAGTCTGGGCTGTTCCAGCTGAAGCTGCATGATAGCCATGTGTAGAGTTCAGATTGTCAACATGCTCTGACTTGATGATGATGACAATTATCTAAGAAAATATACACATAAAAGATAATTCTAATGACAATGATGCTGATGACTCAATGATGCTGATGCTAATGATCTCGAAACCAATATAGACAATGATGATCATGATGGTGATGATGATATTGATGATGGCTTTAATGATAACAATAACGCTAATGGTAATGACAATGATGATGATGACCACCATGATGGTATGCATGATTATAATGGTGATGATGATGATGATGATGATGATGATGATGATGATCACTACCATGATGATATACATTGTATGCACGATGTTTTTGCAGGGCAGCCTTTGTGGCAGAGCCTGGGTATGTCCTAGTCTCAGCAGACTACAGCCAGATTGAGCTGCGCCTCGTGGCTCACTTTGCAAAGGATGCCGGCCTGTGCGCCACCTTGAGGGATGTCACCCAAGACCCATTCAGGCGACTCGCTGCTCAGTGGCTACGAGCTCCTGAACACGAGGTTGGTGCTCTTGGAAATTGTGCTGCTGTTGACCTATGCATTCACACATGTGTCCATCCATTCCTTCATGCATTCAGGCGACTTGCTGCCCAGTGGCTACGAGCTCCTGAACACGAGGTTGGTGCTGCCGTGCAGCTCTTGGAGATTGTGCTGCTGTGACTCATCCATTCATGCATTCATTTGTTCTTTTGTTCATGCATTTGTTCATTCATGCATGCATTCAAGCAACCATGGAAAAGAAAAGAAAAGCACTGCGCCTTTTGGCGTCAATTTACTGAGAAGCCAAGTATTACACCGGACAGCCCAGGGATTAAGAGATATTAAGGTTATCTAGCCCGCCACATTGTTCCTCCTATTGCCTATAGTTTGCGACGCATTCATGACCTTTTGTTTGGTGGCTGTCTGATGTCATGTGCACATCCTACAGCTCAAATAGGACGTGGTCATGCTTCCACTTTGTGTTCCCGTTGCATCTCATCCAAACTTTATCATAGTGCAGCAAACTAGAGAGGCTCATGACCAAGCAGCCATTCTCGGCTACTCAGGGTTTAGGTATGCATAGGTCATCATAGGTGTACGTACAGGTCATACCGCAGGTAATTGCAGGTGGTAATGCATGTAAACCCTAAGCCCTGAGACCCATATTTTGAGCATAGGTGCAACCACAGCAGAGGGGCTTAGGTACAAACAAGTAACAGTAGGTGTGTGTACAGGTAACACCACAGGTAATGCAGGTAGTAACACAGGTAAAACCTGAGCCCTGAGACCCATACTTTGAGCGCAGGTGCAACCACAGCAGAGGGACTATGCCAAGCAGCTGGCTTATGGCCTGCTGTACTTCAAAGGAGCGCATGCGCTTGCTGTGGACCTGTCCTGTGATGTGAAGCAGGCAGCCCGCCACCATGAGTCCTTCATGCAGTCCATTCCTGATGTGGTAAGTCACACAGGGGCAGCTGTGGTACCCTATGCTGACTTGGTTGACTGTGGTGAGGTTTCTGTGGTAATCTGTGGTCATTTGGGTTACTGTGGTGAGGTTACTGTGGTGACCTGTGGTATTTAGGGTTAGTGTGGTGAGCTCACTGAGGCAGGTGTGGTCATTTGGGTTAGTGTGGTGAGTTCACTCAGGTAGGTGTGGTAAGTTTGGGTACTGTGGTGAGTTCTCTGAGGTAACTGTAGTAAGCTTTGGTACCTGTAGTTGCTATGGTAGCTGTACTGACAAGTTTCACACCCTTGGGCCTCTGAGTATGGTGCATCACTTCAGTCCCTGGTTCCAAAATACAATATCACTGGCATTGAATGCATGGTGCTGCAGCTGTTTGGTGTTTGACACCAGCTCAGCAGTTCAGCTCACAGGCAGTGTCTTTTTTTCAGACTGCCTACAAACAGCCAACTTGGCTCTCTTTTTGAACGAGACTTGTAGAATGCTGTTGCGGCATACCCTGACCAGTCTGCAGCTTACCCTGACCAGTCTGCAGCATACCCTAATAGTCTGCAGCATGCCCTGACTAGTCTGCAACATACCCTCATTAGTCTGCAGCATACCCTCATCAGTCTGCAGCATACCCTAACCTGTCTGCCTGCCACAACTTGGCTGCACCAATGCATGCATGCTTTGCACCCTGGTTGCGTGCGCATGCATAGGATTTTATCTGAGTTTGATTTGATATGTGGGCATGCGTGCACATTGCTGATCAATGATGCACAAACCAGCCTTGACTGACATGTGCACCAAAAGATAGCATGCATGTCAAGCTCACAATCAGCCCAAGATAGAAAGCAGTGTTTGTGCCAAAGTCTTGACACTGCCGTGTACATCAGCTTGTTCATATGTTCAGTCACTCACGCATGGATTCATTCATTCATGCATCCATTCATCCATCCATTCATCCATGCATTCATTCATCCATCCATCCATTCATCCATCCATCCATCCATTCATTCATTCATTCATTCATGCATCCATGATTTTGGTCTGCAAACTGAAATTCTTGTCTGTTGGTTCCCATCTGCCCCCCAGGACAGCAAGTATATTGATTGAATAATCAATTATGAGCACGCGACAAGTGCCTTCAGCAGTGCAAATCTGCGTGGCAGCATGCACATTGCTGATCAATGATGCACAAACCAGCCTTGACTGACATGTGCACCAAAAGATAGCATGCATGTCAAGCTCACAATCAGCCCAAGATAGAAAGCAGTGTTTGTGCCAAAGTCTTGACACTGCCGTGTACATCAGCTTGTTCATATGTTCAGTCACTCACGCATGGATTCATTCATTCATGCATCCATTCATCCATCCATTCATCCATGCATTCATTCATCCATCCATCCATTCATCCATCCATCCATCCATTCATTCATTCATTCATGCATCCATTCATTCATTCATTCATGCTTTCATTCATTCATTCATTTACTCACTAAGTTACCCAACCATTATGAGATTTTAAAGGTTGTAAGGGTCAAGCACTTTGTTTCAAATGCTTCACAGAAAAAACTCAAGTTTATTTTTTAACGTGTGTTGTTTCCATGCAGCCAGCAGCGCGCAAGCAGAGCGACAGGCTGTCAACACTATCTGCCAGGGGAGTGCTGCAGATCTGGTCAAGCTGGCCATGATTCAGCTGCACACACAGCTGCACCAGCACTTCCCTGGTGGCACATGCAGACTGCTGCTTCAGGTGACCTTTTCACCCCCTTTTTGACTTGCAGACTGTAGCTCCAGCTGATTTTTTTTTCAATACTTTCTGCTAGCACATGCAGACTGCTGCTACGTGTGGCAAACCTAGGCAGGCATACGGCCATCTGCATGCCTGATTATGGGCATAAATGAAGCATTTTGATGATTCAGTGACTCAATGCACATGATAATGACATAGACAAGTGTCTGAGGCGTGCATGATTGCGGCACTTGAAGCTGACTGATGACTGCAGCACTTGAACCTGACTATTGATTATGCCAGCTGTCTCAGCCATACAGGAGGCTGGTGTGATCCTGCCTTGTATCTTGGCTGGTAGTGTGCTCAGACTGATATTGGCATCATTTTTGCTCTACAGGTGCACGATGAGTTGCTGTTTGAGGTCAAATCCAGTGTACTCCAGCAGGCCTGCTCACTCATCAAGAGCTGTATGGAAAATGCAGTTTCCTTGTCAGTGCCGTTTCCTGTTAAGCTCAGGGTGGGACCAAGTTGGGGCGAGCTACAGCCTTATCACGTACAGCTGTAGGACATGCGACAATGTTTGGCATGCAGCCTGATATATGCTGGTAGAGCTCATGTTTGAACAGTTGCTATGACCACCGCAAGCCTGTGGTGAGGGACTTGGGTGGCTCCACATAGAGACTTGCATCATATGACATGCACATGCAAGATAGTGCTGAATGGCTCTGAGTGCTCAGCCAGGAGAGCTGCACTTATGTCAACTCAAGCGTATCAAGTGAAAATGCACAATTGTACCTTGCAAAAAGCTGAATGTGTGTGCATGTGAATGAAATGAATGCTCATGATTGCTACAAGATACCAGCAAACAGTGTTTTGAGGCTAGCAGCTATTGTGCATGCGTAAACATGGCAGTGCTACTCATGGCTTGGTGCAAGCAAACTGAACAGTGGATATTAGTAAGCAACTGTGCATGCCATTGGTGTCCAAACTGACTTTCTTTCCCAGTGTGGGACAACAATTTGTGTATTTGCTTCCGTCACAGACTGAGCCTTGTGCTACTGCCATGCATGTTCTTAACATCTGATTCAGCTTGCTTGCTTGTCAGCAGCAGCAGCTGCACTGTCCTCTAGGAAGACAACGCACAACTCCTGACCGCTGACAGCAGTCAGGGCAGTGGACTTTTGGGTAGTGTGCGTTTTTAACAGTGCAGGAAACTAGCCTGTACTAGGGGTTGAGCTGGATATGGACACGCTAGCACCCCACCTTTTACCTCAGCTCTGCTGCAGCATTAGTTTGTGCTTTGGGACGACGCAGCCTCAACCAATGGTCAACAACAAGCGATGCCTGTGAAGTATTCATATCATTGCAACAACCTGAAACCTCCTGCAGTAGCTATGCATAGTACTCCCCATCATGAAAGGTATCTAGATCTGTGACAGAAACAGTCACTTCAGCCAAACCCTTTTGCTACACCAGATGCTGACACAATGTTCACTGCAACAAAGTCTAAAGCTCTGGCTTGCCAACTTGGTCACACATCATGCACGGCCATGCTGAGTCAGTCAAGGTTCGAATGCTGAGATACTTGACAGAGCTGTGCATACGTATACGCATATGGATCGCTCGAGCTGTCTTATCTGCTCAGGTGCCTTAAGCACTATTGTCGTGATCGTAATATTTGTTGTGTGATGTCGAAGCGAGAGATGAAGCGTCTGCTTGTCATGCAGCATCCCATGCCCTGTCAAAAGTAGGTACATGTGTCAAGTGCAGACGTTTACGTGACAAGACATTCATGCTTACACCGTTGACGCAGTGTAATCAGTCTTCCAGGATCTCTGAGATTGCATGGTAAACCTTTTGCTGTGAAGGTAAAGCCACACATCAAAAGCTTGACTAAGTCCTACGCGGTGACTTAACTACTCTTGCGACATCCTACATGAGCGTGCAAACATCTTGACAAACGTGCAAACATCTTAACACAATGTGTGAGCTTATAATTATTTTGTCGGCAAACAAATTACGATACAAACTTCATAGAAGCCATCTTCTCAAGTTGACCAGTACTTTGGAAAGTACATTCCATGGAAGGTACATTCCTGGCCAGCCTACATAACTACAATGTATATTTTGTGCTACACAGCACCATTGACTGCATCCAATAGCCAGTTGCCTGGACTTCAAATCAAATGCAAACGCCAAAAGCTTATTGCCATACACTGCGATCTACACCCTACACCTGATAGAAAGAAAAGAAAACAAAAGACTACGCCTTTCGGCGTCAATTTGATGAGAAGCCAAGTATTATGCCGCGCTGCCCAGGCTACACCTGATACACTATATAGAAAAGGAAGTCTATATCCTCAGTCTATAGGATGTAGACTGATGATCAGCAAAGCATGCCCACTGGTACACGTGAACAGCTGCCTACACAGGTACCATGAATAGATCTAAGTACCATGGCACAGATCAGAAAGGTCTCTGGTCGTAGACAGTCTGTGTCCATGGACTTCCTCATAGAACTCCTTGCCCACTCCTGTGTTGAAGGAACCAACCGCCATTCAGCCCTCCTGCTTCAGCCCCATGCCACTGTGGTAATGTAATTAGCTCCATGCTGCTGACTCATTCACCTGATCAGACACACCTGCCCAAACCCAAAGGTTTGCTTAAGGAGAGTCATGAGGAAGGATGTGGTAATCACTCAAGAAAAGCAGATTGCTGCAGCGAGCACAAGTCCGCATGTGACACTCGCAGAAGGACACTAAGCCAACAAGCCCATAACACATGGACTGGCAGAGCCAGAGGCATGTAAGGCTTGTATGCATGCTTTGCAGTTGTAGATGAGCTGTTGGCATGGGCCACATGTTCTCAGGCTTGAACAAGATCTGATGCGTTGAAAATGCAAATAAAGCTGCAGCATATCACAGCTCTTGCTCAAACATGCCACATGCTAGAAAGCATCTCTGCTCTTGCATTTGGCGTCAAAGCTTGCATTTGGGCTTGTTATACGGGACATGCTTGTTCAGTGCAATGTGAAATGGTTGGAGTGCTCACCAGCAAATGCACACCAAAGGGAGCCGCATGACCCAGGTGGTGCATGCCACTCTGCATCATGGAGCTTAGCATGGCAGTAGTGCAGCCGAAGAAAAAGACTCCAGAGTGTGTCAGCGCACTCCTGTCGCCAGCAGAAACAGCTAAAATGCTCAAGGGGATGATGTGAACATAAGCACAAAGTCCATGACAATAATCACATGCAACAACAACACCAACAGCCTACAATGACAACAACCACAGCAGCAACAGATGCCAGCTCACCATTAATTTTTCTTCGGGAGTATATGCGCCCGGAAATGCGCTGCTGCCAGCTGCCTCGCACATCGTTCTTCCACCAGACCACCTTGTTGGATCCAGATGTGATATCAGCTGGTGTCATGTCATTCAGTAAAAGTCCCATTCCAATGAGATTGCTGGATGATGAGCTGCCAGAGAATTGCATGTGCACGCTTGCCTGCCAGCGGCCAGAAGCCACCCCTAAATGCAAAATACGATGTGTATCTCAAGCTGCATACACACCTTGAACATCACAGCCAATGCAAGCCACACAAAGGCTTGCATGAGTCTCCAATATGCATGCATATGTACGCATGTAAACGTGCACCTAATAATATGCATGAAGGCAACAAGCTAGTAGTTGCTACTGATAGATATTTGTGCTGTGATCAAACATCAATGAGCAAAGCAACATCCCTCTGGTATGGCAGAAAGAGACATGCACTTCGTTGACATGTCAGAAATTTCTGTTTTGAGCATGCCTTACATCAGAGTCAGGAAGCTAAGTCACCTTCATGTTGGCTTCTTCTGGGAGTTGCTACGCTCAAAAACACGTTGCTGCCAGCTGCCCCGCACATCATTCTTCCACCACACCACCTTGTTGGATTTTGAGGTGACATCAGCTGGTGTCATGTCATTCATCCCAAAGTCCCACTCTGATGAGAGCACTGGGTGATGAGCTTTCAGAGAGTTGCATTTGCATGCTTGCTTGCCAGCACAGTATGGACAACCAGAACTTTGTTTCTTGGTACGATCATTAGGCCTCATTTGGTACAAGTGCAGCTGTCCCTTGGGGCAGTTGCGGCACACCCAGTGCACCAACTTTCTGCTGCCAAGAGTGGTGTTTTGTGGATGAATGCTATCCTTGGGGTTGCGCTCAAAATCCCATTCAAGCAGCAGTGGATGTTGCGCTGCTTCAAACGTTGGCTGTTTGTACTTGTTTCCGATATAACAAATTCTATTGCATCGAGGACATCCGCTGTCATTCTGCACACGCCTTGAAACATGGCCTTGCCACTCATGGCTGCATGTTGGGCACTTCCACTCAGCCCTGAGACCACTAGCAGCAAGCGTCTGCTCAGGTGTCTTGGCATTCTTGTCATTGTTCCAGTATTGTATTTGTCTTGGTGCTATGGTGGCAAGAGAGTTGTGCTGGCATACTGTTTTTCCTTGACAAAAAGGACATTTAGTGCCTCTTGTGCGGTCATGCATAGCTGCCTTCCAGATATGAGGGCATCCTGCTGGACAGTTGGGGCATGACCACATGACTCTTCTCCCGCTGCCTGGCGTCACCTTGATGCCGCCAAGCAGAGCGTTGTTGTCAGGGTGCCACTCCTGCTGCAGCTGGGGGCTGAGTTGACTGATGTCTGGCAAGTCCACAGTCAGATGCTTGTCTTGCTGCTTTTGTGGCTGTGATGCTGTGGCTTGACAGTGCACTGCAAGAACTACAACAGAAATGATTTACTCAAGAGCAAAACCACTGATGAACCATAGTGCACAGCAGGCCTAACCTGTGTGTGGGGGAGCAAAGTTTTGTTCAGAGACTCTCAATGTCCTGCTCAGACTGCCTGCAGCGGTGTGTCTTCGACAGGGCTGCAGCCTGACAGTCGACTGCCTGCAAACCGAACACAGTCAGGATATGCACATTGCGTACAATCGGAAAGTGACGAAGTCCTTCAGTCTACCTGCAAGGTGGGTTTTTGCCACAAAGCCACCGGTCACGAGTCGGAAGGCAGATCATTGTTAGGGTCGACTGGGAGTAACAGCACGCTGTCACTTGGAAAACACTCGCAAAAGCTCAGCGATAAGCAGTGGAATGACAGCGCTTAGGTCCGGAGGCTGGATTGTAGGCCAAACGTGACTTGACGAAACGTACAAGCCCAATCCGCGCTGCGTCAAGGGTCAGGATATCTCGGGCGTTTTGCTGGGGGTCAGCATGTTGCCAGAGCCAATAGGGTCTGCACACATTGTGGTAGTGTGGCTGTGGCAGATGAATTGCACATGATTTTTGAGTGTCCAGCTCTCCAGGCAGTTAGGCAGCGGTATGCTCCTTTGTTTTCCACGGACACAAACACCATGAGATCCTTTTTTGCGCAGCAAGATCATATGCAGGTTTCCAAGTTCGTTCTAGACTGTCTTGATGTTTTCCACATTTGACCTTCGTCTTCTTCTATATGTGATCAGACTTGCTGGCTAAAGCATTGTAATCGTGTCTGGAGACCGTAAGCCTACGGTATGTCTGACCGTAGATACGACCGTAACCATATCCCAAATGTCAAATGTGGGAAATTTGGTCGCGTCTTCTAGGGTTTGATTATGCGGTGATCGCTTGCGAAGGGTTTGGTTATACACCCTGACACGCGACACGTGTTCCGAAGCGTGCAAGTCAGGAGTATAGCAGTGCTTTGACAAGTTCGCTTTCCAGGTGGTCACTGATAGACAACTGGTTTGAAAGGGCACTAACTGCATGCTTGTGAATATGTATCAAGCACCTTCACCTCATCTATCGAGGTGGATCTCCCTGTCGCCGAGTTGGTGCAAGAAAACGCTACCCTGAAGTCTTTCAAAAAGGAAGTGTGCCAAGCATGCAAGCAAAGGTTTCAGCAGCTGGGTATTCCAGCTGCAGAAAAGAGGTTCAAGGTCCATGTCCCGCTTGGGGGTACATGGACCGCGCTGCTTACTCAGCCTATCAGAGTCAGCGGCAAAAGCGACAAGGCGCGTGCTCGCGGCTTGCGTACAATACCTGTATGTTTATGAAGTCGTGCCCTGAAGCTTCTTTTGTAATTTTGCAGAAAGGGATGTCACCTGTGAAACAGGTCTTGCAAGAGAATCACGTCAAGCCTGCAACACCATCTGGTTCAGCCTCAGAAGTGCCAGCCTGGTTTGCTACATATAAGCAGGAGGCTGATCAGAAGTTTGCAAAGCAACAACATATCAATGAACAGCAAGGCAAAGAAATCAAGCAGCAATCTGAGGAGTTTCAGAGGTTGAGCAGAACTGTTCACGGATATGAAGACATAGAGGTCAGGAAGTTGAAGGAGTCTGGGCGCTCTAAGATACTTGCAGCATTGAAGATTAAGCAAATGCCACACCATTGGAATACATTTGTGGGGGCGCTGTCAGGCAAACAAGTGGCGAAGCTCAAGGAAAACGGGATAAGTCATCAAGCTGTTCTTGCAACATCATACGACCACTATCAGAAGCGAGGCAATGAGGCAGCACATGATCCAGTGGCCGAGGTTGTTGCCAATGCAATAATGGCTCTTCCAAAAGCTGACAAAATTAGGTTCATTGAGCTGTTCAATGTGGTATTTGGTGGTGGGGTTTATGAGTCTATTGTACAAGGCTGGACATTGCAGGCATGAGGTATGATGACATATTTGCATATGTGAACATCTGCTTGCAGCGGTATATGCTGTTGTGCTATTGCCACCCTTTTCTTGACAATAGAGGCAGGAACTAATGCTTAAGGTCTGTAGGCAGGACATGTACATGTTGTCCGAAGACACATCTATGATTGTCGGTAGCTTGCCTTGCAAATCTCCATGCCACTCCATACTCCTGGGCTGTTCTGTTTGCCATTCGTTAACCTATCCTATGTTTAGGGACTGTCATACAGGTCACCAGTGTTGGCATCTGCTCTTGGCACTGGATCAAAATAGCTGTGCAGGTCTTTGGCCGTGCCCTTTGAATTGGCAGCGACGCTCTCTGATATAAACTTTGCTATAGCATCTGCTGCCTCTGTGTTGTAATGCAGAGGCCTGTGACTCCCTGTGACCTGCTCCTTGAAAGCCTTGTACACCTCCAGCCCCAGGCTCATCTGCCTTGCTTTCTCCTCGAAGCCCTTTGCATCACTGACACCCTCTGCAGCCTTTGCCAGCAGACTCCTAAAGGTGATGCCATCATCTGTGCTGGCGTCAAAGCGACGCCTCTTTGCAGAGCGGTCCTCCAGCTCAGCCCTCTCTCTGTCCATGCGCAGTGAGTGCTCATCCTCCTTCTGCCTCAAGCCAAAGCGCTGACTGTCTATTTCCAGCTGCTCTTTGTTCAAGTGAACATCCTTATGTTTCAACTGTGTCTCCTGTCCCTTCAGGTCGATGTACTGAGTGTATTTGGCCATGACCATACAGCAAACAGTCTCTCCGCCAGGACTGTACCCACCCAAGCACTACTCCAAGGCCACAAACACTACAGCCACAGCATGGTCACCTGAAGAGCAGCCAACAAGTGAAGAGTT
>JAABUK010003201.1_pt1 | contig 28000 bp, 26 predicted proteins | sample 5559141 | NCBI WGS metagenome assembly JAABUK01 (sample SAMN10711869, study PRJNA513367) | rock metagenome | isolation source: Antarctica rocks | place: Antarctica: Victoria Land, Pudding Butte nord | collected 2016-01-03
CACCGTGTCCCTGTGCGCCGATTGATCCCGACGGCACGGCACGCCGCGCTGTTGCTCACGCCCTGTGCGATGACCCGCTCGAACGATCGCCGGACCTCCGTCAGCGCTACTCCTGGTCGGCCGTGTTAACTGACACCCATTCGCGACTCCTAACCTCAGGTGTTGCGACGTTCGCTGGAATCCGCCTTTGCAAAGATGGCCCCGTGACTGAACTGCCTTACCGAGAACCTGCCCGACGACTGCGCCCAGCGATCGTCCTGAGCACTACCGAGGACGCGTGCACCGTGTTCGCCGGCAGCGGGAAGGAAACGGTTGCCTACGCGAGAGCCTTCCCCACGCCGCGCACCGAGCGGGTGGCTCCCGGTCATCTGCTTGCCGTCGCTACCACAGCCGACGTCTCCGACGTCGTTGTCTGGCGCTGGTTCGACGCCGTCGTCCTGGAAGGTGTCGATGGGGCCATCCGCCTATGGGAACCAGCCCACGGGACCGTGCTCGCCCAGCCCCGAGATCCGAAGCTCATCTACCGACCGGGGAGCCGCGCTTACCTGTCGGCTGGCATCCCCGGCGCAGAGTGGTGGGTGGCCGGACCCGCGGTCGGCAGCGCCGAAGATGCCGACGTCGAACTCAACGAAGTCCAACAGTTCTTTACCAGCACTGGGCTGTGGGAGCGGCTCACCTGACGTCGCCAACCCACCCCCGGCGTGGTCGGACCTCGCGTCTGCGCTGCGCTGCCGCTCCACGGAAGCGCCATTGAGCCAACGCCCCCCTAAACGGGTTGAAGGCCGGATGAGGATCGCCTATGGGGGATTCGTCCGCTCGGCGTCGTCAAGCGGATGAGCAACACCAAGGCTTTCGGGTGCTGGCCTGGGTCGACGTGGCTCCCTGACCCCAGCCACCCCCGGGCCCCACAGTATTGGTCCTGACGTAGGTGATCACGACGCGGTCGTACTGCCGGACACGCGTGCCGGCAACCGGTGACTGGCTGGCGATCACGTACTCGGACTCGTGCGGCCAAAGCAACGCGCCCAAGGGGGGCCCGTCAGCGTTCGCCGGGGCGAGCACGACTTCGGCGTCGCCGGCGGCGCGGCGGGCCGCCAGGACCGTCATCCCGACGACCATTGGCACCGAGACCTGCGGCCGCTCCTTCACGCACGCACTGTCCCGCTGAACGTGCCGAACGTCCAACATCTGCAGCACGACCGGGTCGTTCCGTGCCTGCACGGCCACCACGAGGCCGTCCCGCAAGCGCTCCTGAGTGAGACAGCTCATGAGCTGGTCGAGACGACAAGATTGGTGGCACTCGCTGGCCTAGCGTAGTCATAATGACTACGCTATGCGAGTGACGGTGCGCTGGACTCAGACTCGGGCTGAGCACATCGCTACCCGATCGCAGCGTTACCCCGACGCGGTCGATATCGACGTGGCGTGGGCTACGGAGGCAGCGGCTGACGCTAACGCGACGACCAGCGATCCGGACCCGCGATCGGGCACGGGTGCAGTACGGATTGTTGGCTACTCGCCGGCCGCCGGCTTCGTGCTCACCGTGATCGCGGCCCGTATCGAGGGCGAGCTGTGGGGCGTCACGGCATGGAAGACGACCGGTGCGGAGCGGCGTACTTACCAGGAGGCACACGATGACGACGCGAACTGAGGCCGAGATCGACCAGCAGCTGGCTGCGACCGCTGCCGAATACGTCGACGAAGAGCAGGCCGTCGCTGAGGAGGAGGCGCGGGAGGCGACAGCGTCGGCGGTGTTCTCCGTACGTCTTGCGCCAGCTACCCATGATGCGGTCCGCGCAGCGGCCGCCCGGGCGCACCTGACTCCCTCCGCGCTTATCCGGCAGTGGGTGACCGAACGCGTGGAGGAAACCGGCGACAGCGATCTGACCACTGCGGTCGCGGCTTTGCGCCGGGACGTCGAGCGGGTAGCTGGCCTGGTCCGGCCGGCATAATCCGCGCGGCAATGAGCCGTATGCGGATCCTTTTAGAGGTAATCACCCACTGGCTGTGGCCGTGCGGGGTTAGTGATCGCTCAGCCAGTCGACGACGGTTGACACCAGCCAGCGGCTGTGTGATTGATGGACATCGTGGCCGCTTCCGGGCGCCTCGAGAAACTCACCGCGCGGGATGGCGTCGGCCATCTCGCGGACCATGTTCGGGGGGCAGAACGGATCGTATGTCCCGGTGATCATCAGCGTTGGGCAGGTGATGGGCGTTGCCCGTGATCGACTGATGTCGCCGCCGGCGGCGATGATTCCGCTCAGCGCCTGCGCCCAGCTTCCCGTCAGAATTTACACCGGATCTGGGACCCGACCGCGGCACTGGAGCGGGTCGGTCACAGCCCCAGCGTCGCCCATCGCATCCTGGTCTCGCCACGCCTACCGCCGGTCAGGCGATGGACGTCCTGCCGCCGCTGCCGCCGCGGACACCGCTCAAGCGGTGTCCTGCGCGCTCAGGAGGGCGTTGATGCGCTCACGGCGCCTAGGCCGTCGGCCAGCTGTCAGCTGTGTCGCCACGGCGAACAGTGTGATGAGGCGGGAATGGTGACCGCTCGCCGCGTCTTGCCAATGTCGAGACGAGGACGTCCCCGGCCTCGGCATGCGTTTGTACGTTCCGCAGCGAGGCCGGGGACTCACACCTTTGGCGAGTTCTTCCGTCTTGTTGGTTAGCGTCCGCTGTACGTGACGAAGGAGAGACAGTGGTAGGACCAGACCGGCCGACAGGAGTGACCGTCGAAGACGCAGGTGCGGCCACCGGCGAGCTCGATCCCAAGCGCTGGCTTGCGCTCGGTGTCATCGCGGTTGCCCAACTGATGATCATCTTGGACGCGTCGATCGTGAACATTGCCCTTCCGTCCGCGCAGAGGACCTCGGGATTAGCGACGCCGACCGGCAATGGGTTGTCACGGCGTACACGTTGGCCTTCGGTGGTTTGCTGCTTCTCGGCGGGCGCATCGCCGACTTCGTGGGCCGGAAGCGCACGTTCATCATCGGCCTGCTCGGCTTCGCTGGCGCGTCGGCACTCGGCGGCATCGCCTCCAACGCCGCACTGCTCTTCGCCGCGCGGGGCCTTCAGGGCGCCTTCGCCGCCCTGCTTGCACCCTCAGCACTGTCGCTGATCACCGTCATGTTCACGCTGCCGAAGGAGCGCGCACGAGCCTTTGGCGTCTTCGGTGCCATCAGTGGCGGCGGCGCGGCCATTGGCTTGATCGTCGGCGGTGCGCTCACCGAGTACGCCTCGTGGCGTTGGTGCTTAGGTGTCAACGTACCTATTGCACTTGCGACGGCCGCGGCAGCGATCCCGATTGTGAAGGAGAGCAAGGCTCACGGCGACACCAGCTACGACATCTTGGGGGCTGTGCTGGCCACCCTCGGACTGGTCTCGCTCGTCTACGGCTTCACCGAGGCCGCCAAGCAGAAGAACCCCGGCAAGAGCACCGAGGTCCTGGGGTGGGGCGCCGGCTCCACGCTGTTTTTCCTCGTCGCCGCCGGATTGCTGCTCGTCGGCTTTGTCGCCTGGGAGTTGCGCGCCAAGAACCCCCTTCTGCCGCTGCGGATCATCTTGGACCGCAACCGCGGCGGCTCCTACCTGGTGTTCCTGCTGGTCGGGGCAGGGCTGTTCGCGATGTTCCTGTTCCTCACCTATTATTTCCAAATCACCTTGGGCTACAGCCCGCTCAAGTCGGGTTTCGCTTTTCTGCCGTTCAGCCTAGGGATCATCTTCGCGGCCGGGGTAGTGGCCCAACTGTTGCCGCGCGTCGGGCCGAAGCCGCTGATGATCCCGGGCATGGTCGCGGCCATTGTCGGCATGCTTCTGCTCACGCGGATCACGCCGGACACGTCCTACTGGACGCATGTGCTGCCCTCACTCGTGCTGATAAGCGTGGGCCTGGCGGGTGTATTCATCCCGGCGTCCAGCACCGCCCTGTACAACGTCCAGGACCACGATGCCGGGGTCGCCAGCGCCGTGCTCAACACAGCCCAGCAAGTGGGCGGCTCGCTTGGCCTGGCGCTGCTCAACACCCTGTACGCCGGCGCCGTCACAACCTATGTGCGCGACAACCTGACCAATGCTGCCGACACGAAGAGAGTCACCGCGCTGGCGTTCGTGCGCGGGTACCACGTGTCCTTCGTGTGGGGTGCGGCGCTGCTTTTCCTTTCCCTGCTCGTGATGGCCTTCGTCATTGTGGCCCGCAAAGACGACCTGCCGGCCACCCCCGGCGCCGCTGCGGTTTGAGAGCTCGCCGCCAGGTCGCCGGCCTTCGTCACGTGCAACAATCCAGGACCGGGCATCAGCGGTACTCGGGGTTCTCAAGTTCGAAACGGCAACCCGCATCTAGCCGAGCCCTGGTTGCCGCATGCCGGAATGCCACCGGCATCCCACAATACTTAGACTAGTGCCGCGGCTGCCAACCTTCGCCTCGTAGTCGTGAACCGCCCTGGGTTGCCTGGAGGCTCCTGACCTTGGAAACGAGGATGGGGCCATGGGAATCGAAGGAGCATCTGGGCGGCCGACTGCGCGTCGGTACTCACCGGAGGAGAAGGCCAGGGCTGTCCGGTTGGTGCGGCAGCTCCGTAAGGAGCTCGGCATCACGCACGGGACGATCCAGCGGGTCGCGGAGCAGATCGGCTGTGGGGTCGAGTCGTTGCGGACGTGGGTCAAGCAGGCCGATATCGACGAGGGCGTCGAGCCCGGTCTGACGTCGGTGGAGGCGAAGCGGATCAAGGATCTTGAGCAGGAGAACCGTGAGCTGCGACGAGCCAACGATCTGCTGAAAAGGGCTTCGGCTTTCTTTGCGGCGGAGCTCGACCGCCCCTCGAGGTGATCGTCGCTTTCGTCGACGAGAACCGTGCTGACTTCGGAGTCGAGTTCATCTGCACGCTGATGCAGGTGGCGCCGAGCAGCTACTACGCCGCGAAGAAGCGGCAGAACCCGCCGTCCGCCCGGTCGGTCAGAGACGCGATCTTGATGCAGGTGCTGCTCACGCTGTGGATCGCGAACCGGAAGGTCTACGGAGCCCACAAGCTCTGGAAGGCCGCCCAGCGCGCCGGCCACGACATCGGCCGCGATCAGGTCGCCCGCCTCATGCGCGAGCTGGGCATCCAGGGGGTGTCCCGGCTGCGCAAGAAGGTCTTCACCACCAAGCCAGACCCGGACGCCACCCGGGCGCCGGACCTGGTGAACCGGCACTTCAAAGCCACCCGGCCCGACGCGCTGTGGGTGACGGACCTGACCTACGTCCCGACCCGCTCGGGCATGGCGTACGTGTGCTTCATCGTCGACGCGTTCAGCCGGCGCATCGTCGGGTGGCGGGCCGCGGCGAACATGAAGACCGAGATGGTCCTGGACGCGCTCGAGATGGCCCGGGTCTCCCGAGGCGGCCATCGCCTGGTCGGGCTGGTGACGCATTCCGATGCCGGGTCGCAATTTACCTCCGTGCGCTTCACCGAGCGGCTCGAGGAGATCGGAGCCCGCCCCTCCATCGGGACCGTCGCTGACTCCTACGACAATGCGCTGGCCGAGACGACCAACGGGCTCTACAAGGCCGAGTGCGTCTACGGCCCCGACACCCACGGCTGGGACGACGTCGACGAGCTCGAACTCGCGACCCTGTCCTGGGTCCACTGGTTCAACGAAGACCGCCTCCACGGGCACTGCCACGACGTCCCGCCGGCGGAGTACGAAGCAGCGTTCTACGCTGCCCAAGACTCCAACCCCGCCGGGGTTGGAATCCAATAAGAAGAGCCTCCATCACACCCAGGGCGGTTCAGTCGACACGCCGGGTGGGGTGGTAGGCACGCGCGCTCCAAGGCGTGATCTTGGGTTTGTCACTTCTGACTTCCCCCAGGAGGATGGCCATGGCCGAGCGTGTGAGCATGTGTGAGATCAGCAACGAGGAAGCTCAGCGGCGGCTGCGGATGGTCCGCAGGAGCAGCGGATCGGTGGTGACCTGGCGGCGGGCGCAGATGGTGTTGCTGTCGGCGCAGGGCATGGACGTGCTGGGGATCGCGAAGGTGGCGTTCACCGGCCCGGACCGGGTCCGGGACGTGATCCACAACTTCAACGCCGACGGGTTCGACTCCCTGGTCCCCCGCTACGCCGGGGGGCGGCCACCGAAGTTCACCCTGCCGCAGCGGGCGCAGATCAAGAGGATCGCCCTCGGGCGCCCGACCGATCATGACCTGCCGTTCTCGACGTGGGGCCTGGCCAAGCTGGCGGACTACCTCGTCGCCGAGGGGGTGGTCGAGGACATCAGCCATGATGGCCTGCGCCTTCTCCTCGGCGAGGAGGGAGTCAGCTTTCAAGCCGTGAAGACCTGGAAGACCAGCACCGACCCCGACTACGAGGCGAAGAAGAACCGGGTTCTGGAACAGCCAGCGAGAGGAACATTGGTCATCAACGCGTCGCGAGAGATCGCACTGGACCAGCGCACTCAGGCGGCATTCCCAGACCAGATGCTTCGCTACTCGGAAACAGCGCGACCATTGCCTTGTCACGGCTCGGCTCGGCTTTATGGAAGCGCCGCACCAGCCGGAAGCCGCTGACCGTCACCGCGGACCGCGGCCAGTCCCGAGTGCTGGCGGAGGGCAGTGGACGGTTGGCGGCTGGCGCGCCAACGAGCACCGGTGCGTGACCGGGAACAATGCTGCCGCCGGCCAGCATTGGTCGGGCTCGCGGCCCACCACCCGGCCATAGGCGCCGTTACGCGTCATCCTGTCCCGCCATCAGAGCCGATCGGTGATGCCAGCTCTGACGTCCGCTCATGCCGACGTGCGGCTACGAGGAGCACCAACACGGAGCAGTCGATGCGGCGGTCGCACGTCGTGTATCCGGGTCAACTGAGAGACGTCGGCCATCGGTCAGACGTCCAGTCGTCCCACGTGGCGTATCCGACCGGCGGCGGGTGTAGCTGACCGCCTGCGAGCTCATCTTTGTCCGGACCTCGAAGCGGTCCCTGAACCGCTGCAAGCCTTGCCCTGTCAACTTAAAATTCGAGCGCGGGGCGCCGGCGAGGCGCGAATCGACGCATGCTCGCTGCTCCGAAGGCTCGACAGGTCGGTAAACCAGCACATACGAGGCTTCGGCTTTCTCCGCGAGATTGCGTAGAGCAGACCGCTCCTCCTTCGCCCAGACGCCGCGTGTTGCAACTGACCCGGTGCGCTCTCAAACGTCCGCTCCTGCCGCGAAGCGAGCCATCGCCGCCATCCCGCAGGCCAAGGGGGACCCTACAGGCCGGAGCCCCCTCGCCGTGACCACTTCAATCTTGTGTCGGAGGGGAGCCACTTGTGAGTATCGTGATTACGAAGCGGCGGGCATCCCTGCGGCCAGTCAGCCCTTGGCGCGAGCACATAGCAGCGGCCTCTATTCATTGGCTTTGGTGACGTCGATGGAGACGGACTGAATCTTCGGGGTTCGCTGCGGGGTGAGCTGAATGGTGATTACCGCACTGCCGGCTGTTCCCTCGATCTTCCAGTTCGCCGAGGCGGGGGTTGCGTACAGTACGTCCGGAGGCCCCATCGCTTTCCCGCCTGCAGCGGGTAGCGGCTTCGGCGTAGCGAAGATGCCTGCCGCTGTGGCTGCGGCTTCGAAGTCACGGCGACGGTCTTGGCGGGGCAGGTCGAGGTCGACGTTGTCGGCGAAGATGCGGTCCGCCAGCGCGTCATCCCACTGGGCGAAGAGCCGTTGTACGTCCGACGCTGCCTGCAGGGTTTCCGGCCATGGTGCCGGTTGTGGCGGAGCTTGGTGCGCCAACAGCAAGTGCAGGGCCTCGGTCACCGGTTTGGTGACCGGGGCGTACCTGCCGTTGGCCAGAGCGACGATCCCTAAGCCCGATGTGGTGCTCCAGGCCATGTGCGCGCCGTAGCCGGGGTATCCACCAGGGTGCCTGACGATGGGCCCGGCGGACGGGTGCTCTTCGACGAACAGCCCGTAGCCGTAGCCCATAGAAGGCGGCACCGCCGCGGTTCCCGTCGCAGGCGGCCTGGATGGGGACCGGAACGCGCGGTGCTGTTGCTGCATCTCCCGGCGGGTGGCTCTGGAAAGCGGGTGGTCGTCACGGTCATCACGTGGCGGGAAGGCGTCGGTGAAGCCTCCCAGCCATCGGGCGAGGTCAGCGACGGTGCTGTATAGGCCGCCGATCGCCGAGAATACCCCTGGCCTATCGAACGGCACGGCAACCCACCCGCCGGCAACGGGGCGGTGACCGACTGCCAGCCGGTCTGGATCCACGTCCCTGGCAGCGAAGACGGTGTCGAGCAGCCCAAGAGGCTCCAGCAGGGTGGCCCTGACTTCGTGGCGGTAATCCCGGCCGGCGATGCGGGTGATTACCTGCCCAAGCAGCGCGAAGCCCAGGTTGGAGTACTCGAACGCCGTGCCCGGGGTGGAGACAAAGCGGATGCCTTCGGCCAGGAATGCGGCGAAGTCCTCCTCGCTCATCGACTCCTGCCGGTCGGCCCACGCGTCGTCAGTCGGCAGGCCGCCGCTCATGGTCAGCAGGTGGCGGATGGTCAGTGGTGGTGAGTCCGTAGTGGGCATGGCCTGGCTGATGAGTTCGGGGACGTAAGAGACGATCCGGTCATCCAGTGAGAGCCGCCCATCATCGCGTAGGCGGAGCACCGCCGCCGCCGTGAAACTTTTCGTCAGTGACGCGATCCTGAACACGCTGTTCTCATCCGGCGTCGTCGTTTGGTGGTCGAGCTGGGTGACCCCCGCTCCGCCGGCGTGGATCAGCTGGCCGTGGTCAACGACGCCGTAGGCCACTCCGGGGGCGTGACGGGCCTCGACGAAGGCGTCGAAGACCTCGATGACGCTGTCGAAGCCCTCGCTCATCGGAACCCCGATCCTTTCGGCGCTGTGGCGGCGCTGAGCATTCCCACCAGCTGGTCGCGTGGCAGCTCCGGGCTGCGGTGCCCGTCCCGGCCGACCATCGTACGAGCGGCTACCAGGGCGTTGAGCGTCGATTCCTCGACGCACTGCACCACCGCTTCAAACAGCACGTCCAGGTCCGGCCATGGAAGCACGTCCAGCCGGCGCAGGTCATGGGCGCCCGGTCCTTCTACCAAGGTGCTGTTCAGGGCGCCGCGATTGCCGGTGGAGAAGGCCAGGAAGATGTCCCCGGAGAAGTGGCTGCCTGCGGTTCCGGTGCGGGCAATGCCCAGCGGCACACGCCGTGCGAGCGCCTTGCACTGCCCCGGCAACAGAGGCGCGTCCGTGGCGATGATCACGATGCACGACCCCGCGCCGGGAGGCGCCAGCCACTCGGTCTCCTCGAGCGGATTGTCGTCCAAGAGCGATCGGCCGACCGGGATCCCGAGGACAGTCAGCTCGCGCCGGCTGCCGAAGTTGGCCTGCATCAGCGTCCCGAGGTCGTAGCTGCGGCCGCCGATGGAGCAGATTCGCGAAGCGGTGCCGGTGCCTGCCTTGTACCCGTAGCAGTTCATTCCGGTGCCGCCGCCGACCGAACCCTCCGCGAGCGGTCCCCCTGCGGCTGCGTCTAGAGCCGCCGAGACCATGCCTGCCGTGACATGCCGGCCGTCGATGTCGTTGAGGTAGCCGTCCCAGGTCTCGGCGACGACCGGGAGCAACCAACTTGTGATGCCCACCGGCGTGCGGGACGTCACCCAGTCGATGATGCCCCGGTGGACATCGCCTACGGCGTGAGTGTTGGTGATTCCAATCGGGTGAGTAAGCCCGCCGTACTCGTCGATCCACGTGGTGCCGGTCATCTCACCGTTGCCGTTGAGGGAAAACCAGCCGGCCGGGACAGCGTCCCCGAGGTGGAGGCGTCCCGTGGGCAGGATCACTGTCACCCCGGTGCGGATGGGGCCGCCACCGACCTTGAGCGGGCCGTCGCCGTGGATGCGGGTCGCGTAGCCGACCTCAACGCCAGGAACATCGGTGATCGCGTTGAGCCTGCCGGGGTCACCTGACACCGTGATCGCGAGATCGCGGGCGCGGGGGGCGCCGATCACGACGGTTGCTCGGGAACGCCAGGTGGGTTGAGCTCCAGGACGGGGCCCATCAACACCCCTCCGGGTTCTTCGTCGCGGGCGTCGTGCTCGTCGAAGGGCGCATCCGGCATAGTCCAGCGGTCGGCCCGGCGGGGGCGCAGGTAGGCGTAGTAGTACACTACCCCAGCGCCAAGGCGCCCAACGCTATCCCGACCTGCGCGGGGTTGGCCCGGTACAGCTGGTAGGTCACGTAGATCAACGCCACCAGAACAACGACCGGGGCAAGCGGCCAGGCCGGCATCTTGTAACGCGCGTGGCTGGTTGTCCCGTTACGGCGACCGACCAGAGCCGAAAGGGCGACAACGGCATACAGGATGACCACCGTGGCTCCAGTGGCCGTGATCAGTGTGTTCAGCGGGACGATCGCGGCGATGACAGCGGCCAGCAGGCCGACCAGCAAGGTGGCGGTAACCGGTGTATGGAACCGAGGGTGGACATGGGCAAGCGCAGAACTGATCCGGTCCGGGTAAGCCCGATCACGGGCGGACGCGTAGACCGTACGACCCGCCTGCAAGGTGATCGCGACGACCGCGTTGATGATTGCCAAGGCGACACCGAGGCTGACGATCGTATTGACGGTGTCACCACCGCGCGCGGTAAGGAAGTACTGCATCGGGGCGGCGCTGCCCATCAGCTTTGGCAGACTCGGAGTCCCGAGCACGACCGCGGTTGTGGGAATCAGCTCGGCTGCCACCGTTATCCCCAGACTGAATCGGATGACCTTGGCGATGCCGCGGCTGGCTCCCTTGGTTTCCTCCGCAAAATAGACGGCGGCGCCGTAGCCGTTGTAGGCGAACAATGCTGTGGCGGTCTGCGAGGCGACCAGCCCCCAGCTCGCCGCGGCCAAGACCCCGCCGCCCCCGCTCAGCGCCTGCGGCTGGAGAAGAGTCGACACAGGACGGCTGACGTGTAGAAACCCCAGCAGCGTAAGAACGACCAGTGCAGCCATCTCGACGACGAGGAAGGTGCCGGTGACCCAGGCGTTGAGACGGATGTTGAGCACCGCCACCGCGGCACACACAACAATCACCACAACGCCGGCCCACTTGGAGTTAGCGCCGGCCCACGCCGCCGACAAGTACTCCCCCGTCCCAAGCGCTACCACCGCGATGATCAAGATGATGCTCAGCGCGTTCATCAAGAACAACGCAAAGCCGGTGCTCTTGCCCAACACCCGCGCGGCGAAACGAGTACTCACCACCCGCTATCGGAAACGCCGAGGACAGTTCCGCGTAGCAGTAAGCCATCGCGACGCCAACCAGCGCCGCAGCCAGCAAGGCGATGAAGCTCGCGCCTCCGGCGGCCACGATGACGCTAGGAAGAATGATGAAAACGCTGGACGCCGGCGTCACCGACGAAAGCGTTATCAAGACGTTCGCTCGCAACGACAAACTCCGGGAAAGCTGCTGTTCATAGCGCACCGACGTGCCCTCGGCAGGGCCCGACCCTCTACCTACGGTGCTCATGCACGCCTCCCTCTCGAGTCCACCCGTGCCCGGTGCACAACTTAACCCAGCTCCACCGCTGGGAGGCGAAGCGGCTCGCGGCACACAAAGCGGTTTCGGCGCCGCAGCAGCGAACTTGCCCTAGGGATAGTCAGCTAACGTCAAGCTCGCTGAAGCAGTTCTTCCGCCCTGAGACAGCGGTCGACACGAAGGTATGAGGCGACGTGCAGGTCGGCTCAGGGTCCGCCCCCACTCATCAGCGTAAGCCATTCCTTGTCAAGTTCTTGGTCGGTGGCCCTGACCGTCGTCTGTCCCTGGATAGCGGTAATGGGGCTGTGCCCAGCAGCGTGTAATCAGGTTGTTCAGACGCCGGCCATGGCTGCCCATGTTGAGCGTCGAGGTAACCGTGCTCCTCAATGCCGCGTGGGGCTCACCCCGACCGTCTGGGCACTTATCAGCGGCTGGGGGGCATCGGGTCGACCTCGAGGCTTTCGGCGCCTTCGAGGAGGGCAGGGGCACGTTCGAGTACTCCGGGGCGCACCGTCCGTAGGAGGAGGGTGTAGATGACGCCGACGGCGATGAGGGCGAGGGTGAGCCAGGGGAGGTGGCTGTAGGGGGGCGCCTGGCCGGGTCGTAGGTCCCCCCAGATCGGGATGGCGAGCACGGCCAGACCGATGAGTGGGGTCACGACCCACAGCAGCGGGTTCTTGTGGATGCCGCCCCGGCGGAATCGCTGCCATTCAACGATCAGCGCGACGTTGGCAACCACGTACATGATGACCAGGCCGAGAATGCCGTAGGTGCCGAGGAAACCTGAGGCGGTCCCGGGGTCGGTGAAGGCGTAGGAGATGACCCCGATGGCGACGGAGGGCGCGACGAAGGCTATCGCGGCCGCGGCGGGGGTTTTGAAGCGTGGGCTGACCGCGGCCAGTGTCTTGCTCCACAGGCCACCTCTGGCACCGGCGAAGATGACCCGGGAAGTCTGGGTGTTCGCCGCGACGTAGGAGCTGGTGACGCTGGACAGAAACACCCAGGTGATCAGCGGGGCGACGACCGGCAGAAACCTTTTAGTGGCGGTGTGGAAGGCGTTGGGGTCGGCGGCGAACTGCTTGACGTGTCCAACGCCGAATGCGGTGACCAGGGCGTAGGAGCCCAAGACGTAGAGCAGGCCGCTGACCAGGACGGCGCCGATGACCGCGATGGGCACGTTGCGCCGCGGATTGCGGGTTTCCTCGGCCAGCGGCGCGGCTGCCTCGAAGCCGCCGAAGGCGAGGACAGCCAAGCTGAAGGTGACGAAGATGTCCTTGCCGGCCGCGCCGTGGGGCCAGCGGAACGGGGCGGTGGACAGCCCATGCGCCCCCCCTTTGGCGAGGATGACGATGCTGATGAGCAGCAGAATCACGACCTCGAATACGTACAAGACGATGGTGGCCCGCACGCCGATCTTGAGCCCGACGATCACCGGCAGCACGACCAGGATCCCGTAGACGATGGTGACGATCGGGGTGATTCCCCAGATGTGGGGGCTGCCCAAGACGTTGTCGACGATGTAGCTACCGACGAAGATGTAGATGCCACCGAACGCGATGATGTATCCGAGCAGCGTAATCACGCCGACGGTGGCGGCAACCTTCGGTCCGATCGCCCGGGAAATGTAAGTAAGAAAGGAGCCGGCGCTGGGGTAGATGCCGGAAAACAGCGCCAGGCTCGATGCGGTAGCCGCCATCCCGACCATGCTGATCAGGAACACCAGCGGAATCGACGCGCCGGCCAGACCGGCCATTGCCCCGGCGGTGAAGAACAGGTTGAACGCCGGCGCGACCTGGGCCAGGCCCGGCATCAGAACCCCGAGCAGTCCCAGCTGACCGTGTTCGAGGCTGTCGGCCGGCGCAGCCTGGCTCGCCATCAACGGCCCTTGGCGTTGCTGCGGACAAAGTCGAGGTAGGCGGTGTTGAACTCCTTCGGGAACTCCCAGATGCAGGCATGGCCTCCGGCGGTGGTCGCCCAGCTGGCACCGGGTACAGCCTGGTGCAGCGCCCGGGACAGCGACACCGGGATCAGGATGTCCTGCTCACCGGCCAGGACCAGGGTCGGGCAGCTGATGGCGCCCAGCCGGGAGGTGGTGTCGTGCTCCTGGATCGCGGCCAGCTGCGCCAGGTACGCCGCGGTCGGCTGGTTCATGTACCGCATGGCCGTCTCGAACTCCGCGAGCTCCTCCCGACGCTGCCCGAAGAAGTCGACGGTGAACGCCCACAGGGTGACGTCGCGCATCACGAACGGCACGCCCATCACAGCGGCCGCGTCGGCCCACATGGCGAACATGCGGCTGCAGAAGGGCCCCGGCGCGGCGTAGGTGCAGGCGAAAGTGGCCGACCGCAGGTCATCGGGGTAGGCCAAGGCGTACTCCTGGGCGATCATGCCGCCCATCGACACCCCCATCAGATGGAACTCACTGACACCCAGGTGGTCGACCAGCGCCTTGGCATCAGCGGCCATCTGCCCGGTGCTGTACGGGCCGACCGGAGCCGAGCTGGACCCGATGCCGCGGTTGTCGAACCTCAGCACGCGGTAGCCCGCGGCCAGGAGATCGTCAACCTGATACACCCAGGTCTCAAGGTCGTCGGCCAGCCCGTTGATCAAGACGATGGCCTCCTCTCCGTCGCCGTCCAGCCGGTAGTTGATCTCGATGCCGTTCACACTTGCCCTGGGCATAAGCCCCTCCTCCATCACCGGTGAAGCCACGGCCGATAGCAGCCTCGAATCCGCCTACTATCGCGCGGCCGTCCGACCCGTCAATGGCCAGTGTCACCAACCCGGGGAATAGTCCACGCAGGAGGCGCCAAGCCGGCATCGCTCCACTGACCGCTGACCAACCGCGGGCGGGCACGCCCCGACCGTGCGCTGCGTCTAAGTCCACTGCAGCGCAGGGCCCACCCAACGCGCGCTTAGTAGCCGCGATGGTGCGCCCCGCAGGTGCACTCCGGACGGATCTGGCCTGGTCGTCGAAGCGAGCGGTAATGCCAGTTCCGGAGTGACGGTTCTGTAGGCCACGTCGGCCGGGACCACTATGGTGTCGACTCGCAGCCGGTCGGTGCGCAGCAGCTTGGCCTCGGCGACCTTGGCCAGCAGAGCCTCGTTACAACCGTCGACGGCCGCGGTGCCGCAACGGGTGTGAGCCCTTCAATGTCGTCGGATGCGGCACCTTGCCATCGATCGGGATCCGGCAGAACCTGCGCCAGGTGATCGAGTCACTGACCTCCCCGCACAAGCTCTCGTACCCGAGCCGGTAGCGGAACTTCAGGAACATCATCAGGCGGGCAGACCTCCATCGGCGTGAACGGCCGGCCCACCCGCGGATCGAAGAACTGCACGAACGGTGCGAAGAAAACCGGGTCATCCAGCAGCACGTCGACCCGGGCAAGCTTCTCCAGCCGCAGCACCTCCGCCGGCAACTCCACCTCCCACAAGCTCACATCCACCACTCGTGTCCGCAGCATCCGCCGCCCCCCTGGTCAAGATGGGGATCGGCGCGGCCAGGCAGGTACGACATCAACACGTCGACAATGAGCAGTCGGGCGCCGACGCTGACGACGGCCGCCTCTATCTCTGCCGCGTCTGCGTGGGTGAGGGGTCGTACCTTCGGTTTGCCGTCGTCGTCGAGGTAGCGAACCTCGGTCAGCGCGTGGGTCCTCGGGTCCACGCCGGCTGTGTCGACGCAAGGGCGGATCGTGTCGGCCAGGCCATCCTCCGCGGAGGGGATGACGACTTCGCCGGCCGGGCAGTCGGCGCCCCGGCCACGGGGTGCAGGTGGACATGGGGCCGCCAAGTCGGCGACGAGTGTGGACTTTCCAACCGCCGGGTCTCCGTCGACGACGACGACCTGCCGGCCGGCAGTCGCGGCTTCACTGCCAGGCGACGCGCTAGGCCTAGACGTGTCGTAGTGGCACGGATTGTGGCATGCCCAGTGATCCACTTCTCAGAAAGGGCCTCTGACGTGCACGTTTTCACGTGGGCGATACTGGGATCGAACCAGTGACCTCTCCGGTGTGAACGGAGCGCTCTCCCGCTGAGCTAATCGCCCGGACCGCGTTGCGAGGTTACCCGACGCCGGGAAGCCAGGCGGGCAGTCCCCGCCAGGAGACATAGGCGGCACCGACCCCCAGGAGCACGAGGAGCATCACCACTCCGAGCCTCACCCGGATGGCGCGGCCCTGCCGGCGAACCCAGCCGGTCCAGGATCCAACCTGCCGCCGGGCGTAGGCGAGCAGCCGCCGGGCCCAGGCGAATTCGCTCGCCAGCACGCCCAGGCCGAAGAAGATGATCACCCAGCCCGGCCCGGGCAGCGGCAGCAACACGATGCCGACGACGACGATGCTGCCGCCGACCAGGGCGACGAACCCGCGGTAGACCGCGCCCAGCCTGGGAGCGGCCCGGATGCGGTCGCGGCGCTGCCGCAGCCGTGAGCCGACGCCGGCGGCCTGAGTCAGCTCCGCACCACCCCGGTCGCCACGATCTCGGTCGGGCGCGCCGGCACCCCGCGACCCGGCTCCCGGCTGATCGAGAAGCCGGTGACCGCGATCGGCAGGGCCGGTCCGCGCACGGTCCGCACGTCCAGGCCGGCCTGGACGACGTCGAAGGTCCCGACGGGTAGCGCCGGGCCGCCGGTGCGCTGCACCGCCCACAGCACGTACGTCGTCTTCGGGTCGTTGGGCAGCAGGCTGCGGGAGACGACCTCCATGGTCGAGCCGCGCTGCTGCACGTAGCCCACCGTCCGCTTTCCCCCGTCGATCAGAGCTGCCCGGGTGGTGCTGCCGGCCAACTGGCCGATCACGGCCGCCTGCCGGCGGGCAGCCAGCTGGTGCTCCTGCTGGGCCTGGCGACGCAGGGCGATGTTCCAGCCGAGGAGGGCGACCAGCACCAGGGCGGCGGCCATCGCGGGGGCGGCCCAGCGCAGGCGCCGGGCGTGGCCCGGAGCCGGGGCCCGCCGCCGAGGCGATCGGCCGACCCGCGCCGGCATGGCGTCGGTCGCGCCGGTGGCATGCCGGATCCGGTCCAGCAGCTGCGGTGGCGGCTCGAGCAGGGGGACCTCATAGGCCAGCTCGCCGAGTGCCTCCTCCGACTCGTGCACCAGGCGCTGGCAGCGCGAGCAGGTGGCCAGATGGTCGGCGAAGGCGTGCTCGTCGCCGGGCTCGAGCGCATGCAGCGCCCACCCGACGGCGAGGCCGTCGTATTCGTCGTGCGCGGCGCTGATCACAGATCTTCCCCCGAGGTGCCGTCGTCGGCCACGAGCTCGCCGCGCAGCCGCCGCATGCCGGCTAGCATGCGGGTTTTCACCGTGCCCAGCGGAGCGCCGGTGATCGCGGCGACCTCTCGCTGTGTGTAACCGCCGAAGTACGCAAGAGTGAGCGCCTCGCGTTGCACGTCCGGCAGAGTATGCAGTGCCTCCCGTACCTTTTTCCGTCGTACGCCCCCCAACGCTTCGTCGTCCACCGGCACTGCGACGTGGGTCATCGCCAGGGACGCGCCCTCCTCGGCAGCCCGGGTACGCCGCCGGCGGACTGCTTCTTCCCGCCGGACCGAGTCCACGGCCCGATGATGGGTCAAAGAGAGCAACCAGGTCGCAAACGGCCCGCGGCTGGGGTCATATTTGTCCGGATCGCGCCACAACGCGAGGAAGACTTCTTGCGTGACGTCCTCGGCCAGGCCGGCGTCGACGATGATCCGACGGGCCAATGAATACACGATCCGGCCGTATCTGGCGTACAACTCGTCAAGGGCGCCGGACTGCCCGTCGGCGACCGCGCGCACCAGGTCGACGTCGCTGGCGACGTCGGACCGGATGCGCCGCGGTCTCGTCACCAGCGTCCTCACGATTCAATGTTCGTCCCGGAATCCCCATCCGGCCTTGAATGGCCCTACGCTACCGCCGAGAGACTACGGGCGACCGCTTAGCCACTAGCCGCTTCGGGTGGGCCGATCCCCTACCCGCTGCGGCCCCGAAGCGAAGGGCATGCACCATGAACGTCCCCCGCTCCACCAGCGTGTTGTCGGAGTTGGCTCTGCGCCTGGTCGTGGCCGACGGTACGGCGCTCAAGGTAGCTGCCAGCCTGCGCTATGACACCTCCGATCCCTACGCAGTTCACGTGACCTTCCATACCGGCGGTACGGGGGACGACACCCAGGTCATCTGGACCTTCGCTCGCGAGCTGATCGTCGACGGCATGGACACCGCGGCCGGCATGGGCGACGTCCGGGTGTGGCCGGTGTCCGGCGCTGACGGCGCGGCGGTCGCCCTCGCGCTGTGCTCGCCGTCAGGTGAGGCGTTGTTCGAGGTGCCCCGCCAGGCGCTGGCCGACTTCCTGCGCCGCACCTGCGCCGAGGTCCCGGTCGGCTACGAGGACCGCCACGTCGACATCGACGCCGAGCTGTTGGCGCTGCTCGACGAATTCTGACCGCTCAGTCCAGCTCCCCCACCACGGCCTGAGCAGCGCCCAGCATCGCGGGCAGCCGGTCCTGAACCGAGCGGATCTGCGGCGCCACCTCCCGATCGACTGCCATCTCCGGCACCTCGCGGCGGATCTCGTCGCGGACCCCACCCGTGGCCGGACCGGCCGGGGCCACGGCCCGGCGCGAGTCCAGCGCCTGAGCCGCGCAGAGCAATTCGATGGCGAGCACCGCGCGTACGTTGTCGACCACCTCGCCGAGCTTGCGCGTCGCGTGCCAGCCCATGCTGACGTGGTCCTCCTGATTGCCGCTGGTCGGGATGGTGTCGACGCTGGCCGGATGGCACAGCACCTTGTTCTCGCTCACCAGAGCCGCGGCCGTGTACTGCGCGAGCATGAAGCCGGAATTCGTGCCCGCGTCCGGCGCCAGGAACGGCGGCAGCCCCCGCGAGGTGGCCGGGTCGAGCATGCGATAGGTCCGGCGCTCGCTGATCGAGGCAAGCTCCGCCGTAGCCATGGCCAACATGTCGGCGGCGAAGGCGAGCGGCTGGCCGTGGAAGTTGCCGGTCGTCATGACGTCCCCGCCCGCACCGGTTCCGGCGGTGCTGACTACCACCGGGTTGTCGACGACCGAGCCCAGCTCGCACTCGATGACCCCCCGGCAGTACGCCAGGACGTCGCGGGCCGCGCCGTGGACCTGCGGCGCGCACCTCAGGGCGTAGGAGTCCTGGACAGCGTGGCGGCTGTCGCGGTGGCTGGCCAAGAGCGGGCTGTCGGCGAGCAGCCGGCGGAGGTTGGCGGCGCTGCGCAGCTGGCCGGGATGGGGGCGCAGCGCCTGCACCCGCTCGTCGTACGGCCGGTCGGTGCCCAGCAGGCCCTCGACACTCATGGCACAGGCGATGTCGGCGACCCGGACCAGCAGCTCGGCGTCGGCGACGGCAAAGGCGAGCAGGGCCTGCATCGGCTCGGTGCCGTTGAGCAGCGACAGCCCCTCCTTGGGTGCCAGCGACAGGGGGGAGAGGCCGTGCGCGGCCAGCACCTCCGCGGCCGGCTGGCCGTCGGGGCCCGCGGCACCGGCCGTGCGCAGGCGGCCCTCGCCGATCAGGGGCAGCGCCAGCGCCGCCAGCTGGGCGAGGTCGCCGGAGGCGCCGACCGACCCCTTGGCTGGGACGACGGGCAGCAGGCCGAGGTCGAGGAGCTCGAGCAGCCGCTGGGGCAGGTCGACCCGGACGCCGCTGTAACCGGCCGCCAGCGTCCTCGCCCGGAGCAGCAGCAGGGCCCGGACCACCTCGTCGCCGAGCGGCTCGCCGACGCCGGCGGCGTGACTGCGGATGAGGGCGTACTGCATGCGGATCAGGTCGTCGCCGGCCACCGAGGTGTCGGCGAGCGCCCCGAAGCCGGTGGTGACCCCGTAAACGACCGACCGCGCCGCGACTGCGTCGGCGACGACCCGGCGGGCCGGCTCCATCCGCTCCGCAACCGCGGGGCCGAGCTCGGCCCGGGCGTCGCCTCGCGCGACATCGACCACGTCGGCGACGGTGAGCGGGTCCCCGTTGACCACCAGTGTGCGCATGACGAATCAACCTAGCGTGGGCTCCGGCCGTAGGAGGGGCGGTCTGCGGGGGCTGCCGCCGAGCGTTCGATCGGACGGCTCGACGCCGCCGTCGTAGTTGAAGGTCGTTCGCGGACTCCGTTACAGTCTTGGGGCACAGTGCGGACGTGGCTCAGCTGGTAGAGCATCACCTTGCCAAGGTGAGGGTCGCGGGTTCGAATCCCGTCGTCCGCTCGGCGACGCCCTCGGGCGTTCACCGCGGCCCGACCGGGCTTCGGCGGAGTGGCCGAGTGGTTTAGGCAAGGGCCTGCAAAGCCCTGTACGCGGGTTCGATTCCCGCCTCCGCCTCGGGCGATTGGCGCAGTCTGGTAGCGCGCTTCCTTGACACGGAAGAGGTCACAGGTTCAAGTCCTGTATCGCCCACTCGCAAGACCCCAGGCCAAAGCGCCGCCTGATCTGCGCAGATCGCCTCCAAGAGGGCCGCCTGGCACCACTGTTGTCAAGCAACATTAGAGCGTTGCCAAGCCACTTTAGAGCGACTCCCGTGGACTAAATGTGGACTGCGGTCTGCTCCAATTGGCCCCCGCCCCCTCACGGAGACGTGATCCCGGTCCCCGTGTGACCCGCTACCTCGCCCCGACGTGCTGGTTGTGCGCGGGTAGTCGAACGGGCCGGTACGGCCCGCCGTTGGACCCCGAAAGTGGGATCGCGATCGTGCCCACGGCCGGCGCGAGCGGCTGGCGCCTGCTCCCCGAGGCCCGCGACTGGGCGCACGGCGTGTTCTCCGATTCGATCTCCATACCCGCATGCGAGGCCGGACCACGTATCCCTGGATTCGCTGCGTTACCAGACTCAAGGGGCCTCAACCACAGTTGGTGCTTGCGGGAAGAGCCTGCACAAGTTGGCCTTGCAAAGCCACCCGCCGCAGCCCCTGGTCGCCAGTCCGCCCGGTGAACGTGGCCTGCCCGAGGGCCTCTTGGCTGCCCCCGGAGGGCGGCTGAGCAAGGGGGCTGGCCCCGGGTTCAGCGTGTCGTTGCACGACGCGTCGTCGAGGCTGATCCACGCGTGTTGATTACCGTAGGACCGTGTGTTCGGCCCGAATGAGCGTTCGCCGATGACCGTCGCGACAGTCGTGACTGCCGTCCTTGTGATCGCTGCGCTAGCGGGGATCGCGTTACTTGTTGCGAACGTGCGATGGCGGGTACAAGACCAACGGCTGGAGAAGCCGTCCTTCGACGTTGAGATCGCAGTGATCCACTCGAGTAAGAACGGCAAGTGGATTGTGCAGTACATCGAGGTGAAAGCCAAGAACACTTGTCGACGAGAAGTGCCACTCGCCGAGGCACGCAGGTATTCGTGGGCGCCACCGGCCGATCTTTCGCTCTGCCGCAGGCGATAACGTATCTGCCGAAGACCGTACCCCGCAACGACGCGGCCAAATTCGACGTTCCGATTGACGCCTTGTTGAGCGCAATGCAAAGCATTAGGAATGAACTTGGCCGCTGGCCCGAGGCCCAGATATTCGTCGAGGGCCAAACAGGTGACCGATGGTTCTCCAAGCCTTTTCTCGTTGTCTCAGAGCGCCACCCCGCACCGCCGCCATCCAGCGCCGGCTAGCCAGTCCCGGAGTCAAGCAACTAGTTCAGGTGCGTGCTCCTACGCCTGGTCGAGCGACTCGGCCGGGGCTTGGGGATCGAGTCACCAGCAGCAGCATGACGGGCCAGGTCATCATCATCGTCGCGGAGCGCACCGAGCCGCTGGGGTCTCTTCGGGAGCACACCAGGTGCTAGAGCGCCGGGTACTTGGGGTGGCACCCGAGGCCGCTCCGGTGTTGATGCCCCCGAGGCGCACAAGCGCCTCATGGACTGCCAGCGCGACCGAGCCCGGTCCCTACCGGCCTGACCGGCACGGCCGTCTCGGTCAGAGAGCGGCAGGCCAACGTCAGATTCAGTCCACGGCTCTATGTCTGGATCGACTTCGGCTTCTTGAAGCCCGAACCCTTCGAATAGAAGGTCGGGCCTGGGAGCAGAGGGATGGGATCCGCATCACCAGGCCCGACCAGATTAGTGCCCAGGTCTAGCTGGTGACGAAAGCGTCGATGTCAATGCGCCCAGACCGAACGACAACCTTGATGGTGTGATAGCCGGTGTATGGCGTGTAGTAGGAGAAGTCCACCACCCGGTTCTTCGTGATCGAGGACTGCTCGTTGATCGTTGCCTTCTTCACGCCGTCCACGTAGACATCTGCTGTGCCCCGGTTGGACGCACGGTCTGTCACCAGACCGAAGTTCGTGGCATTGGCGGTGAAAGACGCCGAAGCGCCAACCTGGGTGGAGTACTTGACTGCGCCCTCAGAGAAGCATCCACAACTACTGGTCTGCCAGGTGCCATTGTAGGACACCGACGCCTCTTGAAAGAGGGTCCAGGTCGGGTACTCGTAGTAGGTGGAGGTGTTACCGGCACAGTCGGTGGCCTGGACTTGGACATAAGCCTCGTAACCAGCCGTGACCGGGAATGGGTACGAAGTACGCACCCCACTCCAATTGGAGTATTGGCCGGTGTAGGAGTCGTACCCGTACCCCGACTCCGAGCAGATGCCATCGGTGTCGCCCTGGGTCCACTTCGCGGAGACGTTCAACTTCGCGCGCGTGGTGGAGTCGCTCAACATCGAGCCCTTGACAAAGTGCAGGCCGGTGTCGAAGTGGACGACTGGACCAACCGAGTCCGCGTGGGCTGGCAATGCAGTCACCAACCCCAAACCAGCCGCCACTACCACCGTACCGAGTAACGCTTTGATCTTGCGCATGCACTCCTCCAAGGAGGCTAGTGATGAAGTCCAATTTGGACTGAGTGTTGCTAGGGCAGTAGTGGCAGCAGAGCGAGACTCTGGTGCGTCTCACCGGAGATCTGCTTGCCGTCCGAGTCAACCCGAGCAGAGAGTAGAAACGCTGCGGCGTTGGCGTCTACCGCACCGGGCGTGATGTCCGTAAAGAGCACGTTGGTCGGCACCCTGCATGACGCTTCGGTCACCGTAGGGCAGGGGATGCCCTTGGTGCCCGACCCGTCGCCCTCGTCCGAGGTGATGAAGGTGCAAGGTCTGCCAGATGCCCTCGGGGAGCCCTTGTGGGGCCCGCTGACGGCTCACGACGGTGGGGTGGGTGTGGACCCGGACCCGCCGGGCCGTTCCAGGTCCTCCTAGCGCCGCTGGCGCTGCTAGCGACGACGGTCTTGGGGATGACGGTGACCGGGCCGTCGAGGTAGAGACGGTTGCTGTTCTCATGGCGCATCCAGACCAGGCGCACCCGTTGGCCGTGGAGTGCGTCGTCGAGCAGGTCGGGACGCTCGCCTGAGGGCGTGGATGAAGTCGGTGCCGCGCATCCCAATCGCATCCGGAGACCAGCGAGCACGAGCACGGTGAGCAGTCGGTCGTAGCTTGTGCGCTCGACCTGCGACACCGGCACGGTTGCGCCAGGACGTGAAGGCCTCGCCTCGACCTCGCCGCGAACCACCACCCGGCGGGGGGACCGAGCCGGCGTTTCTGGTCATAAGCCCACCCGCGGCATCGGCAGCAACACGCCGTCGTGCTGCAAGCGCAGGCGTCCGGGGTGTTGTTGGAGAGGGGCCGGATCTGTCCGACCCGGCCATGACTGAGATCCCGACGCGACGCTCCGTGGACAGCACCTCGCCGGTCTCAATGTCGATGCGGTCGCAACCGCCCCCGTTCGCGGCCCGGATGCGGGCAGCGGCAGACGGGGGGAGGACGCTCGGGGAGCGGCGCGGCTTGGGCTCGAAGGTCCAGATGTCCTTCTTCTCGCCCCATGTGAGAGCCCGCCAGTCGGTTGCCGCGTCGTCCATCGACGGGTACACCTCGTCGGTGCGGGCGTCGCGCCAGAAGGCACGGGTCGGGTGGTGGCGGTGGCTGCCGTTGATGAGGCGGAAGTCGGCCAGGCTCGTAGGGTTCCAGGTCGCCGCCTTCAGGGGGTAGGCGAAGTTGCCCAGGTAGGTCACGGGCTGGACGTGAGTGTTGACCAGGCCAGCGGACAGGGCGTGCTTGCTGAGGGACAGGGCGACAGCGGCGAGCCGGGCCCGCCGTCCGCCAAGCCGCCGACGTGACCGTCCTCGATGTCGAGCGGTCCGCCACGGGCGCGAACATCACCACCTTCGGCGACGCGGTCTGGTGGGCGCTGAGCACGATCACCACGCTCGGCTACGGCGACGTCTATCCGGTCACGTCGGCTTGTCGCGGTCGGGCTGATCCTGGCAGGGATCGCCCTGCTCGAGGTCGTGACCTCCTCGGTCGCGAGTTGACCGCCTTGCCGCGGGAGGCGCAGGCACTGCGCCCTCGTGCTGGCGACTCAACGGGGCCGCCAACGTGGCGCGCCCTGCTGCCGTCGCCTGGGACGCAGGTCACAGCAGGCGGGGTTATACCGTCAGGGTTCAGCCGGCTGCCGAGAGGAACGTCATGAAGCCGTGGCCCGGGACGGCCTACCCGCTGGGCGCGACGTACGACGGGACGGGGACGAATTTCGCGCTGTTTTCCGAAGCGGCCGAACGCGTGCAGCTCTGCCTCTTCGACGCCGAGGGCGTCGAGAGTCGATTCGACCTGCCGGAGGTCGACGGCTACGTCTGGCACGGATACCTACCCGGCATCGGTCCCGGGCAGCGCTACGGCTACCGGGTCCATGGGCCCTACGACCTTGCTCGCGGTCATCGTTGCAATCCCAGCAAGCTGCTGCTGGACCCCTACGTCAAGGCGGTCGAAGGCGACATCGGCTGGGACGAGTCGCTGTTCAGCTATCAGTTCGCAGACCATGACCGGCGCAACGACCTCGACTCGGGCCCCCACATGATGAAGTCGGTGGTCATCAATCCCTTCTTCGACTGGAACAACGACCGTCATCCGCGGACCCCCTACAACGAAAGCGTCATCTACGAGGCCCACGTGCGCGGGCTGACCATGACCCATCCCGACATCCCCGAGGACATGCGCGGCACCTACGCCGGGCTGTCGCACCCGGTGGTGATCGACCATCTGCACAAGCTGGGCGTGACCGCCATCGAGCTGATGCCGGTGCACCAGTTCGTCAAGGATCACCACCTGGTCGCCGGCGGCCTGACCAACTACTGGGGCTACAACACCATCGGCTTTCTGGCGCCCCACAACGGTTATGCGATGCGCCGGGCGGCGGGCGAGCAAGTGCCGGAATTCAAGGGGATGGTCCGGACCATGCACCAAGCCGGCATTGAGGTCATCCTCGACGTCGTCTACAACCACACGGCGGAGGGCAATCACCTCGGCCCGACCTTGTCCTTCCGCGGCATCGACAACGCCGCCTACTACCGGCTGATGGACGACCGGCCGGAGTTCTACATGGACTACACCGGCACCGGCAACTCCCTCAACGTGCGGCACCCGCACTCGCTGCAGCTGATCATGGATTCCTTGCGCTACTGGGTGCTGGACATGCACGTCGACGGTTTCCGCTTCGACCTCGCCTCCGCGTTGGCCCGCGAGCTGCACGACGTCGACCGGCTGGCCGCATTCTTCGACCTGGTCCAGCAGGATCCCGTCGTATCTCAGGTGAAGCTCATCGCCGAGCCCTGGGACGTCGGCGACGGCGGCTACCAGGTGGGCAACTTCCCCCCGCTGTGGACGGAGTGGAACGGCAAATTCCGCGACACCGTACGGGACTTCTGGCGCGGCCAGACCGCGACTCTGGGCGAATTCGCCTCCCGGCTGACCGGCTCCAGCGACCTCTACGAGCAGTCGGGGCGCCGGCCCTTCGCCAGCATCAACTTCGTCACGGCCCACGACGGATTCACCCTCACCGACCTGGTGTCCTACAACGACAAGCACAACGAAGCCAACGGCGAGGACAGCCGCGACGGCGAGAGCCACAACCGCTCGTGGAATTGCGGGGTCGAGGGGCCGACCGACGACCTGGACGTGGTCGCGCTACGCGAACAGCAGAAGCGCAACTTCCTCGCCACGCTGTTCCTGTCGCAGGGGGTGCCGATGCTGCTGCACGGTGACGAGCTGGGACGGACCCAGCAGGGCAACAACAATGTCTACTGCCAGGACAACGCGCTCTCCTGGGTGGACTGGCAGGACGCCCGTGAGCAGTGGGCGCTCGAGGAGTTCACCGCCCGGCTCAGCAAGCTCCGGCGCGAGCATCCGGTCCTGCGCCGGCGACGATTCTTCGGCGGCCGGCCGATCCGCAGCGGTGACGAGCTGCGCGACATCGCCTGGTTCACCACCGCCGGTGAAGAGATGACCGAGCGCGACTGGGATGCGCCCTTCGGTCTCGCCCTCGCCGTGTTCCTCAACGGCGACGGCATTCCTGATCTCGACCAGCGGGGACAGCAGGTGCATGACGACTCGTTCCTGCTGTGCTTCAACGCCCACGACGTCGCCAGGGAATTCACCACCCCCGATGCCGACTACGCCGCGACGTGGGAGGTCGCGGTGGACACCGCGGCACCGCTGGAGCTCAGCGTGGACGGCAGCCGGACGGTGAAAGCGTCGGGGCAGATCACCGCTGAAGCCCGCTCGCTCCTGGTCCTGCGTCGCGTGCACTGAGCTCGATGCAGCCACACCCACGATCGACCTATCGCCTGCAATTGGACGCCGGCTTCGATTTCGCCGCGGCGGCCGAGGTGGCCGACTACCTTGCCCGGCTTGGCGTTTCCCATGTCTACACATCGCCGCTGCTTCAGGCCGCCCCAGGGTCGAGCCACGGTTACGACGTCGTCGACCACTCCAGGGTCAGCGACGAGCTCGGCGGCGAGGCGGGTCGCCGGATGCTCGCCGGGCGGCTGGCTGCCTCGGGATTGGGCTGGGTGGTCGACATCGTGCCGAACCACATGAGCGTCGCCGAACCGCGGCTGAACCGCTGGTGGTGGGACGTCCTGACGTACGGCCCGGACGCCCGACACGCAGGCTACTTCGACATCGACTGGTCCCCCGGCCGGCTCCTCCTGCCGGTGCTCGATGACACACCGGACGAGCTGGACCGGGTGTCGGTCGTCGCCGGCCAGCTCGCCTATCACGACCACCGGTTCCCGATCGCGCCGGGCACGGCGGGCGGCTCCGCCCGCGAGGTGCACGCGCGTCAGCGTTACGAGCTGGCGTCGTGGCGCCGGGCCAGTACCGAGCTGAACTACCGCCGATTCTTCGACATCACCTCGTTGGCCGGCGTCCGAGTGGAGTCCGCTGCGGTCTTCGACGAAACGCACTCCGAAGTGCTGCGGTGGGTGGACGCCGGCGACGTCGACGGGCTGCGGATCGACCATCCCGACGGGCTGGCCGATCCCGGCGCCTACCTGGCCGCCCTGGCGGCTCGCGCGCCCGATGCCTGGATCGTGGTGGAGAAGATCCTCGAGCCGGGCGAGGCATTGCCGGCGTCCTGGGAATGCGCCGGGACGACCGGCTACGACGCCCTGCGCGAGCTGACCGAGCTGTTCGTCGACCCGGCCGGCGAAGAGCCGCTGACCCGGCTCTACCAGGAGCTGACCGGTGACACCGCGGAATTCGCTGAACTCGCCTACGAGGGCAAACTGGCCGCGGCGACCGGGAGCCTGAATGCAGAGACGCGACGCCTGGCCCGGCTGCTGCCGTCGGTGCCGTCGGCCGAGGACGCGATCGCTGAACTGATGGCCAGTTTTGCCGTCTATCGCAGTTATCTCCCGCAGGATGGCGCCAAAAGTCTCAGCGGCGCGGTGGCCGCGGCCTCGCGGCGCCGACCGGACCTCGCGGCGTCGATTGCCGCCGTGGACGCCGCCGCCCGGGAGGTGGGATCGGAATTCGCCATCAGGCTGCAGCAGACGACTGGAATGGTGATGGCCAAGGGGGTCGAGGACACCGCCTTCTACCGCTATCACCGGCTGTCCGCCCTCAACGAGGTAGGGGGCGATCCGGGGCTGTTCAGCAGTTCCGTCGCCGACTTCCATGCCGCCTCGGCCACACGCCTGAGCGCATGGCCGCACTCGATGACCGCTCTGTCGACCCACGACACCAAGCGAAGCGAAGACGTGCGCGCGCGGCTGTGCGTACTCGCCGAATTGCCCGAAGCCTGGGGTGCTGCAGCCGCGCGGTGGTCGGCCCGCCGACCCGGGCCGGACCCGGCCATCACCTATCTGGCTTGGCAGACGCTGGTCGGTGCCTGGCCGGTGTCACACGACCGGGCGCTGACCTACCTGGAGAAAGCGGCCCGTGAGGCGAAGCAGTTCACCTCGTGGACCGAGCCCGACCCCACCTACGACGCCGCCTTGGCGGAATTCGCCGGTGCTGTGTATTCCGACCCAGAGCTGCTCGGCTTCATCGCCGCCTTCGCTGAGGACCTAACCGGCCCCGGCTGGTCGAATTCCCTGTCGCAGAAGCTGGTCCAGCTCGCCATGCCCGGAGTTCCGGATGTCTATCAGGGCTCCGAGCTCTGGGATCTGTCCCTGGTGGACCCGGACAACCGGCGTCCGGTCGACTACGCGAGGCGCCGGCAGCTGCTGGCCCGGCTGGACGCGGGCGAGATCCCAGGCATCGACGAATCAGGACTGG